>Ga0138256_10003460_pt1 | contig 16788 bp, 13 predicted proteins | sample KNB2016incub_MG_FD_105486 | JGI IMG/M metagenome (GOLD analysis project Ga0138256, IMG submission 105486) | Active sludge microbial communities from wastewater in Klosterneuburg, Austria - KNB2014incub_MG | ecosystem: Engineered > WWTP > Activated sludge > Unclassified | place: Austria... | reverse complement strand
CGGTCGGCGCGGCCGCGCTCGAGGTAGCGGTCGTACCAGCCCAGCTCGCGCACGACGGCCTCGGCCACCTCCGGCGTGGCGGCGCGGCTGGTGAGTTGCTCCACCGCGTCGCGCACCTCGGTGTTCTCGCTGAACATGACGGTCGCGCCCGCGCGCACGAGGAGGTCCGCGGCGAAGCCCACGGCGGGGTTGGCGGTGAAGCCCGAGAAGGCGTCGCTGCCCCCGCACTGCACGCCGACCACGAGCTCCGAGGCGGGGATCGTCTCGCGCCGGCGCGCGTCGAGCCGCTCGAGGTGCGGGCGCGCGCGCGCGACGATATCGTCCAGCATCGACTGGAAGCCCACGTGGTCCGGCGACTGCAGGCACACGGTGTCGGGCCCCGCGCCTGCGTCGCGCCCGCCGGCGATCGGGAACGAGCCCGGCGGCAGGAGCCGCTCGGGCTGCAGCTTCTCGCAGCCCAGGCTCACCACCAGCACCTCGCCGCCGAAGTTGGGGTTGAGCGAGATGTGGCACAGCGTGCGGATCGGGATCGCCGCGTCGGGCGCGTCGATCGCCACGCCGCAACCGTAGGCGTGCTCGAGGCCCACCACGTCGTCGACGTTGGGGAATTGCGGCAGCAGCTCCGCCTTGATGCGCGCCACGGCTTGTGCCACCACCCCGGCCACGCATTGCACGGTGGTGGTCACGGCGAGGATGTTGCGCGTGCCCACGGAGCCGTCGGCGTTGCGGAAGCCCTCGAAGGTGAAGCCTTCCAGCGGCGGCAGCGGCCCGGGCCTCACGGTGGCCATGGGCAGGCCTTCGAGCGCGCGCGCCTCGGGAATGGCCAGCACGCGCTCGTGCACCCAGCTGCCGGCGGCGAGCGGCTTCAAGGCGAAGCCGATGGTGACGCCGTAGCGGCGCACGGCGCCGCCTTCGGGAATGTCGGCGAGCGCCACCTTGTGGCCCTGCGGCACCTTGTCGATGAGCGTGAGCCCGGCGCCGGGGATGCCCTCGGGAAGGACGGCGCCCGCCGCGAGACCGCCGTCGTTGGCCACGACCGCCACGTTGTCGTCCTCGCGCATGCGGAGGGTAAGCGGGGGGCGCGATGGGGTCATGGCACGGGCCGGGGCGGGATGGGGGGCCGGCGGAAACGATTCGGGGGGAGGATGATCCTCCCCCCGAAGGGAAACTGGAGCGGCAGAAGAGTCTCGAACTCTCGACCTCAACCTTGGCAAAGCTGACTCTACGCCGCGCTACGACTGACAACACCGAATTATAGCAAAGTGTCGTCGGTTGTAGCCCGGAGTAGGTTCAGGTCTCTCGGTGGAATCGGCACACCGGTCGTGTGCTCCAGCGCTCAATCTGGTCGGGTCGCTCAATCGGTCTCTTTGGCGTCCCGATCTCTGTCGAGCAGGTCCTGGGCAAACACCTCGTAGCGATGCGGCATCTGGTCCAGTGCATGTCCCAACCAGAGCACGTCTTGCCGCGCGGTCAGCAATTGGCGAGGGACCGATGCCACCAGCGCCTGCAAGACTCCCCATCGCTCACGACTGTCCAGCGATGGCAACTCGGTCAGCAGCCGGTGCGCGTTCGCAAGTCGACGCTGCCGTCGAAGCGCGACAATCGCCTCCTCCCGGACCCTTCCCTCCGCGTCGTGCTCGAAGGCCGACCGCACCCACGACTCGGTCGGCTCACGCAACCAGCCGGCGCAATGCACGGCCACGCGTCGATCATTCATCACGGGTGATCGCCCAAGCGCCTGGAGCGTCGGGAATACCATCTCAAAATCCAGCCCCCTCATCGCACGGCCAATAGCCCGGCAGCGATCGTCCTTGCATCCCGTGGCGGCATTGATCAACCAGCGTAGCGCCCTCTCCGGCCCAGCCATCTCGACCACGGCGCGACAGACGGCGTCCGCGGTCTTCGGCTCCGAGGCGAATTCCTGTCGCGCAGCCTCGAGCGCCCCGTCCAGGTCGAATATCGCCAGTGCACGAAAGGCTCGCACTCTCCGGCCAACGAACGTGCGATCTTTGGAAAACGATGCCAGTCGAATGCTGTCTTTCGCACCTGCAACGCCGGAGCGAGCAGCGATGTCGTAAAACGTGGGGGTCAAGCCTCGTGGATCGAGATCGCGAAGGGCGAACTTCTCGACAACGTCGGCGTTGACGGGATCGCGATGCAACGCCTCCACGATGGCTTCATCGAGGTGGTCAGGTCGTTTGGGATCGCGCGACTGCAAGTGCGACCGGAGCGGGCTTGCCCCCCGTTCGCCGAACGACAACAGCAGATTCACCCCCAGCCACCGGCTCTCCTGGGCAATCAACATGCGCTTGGCAAACTGCAATGCCTCGTCGGAGCGATCCTCGAGCCTGAGGAGCAGATGCGCCGCAATCGCCGCGGTGAGTGATCCCGGCACAAGTTCTCCAAGTCGAGCACGCACCTTGGGCAGGAGTCCAGCGTCCCCACTGAGCCAGGCTACGGCTATCGCGCGCTGCAACACTTCCTGTTCTGCATTGAGGTCCTCCAGAACCTGCTCGGCGCGACGCAGGATCGGATGGGACATCGTCGTCGCGTCTCGAATGCTGGCCAGGTCGCGCGGGATGTCGCTGATGCCACACTTCCAGATCGCTTCGACAAGCTGTTCATCGGCTTCGATCGCCGCCAGCTTGCGCAAGGCCGTGTATCGCTCCGCCTTTGCATCTCCGGACTTGTCTTCATGGGGCACCGCTCCGAGGGAGATCCGAAGGAGTTGGTCGGCCACTCCAAGGTCGGCAACTTCGGCCCAGTAGAGCCCCGAATGCCGCCCCCAATATCTGTCCGAGCCCAGTTCTGCACGGATCAACCGCTCGATGCCCGGACCAGCAATCCTCAAGAGGACGGCGCGCGCCGACTCCAGCACGTGATCGACCACCCCGGGCGCTTTCCCGACTCGACGAATCGCAACGTCCGCAATCTTTCCTTCGAGCGACCCACCACGCAGGGACCTGAGGGTTTGGAGCTGCTCCCTGTCGACGACGCCCGCCAGCAGATCGAGCGGACGGCTGAAGGGTTCGCGATCGGGCAAAGGGTCGATTCCGACCTCGTCGATCCAGGGCTCAAACATCTTGAGGTAGCGCCGCAGAAGATCCGACCCCACGTCATCCGGCCGTGACTCGAAGAGCATTCCCAGCTCGTTGAAGCCGATTGCCCCCTCTTCCACGAGCCGATCAACCCGGCTTCGCAGGTCTTCTCGATTTCTTTCGAGGAGTTCCGGCAGCCACGCGTGCCTGGCAAAGTCGCGCGTGTGAGCATCCACCTCGGAAAACCTCGCGAGGGCACGCTCGGGAGCGATACGAGCAAGTGCGGGCAGGGCGGCCGAATCCAGGAAGTCGGATTTATTCAAGAGGAAGGACTCGCAGTACGGAGCCAAGCTCTTGTCGCCAAATCGACGAATGCAGTACAGAACGCCCCGCGCTCTCCCCACGGGCGTGCGCGCGACAAGGTCATCCCGAACCTGAAGCCATAGCGCCGGCGCTTCCTCCAGCTCGAGGCCTGCCAGCACGTAGGTCAGGTCGGAGATGTTCTCCGCAACCGTGTCCGCGGACCGTATACGGTGAACCAGCCAGTGGGGATCCTTGGAGACGCAGGCCCGCACCGCGTTGCACCAGGCGGTTACGACCAGGTGGCGATCGGGGCCCTTTCTCGAATGCCATTCACGCATCCCCCACAAGGCCCCCAGGTACTCGCCTTGCGGTGCGACTTGAATGATGTCCATCGCAATCCGCTGCAACTCTTCGACCATGGAATCGAGCAGCTCATAGACCGCAGGTCTGGCGTCGAACTGCTCTTGGGCGGCCAGTGCCTTGAGCCCTTCCCGCAGGTAGATCGATCGCGCGTCACCGAAGGCGATGGTCGCCTTCAGCCGACCCAGGAGCCACCGGGCGGCCAGCTCGCCCAAGGTGGGCAGGAGGTCTTCATATAGCGTGCCGGCAAAGTGAGAGTCCTCCCGCTCGATGGCCTCGAGCACCGTGTCCGCGTCGAATCCTTTCGGCGGTCTCGAGGCCAGGAGCCAGAGCACGTCCATGGTCAGGTAGCGAACCGGGCGCGAGAATGGCTGCTCTCCGTGCATGCTTGTGCGAAGGAGGCTCGCGAGAGCCGCTTCATCGATGGCTCCTGTTTCCACCTTCACATACACCGCCTCTGCGGCGGCCCAGTTCATCAGACGATCGTGCGAGAACGCCACTCGCTCGGAACGATCCACACGTAGCCACCCGAGATCTCCCAAGCGCCCAACGATCGCGGGATCGAGCAAGCATTCCGCCCAGTCGCCCCTCGCGATTGGATAAGAGCGTTTCTGCAGCACGCGTTCGCCAATCCCGATCAGTACCGCGACATCGCCCTCGTGGGCCTTCCTGCGCATCTGCTCCCAGTACGCGCTGAACAGTTCGTATTCACTCTTGGGCGCGGAGGCATAGGAGGCGTAGGGCAGCGCGGCGAAGAGGCTCGCTAGGATTGGCTTCTTCAACAGCTGCTGCAGGTCGTCCGGCAGGGTGGACCAACTCCGCCCCCGTTTCTCGAAGAACTGAGTGAGCTCGTCACCGGTGAACTCGGTCGTGTCCAAGACTTGAACTTTTCCGGGAAACTGCAGCTCGAGCTGATCGGCAACTCGCCGCGTCGCACTGAAAGCAAGCCGGGCTCCGCTGACCCGCCATTCAGGCAACGCGACGAATTCACGGGCCATGTCCGCGTCGAAGATTTCATCGACGACGACGGTCAACCAATAGGCGTTGTCCGGGCTCACCCATCGCCGGCAATAGGCCTCGATCGCCGCGAGCCTCCGCGGCTCGGTTTGCTTTAACGCCCTTGTCCAAAGGCTGTCGACGACTTGGGCTACGGTCTCGTCAACGCTCCTTTCCGCGGCGAACCAGGTCACAAGGCCCCGTTGCGCCGCGAGGTCGGCGGCGAGTCTCGCCAAGCGCCAACTCTTGCCATTCCCGCTCTCGCCGGTGATGACGAGGACGGGCTTTTCGGGCGACCAGGCCACGCTCCCGCGGACATCCTGCCCGCGGTCGTAGTTGCGTTCAGTAGCAAGGCGCGCCTCTATGTCGTGGGCCAGCCGCTCGGGCAAAGTCGCAAGTCGCTCTGGAAGATCGGCGTCGAGTCCGGCGCGAAGGAAGAACTCGGCGATCTCATCGTGGGTCATTCGCAACTCCCGACCCGACATGCGCTCGATCAACGCGCCGATGAGACTCGCTCGCGCGCGATCGACGTCTCGGTCGAGCGGAAACATCTGTTCGAGAGCCTCATTCACCTTGGCGACGACCCTGTTGAGGTCCTCTTGCCATCGCACGCCGAGGTGAGATAACAAATGGAAGACCTCTGCACGCTCCCTCGTCTCACCTCCCGAGTAGCCTGAGGGACGTGTCTCGGAACAAACCTGCGAGAAGAGTTCATCGTCAGACAGATTCCGGCGGAAGTACCGGCGAATAGTCTCGCGGTCCAGCTCATCGGGACCGGAGAGTGTGCAGACCCGCTGGGTGAACTCCAGGAACTCCTCGACGCCGTGTCCCGCCCATCCGTTCGTGATGAAGCGGTATGCCGCCTTCTCCGTCGCGGCATCCTTGACGGCGCGGCGAAGGTCCGGCAACACGTCGCGAAGGATCTCGTTGAAAGACCACGGGCCGTTGCGAGTCTTGTATTGCTCCACGACATACTCGACCCCATGCCGCTGGGCGTCACCGCCGGATCGCGGCTCGAAAACAACCATCCCGGCATCGTCGCCTTCGCCAAGGCGGTGAAAGCGGGCGTCCGCAACCCACTTCAGGTGCTGGCAAAGCTGGTACAGAAAACCGTACAGTGCCGCGGAGCCTCCGGGATCAGGCGTGAAGCTCATGATGACGAACCCCGCGTCGTGGGACCGGGCAGGCTGTGCACTCGGCGCAGCGGATCCATGGAATCCGCGACATCGCGCGCCCATCGGAGCCACTCGGCGTCGTGGCGCTTGTCGCCCGAGGCCTCGACGTAGTCCACGTATTGCCGGAGCAGGTTCGCCTTCTGCCAGGCGGCCGCGTCCTCCAGGAGCTTCGCCTGGCGCGCGGCCTCCTGCCGGCGCCGCTCCTCCGCCACCTGCCGCCGGCGCTCGTCCTCCTCCCACCGGCGGCGCCAGGCCTCGCGCTCGCGCTTCTCCACGCGCGACTTCACGATGTGATTCCAGGTCCGGATGAACACGTCGTTGAGCTGCACTTCCAGCGTGTTGGTACCCTCCGAAATCTGGCTTTCGCGATAGGAAGTGCCTAGGTACAGCCGCAGCTCGCCGGTCGGCATCTTGTACTTCACGTTCTCGACCTTCCGGTCCCAGCTGCGCAATTCCTTGCGCCACGCTTCCTCCAATCGTTCACTGATGCGCAGCGCGACACTCCCGTCGAAACCTGTCAGCACCAGCCGCGCCTCCTTTTTGTCGTGGGCTAGCACGAGTCCGCGCCGCTCGGCCTCGAAGCAAATGGCGTTGAAGATTGCGAGCGCCCGTTCATATCCCAAAGGCGTGACCTTCAGCGGCGAACCATGGAGCAGCTGTCCGTCGTCCATGAACGCCTTGTAGCGCCACCCGGTGAAGTCCGGTTCGCGTATCACCAGCGGATTCTTCCTCTGCCGTTCTGCATCCCGCTGCATTCGTGGGATTGCTTTCACTGCCTCGCGCAGACTGTCGCGTAGCTCGATCACGGCTCGGTGCCAGCGCGTGGGTGCCAAATCGACCGCGATCCGATTCTCGGCCGGCTCTCGAATGCGATGCGTTCGGCGAGCCATGCGTCGTCCTCGGCGGTCCGGTGCGTCGGCTGCGAGGTGTTCACCCGACGGCTCGTGAAGCTGGTGCGGTCCGCCTGCGCCGGCAGCGGGACCTTGGCGACCTTCTGGCCTGCTGCGACCTTCGCCCAATGTCCGTGCACCGGCAGCGGGATGTTCATCGCCTTGCACACCTTGCGGATGCCGTTATCCGACATCGCGTACTTCTTCGCGAGCGTGGTGAGTGGGGTCGACCACACCTCCTCGTAGAGGGGCTCACGCTCGAAGGTGATGTCCTTCATGGCAACCTCTTCTCAATCCAGGCCGAGTCCTCATCGACCGTGAATCCCAGGGAGCGATACCAGCGGAGCAGCCGCGGGACATCCGGCCCGACCGCCTCGCCTTTCAACACCGAAACCCCCACCCCCGGCAGCAGCTCGAACACGGCCTTGATCACTTCGGTGCCGAACCCCGATCCGCGGAACGACACGACGTGTGGGCGCCCGAGCAACTGTCGCAAGAACCCTCCCGCGCTGGTCGGGACGCGCTCCTGGAGCACGATGTCCTGGAGGATCGCCTCACCATCCTCGATCGCGATATATAAGTGCCCGACCCGCATGTCCCGCCACGTGAGGATTCCCGTTAGCAGTCCACCGCGGCCCGAGAACTTGAGATACACGGCGTCGCCATCTCGAGCACCGACGGTGCGACGCTTCTTGTCGAACGCGGCTCGACTGGGCAATTGTTCACGCCTACATGTAATAGCTGTATCGGCTCTGCGGCTTGTCGGACTCGCCGAGGTACTTGAGGACTTCGCCCACCTTGCGCGCACAACCTAGGGTGACGGGGTACTTTCCGTCGAACTGTGTGTTGTTCCAGTTCATCTTGGTGAGGCCGAGCACCTCGTTCGCGAGGAAGAGCGGCGTCTCCTCCGACCGCACGATGCGCAGCTCGATGGGCTCCGGGATGTACATGCCCGGATAGGTCTCATAGAACCACACGGAGCCGCGGGTGTAGAGAAGATGCCGCTCTCCATCGAGATCCAGGAGCGTACCCCGGTACGGCGGATAGTTTCCTTGACGAAAAATCCGCAGGCGCGAGTCGAGGATCGTCACGAAATCCACGGTGTTGATGTGCAGGTCCTGCGCCGCGGCATCGAAGCCGGCGATCTCCTCGGGCGTGAAGCGCGATGATTTGTGGACGACCACCCGCGCCGGCATGGTCTTCATGGCAATGCGGTACTCCTCGAGGGCACGACGGAGCAGCTGCTGTGCCTGGGCTTCCGACAAGTGAGGGTTGCGGTCTTCCTGGGAGATATTGACTGGCGTCCCGCGCAGAATGAGTCCGTGGCCTAGTTCGTCGAAGACCTGGGCAAGGCTGGTGTTCAGGCTCTGATAGTCCCGGCTTCGATAGAACGCAATACCCACCGCGCACGAGGTCGGCCTCGCCGAGGCGCTGGCCAGTTTCCACGGAACCTTGGGGCCGGACTTGTAGTACAGCGCCGTGCAGAAATTCCACGCCTTGGTCGCCGGATCCTGCTGACCCGTGGCATCGGGCTTGAGCGACTTCGCCCGGATCAGCTGCAGCGGCGCGCTCAGATGCATCGCCTTGGCTTTCAGGGCTCGACGGAAGTTCATCTCCCCCGTGACATCGACCGTGGCTTCCAGCGATTCATCCGCTTCGGCCTTCCCTTTGCCCGCGATCGCCTGGTGCAGCGCGTCCGGCACGACACAGACAATGACATCGACTTCCCGATGTTCAGCGAGGAATTTCACTTCCTCGTAGAAGACATCCACCGCCTTGCCGATCCTCTCATGAAGGCTGCTGATTCCGACGACCTGCGCGATGTCGACGTTGCGCACCGGACGAGTCAGGTTGGAGTGCCACACGAGCTCCACGTCGAAACCGAACCCGGGGCGCATCCCGCTGAATGCGGGGAACAGGCGGGCTTGTCGCGTCCCGGGACTGGCGTCAATGTGCCCGCGGCATTTCTCGATCCATGCCTGAAGGGCTTCGAGACCGGCCGAATCTCCCACGGCTCCGACGCGGATCGTGGCGCGGCGCGAATGGGGATCCTTCGAGTCGAACACTCCGTGCGCAGCGATCCCGTGACGCGGGCAGATGTGCTCTCCCCTTGCGAACAGGAGTCGCGGTTCCTTCAGGGTTTGAAGATGCATCATTGCAACATCAGCTCCGCAAGTTCTGGAGGAGCATCGGGGTCGACGTCGACGGGCTCCGCCTTGAGAGGGCGCCACCGGTCGTCGTCAAGTGCCGGATGCGTGTCGAAGGTCTTGATGTCCCCGAAACTGAGGTGACCAGACTTGTCGGTCCAGAGATCTCCGTAGCTCTGCGATTGCAGCCAGCGCCATAGAAACCGGAAGTGCTGCTCGACCGACTTGTTGTTTTCCAGGCGTTTCAGACCCGTCATCAACTTCCCGCCGATCGGTGAAGGCCGATAGTCCGGGTTAGTGCTGAAGTACCAGTCCGGTCGCAGCGCGATGAACCAATCATCGGCGGCTCGAACGAAGTCGGCCTGAAACGCGAAGTGCCGGAAGCCGCCCTTCGACGGATCGCGCTTGCTCGCCTTGTAGATGACGACCGTTCGGGTATTCGCCTTCTTGTCCGACCAGGTCTCGACCCGTTCCAGCTTGCCTTCCTCGGGAAGGAAGACGAACAGTCCTTCCTCGTGACGCCACCCGACGCGCTTCCGATACACCTGCTGCTGGAGGCTGAAGCGCAGGAGCGACTTGAAGACCCGTTCATGGTCCCCGTCGATTCTCCAGAACTCCTTCGACGAAATGGCCGTGGTCGTCCCCTTGTCGAAAAGGCCCGGAAAGGGGTGGTTCTCGCCGTCCAGGTCGTGAAACGTGACAAGCTTGCCTTCGAACACTTCGAAATCCGACGGCAACTTGAGCTGCAGGGCCTGCGCGCTCTTGCGCGCGTGCTTGCGACCGTTGCTGCGTGCACCCGGGCGATCCAGCAGGTCGGCGAGGTACAACTCCTGCGGAAAATAGAGGTCGACCAGGTTCGCTTCCACGGTCTCCGTGACGCGCGGCGGATCGAAATCGGCTGACGCCAAGGACGCCAAGGCGCCGCTGTCGTATGCATCGAACACATCGATCGCCCGCTGGAGGGCGACCGGCGACGCATGAGTGGCTTTCCTTAGAAGATCCCGGTAATCCCAGATTGCGTCATCGGCGGCGAACTTGAATCTCCCTCCCACGACCTTGTCGATCGAGGCTTGGGAATAGCTATCCTGCTTGGCTGTCAGGATGAACAAGCGCAGTTCGGGATACTGCTGGTGCAGGTCATGATCGATGACCGTGGAAAGTGTCTGCTTGATCTTGTCCAACGAGGTAGTCGCGGTGACCTGGAATGCGGTGCGCCGCTCGTCGTCGGCAAGGTCCAGTCCCGGAAAGGACCCCGCGCCGGTATTCAGATTGCGAATGTTCCGGTAGCCCAGCAGTTCCCGCAGAAGCTCGGCCACGAGATCCTCGGCCTGCTTGGGTAGATCCGTCATGCCCTGGGCGCAGCTGGCCGCGACCTTCGCCGACAAGGTCGCCAGGCGGCTGCGCAGTTCGGCTTGCAGGTTGAGGATGTTCATCCGCGTGCTCTCACGATGACTGAGCCAGTCGGCGGCGGAGCCCCGGTGCGCGCTTTCTGGACGCCGATCGAGCGTTCGATGTTTTCGAGTAGCAGGGTGAGGATCGTGCGCTCGTCGCTTTGTCCAACCAGCAACGAGCGCGCCAGGATTCCCATGGCCTCCTCGCAGTTGCCCGCTCGTGCTTCCTCATCCGCCCAGCGCGCGAGTGCGACAGCCCGCCGGACACGCTCGCCATGTGCCTCGAAATACTTGACCGCGTCACCGTACCCCTGTCGCCCGGCGTCGATCTGGCCGCGCCGGAATGCGAGCAACCCCTCCGTAGCGCGATACACCGCGCGGTCGCGCGCCTCGCCGTCTTGCCGCGCAATCGCCGTTCGGCAAGTCACGAAGACGGCTTCGGCGCGATCGAGAACGCCCAGATGGGCAAGCGTGAACGCGAGGTTGTTGTGCTGCATGGGCTTGCCAGGATTCGCTTGATACCCCTTCTCCGCGAACTCGTAGGCCGCATTCATGTCTTGCAGTCCGACCTCCGCGGCGGTGAATCCAAGGTTGACGGGGCGCGTCGAGAACGGCTCATCCTGCAGCCAACGGTGCGCCTGTTTGCACGCTTCCGCCCAGTCGCCTCGGGCAAGCGCGTCGAAGCCTCGAGCCTCCGGCGCTTCACGCAGCGCCCCCATCGCGTGATCGACCGGAAGGTTGGACACGTTGCCTGTAGCCGAAAGGAACTGCGCCTGGGCGACGACGTTCTCCGTGGGATCGCGAAGCGCGACGAGGTAGCTCTTCTTCGCGAGCTTGTGGTCACCGCGCCGCACCTGCATGTCGCCCAGCGCGGCCTGCAGCTCGGCGCGATGGAACGGCGCCAGGTTCTCGGAGACCGCCAACTCTCGGGCCGTCCGCACGTGACTCGAGGTTCGGTCCAGCACTTCGGCGAGAGCGAGCTCGCCCGCCAGGAGCCACGGATCGTGCTTCAGGCTTGGCGCTCGCGCCAACAGCCGATGCGCGCGCTCGGGCGCGTCGACGTGGAGTAGAAACCGGGCGGCTCCACGCAAGATCGTGCGGTTGTTCCCGGCCACTGCGAGCGCCCAGTCGACCGCTCGCTTCGCGGCCTCCTTCTTGCCGATGGCGCAAAAGGCGTGGGCCAGGTTGAGGGCGGCGAATGCGTTGCGCGGATCGCGGGCCAACCGGGCTCTCGCCTCGCGGATGGCAACCCCGGGGTCGAAGATCGGTTCCCCAAGCTCGCGTCGCCCCGCGTAGCGGCCTATGGCCAGGGCCTTCGCGGCGAGGGAAGCGTCGGCATGCTCGATCACGTACTCAGCCGCCTCCTGGAGGTCGCTGGCGCCGTCCAGGTGACTCGCCGACGTCAGGAGTTCGAGGGCATGCGGGAGGCTTCGCTTCGACTGCCAGGCGCCGACCGACGACTGCATCTCCAGCGCATCCACCGGCTCCAGCGGAGCCAACTTGCCGGCGCTGAGCGGGTGCTCCTCCTTGAGGGACGCGCGCGCCTTGAGCGGGCGCCAGCGGGGTACCAGCCGGCGGTCCGACCGCAGCGGGATGAAGGTGACCGTCATGCAGTCGCAGGGGCGTTCGCCGGGGCCGCCATGAGTTCTTTCAGGCGCCGGGCCTTTTCGCGCTCCGCCAATGAGGCCTGGAGGATCAGCGCATCCAGCACCGAGATATACCGTTGCATGTCGAGGGGGTTTACGGTGGAGGCGGCGCCCGGATAGCCGCGGCGCGCGGGATCGGGATCACAGAGCTGGCGTACCGTGAGTTCCATTTTCGCGGCGATCTTCGGGTCCTCGGCTTGGTAGGGCCAGGAGGGTCGGAGTTCGACCACCACCGCATCGAAAGCCTCGCGCAGGCGCGGCAAGAGGGTGGCGTACCCGTCGCCCCACGGCTTGGGTTGGTGGGTCTCGGGCAACTTCGCGAGCACGGCCTGCGTGATCGTCACGCCGGAGAAGATCTGCGCGATGAGAGATCCGAAAAGGTAGGCGTCCGCACCGAGCCGGCGGCGGTCGAAGCCGGCCGCGGGCTCTTCGTACAGCAATTCGAGCGGCGCGTAGCGCTTGTCACCGGCGCACGCGATGCTGTCGTGCAGGGCACGATGTTCCCGGTGGCTTCCGCGCCCCAGGTCCGTGATCTTGCTGTCGAGGTCTTCGCCTTGTTTCGCGTAGTTGACGACATTGGAGGGCTTGACGTCCTGGTGCGCGATCCCGTGGGTGTGCAACTGGTTGAGGCCCGTGACCACCTGTCGCAACGCGCGCAGCCGATCGATCGGCTCCATGGGCAGGTCGTCCATGAGGCGCTCGCGCAGGTTGTCCTCCGCCTTCTTGAAGACGAGATAGAACACCGGGATGGGAATGCCGCCGATGTCCAGCGCGATCTGGTTCGCCGCGACGACGTTCACGATACGGCTCATCGCGTGCAGCCGCGCGATCTCCAAGAGGAGCTTCTCGAAGTTGTAGATCGAGAGGGCGCGCTCCAGCCGCACCGCGAGATCCTCGGTGTCGGAGCCGTAGAACGTGAGATCCGTGGCCTTGACGAAGAAGGGCTGCCCGTCCTTCGAGGCGTTGTAGCACACGCTGAACCCGCCCCCGGTATGGTCTTCCGTGATCGAAAGGCGCTCGCCGACGACGTAGCCCTCGGCCAGGGTGCGTCCCTCGAGCTCTTCTGCGGGATGTCTCATCATGCTCGGCTCCTTCATGTGTTCATCGGCAATTGCGCCATGGGCGCGGCATGGGCAAATAGCGCTTCGACCGCGCCGGCGTTCTCGACGGACTTCGTCGTGCGCGCGTACTCCAGCGGGTCGCCCACCCTCATCTCCAACGGCATGCCATCCTGGTCGATCACGATCTGCGAGAGCGAGGCCGGAGCCACTTCGGTCGACGGGTCCCGCCGCCTCACCACCATGCCGCCGCCGTTGACCCACTCGCTGTCGTCTCCGGCCCGGCGGTAGGTCGGATCCGCGGACAACAGCGCCGCCTCCAAGTCAGCGGCGTCATCCCCACCCTCCCCCTCCAGCTCCAGCTCGAGGGTGTCCGCAGCCATCAGGCGTGGCTCGATCAGGACCTCCGCGAGTGCCTCGTACGCGTAGAGGGCGTGCGCGCTGACGACCTTGACGCTGGGTCCCCCGATCTCGGCGCAGGCGCGCAACACGGCGGCCACATCGCGCGGGACGCGGTTCAGGCGTGCCGCCTTGGCGAATCGCGCATGCAGCTTCAGGTTGTCGCGCGCGAGCTTCAGCTGCATCTTGGCCTCCACTTGGCGCGCCTTGAACTGCAGGAACTGGGACTCCGTGACCTCGGATCGGCTTCCGAGCGTCGTGCCTCGACCGGTGCGGTCGTACGCGCGGACGAGGTATTCCCGGTCGTTGGGATAGCGCTTCCAATACATCCACCCCGGGACAGCGGCCGCTGCGGCCCTGGCCTGCTCGTAGGCGGTGAAGAGGCGGCGCGCCTCGGCCGCTACTTGGCGCTCCGGCGCCAGGCGCGGGCGCCACGGGTCATTTACCTTCAATTTGACGGCTTCCATGATTTGATGGTAAATTTACCATCATTGGGCATTGAAACGCAACCCTGCTGGTAAATCTCTCGAAAGGAGCTTATATGCCGAACCCCAAGAATGTGCACGTGGTGCCCCATGGAAAGGACTGGGCGGTGAAGCGCGAAGGCAACGACCGCGCCTCCAGCGTCCACGACTCGCAGGCCCAGGCCTGGAACAAGGCGCGCGACTCCGCGCGCCAAGACAAGGGAGAAGCCTTCCTCCACAACAAGACCGGGCAGATCCGCGAACGCGAGACCTACGGCCACGACCCGAACCCGCCCAAGGACCGCAAATGATCAAGGTGTCGATGACGTATAACGGTCAGCCGTTCTCGGCTGACCGTCTTGTAGCCGACCTCAAGCGCGACATGATGAAGGCGGCCGAAAAGGAGCTCGTGGCGAAGGCCCGGCGAGCCGCAGCGGGTAAGGGAAAGCTCGAGATCAAGGTCGAGAAGAACTCCGCCGGCGAGCTCAAGAGCCTCACGTTTTCCGGAGATGCCGCCGCCGTCGAGGCGGCCGAGAAGGCGATCGCGAACGGCTAAGGTCGCCGGGGATCCACACCGCTTCCCTCGTACCGCGGGACCTGATGTGCATCGCGACTAACCCGGGCGCTGGACGAGCGCAACTCGCGCCCGCAGGCGTGTGGGCATCTCGTTCCGGGTCGAGATCCTGCGAGATTGGGGGGCAGGTCAACAACTAGAAGGGGCACACAATGGCGCAGCCTTTCCGGATACTGAGCCTCGATGGCGGCGGGGCCAAAGGCTTCTATACGCTAGGCATCCTCCGGAAGATCGAAGCGCTCATCGGCTGCCCGTTACACGAGCGATTCGACCTCATCTTCGGTACGAGCACAGGCTCGATCATCGCCTCACTCCTCGCCCTCGGAAAGAGCGTCAAGGAGATCCTCGCGATCTACAACGAGCACGTTCCGACGGTCATGAAAGAGTCGGGCAATGAACATCGAACGGCGGCCCTCGCTTCATTGGCACAGTCGGTGTACGGCGATGCAAGCTTCACGGACATGAAAACGTTCGTCGGAATTGTGGCGACCCGATGGATGGAAGAGCGGCCCATGATCTTCAAGACCAGCCCCGATCAAGCTCACGGTGGGGAGAGTTCCTTCTCGCCGGGATTTGGTGTGCCGGTCAGGGATGCAGTACAAGCGTCATGCTCCGCAATCCCCTTCTTCAAGTCCAAAACGGTGACGACGGACAAGGGCGAGACGATCGAGCTCATCGACGGGGGCTTCTGCGCGAACAACCCGACGCTCTACGCCATAGCCGACGCAACGCATGCTCTCAAGAAGGACCACGAAGAGCTCCGGGTCGTAAGCCTGGGAGTAGGCACCTACCCGCCGAGGCAGCTTCCCTTCTGGACGTGGAACTACTGGAAGAGCAAGACGCCAGGCGTGAAGATCGCGCACAAGACGTTCGAGATAAATACGCAGTCGATGGAACAGCTCCGGAAACTGCTGTTCAAGGACGTTCCTACGGTGCGGATCAATCAGGAGTTCGCAGAACCGGCGATGGCAACCGATATGTTCGAGTACGACCTGGCGAAGCTCAACCTCCTCTTGCAGCGAGGCTCGCAGTCATACGCGGAGCACGAACCCAAACTCAAAGAATACCTGCTGTAGGAGGTGCACATGGCGATTCCGGAAGCAAAGCTAATCACCTGGTCAAAGCAGGGCTCGGTCCCACAGTCCGCCCAGACATACAACACGATTAAGACGGTACTCGAGGACGCGAACGCGCCGTATCACGGGAAGGATTTCACGGTCTTTCTGCAAGGCTCATACGGAAACGATACGAACGTCGTGCGTGAGAGCGACGTAGACATCGCTATCCGGCTCGACCAGACGTTCTATACGGATCTCACCTTTCTCGAGCCGGCGGCGAAGGAGGCTTACGAGAAAGCTCGGGACCCCGCCACCTATGGATACCAGGAGTTCAAGGGCGAGGTCCTCGAGTGGCTTGAGACGAAGTATCCGGGAGCGGTGAAGGCGGGAGAGAAGGCGATTTTCCTCAAAGGAAATGGCGCGCGGCGGGATGCAGATGTGCTGCCGTGTGCGGTTCTTCGTCAATACTTTGGAAGCAGCAACGGAACAGACGACAAATACGCGGAAGGCATCTGCTTCTTCCTGCCCGATGGAACCCGCATTGAGAACTTTCCTCAGCAGCACGCCGACAACTGCACCACGAAGCATCAGGACACCGACGAGTGGTTCAAGAAGGTGGTAAGGGTCTACAAGAATATGCGGAACCAGATGATTGACGACGGGGTACTGGACGAGGGGATAGCGCCGTCCTACTTCCTTGAAGGAATGCTCTGGAACGTTCCCGACGACAAGTTCGGAGAAAGCTTCGACGCCTCATTCGTAAACACCTTTAACTGGGTTCTCCAAGCCGACCAGGAGAAGCTGACAACTGCGAGCGGATTCCATTGGCTCGTTCGCGACGGACATCACGTGTGCTGGCCGAGGGCCAATTTCACAGCGTACCTTGCCGCGGCCCGCGACTACTGGCAGGAGTGGGAAGACTAGACCTTCAAGAGGCCGACTTCCACGGGGAGGTATCGAATTGCCTGAGAAGCCCCGCTCCATGCATCCCCTCGACCCCCACACCAGTGCAATCGGACTATCGCGCTACGCGATCGAGTTTCTGATGGTGGCGAAAGCGGCCTGGACCAACTCCCGTCCGAAGGGCGGCGCAGGGTTCGAGTCTGCATCCGTCGCCATCCTCTACCTCCTCGGGCACGCGCTGGAGCTCTCGATCAAGTCTTTCCTGCTGCATCGTCGCGTGCCCACTCAGCAGTTGCGCGAGAAGTTGGGGCACGATCTCGCGAAGTGTCTGGCACGCGCACGAAAGCTCGGCTTCGACCGTATGGTGTTCGAATTGACCGCAAGGG
>Ga0138256_10003459_pt1 | contig 16789 bp, 11 predicted proteins | sample KNB2016incub_MG_FD_105486 | JGI IMG/M metagenome (GOLD analysis project Ga0138256, IMG submission 105486) | Active sludge microbial communities from wastewater in Klosterneuburg, Austria - KNB2014incub_MG | ecosystem: Engineered > WWTP > Activated sludge > Unclassified | place: Austria... | reverse complement strand
GGGTCCGATCCCGAACCAGCGCAGCACCAACTCACACGCGTTCGTCCAACTGTTCAGCGCGATCACTTTCGGTACACCGCAATACGCCGCGAGTCGCTTCTCGAACTCCTTCGTGCGCGGACCTGTGGTGATCCACCCACTGCGCAATGCCTCTTCCACGGCTTTGATGGTGCGGTCGTCGATGCGCGGTGGACTGAAGGGGATCATGGCCGCGAAGATGAGGTTGCGTCATTGGGCCACCAAAGCAGCCAGACCATGAAACCGGTGAAGAGCGCACCGGCCTGGACCTCCAACATGGATTCCACGCTCCAGTTCATGATCGCGAGGAGAAGGAAGCACGCCCTGAACGCTTGACCGGGTTTGATCACGGACCGCATCGATGCGACGAAGAAGAGCACGAGCGCCAACAGTCCTGGGATCCCCAGCGCCACATAGGATTGCAGGAACTGGTTGTGCGCGTTCAGCCGGTGCTCCAGTGCGTGCGTGGCTCCGATCTCCTTGTAGCGCAGCAACAGTTCATCCTTCACATCGCCGGTACCAGTACCCCAAGGCAGGTTCTCCTTCCCCACGTCCTTGGCCGCGCGCCACACTATGCGTCGTGCCGCGCCGCTCGTGGTGTCGTGTGGTTGCTCGCTCTCTGCCGCAGTAACGAGTTCCAGCACTCGTTCACGGACGTTCACGGATGTCATCACCAGCAGTACACCACCAACCAAGCTGCCGACAATAAGCGACAGGACGAGGTAACGCTTCCACAGGATCGGCCAGCCGTGGATCAGGGCCCACAGCAGCATGATCGGCAAGGTGATCCAGCTCATACGGCCTTCGCAAAGCACGATCCCGATGCAGATCACGATCACATACAACGCGCCGATCGCACGCGGCCATTGATCACCCACACCACCGAGGAGGAATGCAGCCAAGGCCACGGACAAGTACCACGCGAAGTAGCTCGGGTGCAAGAACGCGGAGAACTGCGAACTGAGGAAGTCCAATAGGCCCGCCCCGTCGGGTCCGATCGCGCGGTTCGCGGCGAGCAAGACGCAGATCAATACCGCTGCCGCGTTCCCCAGGCAGAACGCCGCGAGAGCGCTGGATCGCCCTGCTGCACGCACGCCGGGAAAGAACGCAAGCAATGGAAGCAGGAGCAGCGGCAACTTGATCCCGACATCGAACCAGCCGAAATCGGTGTTGCTCGTCCACGCCATACCAATGATGTGGAGGACGAGATAGAGGGCCGCCCATGGCAAGGGCGTGCGCCACGGAATGTTGAAGCGTGGGCCATTCGTTCGCGCAAGGATCCCCGGCAGATGCAACGCGATCACGATCGCCATCAGCGCCGGCAACACCGCTGGGGCCAATGGCAATGTGAAGGCGAGCGCTGCCACCGCGATCGCGCGCCACCGTTCCACACCACGCGCAGGCAGGTCCTGGAAGAATGCGGTTCCTGTTCTCATCGCGTCAGGTCCGATGCACTGGCTTTCGGCCCACGACCGAGGATGACGAGATCGAGCAGGCCTTGGACATAGCCGATGCCGTACGCGGCATGAAGGATGAGGAACGACAGCATCACCCCGTTCACATCAGTGCGCTTGGGTGCCGCGCGCAACGCACTCACCATCGCGATCAACCCATACGAACCGATGCCGATGAGCCAGACCGGAAATAGCATCGGCCAAATGCACGCGATCACCAGTCCGGTTACAGTGCCGATGACGAAGATCGCGGGCACCAATTGCCTGAAGGTGGTGATGGTAAGGTGCAGCCGGTTCACGAAGACCTTCCAATAACCGTACTGCCGGTATTGCCGGAAGAGCTTCGCGTAACTGCCACGTACGTAATAGCGACTGCGGATCGCGCTGGACAACCAAATGCGCCATCCGGACTTGATCACACGGTAGTTGAATTCATCGTCCTGGTTGCGCACCAAGCGTTCATCGAAGTAGCCGATCTTCTCAAAAACCTCGCGACGGTACGCGCCGAACGCGACCGTATCCACATCGCCTTCCTTCAAGCCGGTGCGGAAGTGCGCGCTGCCCACGCCGAAAGGATGACCCATGGCCGCGCCGATCCTGCGGCTCGTGTCATCGAGGTACACGTTCTCGATGATGCCGCCCACACAGCCCGCTTCGGGATGGTCACGAAGTGCGTCCAGGTTCTTCCGGAAGAAATCAACGGCGACTTCGGCGTGTGCTCCTAGGATGATCCCGACGGCATAGCCCTCGGGCCGAAGGCCGATGTTCATGGCTTGTGGTGTGGTGCGCGCCGGATTGTCAACGAGCTTGATCCACGCATGTGTACGCGCAGCGGTGGAAATGATCTCGCGTGTCCCATCATCGCTCATGCCATCACAGATCCACAACTCCAGATCCATTCCAGTGCGTTCGGCCTTTACAATTGAATCGATGCACGCGCCGATGAACGCCACCTCATTGCGACATGGCACCACCACGCGAACGATAGGCAAAGTGGGTGCGTTGCTCATTTCCGCTTCCGTTCAGCGATGACCCGATCGAACACGGCCAGTTGCTTATCCACACAGGCTGACCATGCATACTGCTCCTCCACATGCTTTCGTCCCGCTGCACCCATCGCGCGGCGAAGATCCGCTGATCCGATGAGTTGTGCGATCCGATCCGCAGCCGCTTCCGGATCCTCCGGTGGAACCACAAAACCGGTGACACCATCGATCGTCACTTCTGGCAATCCGCCGACATCCGAGACCACCACGGGAACGCCGCACGCGGATGCTTCGATGATGGCGACGCCGAAACTCTCGCTACGGCTCAAGGCCACATACACATCGAGCGATCGCAATTGATCGGGCACATCCGCATGAGGAACGCTGCCAACGAATTCCACTGATGACCCGACCCCCAGTTGATCCACCAACGCCTTCAACTCCGCCGCTTGTGAACCGGTGCCGACCAGCTTCAGCCGCACGTGCACTCCTCCGCCGGAACGCTCCACGAGTAGCGCGAATGCGCGGATCAGCACATCGATGCCGTAGGTCGGTTTCAACGTTTTCACTGTCCCGATGACGATCGCGGAACGGCTCGTGTCCAAACCTGCTGGTGTGAACAGGGTGGTGTCTACGCCAAAGGGAACCACGGTGATCGGCGGCAGACCCGGACAGATATCGGATGTCCGCCGCGCCATCGCTTCACTGGTCGACACGATCGCATCCGCACGGCGCAGATTGCGGCAGAGCAAGCGATGCTGCGTGCGGCCGGAGTCCGGGAATTCGTACACATCGCTGCCCCACACGTTCAGGACCAACGGTACGTGCTCGTCGTGGATCGCCAGTGTCCCGTAGCCTGATGCATAATGTGCATTCATCACATCGGGTTTGATGCGCCGGATCAACTTCCGGATGGCGGGCCTGTTCACGAAATATCCCGCTCCACCGAAATGCGGCAACCGATGCATGATCACTTCCTGGCGGAATCCTGCAATGGGATCGTGCTGTGTGGCCAAGTGGACAATGCATCCACGCTCCACGAACGCATTGGCCCAGCGCATGATGTGTACTGAACTCGCGGCGCCGATGAGGAGGATATTCATCCGGTGAGGTCAGTCGGGTTGAACAGCATCACGTCCAAGGTAGAGCGGTGCGGTGATGGCCATTGCGAACAGGACGTACATCGGAAGCATGTACGCCATGCTGCTCGGACCGATGGCCAATGGACCGAGCACGATCAACGCAATGATCAGCGCGGCGAATACCGGCCGTTCGGCGGTCGTGTTCGTTCGCCATGAGCGCCAGAGTGCGAGAAGGATCATGACCAACCAGGCCACATGGATCGCCAGTCCGGGAAGGCCGAGATCCACCGCGATCTCCAACCACCAGAGGTGCATATCGGTGAGGACGCGTCCATCGGGCATTGGATGCGCGGCAAGGACCACGGCCGTAGAACCTGCGCCGAGGCCCATGAAGTGCGATCCCTTCAGCGCTTGCCAACCGGTTGCATAGGTGTGCCGCCTGATACCGGCCGAGCCTTCCTCCTCATCACCCAAGGCCGTCAACTGTTCCCGGTCGAGGTTCACACCGACCAACATCCTGCTGAAGACCTGCATCTCACGGATCTTCACATGGTGGCTGTATTTGGATGAGAACAGGTTGGTGGAGATCAACAGGATCACGCCGAGAAGGATCCCGGCTTGCGGTCGAGCGATACGGACGATGATCAGCGTGAGCAGCGCCACGATCACCAGACCAACGAACGCGATGCGCGCTCCCGCCATGATGCAGACCGCAAGAACCAGCACGGATGCGAGCAGACCCAGCCAACGACGATCCCGAACAAGCGCGAACGGCACGAAGAGCACGAGCACCGTGCAGAGATCATTCGGGTTCCAGTGAAAGCCGGTCGGGGATGTGGCGAGGTACCACGCATTGCGTGGCGAGGTGATGAGCGCAGCGAGATCATTCGTCCGGCCGAACCATTCCACGTGTTCCGAGAAGCGGGAGATCGGCCAACGCACATGGCCTGTAGCTTCCAGTAGCGAAAGGACCAGTTCCAGGGACACACACGCCAAAACCGTCCACGCCATCATCATCCAACTCTGGCGATCCTTCACCAAAAGGAACAGGACAACGACGAGCAAGTGTCCGAGACCGAGCGCACCAAGCGTGATCATTCCTTGGCCTTGGTCCGGTGAACGCAGCGCTGCGATCACGCACACCACCGTGAAGGCGATCATGTAATAGAAGGTGGTCTTGACCGACCTGAACCGCGACCACAGCGCAACGGGTCCCTCTGCACGGATCAGTGCAATTCCAACTGCACAAAGCACGAGGTGGAAGAGGTAAAGACGGCCGTAGCTGATCCCCGGGCCGACCATGGCGCTGGCCGTCAACGCCACGATCCACACCGTGCGTTGGCGCTGGTTCATGCGGAACGAAAGGTGAGTGAACGCAAGTACCGATAGGTCTCCTCCACGCTTCCATCATCGGCCACAGGAAGCACACGCGCTTCATCATAGCGCCACCACAGTCGCTCACGCAACTCCTCCCGATCACAGATGATCCCCGCACTGAAGAAGGCGGCGAATTGGGAGAACCAACGCCCGAGCACCCGGCGTCTCATAGCTATTTCCTTGGTGCGCAACAGATCACTTCCGAGGAAAGTGACGGCCACGGGGAGGGAACTGCTCAGTACCGTGAACATGGCCGAGACCGAGCCGAAATGCGCACTGACCAGATCGGGTCGCTCGCGGAGCAACAGCCGTTTGAATCGTTGCCGATCCCTGATCAACTTCCAAAGCCTGACACGGTCCTCCAGATAGAAATAGGTCACCTTCACACCGTGCCGTTCAGCCATGGCTTCAGCCTGCCTGTGGGAATCCGGGTAGTGACCGCTCTTCTCCTCCGCAGGGATCACCACCACCAGGCGGAGTGCCGTGTCACCTTCTGTGGCCAGACGATCCAACTCGGAGCGGACGAAACGCACGTTACGCCACGTGGTCCAACCGAGGTAGTAGAGTGCAACCACCAACGCCACGCCGACCGCGAACGGTGGTGATGGAATGCTGAAGTGCAGGAAGGATCCGAAGAGAAGGATCAAGAACGCCTTCAGCAGGTTGATGCCGTTGCGCGGTGTGTGATAGTAGGCATCCAGCACGCTGCGCAACCCGATGAAGATCCCGAAGGGCAGTGCGCCGAGGAAGATGACCCGGCACATCAGGACGTACTCCGCACCCGCCGGTCCGAGATAAAGACCCAGCAGTAGATCGGCACTCAGTTCGAAGACGAGCATCAACGCCAAACTCGCGAGGAACATCAGGCGTTCCAGTTTACCGATGCGGGCTGATAGACCTTTATGATCACCGCTGGCCAATTGCGCAGCGGAGGCCGGCAAAAGCAAAAGCGCCACGGGCGAGAACATCGCTGCCGTGAAATTGAGCAAGGTGGTACCGAAGCCGATCTCGCCGCTTGCATCGAGGCCATGCGTGCGCGCCACCACGTAAACGGGCACCGTGAGCAAGGCACCCAACGCTAGATCACCCGGCAATCGCGGAAGGCCATAGCGGAGCAGTTCGGCCCGCTCCTTCCGGCTGGAACCTTCTCGTGGCCGCAGGAGATCCGGTAGTACTGCGATCAGCGGCACCACCAGCCAAGCAATGCCTGTGGCCCAGAGGACCATGGATAGATCCCGGAAAGCGATGATAGTGACACAGGGGACCACGGCGAGTGCGAACACCTGGATGCCATTGGCGACCAACATGCTTCCCTTGCCGCGCAGGTAGCTGTACACCGTACCGTGGATGCTGATCGCGGCGATCATCAAACCCAAAGGAGGAACGAGATCCACACCGATGTCATCCCCGAAGATCAACCACGCAATAGGGCCGGACCAGATCACCCCGATCAAAGTCAACACCGCACCCAAGGGGATCACCCAGCGGAAGGTCCCGAACAAATAGGCACGCTGGCGCTCGGGTTTTCGGGCCATGGCCACGAAGCGCATCAACCCCACGGCAGCTCCGACCATAAGCAACGGATAGATGAAGGACACCGAACGACGCACCACGACATAGAGATCGAGATACTCCTTGTCCACCAGCGCAACGAGGCGGTAAGCGAGCACCATGCCTACCATGGACAAACCCTCCGCAGCGAAGGTGATCACCTGGTTCCGGCCATCGTTGGTGCGCAGGTGAGCGAGAAGACGGCCGATCATCGGTGCCGAAAGTACACGGCTCCCCGTGTCCGGCACGCGTCCGCAACACTCATCCGCTCCTCTCGCCGCTTATCCGGTGGTGCGCCTCGCGCTGATGAGGTGGCGCCTATCTTCGGCAGCGAACCAACGGAACATGGAATTCTTTCAATGGCATTGGTGGGCTGGCGTTGCGATCCTCTTGTTGATCGCGGAGATATTCGTGCCGGGCTTCTGGCTCTTCTGTTTGAGCATGGGCTGCTTGGCCGCCAGCGGTGCAGCGGCCTTGGGCGGCGGCGCGAACATCCAATTGATCGCCTGTGCGATCGTTTCGCTCATCGCGTTCTTCACCATCCGTCCGATCCTCATGAAACGCATGTGGAAGGAGACCGGCGTTCGCACCAACATCGACGCGTTGGCGGGTGCGAAAGGCCGAGTGACCCAGGATTTCGAACCCGGGCTCCGGCTCGGACGTGTCAGTGCCGGTGGTGATGATTGGCGCGCCGAGTGCATGACCGACCGCGCGTTGCATGTGGGCGACCTCATCGAGGTGGTTCGCGTGGAAAGCAACACCCTTATCGTCAAACCGATCGACGCCTGATCGTTCTTATATCCCCTCATATCCCCTGACCATCATGACCTCCGGCACCATTATTCTTATCCTCTTCGCATTCCTGGTCTTCTTCGTCATCGCTAAAGGACTTCGTATCGTCCAGCAGAGCGAAGCGTTGGTGATCGAGCGGCTCGGCAAATACCAGAAGACGCTGACCGCCGGCATCAACGTGATCATCCCGATCGTGGATCGCCCGCGAGAGATCATCTTCCGGTTCTCGCGCGAACTCCCTGATGGCAACAAGTACGTGCAATTCATCAAGAAGGAGCGCATCGACCTGCGTGAAACGGTGTACGACTTCCCGAAGCAGAACGTGATCACCAAGGACAACGTCGGGACCGAGATCAATGCGCTGCTCTACTTCCAGGTGATGGACCCTGTGAAGGCCATGTACGAGATCGAGAACCTGCCGATGGCCATCGAGAAACTCACCCAGACCACATTGAGGAACGTCATCGGTGAACTGGATCTGGACGAATGCCTGACCAGCCGGGATACGATCAATGCGAAACTCCGCAACATCCTGGACGATGCCAGCAACAAGTGGGGTGTGAAGGTGAACCGCGTGGAACTACAGGACATCAACCCGCCGCGCGACATCCGCGAGGCGATGGAGAAGCAGATGCGCGCCGAGCGTGACAAGCGGGCACAGATCATCGACGCGGAGGGCACCAAGCGCGCTGTGATCCTGCAAGCTGAAGCCGTTCAACAGAAGCAGATCAACGAGGCGGACGGACAGAAGCAGGCCCAGATCCTGGAAGCTGAAGGTGATGCACAGGCACGTATTCGTCGCGCCCAAGGTGAAGCCGAAGCGATCAAGTTGGTCACCCAGGCCATTCAGGGAACGAAAGCGGATCCCGCCAACTACCTCATCGCCATGCGCTACTTGGAGACCTTGAGCGACATGACCAAGGGCCAGAACAACAAGGTGGTGTACATCCCCTACGAAGCCACGGGCGTGCTAAGCAGCGTGGGCGGGATCAAGGACATGCTGGACGCCAGTCGGATCAAGGGTTAGTTCAGCGATCAGTTGACAACGAAGAAAGGGGCCGATGGTCCCTTTCTCCATTTGCACCCAAGTGGGTTGGCGTTCATGCAGGGTTATCTTCATCCCATGGCCGCCTATGACACACTCTCCCAAGCCGTGAACGATCTTCAGCGTCGCGGATACACCGATGAACTGATGATCGGCGGACATTGCCTGATCTGCAAGACGAAGGACGCGACCCTGCATCCGGAGGACCTGCACATCGATGAGTTCCACCGGTTCGAAGGATCCACGGATCCAAGTGACCAGAGCATCGTGTATGCGATCAGTTCGGTCGATCGCAGGATCAAAGGCATCCTTGTGAACGGATTCGGGCCGTCGGCTTCGGACATGACCCAGGAACTGGTCGCGAAACTCGCCACCCACTGAACCTGTTGCCGATCAAGGTGAAATGAACAAGACGCATCCCAGCGCCCTAACTGCTTGTGAACCCGTAGGTCGTTCCTGCCGCGCGGCGGGATGAACTTCGCTTTCGCACGTTCCTCCTGAACATGCGGAAGGCGCCTTGCGGCGCCTTCTCGGCTTCTGTGAACCCGTAGGGAGTCGAACCCCAAACCTCCTGATCCGTAGTCAGGTGCTCTATCCAATTGAGCTACGGGTCCTTGAAAAGCGGGGGCGAAGATAGCGATCCATCGTTCTCGGCGGAACGATCAGATCCAACCGTTCACTTGGTAGTACAGGATCGCCACGTACTCGCGCAAGCAGGTGATCTCCAACTTCAAATAGTTCCAGAAGGTGTAGCGCAGCCCGGGCCTATTGGAGACGTCCGGTGCCCACGACCGACCACCGACCTCCTTGTGACCGTAAGCGAAATCATGCGCGGAGGCGTGATCCCACGCTGGCACCCCACATACCTGTTCGAAGCCGAGTTTGCGGAACGCCCGTACGCTGCGGTACACGTTCTCCGGAGCCGTGACCAGCGCGACACTGGTGCCCGCGCCATAGTGCTTCTCCAAGAGCAAGGCCTGCTCTCGTGTATTGTTCCCCACGTTCATGGTGGTCATCCGTGTGCGGTCCACGCCACGCAGCTCCAATTCCTGCGTCATGGCCTCAAGAATGGAAGGCGCACCTGGATCGATGATGGCGATACGCACTTCCGGCCACTCCATTGCCAGTTCCGCCGCCCGGTGCAGGCGGAGCAGTTCCGGTCCCGAGGGCATTCCACTTCCACCCAGGATCACCAGGACCTCGGGCGCATGGTCACACTCCCCTGCCGCAGTTCCCAACCACTGGTGCAGATCGAACGGGATCCGCGTACACGCGAGCACGACCATCACCAATGCGATCACTCCGGTGATCCTGACCGTCCATTTCGCCAATGGCCGGATCGCCCTGCCCACACCCGAAATAGCGATACGAACAGTGGATCCCAGATCCGTCCAGCGGGACATGTGCGGAAGGTGGTTCAGGGATCGCCGCGCTCATTCGCGCATCGCGATCATTCTAGGGTTTGTAGTACTTCAGGGCTTCCGGCAAGAATGCCTCCAGGTCGCGGATCCGCGTTTCATCACTGGGGTGCGTACTCAGGATCTCCGGGGGGGATTGGCCTCCGCCCTGGCTCATGCGTTCCCAGAACACAGGCGCTGTGCGTGGATCATATCCCGCCATCGCCATGAACACAAGGCCCATCTTGTCGGCCTCTGATTCATGCTTGCGACTGAAGGCCAACATTCCCAGCGAGGAACCGATCCCGAAACTTTGAAGGAACAGGTTCTGTGCCGTCGAAGGATTCTCACCCACCAGCACCTCCAAGGTCATACCCGCACCTTGCAGTGCGATGGCTTGGCTCATGCGCTCATTTCCATGCCGTGCGATGGCGTGGGCGATCTCGTGGCCCAACACCACGGCCAATCCCGCTTCATCCTGCGTTACCGGTAGGATCCCGGTATAGACCACCACCTTTCCGCCCGGCATGCACCACGCATTCACCGTGGGGTCATCCACGGTGTTGAATTCCCATTGGAACCCGGCGACCCGGTCCGACGCACGATTGTCCTCCAGGAATTTCGTGGCCGAAGCCGCGATCCGCGCGCCGACCGTTGCGACCATCCTGGAGCGCGGGTCCGAACTCGCCAGCACCGTGTTCTGCCCAAGGAATTCGGTGTATTGGCCAGCGGCCATGCTCATCAATGTTCCCTCGTTCACCAGGTTCATTTGGCGACGACCGGTGATAGGCACTTTCGCGCATGCTTGCACCAGTAGGACCGCCAAAAACACGATCGCACCGCGAATGACCCTGTTCCTCATTGGACTTCTGCGGATAGGCCTTGGTTCTGCAAGGCGGTGCAACGGGGCTCCAATTGGTCGAACGTGCCGCGCTTCACACTGCACTTCCCGTTGTAGTGCACGATCCATGCGCACTGTTCCGCTTGGATCGGTTCGTGTCCGCAGATGTCGACCAGACAACCGATCACGTGATCGAAGGTGTTCACCTCATCGTTGTGTAGGACGATCTCACGGATGGGACCGGTCTCGAAAAGCACCTCTTCAAGAAGTGCCTCCTCGTGTTGGATGTCGGAGTGCATGGCCGTGCGAAATTACAGCGGCCGACGTGATGATCGATGCGATCAAGGCTTCGCCAGGATGGCAGGACCGAATTTCTCCAGCAGCGCGGTGGCCTCCCGCATGGGGATCCGCTTGCCGTTGAGGTAGGCCGTAACGAACGCGTCCTTCACACCAAGCACCACGGTCTCATCCTTGCGAATGCGCGCCTGCTCCGTATCCAGATACACACCCGTGGTGTACCGGATCTTCTCCGTGGCGGTGCGCTCGCTGTTCAGCGGGCTGATGTTGAACAATTTGCCCAAGGGTACCGGCTTGCTGTACACACCTACCTGTACGGTGAAGAACAAGCCTTTCACCGTTTCCACCTGCTTGGCCGGCGCTGCACCCGGTACGTTGTAGTAGGAAGCGGCATCAGCAGCAGGAGCGAAACGGGAAACCACTTCCTCTACCGTTTCGGGATAGGCCGCTAGGATGGTAGCGATATCCGGTTCCGAGGTTGCCGGGATCGTTACCGGGCTTTGGATCACGGCTGCTGGACGGACTTCTTGCGTTGCAGGCTGCACCGTACCGACCGTACGGCCCTGCGGTTGTGCATTCAACGGACGCTCCGCCACGGAGGTATTCACGCGCTCCGCACGAATGGCATCACCCAGCGGGATCCGCTTCCCGTCCTGGTAGGCCACCACAAAGGCATCGCGGTAGCCGCGGTCCCTCACCAGATCCTTCGCAACTGCGGCCTGTTCGAAGCCGGTGAACAACCCGGCGGAGTACCGGACCAATCCTCCCGCCACCGTTTCGCCCATCACCGGGGTCATGTCCGAGAAGGCTTCCACCGGCACTGCATTCCGGAATGCGCCGATCTGCACTTTGAACACGATCCCTTCGGGCATCGGGACATCCATGGGGATCGGCTCTTCACGCTGCACACGGGCATCACGCAATGCGAAGATGTCCTCCACCAACTCCTTCGGAACGCGGAAAGGCAACGGACGTTCGGTGGTGGTCGGTCGGGCTTGGATGCGCGAGGGCACCTCTGCGCGTTCGCTTGGGGTTGAAGCCTGTATCGTTGGATCAACCGGCTGTTCGTTCACTGGCGTCGGTGGCACATTGGTTTGGCGCGGCGCTACAACGACAACAGCACTTGGCAGTGTACCTGATGGCAAGACTGCACCCGCTTGGGACCTGGCCTCGGCCAAGAGCGTTTCGGTCCGGCGCGTACGCATCTCCAAGGCCATCAATTCATTCGATCGTTCAGCAGGAAGACCTTGTAGCAGAACCCCGGCCTGGCTCTCATTGATCCCAGCAGCACCTTTCAGCCTGGCTGCGACCACCTCCAATGAATCCGCTCGTTGCGCTAATGCGGTTGCGCGCCCCTGAAGGATCCGAACGCGTGTGTTGGCTTCCTCGGCCGGGACACGACCAGCGGCGGCATCACGCTTGGTCGTCGCCACCTGTTCGCTCAAGGTCTGGGACACTTCCCGGTTGCTGCTGGCGGCGGCTTCGGCATCATCCGCCGCTTGGTACTGTTCCAGCGCGCGGGTACGCATCTGGAAGAACCGGCTCGCATCCCCATCCATCAACAGCATGTCCTGTTCCTCCGCAGTGATGTAATAGAACTTCAACAACCGTTCGCGTAGGCGCTTTGATACCTCGGCATCGAGGCGCAATGCTTCGTTCGCTTGTGCCGCATCGGCCTCCGCGATAGAGGCCTGATGCAATGAATCCGACAGGGCCCGTTCACGTATTGCCATTCGCTCCAGTTCCTCGCGATCGCGTTTGCGTGCGGTGGTCGCACTATCCGCCAAGGCTTCGGCCCGGGTCGTGGCCTCCTTCGATCGTTGCTCGAGATCCGCAGCAGCTTGGGCGTTCCGCTCCACACGCAAGGCCAGCAGGTCGGGATCCTGATCGGGATCCTGTTTTCCCGGCTGGACCAAGGTCGATTCTCCTGCCAGGAACTGCTCATACACCTGCGGAGAAACGTAAGCCTTGTTCCCTAAGCGCTGTTCGATCGCGGCCAACATGGCCTTGGTCTGTGCATCCGCCTCGATAGAGCCAACTGCCGGGGCGCGTTGGTTCGACTTTTCCGTAGGTGCTTGCGTGACCGGCTCGGCCACCGTATCCACCGGCGCGGCGATGCGTTGCTCCGCATCCGATCCTTCACTCGCTCGGCTGGTCCCATCGGGTGACGTGTTCGATACGGTCGACCGATCAACGTGAACCGCCGGGATCGTTCCATCCGCTGGTTGACCGGACTTGATCTCGGCGATCTCTTCCGTACGAGCTTGAACCGGTTCGATGCCCAACACCTGTGCGGCGACCTCTTCATAGGTCAATGATCCTCCGCGTTGGTGCTTATCACCGCTCAGATAGTTCTGCACGGTGATCGCCCTGTCCATGGCCAACAAGGCCAACAATTCCGTTCGATACGCACGGCGATACAAGCTATCGCGCTCAATGATGTTCTCGGAACGATCGGCACGTTTGCGCATCTGGGCAGCCGATGCGAACGTATCCTTGGCTTCCGCTTGCATCTGTTGCGCCATAACGAGTAACGGCTCGTCCGGAGCCAGACCGCGTGGGCGTGTCAGGGCGATCACCTTCTCCAGGCTATCCCCCGCAGCTTTCCATTCCTCCTGCATCAGGAACGCGCTGCGCTGCCCGAGGTCCGTGCGGATGATGTAGCGCTCATCGATCAGCTGATCGATCCTTTTCCGCATCCGATCGCTATCCTTGCCCAGTGGCGTACCCGAGAGTTGGCGCTCCATGGAGTCTATCCGCGTGGTAAGTCCATCGATCCGCACGAGGTCCGCATTCTTGGCAGCTACGGCATCGTCAACGCCTTTCGCCTGTGAACGGTGCTCGATCTTGCTTGCGAAGACGTTCCCCGCATAACGGTCGATGGAGATGAAGCGATCATCGATCGGATCCGTGCCATCCATGCGCCGGGTTGCCGTTCGCTCCGGCACGCTTGCTTCGCGAGGTTGCGTTGGCTGGATACCATTGACCTCTTGCTGACGAGAGGCAATGGCCCCTTCACCTGCTTGGATATGCGTTTCGCGCAAGCGGCGGAGCCGATCGACCCGTGGAAGGACGACCTCCGCCTGTTGCGGTGCCAACTGGAGCACGGCCACCTGACGTTGCATCTCGGCACGAAGGCTATCGGCGAGCATCAACTCCAGACCGTTCAACCCGGAGGCGCGCTCATCGGCATCCACGATCCCCTCCATCCTCGTCCGATCACCCGCATAATCACGGTAGAGCTGATCGATGATCGCTTCATCCTTGGTGGCATCCGTGAAGACGAGTACCGGACGCGTAAGGTCTGCGTCGGACAGGTCGATCTCATTGGCCGTAGAGGAGCCTTCGTCAACCACACTTTTAGTGGTCGGTCCGGTCTTCAACCGTTCATCGATCGCACTGATCCGGGTCTCCAGTTCCGCACGCTTCGCCCGATCGCGCTCGGCTTGCGCCAACTGGTACAATTCGGCGCGTTCATTCTCCAGGAGGAAGCGGTCGGTGGTGGCGTTCTGCTCCGACCCCTGCGCTCCGCTGCGTGGTTCAGGCACCACCGGTTCCACAGCAGGTTCCGTTGTGCGCGGCGTGATGACCTCGCTCCGTTCGTTCGGCGTCACCCGCACATCCGCGACTTCCACATTCGTCGTGGTGCGTTCGGCGATCGTTCCCTGTTGCACCTCTGTCGCTCTGGACTGCGCGATCCGGGCATCTCCTTCGGCCCCTTGTTCCAGCGTACGTGTGGAGTTCCGATCCGCTCCACCCGCACCGGTTGCTGAGACCAGGTCCCAATTGAACGAGCGCGCTTCCAGCGCAGCGGTGTTGGCACTTTCTTGTGCGTTGTAGCGTTCATCGATAGCTAGCGAACCGATGCGCGCATCAACCCCACTGATCCGTTCCGCCAGCTTTCCTGCTTCTTCCGTGGAAAGTGCAGTACCCGGACCGGGGTCGGTGGCCTGCTCCAGATGTCGGGTCAACGAGACTTGACCCCGTAAAGCTGCGGTCTCCTTCTCCATGCCGGCCACATTGTTGAAGGCGCTTCCGGTCTCCTTCCGCAAGAAGCCGAGTTGTTGCTCCAGCCCGGTGATCTCCCGATCCAACTCCTCTTTCCGTCCCTTGGATCGCGCGTCCTCGCGCTCGCGCTTCACGCGTGCTACGCGATCCGTGAGTTCATTCTCATCGGCGCGTTTGGCATTGGCCGCTGCCATTACCCGCTGCACCTCCTTTTCATGGTCCGCCAGGGTATTCCGCGCGGCCTCCGCCGGCTCGGATGCACGATCCGGCCGCGAGCGTTCGTCGAGGCGTTCCTTCAACGACCGAAGCAGCGGGACCGCTTGATCCTTGTTACCCGATCCGAGGGCTGCGGCCACATCGGTCGCGAGTTTCGCCGCTGCCAGTGATCGCTGTCTTGCCGTGAGTGATGTCGCCGAAAGCGCGGTTCCGGTATTGACCGCAGCCCGCGCCCTGAGATTCGCCTCACGGGACCGTTGCCGCTCCCGGGACGCATCGGTCATCAAGGTGTTCCGCTCATCATCGGCCGTAGCGGCACCTGCACGGTCCAGCAGATCCGCCGCACGCTTGGAAGCACCATCGGCTTCACTCGCCGCTTCCACCGCGATGCCGAAGGCCACCTCCGCCTGTGCCTGCATGGCTTTGGCCTGCGCTTCCTGTTCACTAGCGTCCTCTCGTGCAAGTACGATCGCCTTCGTCTCATCCACATCGCCGGTGAATCCTGCAATGGTCATCACATCGTCGGACTGCACCGGAACCTGCGCTAGCACTTGAGGTCTGTCCTCCGTCACATCCAGCCGCGCACGGCGTTTGATCTCATCGAGTGCGAGCGCGACCAGATCATCTTCAAGCGGGTCCTCGAAATAATTACGAATGGTGAGTTGCTCCAGGTCGCCGGTGCGATCAAGGATCAATTCCTGGCGGTAGGCCCTTGGCCCTGAGTTCGTCGGCACATCCACCATCCCACCATGCGTCCTTCCGGTCGGGCCGCATTCCACCTTGTACCGGTAGCGACCCGCGCGAGGTACACTGAGCACGTAGTTGCCATTGAGGTCCGTGCGGACGTCGGCCACGCGATCATTGGTCAGTGCATCCTCCACCGTGATGTGCGCCTTGCGATCATCGGGATCGAAGCTCGATGCGTAGGTTCCCTTGAATACGGTGATGACCACCGGCAGCTGCGTAGTGACCACGCGGTACACATGCAACATGCCTTGGTGACTGTTCCGGCCACTGGCAAAGCAGGCCTCCTTCTGCTCGGCATCCACGATGTAGAAGATATCATCGTCCGGTGTGTTCACCGCGAAGTCCATGTTCTCCGGCCTGCCGAACGCATCGAGGCCCCGATCATACCCGGCCTTGAACACATCATACCCCCCCATGCTGTTGTGACCCTTGCTGGAGAAGTAGAACGTCTTGCCATCCGGGTGCATGAACGGGAAGTCCTCGTCCTGATCGGTGTTGATGTAACCGGCGACCTTCTGTGGAACCGCAAAGGTGCCATCCGGAAGGACCTCTGTGCGGTAGATATCCTTACCGGTTGAAGCGTCTCGGCCATAGCTGCCGAAATAGATGGGGCCGCCCCCGGTCGGCACGTACATCACTGAACGTTCCTTCTTCTTCTTATCGAGGTTAGAAAGCAATTCATCCGGTACGACCACGATGCGGCCGCCCATATCAGTCAGTTCGTAGAACCGGAAGAATTCGGCATCGGCCACTTCCACCTTGCTCCGGACGGTGATCTCCTTCAAGCTGGACAACAGGGTCTCGCCATTGCGGCATTGCTTCATCAGTGCATCCACAGGCCATTCCGCCAGCGTCTTCTTGTCGGCGGTTCCCAGGAAGCGCTGATAGGCGACCTGCGCTTCCTTGAAGCGGTAGTTGAGGTGATAGGCGCGTCCCATCCAGTACCAGGCCCGCGGATCGATCGTGGGATCCTCGGTG
>Ga0138256_10003458_pt1 | contig 16794 bp, 19 predicted proteins | sample KNB2016incub_MG_FD_105486 | JGI IMG/M metagenome (GOLD analysis project Ga0138256, IMG submission 105486) | Active sludge microbial communities from wastewater in Klosterneuburg, Austria - KNB2014incub_MG | ecosystem: Engineered > WWTP > Activated sludge > Unclassified | place: Austria... | reverse complement strand
TTGCGCTCTGCCGCTGCGGCGCCTCGAAGCGCAAGCCGTTCTGCGACGCCAGCCATAAGGTGATCGGCTTTGACGGCACGTGCGCGCCGCCACCCGAGCCGCCCCCCTCCGCCGCAGAGCCGCCCGCCTCGGTGTGACGACCGACTCGGCGTCGTTCACTGCAGAGCGGCCGGCACCTCACTCCGACGCAGAGCTGGAGGAGCTCCTGAGCCGGCCGACGCCGGCGGTCGTGGAGGCGCTGCGGCGTGTGCCGGGCGACGTCATCGTGCTCGGCGCGGGGGGCAAGATGGGCCCGTCGCTGACCGCCATGGTGCAGCGCGCCGTGCTCGCGCTGGCCGACGGGCGTCGTGTGACGGCGGTATCGCGCTGGAGCCAGGAGCACGATGCGGCGCGACTCCAGGCCATGGGCGTCCATCTCATCCGTGCCGACCTGCTCGAGCCGGGGGCGCTCGATACCCTGCCGGATGCGCCCAACGTGCTGTATCTCGCGGGGCAAAAGTTCGGCACGAGCGACGCCCCCGCCCTCACCTGGATGACGAACACCGTGCTGCCGTCGCGCGCTGTCGAGCGCTACCGCGCCTCCCGGTTCGTCGCGTTCTCCAGCGGCAACGTCTACCCACTCGTGCTCGCCGACGGGCCGGGTTCGCGCGAGGACGACCCGTTGTCGCCCGTCGGCGAATACGCTGCGTCGTGCGTGGGCCGCGAACGGATCTTCGAGGACGCTGCCGCCCGCTTCGGGACACCGAGCGTCCTGCTGCGGCTCAACTACGCGGTGGACCTGCGCTACGGCGTGCTCGTGGACCTCGCCCGACGCATCCTGGACGGTCAGGTCATCGACCTCGCGATGGGCCACGTGAACTGTATCTGGCAGGGCGATGCGAACGCGTTCGCCCTGCGCGCGCTCGACCATGCGGGGGCCCCGCCGGTCGTGCTGAACCTCACCGGTTCCGAGCGGCTGTCGGTGCGTGACGTCGCCCTTGACCTGGGGCGACGCCTTGGGCGGTCCCCGCAATTCGGAGGGACCGAAGGCGCAGACGCGCTCCTGAGCGACACGCATCGTGCGCAGTCGCTGTTCGGCCTCCCCACGGTCCCCGCCTCGCTGCTCACGGACTGGGTCGCCGAATGGCTGCAGCGCGGCGGCCGCACGTTAGGCAAGGCCACGCGCTTCGAGCGGCGCGACGGGAGCTTCTGAGTGGTCTCGCTGCGCGCACACCTCCTGGCGGGCCAGGTCATCCCGGCCCATCCGCTCGCCCTCACCGCCGATCGCGCCATCGACGAGCGACGCCAGCGCGCGCTGACCCGGTACTACCTCGATGCCGGCGCGGGAGGACTCGCGGTGGGCGTACATACCACCCAGTTCGCGATCCGCGACCACGGCCTGCTGCGGGACGTGCTGGCGCTCGCGGCCGAGAGCGCACGGGACTGGCTGGGTCCCGCACCACGCCAGGTCACCCTCGTGGCCGGCGCGGTGGGCCCACGCCGGCAGGCGCTGGACGAGGCCGCCCTGGCCCAGTCGTTAGGCTACGACGCCGTCCTGCTGTCGCTCGCCGGGCACACCGGCGACCACGAGGCGCTGGTTGACCACTGCCGGGCCGTCGCCGAGGTGATGCCGGTGATCGGCTTCTACCTGCAGCCCGCGGTGGGAGGGCGCCTCCTGGACCACGCCTTCTGGCGCGCGTTCGCCGGGATTCCCGGGGTGGTGGCCATCAAGGTCGCCCCGTTCAACCGCTACCAGTCGCTCGACGTGGTGCGCGCGGTCGTCGAGGTGGGCCGCGACGACGTGGCCCTCTACACCGGAAATGACGACAACATCGTCGCCGACCTGCTCACCCCGTTCACCTTCCCCACCGCCGGACGTGTCGTCACCCGGTACTTCGACGGGGGGCTGCTCGGACAGTGGGCCGTGTGGACACGGTCCGCCGTGACGATGCTCGCTGCGCTGCGTGCGCGTCGAGTCCCCACGGAGGCGGGCGCGGACGGCGAGCGCGTGCCGCAGGTGGCGTCGTGGATGGCGCGCGGTGTCGCGCTCACGGACGCCAACGCGGCGATCTTCGATGCGCGCCACGGCTTTGCCGGCTGCATTGCCGGGATCCACGAGATCCTGCGCCGGCAGGGATTGCTCGAGGGGACGTGGTGCCTCGACCCCGCCGAAGCGCTCTCCCCGGGACAGGCCGAGCAGATCGACCGCGTCTCGGCGGCCTATCCGTGGCTGCGGGACGACGACTTCGTGGCCGACGGGCTGGGTCGCTGGCTGCGCTGACCCGCGCGCGCGGCGGGGTCCACGCGCAGCACACGCAGGCGCACCAACTGCCGAACCGCGCGCGCGGCGCGCGCCTCGCCTGGCACGAGCAGGCGGAACGGGCCATCCGTCGGCGGGATCGCCCGCGCGTCGCGCGTGAACGCCACCGCCACCTCGCGGTTGCCTAACGTCGGCGACAGCTCGCCGAGCGAGAAGGCGACCGCGTACCCGTCGCGCGCCTCGGCCACGACCAGCTGCAGCAGGTCCCGCCCACCCAACGAGTCGAGGGCGACGCCGGCGTGGGAGAGCAGGCGGCCGAGGGGAATGACCTGAAACGTGGCCGGAGGCGCGCCGTGTCCCGTCGAGACGCGCAGCGTGTCCGACGACAGTGCCGCCAGTTGGCCGGTCGTGTAGGTGCGCACCGATCCGTCCGGTCGCTCGACGCTGATCGCCTCCTGTCCCGGCAGCCGCGCGGGTGCCGTCATCGTCGCCGCCCCGCCGAGCGCGAGGGCGGCCGCGAGCCGAAGCGCCGTCAGGCGCACGTCGCCGATGGGCCGCATCATACCAGCTGTGCGTGCCACGACCGGTTCGCCGGTCGCTCGAATTGCTCCCGCAACTCCCCGAGGGTCGTGAGCGTCGTGTCGAACACGGGAGTGTCCCCGTCAATCTCGCCGGCGCGCGCGCGCGCTGAGAAGGTCGCGCGGTCCACGCACTGCACCGTGCCGCGCGCGTCGCGGTAGAACACCAGGCCTCCGGTCACGAGCGACGTGCCTAACGGCTGCTCCAGCCCGTGCAGGATGCGGAACAGGGCGTCGATCGAGCACCCCGACGCCCCCGCAGTGGATTGGTCGAGCCCGATGACCAGGAAGTGCCGGTCACGCCAGGTCCGCGCGCTCGTGAGCGGCTCGCCGTGGGCGGCCCACACGTCCAGGTACGCATCGACGTGGCGCAGCAACGATGCGGCGAGTTCGTCGCCCAGTGGATCGCGGGAGCCAAAGACCCAGACACGGGCATCATCGGGAAGCGCATCGAACGTGACCATCGGCATCGGCAGTCTTCTCCATCGGGGATCGCGGGTGTTCCGCCATGCGCAACATATCGCACGACCGCCGACGGTGGCATCAGCCCCTGCCGACCCCTTCGGCACGCAGCGCCGCATCGAGGTCCGGATGCGCAAAGGTGTATCCCGCCTGCTGCAACCCGGTGGGCAGCACGCGCTGCCCCTCGATCACCGTCGCCTCCCCCATCGCGCCGTACAGCAGCTTGATCGCGAACGCGGGCACCGGCGCAAACGTCGGGCGCCGCAGCACCCGTCCGAGCACCTCGGTGAAGTCGGCGTTCGTCACGGGCGCAGGTGCGACGAGGTTCACGGCCCCCTCCAGCGACGCCTCGCTGAGCATGAACGCGAGTGCCCGAACCACGTCGGTTCGCGAGATCCAGCTCATCCACTGGCGTCCGCTCCCGATCTTTCCGCCCACGCCCAGGGAAAAAATGGGGAGCAACTTTTCCAACGCCCCTCCGTCGGGACTCAGGACGATCCCCAGCCGCGGATGCACCACCCGTATGCCGGCGGCGCGTGCCGGGTCCGCCGCCCCCTCCCACGCCCGCCCGACGTCGGCGAGGAACCCGTCCCCAAGTGCGGCCGACTCGTCGAGGATCTCGTCCCCTCGATCGCCGTAGATCCCGATCGCCGACATGCTGACCAGCACCGGCGGCTTGCGGTCGAGCGACGCCAGCGTGCGCGCCAGCAGCGACGTCCCCTGCACGCGCGAGTCGCGGATGGCGCGCCTGGCCTCGTCCGTCCACCGCTGGGCGATCGACTCACCCGCCAGGTGCACGACCGCGTCGACGCCCTCGAGCGCCGCCGCATCCAGCGTGGTCGCGGCGTCCCACTTGATGTCCGGCTGGGGGCCGCTGCGTCGCGCGCGCCCGACCGTCAGCACGGCGTGCCCGGCACGCGCCAGCTCTCCAACGAGCGACGTCCCGACAAACCCGCTCGCCCCCGTAATCGCAACTCTCATCTCACTCCCCTGGTCACGCCGCGTCGCCATCGATCGATCGCCACAGATACCATGAGGCGATCGTGCGGTACGGAGCCCACTTGGCGCCAATGGTGTGCACCCGGGCCGAGTCGGGCAGCTTGCGCAATCGATACGCCCGCTGGATCGCCTTCCGAATGCCCAGGTCCAGCTCGGGGAGCACATCCGGGCGCCCGAGCCGGAACATCAAGAACATCTGCGCCGTCCATCGACCAACGCCCTTGACCGACGTGAGGTGCCCGATGATCTCGTCGTCGCCGAACTCGTGGAGCGAGTCGATCGGCAGGTCGCCGGCCGCCGCACGGGCCGCGAGGTCGCGCAGGTAGCCCATCTTCTGGCGCGAGATGCCGGCCGACCGCAGCAACTCGTCATTCACCGCCGCCAGCGCCGTCGCGCTGGGGCGCGCGGCGCCGAACAACGCCTCGAAGCGGCCGTGGATCGTGCCGGCCGCCTTGCCCGAGAGCTGCTGGTAGATGATGGAGCGCGCGACCGACTCAAAGTGCGACAGGTGCGTCGACGCCTCGAAGCGGCAGGGGCCGACGGCGGAGATCACGCCGGCCATGGCCGGGTCGACCCGGCGAAGATGATTCACGGCTTTTCGGAGCATGGCCCAAGACTATGTGGGCCACCGGCTCCGCGCGAATCCAGCGCACGACTGGTCGCTTGCGACCCGATCGCGAGTCGCCGGCAGCACGCCTACTGGGCGCCTGCAGGACGCCTACTACTCGCCTACTACTCGCCTACAGGTCGCCGCTCTCGAGCAGGCGCATCGCCAGTTCGGTCATCACCTCGGGCGAGCGGTACGCACCGGTCTCGAGGCGCATCCGAAGCTCGGCGACCCGCGTCGGGCCGAGGCGCTCGAGCCCGCGGTCGCCCGGCACAACGGTACGACCAAACGAGACGAGGCGCTCGTTCACAGCGGGGCTCTCGACCACGCTGTCCGAGTCGATGGCGGGGGTCGGGCGATTGGGCACGACGACGTCGTGCGACGCGGGGGTGTTCATATCGTGAGTGGCGAGGCGACGATCCACGTTGGCGCTCCGTGAGTGGGCTCTGCTAGGGGGTATCGGTCGCCGCAGGGGAAACTTGAGCCCACTCGACGCCTTTGCACCGCTTTTGCCCGGCAAATCATGCCGCCTTGGGCACGATCTACCCCCACGGAGAGGACGGAGGGCGCGCCAGCGCTCGGCAGTCGTAACGCCTGATGCTCACGCAACCTGCTGGCAGGCAACGGGTTGACCCGAGCGGCCGCTGAGCCCTCCTGCCAAGTGTCGGCTGGCCTCGGCGTTGCTTTAGTGCTTTCCACCGCGACGCCCGTCCAGACGCTATTCCGAACGCCCGGCGGCATCGAACGAAGGAACGTCATCGACTCAAGATCGGGGAAAGGATTCCTATGTCACCAGCCATCGCCAGCGACGCCACTCGGCTCGCCGCCAGCCGGATCGTCGCCCATGCCGGGACGACCGTCTCGCCCGAGACGCGCCAGCAGCTCCTGAGTGAGCACCTGGGCCTGGTCTACCACGTCGCCCGGCAGCTGAGCCGGGCCAAACAGATGGACGTGGAACTCGATGAGCTGGTCAGTGCCGGTACCCTCGGCCTGATCGAGGCGTTCAACAACTTCGACGCAACGCGCGGCCTCGCGTTCAGCACCTTCGCGGCGCCGAGGATCCGAGGTGCGATCCTGGACGAGCTGCGCCGGCAGGATCACGTGCCGCGCTCGGTGCGTCGTCGAGCCCGCGAGCTGCACGGCGCCACCGAGGAGCTCACGCGCGAGCTCGGCCGGTGCCCCGACCAGCAGCAGATCGCCAGCCGGATGGGGATCGACCTCCCGACGTTGCGTCGCTGGCAGAGCGAGGGCGACAACTCGCGCTTCATTCCGCTCGAGCGCACCATCGAAGGGGCGGCAAATGGCTCGCGCATCGCCATGGAGCACCTGATCGCCTCGACGGAGCACGACATCGACGATCGCCTGACGATGGCCCAGGAAGTGTCACGCCTGCGAGACTCCCTGCTGGCGCTTCCCGATCAGGAGCGCAACGTGCTGACGCTGTACTACTTCGAGGAGCTGAAGCTGCACGAGATCGCCGTCCTGCTCGGCGTGAGCGAGTCGCGCGTCTCCCAGATTCGCGCCAAGGCGATCACCCGCATGCGGAAGTCGCTCTCCTCGCTCCGGGCGCCAGTCGCCTGAACGGCCGTGCCGCCGGCGTACGCGCGCCAGGCGGCCGGGACCGGCGCTGGCTCAGCTGGTCGCCGACTCCCGTTCGAGACGACGGGCCTCGGGAAGCGTCGGCAGCCGCAGTTCGTAGCGGATGCGCTCCCCGGTCTGGCTCCCCACCACGGTGGCACCCACCTGCGCGAAGGCGTGGGAGAGCGCGCTGCCCACGGCGTGCACGAGGCTCCCCTCGCCGGTGAAGATCGGTTGCCCCTCGGGCTGCGGTGCCTCGAACACCACGGTCACCCAGGTGGCGTCGCCCGAGTAGCTGAGCGTCAGCCCGCCTTCACCGCTCGACCCTGCACGCAGCGCGTTCCCGGCACCGCTCTCCAGCACGACGAGCAGGCAGCGCAGCAACGCAGACGGTCGCACCAGCAAGGGAAGGGTCTCCATATCCGCAGCGACGTCGACCGCGATGACCCGTAGGTCGGCGTGATGTCCGTGGAGTTCGAGCACCTGCGGGACGATGTCCTGCAGGCGGACCGGCTCCGCCCCGACGAACGGCTCGGCCGGCATGCAGCGAAACAGGTGCAACAGGTGGTTCAGGCGCGAAACTTCCTGGGCGAGTGCGGCGACAATCTGCGGCTCGACTGGCTCACCATCCTGGAAGATGCCGACCACCGCCTCCAGGCCTGCGACGCGATTGGTCAACTGGTGGTTGAGCCCCTTGAGCACCTTTTCGCTGACACGCAGCCACTGGTCACCCCAGAACCGGGCGGGGGTCGGCCCCTCCGTCTGCGGCTCAGGGGAGGGCTGAGCGCTCTCCGTCGCTGCCATACCTCGCTCTCGATCCAGACCTACGCTCATCGCGCGCGCACACCGATTGAGAAATGAGTGACTCGATCGCCTGAGTGACGATCGAACCAGGACGCGCGACACCGGCACATTCTTCCGGGCGCAGCGCCAACGTCCGGCGCGGGCCGCCGCGTCCCGCGGCCCGCGCGCCACTTCGTTTATCAGGTCGTCGGCGCCGCAAGGTACGGGAAGGTCGGCGAGAACGCCTTGTCGTTGGCGCCAACGTTGTCGGTCGAGAGCCCGGGCGAGACGTTGCGCGGATTCAGCAACGGGCCGAAGATGGCCATCAGCCCCGCATCGACCACGTCGTCGCTCAGGTTGCGGCCGCCGTAGCCGTTGGCGAGCGCCCAGGTCAGCCAGCCGGAGGTGTTCCCGGCCTTGTCCGTCTGCACGATGAGCATGTCGGGGAGCAGGACCGAAGCGAGCGTGTTGCCCACCGCATCCTCGCGCCCCGCCACGGTGCGCACGAACGATCGGAGTTCGGCCGCATGATTGGTCACGTCGGTCGACGGCATCCCCTTGTTGTGGAAGCCGTGGTTGCGCTTGGCGAGCATCACTTCGCTCACCAGGGGATTCCCGAGCCGTTCCACCTGGTTGTAGACGCGAGTGAACGACGGAGCGGTGGTTTCGGAGTCGTCGCCGCAGCCGGCGAGGGCGAGCGTCGAGGCAACGAGCGCCAAGGCGGCAGCGCGGAAGGTATGAGTCGTCATGTCAGCGGGTCAGAAAGAGGAGTGAGGAGGGAAACGATCAGCGACTGATGGTGGCCCAGACGCCCAGCTTCGGCGTTCCGCCGGCCGTGAGCTGGTTCGTCGGCAATTCGATCACCAGCGCGAGCGTATTGAGGCCACGAAGGAAGTCGACGGCCGTTCCGGCGGGGCGGAATGCGCTGGCCGTGGGCGTGTCGGGGATCTGCGACAGCGCCCCCGTCGCGGGCTTGCGATCGGGAATGATGCGGAAGAACTGCTCGAGGTCGATGAAGAAGGGATCATCGCGCAGCCCGGCGAAGACCTGTGTCCCAGTGGCCGAGCCGAGCGTCGCGTTGATGTTGCCGCTGACGACGGGCCCCGAGGTGACGAGGGTATTGGCCATCCCGGTCTCGTTCGGGCGGACGGGTCCGCGCACAGACACCCGCTGGTTCGTCCCCGCTCCATCGAAGGTGACCTGAAAGACCCGATCCTCGAGGCCGTCGCCCGTATTGTCGACCTTGACCTGGTACAGGAGGTTCGGATCGAACGCCGCGGTGGCCGACTGCCCCGGGGTGATCGGCGACGAGGTCGTCAGGACGAGGGCGGTGCGGTCGGCCGACGACCCGGGAAAGACGTAGACATCGTTGATGTCCATGCGCGGCGAGAGCTCGACCTCGGGGGTGTCCTGGTGGTCCGAGGCTCGCGAGACCGAGACGGCCGTGGCGAGGGCAAAACCGACGGCGCTCAGGACGGAGCCGGCGAACAGGCTCCGGCTCACACGAGAACTCCCGCGCGCCCGCGGTGCGCGCGGCGTGGAAAATGACTGCATGATGTGGGACTCCTTCGAACGAGAGTAGCGGCGCCCAGTGCGCTCGCCTGCCTGAGGTACGCCAGCGCGACGGCGTCGGATTGGTGCGGCGACAGGATCGCCCTGCGCAGGGCCTGCGACGCTGGCGTGGAACGATGCGGACGATAGGTTGCGCGGTGCCCCCCCCACCCGTGGAGCCTGCCGTGCCGCACGTCGTTCGAGTCCCAGGGAGAACACTCCGTCGTGCCCTGCTGGCCGCTGTCGCGGCCTCGGTCACCGGCCACTCCGTCGTCCGTGCCCAGGACGCCCCCCCGCCCCCGGTGGTCGTCATCATCAACGCCTCGCTTGTCGATGGCGCGCGTGGGGCGTTCGCCCGCAACGCGACGGTTGTCCTGCGCGATGGGCGCATCAGCGAGATCGCCGAGGGGACGCTGTCCCCGCCCGCCGGCGCCACGGTCATCGATGCGCGCGGCCGCTTTCTCCTGCCGGGGCTCATCGACGCCCACACCCACGTCGCGTCGCTCTCGGCGGCCCGTCGCGCGCTGGAGTCGGGGGTCACCACGATCCGCTCCGCGTCGGTCGGCGCATTCCAGGACGTGGCGTTGCGCGAGGCGGTGAAACGCGGCAGCATCGCGGGCCCCGACGTGCTGGCCGCCGGCGTCTTCGTCACGCCCGAGTTAGGCGAAACCATCCTCGCCGATCCCCGCCTCTCCCAGCTTGCGGCGGGCGTGACCAGCGAGGCCGCCTTGCGCCAACTCGTCCGGATCAACCTCGACCGCGGCGTCGACGTGATCAAGACACGAGGCACGGAACGCGCCGGGCTCGCCAACACCGACCCGCGTAAGCAGACGTACACCGAAGCGCAGCTGTCGTGGATCGTGGACGAGGCAGCCAAGGGCGGGATCCCGGTCATGGCGCACGCCCACGGCGACGAAGGGGCCTACGCCGCCGTCAAGGCCGGTGTGCGCAGCATCGAGCACGGCACCTACCTGTCGGACTCGACGTTGCAGCTGATGAAAGCGCGGGGCACCTTCCTCGTCCCGACCTACGTCACGGTGTACGACCTCACGCAGCCGGGCGGGGACTACGATGAGCCGGCGCTGACCATCCGCGGCAACTTCATGCTCCCCGTGCTCGGCGAGACGGTGCGACGCGCGCACCGACTTGGCGTCCGCATCGCCACCGGCGGCGACACCTCGTACGGCCCGGAGTCGCTCTCCCGCATCGCCGGCGAGGCCGCCGCCTTCGTGCAGCTCGGGATGACCCCGCTCGAGGCCATCCGCGCCGCCACCAGCGTCGCCGCCGACCTGCTCGGCGTCGGGAGTCGGACCGGGTCGCTCACCCCAGGGTATGAGGCCGACCTGATCCTCGTCGAGGCCAACCCGCTCCAGGATATTCGCGCCCTCGCCGATGTGCTGGTCGTCATCTCCAATGGACGCATCGCCCTCAACCGGACGCCCTTCGCCAAGCGCGGCACGTGAGCCGCTGACGGTGGTGCGTCGTCCCGCCACCTCAATCGTCCGCATTCCGATGTGTTACGTGCTCCCCACCTCCCGCGCAATTGCCGTCGCCCTCTGCTTCGCGGCCACGTCGAGCGCGGCAGCACAAGACAGCACCGTGCGCGCCGGCGCGGCCACGATCACCGAGCACGACGTGCGACAGCGCATCGGCGTCATCGCCGACGACTCGATGGGAGGGCGAGACACACCCTCGCGCGGGCTCGACCTCACCGCCAGCTACATCGCCGGGGAGTTCGCCCGCATGGGGCTGCGCGGACCGCTCGACTCCGGGCGATTCATCCAGCGGTATCCGGTCGGACGCACCCGCCTCGATGGTGACCGCTCGAGCGCGACCTTCACGGCCGGCACCGTCACCGTCTCGGCCAGCGCCCGTCGCGACCTGGTCTACATCTTCGGGCCGCGCACAGGACGCCCCATCAGTGCACCGGTCGTCATCGTCGGCGGGCCGCTGCAACTGGACGCGGCGCGCACGCTGGAAATCGAGGGGCGCATCCTCATCGTCGTCGGCGATGCGCGGGCGCCGAATGCGACCCCCGTCAACCAGTTCCTGAGCGGCGCGTTCGAGCGCAACCCGGCCGCAGTGATCATGGTGATGAACAACGACACCGCGACCTTTGCCAAGCAGGTCACCAACCAGTTCCGTGAGCGTGGCGTCGTCGACGGCGAGGACGCGACGGACCCGGTCGTGACGATGGTGCATGAGCGCGTGCTCGGCGGCGTTCTGCGAGCCGCAGGCATCGACCTGCCGACGTTCCGCACCGCATCGACCTACACCGTGCGCGACCTCCCGGCACTCACCGTGCGGGTGACCTTGACCGATGCGCAAGGCGACGGCTTGTCGGCGCCCAACGTGGTCGGTCTCCTCGAGGGAAGCGACCCCGTTCTGCGCCACGAGTACATCGTGTTCTCGGCGCACATGGATCACGTGGGAACAAGGTCGGGCGCTCAGGGCGATTCGATCTGGAATGGTGCCGACGACGACGCCTCGGGCACCGCCGGGGTGCTCGAACTCGCCGAGGCGTTCAGTCAGCATGGGGCGCGTCCCTTGCGCTCGCTCCTCTTCGTCGCCGTGAGCGGCGAGGAAAAGGGGTTGTGGGGAAGCGCATACTTCGCCGCCAACTCTCCGGTGCCGATGTCGCAGGTCGTGGCCAACATCAACATGGACATGATCGGCCGTAACTGGCGCGACACCATCGTCGTGATCGGCCGCGAGCACAGCGACCTCGGCACCACGCTGGATCGCGTGAGCGCTGAACACCCTGAGCTGGACATGCGGGCCATCGACGACCTGTGGCCCGAGGAGAACTTTTACCTTCGCTCTGATCACTACAACTTCGCTCGCCGCGGTGTCCCCGTCCTCTTCTTCTTCAACGGGACCCACAAGGACTATCATCAGCCCAGCGACGCGCCGGCGCTGATCGACGCCGAAAAGGAGGCGCGGATCCTGCGCCTCGTGTACTACCTGGGGCAGGCGCTCGGCAATGCGCCGCAGCGTCCCGAGTGGAACCCCGACAGCTACAAGGCGATCGTCGACAAGAAGCTGCAGCCGTCGCCGTAGGGGCCGACTGCGCCGGCGCTACATCGCCTGCAGGATTGCCCGTACGGCGACGAGTTCGTCCTCGTTGATCGTGTGCCCCATGCCTGGATAGATGCGGGTGTCGACGTCCGCCCCCAGGCGCGTAAGCACGTCCGCCGATTCGTGCACGCGCGCGACCGGAATGTGCGCATCCACGTCAGAGCACCCGAGGAAGACCGGTGTGTGCGCGAGCGACCCGGAATAGTCGCGCGGCGTCCCGTCGGGGCCGATCAACCCGCCACTGAATCCGATGAGCGCCCCGTATCGGCGGGCGTGGCGGGCGCCGAACTCCAGCGTGAGGCAGGCCCCCTGCGAAAAGCCGGCGAGTGCAATGCGCGCGGCGGGGATGCCCGCGCGCTCGACCTGCGCGACCAGGTCGGCCAGCACCTGCATCGCCGACGAAATTCCCGGCTCGTTGCGCGGTATCGGCGACAGGAAGGAGTACGGATACCAGCTGTTGTCCGCGGCCTGTGGCGCCAGCCACGCCAGGTCCTCGACCTCGAGGTGCGCGGTCAGCTGCAACGCCATGTCTGCGGTTCCGCCGCGGCCGTGAGTGAGGATGAGCGCGCCGCGCGCCTCGGTGATCGGGGCGCCGCCAGTGACAATGGCCCCTCCTTGATGCGGTCCCGTGGTGAAGTTCGACACGCCGTGTCCCTCCTGTTGTGCGGTCCAGGTGCGTTTTTCCTCGCCATGACCCGCGCCCGATGTCTCGGCGCCGCACGGCACGAGTGGCCGTACCGTGCGGCCCTTCCCTACACTTGCAGCGGCTGCAACTGATGCTCGATCTGTTCGCGCTCGGTCTCGAGCCAGGCCGGGAGGCGCAGCTCGCTACCGAGGGTAACGACGTCCTCGTCGACCGTGAAGCCGGGGCCGTCGGTGGCCAGCTCCAGGAGCAATCCGTCGGGGTCGCGGAAATAGATGGACTGAAAATACGTCCGGTCCATGACCGGCGACACCTCCACGCCTAACGACAGCAGGCGATCGCGCCAGGCCAGCTGTTCCTCGGCCGAGCCTGCGCGAAAGGCGAGGTGGTGCGTCTGCCCCACTCCACCACGCGCCGGTCGCGCGCCCGCCGGCCACCCGAAGAAGGTCAGGGCCGAGTGCGGCTTGACCTCCTGGCCGTCGTACGACCCCCAGAACCAGTGCTTGGTGGACGGATCGTCCTGGTTGAACGACTGCTTGATCAATCGGAGTCCGAGCGCCCTGTCATAGAACTCGTTGAGCCGGGACAGGTCGTCGGTGATCGCCGTGACGTGGTGAATCCCTTCCAGCGCCATGTCGGGCGTGATGACCGGGACGGGCTCGGGGTGCGTGCGGGCGGTGATGGCTGCCTCGTCGCGTGCCCCACGGAGTTCTGCGCTACGTGGCGGTGCGACCTCAACCTTGCCTAACGCATCGATCGGCTCGTCCACGGCGTAGCCGGGTCCGCGCGTGGCAACCTCCAGCACCTGCCCGTCGGGATCGCGGAAGTAGATCGACCGGAACCACCCACGGTCGAACGGGCCACTGACGGCGACGCCCGCGTCCACGAGGCGCCGCTTCCACTTCAGCTGTCCCTCGGCGGTTGCCACGCCCAGCGCGAGGTGATGCACCCCACCTACCCCCCAGTTCCCGCGCGGCGCCCCGCTCCACTCGAAGAAGGTCAGGATGGTCCCCGGCGCCCCGCTCGCGTCGCCGAAGTACAGGTGATAGGACGACGGATCGTCGAAGTTCACCGTTCGCTTCACCAGGCCGACGCCGAGCAGATCCCGGTAGAAGGCGAGGGTACGGCGCGCGTCGGACGACACCATCGTGACGTGATGGAAGCCTGCCGTGGTCAACGTGGTCATGATCGTGCTCCTTCGGAATGATGGTGCGGAAAGCCGGTGCAGTTCCGATAGTTCCTCAGAACTGAGATACTGTCAGATGAAGACGCCGTCCGTCGGAAAGGTGCCCAGACGTGCGGGCGTCTAGTGCGCGCCCGTCTGGGCGCCGGGGGAGTCATCGGCGCTCGCCGCGGCAGCCGCCAGCCCGAGCTGCTTGAGCAGGCGAGTCGCGTCACGCTGATCCCGGACGCCGAGTCCGTGCATGGCCGCGGCGATGCGCGCGGCGTGGCGCGGAAAGATGCGGCGCATGGCGCGTGTCCCATCCGCAGTGAGCGCCGCGTAACGCGCCCGGCGGTCGTCGGGACAGTCACGCCGTTCCGCCAACCCCTTGCCCACCAACCGATCCACGAGATAGGTGATGCCGCCGCTGGACACGAGAATCCGTGTCTGGATCTCGCCGAGCAGCGTCGGGCCACGGTGGTACAACAACTCCAGCACGGCGAACTCACCAATCGAAAAGCCGTCGCGCCGGGCGTCGGCCACCGCCTGCTGCTGCACGGCGTGATACGCACGCGCCAGCGTGACCCACAGCTTGAGCGCCACCTGCTGGTCGGCGGGCAGGTCGGCGGTCGTCGCTGGTGCGATGTTCCTGAGCTTGGCCATATATCTTAGAAGTAAGATATCTGCTCGTCCAGCTGACGTCAATCGCGTCTGGCCCGCATCGCTCCCACCGGCTATTCTCCGCCGCCACGCCTACCCGGACACGGAGCCTCGCCATGTCGTCGAAGGACGTCACGCATCATCGCTGGAGCGACATCCCGCTGGAGAACCTCTCGCCGCTGCTCGATCGAAAGCTCATCACGGGCGACGGGCTCATGATTGCCCAGGTCTTCCTGAAGAAGGGGGCGGTCGTTCCCCGGCACCAGCACCACAACGAACAGCTGACCTACATCGTCGAGGGGGCGCTGCGCTTCTACCTCGGCGAGGATGAGTCGCGCATACAGGACGTGCGCGCGGGCGAGGTTCTTCACATCCCGTCGTTTGCCTGGCACAAGGCCGAGGCACTCGAGGATACCCTCGACGTCGACGTGTTCAACCCGCCGCGCGAAGACTGGCTCAACAAGACGGACGACTACCTGCGCAGCCCGAACAAATAGGCGCAGCCCGAGCGACTGGCAGGAGCGGGTGACGGGTGACGGGTGGCGGGTGGCGGGACCGACCTTATCGCGCGCCCGCTCCTGCGCCCGCTCCTGCGCCCGCTCCTGCGCCCGCTCCTGCGCCCGCTCCTGCGCCCGCTCCTGCGCCCGCTCCTGCGCCCGCACGCCGGTGATGCGCATGCCGGATCGCCGACACGAGCGCCACGCCCACACCGACCGCGACCAGCAGCGCACCCCAACGAGTCTGGGCAGTGTGAAAATCGGCGCGGGCGACCCACGTCTCCCCGAACGGCGCGGGATAGCGACCCTCGGCGATCGCGGTGAGCGCCCGCCGTCCGACCGCGAAGAGCGCGACTCCGCCGGTGAGCAACAGGGCGGCAGCGGCGTCTACCGCGCGGTCGCGGCGTCGGACGAGTGAGGCTGCGACGAATGAGTCAGGCACGAACGAGGGGTCGGTGGTAAGTGAGGAGTGAGTCGCCGGACCGCATGCGTTGACTCGAGCAGGCGTCGCACTCGCGCCGACAACGCGTGGAGGTCGACGCGGCGCGGTCACCCCCTTCCGTCCATGGACGATGCTGCGTGGGGGAAGGCACGCGTGACGCCTACGTGACGCCTACGTGACGCCGGTCGCTATCGTGACGGAGTTCGTGTCACTCGGCAAACAACATGTGGTGCAACGTGTTGCCGCTCCGTCGCGTCGCTCGTCCCTTGGGGTGATGTCCCCTCCCTCCCCTCTTCGTCGGATGTCGTCCCTCGGCCGTGCCGCATCGCTTCTCGGGGCGGTGTGTGTGGTCGCCGCTGCCGGCCGTGCGGTCGGAGGGAGCGAGGTTGCAGCCGCGTTCGGAAACCCCGTCGCGCCCCCGCCGCATCTTGCCGAGCTGGTAAACGTTCCGATCGTCCGCAACGGGACGGTCGTGAATCCGGATGCCGTCGACTTCGATTCGCTCAGTGGCCGGTCCGGCCACTTGCGCATGCGTCTGGTGGCGCTGGCTGAGGTCGATGCATATGGCTCGCTACTCGCCCAGGTCGGTGACGAGCTTCGCACGCCTGGCGTACACGCCATCCCGACCACGTCACCTGATTCCTCGTTCGCCTTCGTGACGCTGACGCCGTGGCAGCGCAAGCTGGGCAGCCACGTCAACGGCTACCACATGGGCTTCTGGCCAGGCGAGCGCTCGATCGTCACCGCGCAATACGAGAATCCCGAGGGCTTCATCGAGGTCTCGCGTGACCGCGCCGAGACGCGCATCTCGACGCACTTCACCCTGCGCGACTTCCTGACGCACGACCAGGCACACGTCTGGCCGAAGTACGTCGTCGTTCGCGAGGAACTGATCGACAAGCTCGAACTCGTGCTCGACGCATTGCGATCGTTCGGCGTCGCGACACAACATGTCGTCGTGCTGTCGGGCTTTCGTTCGCCCCAATACAACTCGCGGGGAAACGGCGAGGGCATGGCACGATCGAGCCGGCACCAGTTCGGGGACGCCGCCGACCTCATCATCGATGCCAACCGGGATGGCAGGATGGATGACCTCAACCGCGACGGCCGCGTGGACTTCGACGACACACAGGTCATCGACCGAGCGGTGAGCCTGGTGGAGCACAAGTACCCGGACCTGGTCGGCGGACTGGGGCTGTACCGTGAGATGGGGCCGAGCGGCCCCTTCGTGCACATCGACGTGCGAGGAACCCGGGCCCGATGGAGCAACGTGGGCCGACGCGCGCCCAGCGGCGCGGGTGTGCAGACGCGGTGGCCCGGCGTGACCAATGCCGTGGCTCGGCCGTCTGGTGCGTGTCAGGCAGAGGGAGCGATGGCCGTCCTCTGTCAGGGGAGCCGGTAGGCGGCAAACCTGCAGGGAGTGGCCCTCGAACAGATAGGACGGTGCTTCGGCATCGTCCTATCTGCTTTTCGTACCCTCGCGGTCGGGTCCTCCCCACCCATCGCGACTGTGCG
>Ga0138256_10003457_pt1 | contig 16794 bp, 19 predicted proteins | sample KNB2016incub_MG_FD_105486 | JGI IMG/M metagenome (GOLD analysis project Ga0138256, IMG submission 105486) | Active sludge microbial communities from wastewater in Klosterneuburg, Austria - KNB2014incub_MG | ecosystem: Engineered > WWTP > Activated sludge > Unclassified | place: Austria... | reverse complement strand
GCTGACCAACCGCATGACGCCCCCGGCCGTGTTCCTGCTGCCGTTCTTCCAGCTCTACACCACCGTGGGGCTGATGGATACGCACATCGCCGTGGCGCTGGCGCACCTGCTGTTCAACGTGCCTCTGGCGGTGTGGATTCTGGAAGGCTTCATGAGCGGCATCCCGCGCGAGATCGACGAGACGGCCTATATCGACGGCTACAGTTTTCCGCGCTTTTTTCTCACCATTTTTCTGCCGCTCATCAAGGCGGGGGTCGGTGTGGCGGCGTTCTTCTGCTTCATGTTCAGCTGGGTGGAGCTGCTGCTGGCGCGCACGCTCACCAGCGTGAACGCCAAGCCCATCGTCGCGACGATGACACGCACCGTGTCGGCCTCGGGCATGGACTGGGCCACGCTGGCCGCCGCCGGGGTGCTGACCATCGTGCCGGGTGCCATCGTCATCTGGTTTGTGCGGCATTACATCGCAAAGGGTTTTGCGATGGGCCGGGTTTGATCAAGGAGTCGCCATGTTCGAGTGGATGGCCTGGACCACCCCGGTGGCCGTTTTCTTCACCTGCATCGTGTGCATGCTCATCGGCATGACGGTGTGGGAAATCAAGTGCCCCACGACCGAGCGCAAGGGCTTTTTGCCGATTGCCACAACGCGCGGTGACCGGCTGTTCATTGGCTTGTTGACTGCCGCCTACATCAATCTCGGCTGGGTCGGTCTCGGCGAAAAGATGGTGCAGTGGTTCGGGCTTTCGGCTGAGCCTTCGGTGTGGATCAGTCTGTTGCTGTCCATGCTGGCGCTGGGGGTGATCCTTCGCAAGGGTTGATGGTTCTTTTCCGGAATACCGGCCCGAACCTCCCCCGTGGCCGGAGTTCATTGTTGTCAGTGGGGAGTCCCAATCAGGAGACAAGTGATGAAAGTGCAATTGAAAGCTGTGGCGTTTGCCGCGGCGGCGGTGGTCCTGGGCCAGTCGGCCTGGGCAGGGGAGACCGAAGCAAAAAAATGGATCGACAACGAGTTCCAGCCCTCGACACTGACCAAGGACCAGCAGATGGTCGAGATGAAGTGGTTCATCGAGGCGGCCAAAAAGCTCCAGGCCAAGGGCGTGAAGGAAATCTCGGTCGTGTCGGAGACCATCACCACCCACGAATACGAGTCCAAGACCCTGGCCAAGGCCTTTGAGGAAATCACCGGCATCAAGGTCAAGCACGACCTGATCCAGGAAGGCGACGTGGTCGAGAAGCTGCAGACCTCCATGCAGTCGGGCAAGTCGATCTATGACGGCTGGATTTCGGATTCGGACCTGATCGGTACGCATTACCGCTACGGCAAGATCATGAGCCTGACCGATTACATGGCTGGTGCTGGCAAGGAATACACCAACCCAGGGTTGGACCTCAAGGACTTCATTGGCACCAAGTTCACCACCGGTCCGGATGGCAAGCTCTACCAGCTGCCCGACCAGCAGTTTGCCAACCTGTACTGGTTCCGCGCCGATCTCTTCGATCGCAAGGACATCAAGGACAAATTCAAGGCCAAATACGGCTATGACCTGGGCGTGCCGCTGAACTGGAGCGCCTACGAGGACATCGCCGAGTTTTTCACCAACGATGTGAAGAACATCGACGGCAAGGCCATCTATGGCCACATGGACTACGGCAAGAAAGACCCCTCGCTGGGCTGGCGCTTCACCGACGCGTGGTTGTCGATGGCTGGTACGGCCGATATCGGCGCACCCAACGGCCTGCCCATTGACGAATGGGGCATTCGCGTGGCGGACGACAAATGTACGCCCGTGGGCGCCTCGGTGGCCCGGGGTGGCGCAACGAACTCGCCAGCCGCCGTCTATGCGCTGACCAAGTACGTGGACTGGATGAAGAAGTACGCCCCGAAAGAGGCTACAGGCATGACCTTTGGCGAAGCTGGCCCCGTGCCTGCACAGGGTCAGATCGCCCAACAGATCTTCTGGTACACCGCTTTCACGGCAGACATGACCAAGGCTGGCCTGCCCGTCGTGAATGCCGATGGAACACCGAAGTGGCGCATGGCTCCGGGACCCAACGGCCCTTACTGGAAGCAGGGCATGCAGAACGGCTACCAGGATGTGGGTAGCTGGACCTTCTTCAAGGACCATGACGCCAACCGCACTGCAGCTGCCTGGCTGTATGCACAGTTTGTGACCGCCAAAACAGCATCGCTGAAGAAGACCGTAGTCGGTCTGACCCCCATCCGTGAAAGTGATATTCAGTCCAAGGCGATGACCGACATGGCTCCCAAGCTCGGGGGCCTGGTCGAGTTCTACCGCAGCCCGGCACGCGTGGCATGGTCTCCCACCGGAACCAATGTTCCGGATTACCCCAAGCTGGCGCAGTTGTGGTGGAAAAATGTGGCACAGGCGGTGACCGGCGAAAAAACGCCCCAGGGCGCCATGGACACGCTGGCCGACGAAATGGACCAGGTGATGGCCCGGCTGGAGCGTGCTGGCATGGAGCGCTGCGCTCCCAAGCTCAACAAGAAGGAAGACGCCAAGAAGTGGCTGAGCGACAAGCAGGCCCCATGGGCAAAGCTTGCCAACGAAAAGCCGAAGGGCGAAACCATCGCCTACAGCAAGCTGTTGCAGGCCTGGAAGGACGGCAAGGCGCGATGAGCGCTTGAGCGTGGAAGGAGAAGGTGCTCTGACGGCTCCTCATGCAGGGCACCTTCTTCCTTTCACGGCGATTCGCTGTTCTGCCGAGTAACTTTGATGCGCATGGATTTCTACCTGCCATGACTACAGTCCAAACCCCATTGCCCACCGCGCGCGCCGATCTGATCGGTCGATTGGCGGAGCTGCGTACCTACGATCTGGCCATTATTGGTGGGGGGGCCACCGGATTGGGTGTGGCGCTGGACGCAGCCGCGCGGGGCTTCAGCGTGGTTCTGGTGGAATCCCACGACTTTGCCAAGGGAACGTCTTCGCGAGCGACCAAGCTGGTGCACGGCGGGGTGCGTTACCTGGCGCAGGGAAACATTGCCCTGGTGCGCGAGGCTCTGCACGAACGCACCACGCTGCTTCGCAATGCCCCGCATCTGGCGCAGCCCCTGGCCTTTGTGATGCCTTCCTACCGTTGCTGGGAGTCGCCGTTCTATGGCGTGGGCCTGAAAATGTATGACGCACTGGCCGGTAGTGCCGGGCTCGGTGCCACCGAATTCTTGGGGGTGCAACGCACCCTGGAGTGTTTGCCTACCGTGCGGCCTGAAGGGCTCAAGGGTGGGGTCAAGTACTGGGATGGCCAGTTTGACGACGCACGTCTGGCGCTCGCTCTGGCAAGGACGGCTGCGCTCAAGGGAGCGCTGCTGGTCAACTATTGTTCTGCGCGCCAGTTGGTGCACGAAAACGGGAAGGTCTCCGGTGTCGTCTGTGAGGACATGGAGACAGGCAGAAGCATTGTTCTGCGTTCCCGGTGTGTCGTGAATGCAACAGGTGTCTGGGTTGACGCCTTGCGCCAGCAGGATGGTGAAGCCACCCACCGCCCGGTCAAGCCCATGGTGGCACCGAGTCAGGGCGTGCATGTCGTGGTGGATCGCGAGTTTCTGCCCTCGGACCACGCGCTGATGGTTCCCAAGACAGCCGACGGCCGGGTCCTGTTTGCCGTGCCATGGCTTGGCAAGGTCATTCTTGGAACCACAGACAGCCCACGACATGACCTTGACAGGGAGCCCGAGCCCTTTGCCGAGGAACTGACATTCATATTGGGTGAGTCGGCGCGATACCTGCGCCGAGCGCCCACTCCGGCAGACATCCGCAGCATCTGGGTCGGCTTGCGACCTTTGGTCAAGCCCCAGGACGATGCGGGAGCCGATACAAAGAGCCTGAGCCGGGAACACACGGTACTGGCCAGCCGCAGCGGGCTTGTCACCGTGACGGGGGGCAAGTGGACCACCTACCGGGCGATGGCAGAAGACGTGTTGGAAAAATGTTTCGAGGCCGGTCTGCTGGACACACTTCCGGGGGAAATGACCACAAGATTGCCGTTGGTCGGAGCACCGGTCAACGCACAGGGGCACAGAATCTGCGATCCGCAGGGATGGCACTCCTACGGAACCGAGAGCGACTATGTCCGGCAATTGCCAGGGGCGGCCAACGATCTTGGTATGGATGTCATGGAATCGATGGTACGCTTCGCCGCTCGCCACGAGTACGCCCGAACTGTCGAAGACGTTCTTGCGCGCCGCCGCCGCCTGCTGTTTCTGGACGCTCGCCAGGCGGCAGCCATCGCACCTGCGGTTGCGGACGTTCTGGCGCAGGAAACCGGGTGCGACCCCCAGCTGGCGCACTTCCAGGCACTTGCCCAGCGCTACCTCCGGTTGCCGGACTAAAGAAGCACAAACGAAGTGCTTGACGACGCTGGCAATTTTTGCCACAATCACAGGCTTCGCTAAGAAAAGCGAAAAATTCTGCCCAAGAAAAGCCCTGCAAATGGTTTGCAAGGTGGACGACGGGCCCAAGACTGACTGGTTGACAGGCGTTGCTTGCGGCGCGTGTTTTCTGGTGCAAGTTGGGAATATTGAAATGATCCAGACTGAAACTCGGTTAGACGTTGCCGACAATACCGGCGCGAAGTCCGTCCTGTGCATCAAGGTGCTGGGTGGTTCCAAGCGTCGCTATGCCAGCGTTGGCGACATCATCAAGGTGAGCGTCAAAGAGGCGGCTCCACGTGGTCGCGTCAAGAAGGGCGAGATCTACAGTGCCGTGGTGGTTCGTACTGCCAAGGGTATTCGCCGTGGCGATGGCTCTCTCGTGAAATTCGATGGCAATGCTGCGGTGTTGCTGAATGCAAAGCTGGAGCCCATCGGCACCCGCATCTTTGGACCCGTCACGCGCGAACTTCGCAGCGAGAAGTTCATGAAGATCGTGTCCCTGGCTCCTGAAGTTCTCTAAGGACAGCGCGATGAACAAGATTCGCAAGGGCGACGAAATCGTCGTGCTCACGGGGCGCGACAAAGGCAAGCGCGGCACGGTTTCGCTGCGCAAAGATGATTCCCATGTGGTCGTCGAAGGCATCAACCTGGTCAAGAAGCACGTCAAGCCGAACCCCATGAAGGGGACGACTGGTGGCATCGTTGAGAAGGCCATGCCAATCCATCAGTCCAACGTGGCAATCTACAACGCTGCAACCGGCAAGGCGGATCGCGTCGGCATCAAGCTGCAGGCAGACGGCACGCGTGTTCGCGTGTTCAAGTCCAGCGGCGCTGAAATCAAGACGGCCTAAGGGGTAAATAATGGCACGACTCCAACAACATTACCGCGAAAAAGTGGCCCCCGAACTGATGAAGCAGTTCGGCTACACGTCGCCCATGCAGGTTCCTCGTCTGACCAAGATCACGCTCAACATGGGTGTGAGTGAGGCAGTCGCCGACAAGAAGGTCATGGACAACGCCGTGGCGGATCTGACCAAGATTGCAGGTCAAAAGCCTGTGGTCACCAAGGCCAAGAAGGCAATTGCCGGGTTCAAGATCCGCGAAGGTCAGGCCATCGGTTGCATGGTGACCCTGCGTGGCGTTCAGATGTATGAATTCCTCGATCGCTTCGTCACCGTGGCTCTGCCGCGCGTGCGTGACTTCCGGGGTATCTCGGGTCGCGCCTTTGACGGTCGTGGAAACTACAACGTCGGCGTCAAAGAACAGATCATTTTCCCTGAGATCGAGTACGACAAGGTCGACGCACTGCGTGGTCTCAATATCAGCATCACCACGACGGCAACGACCGATGAAGAGTGCAAGGCACTGCTCGCGGGTTTCCGTTTTCCGTTCAAGAACTGAGGCGGCGTATGGCTAAAGTAGCTCTGATCCAGCGCGAACTCAAGCGCGAAAAACTGGCGGCAAAGTATGCAGCGAAGTACGCTGAACTCAAAGCAGTCGCAACCGACATGAAGCGCAGCGATGAGGAGCGTGAAGCAGCCCGTATCGGTCTGCAGAAGCTTCCGCGCAACGCCAATCCGACGCGTCAGCGTAATCGTTGTGCAATCACGGGTCGCCCCCGCGGCACTTTCCGTCAATTCGGTCTGGCCCGCGCCAAGATCCGTGAACTGGCTTTTGCAGGCGACATCCCCGGTGTCACCAAAGCCAGCTGGTAAGCAGGCAGGAGAGATACAACATGAGCATGAGTGATCCCATCGCTGACTTGCTGACCCGCATCCGCAATGCCCAAATGGTTTCCAAGGCCACTGTGGTGGTGCCTTCTTCCAAGGTGAAGGTGGCCATCGCCCAAGTGCTGAAGGACGAAGGGTATATCGACGGTTTCCAGGTCAAGACCGAAGGCAGCAAGTCTGAAATCGAAATCGCCCTGAAGTACTACGCCGGACGCCCCGTCATCGAGCGTATCGAGCGCGTCAGCCGCCCTGGCCTGCGTGTGTACAAAGGCCGTGATTCCATTCCACAAGTCATGAACGGTCTGGGTGTGGCCATTGTTACCACCCCCAAGGGCGTCATGACCGATCGCAAAGCGCGTGCCACCGGTGTTGGTGGTGAAGTGCTCTGCTACGTGGCCTAACCCGCGGCATTGAGGAGAAACTGAAATGTCCCGAGTAGGAAAAATGCCCGTGACCATCCCCGCTGGCGTGGATGTGTCCTTCAAAGATGACCAGATTTCCGTCAAGGGTTCTGGTGCCGCTCTTTCGCTCACGCAAAACGTGCTGGTCAAGGTTACCAGCGCCGACGGCAAGCTGAGCTTCGAGCCGGTCAACGATTCGCGTGAAGCCAATGCCATGAGCGGCACGATTCGCCAGCTCGTCAACAACATGGTTGTTGGCGTCAGCAAAGGTTTCGAAAAGAAACTGAGCCTGGTGGGCGTGGGTTACAAGGCTGCAGCATCTGGTGCCAAGCTGAATCTGGCGGTGGGCTACTCGCACCCCGTCAATTTCGATATGCCTGCTGGCATTACCGTGGCAACCCCCACACCGACGGAAATCGTGATCAAGGGTGCTGATCGTCAGCGCGTCGGTCAGATTGCCGCCGAGATCCGTGCCATTCGTCCACCCGAGCCCTACAAGGGCAAGGGAATCCGCTATGCGGACGAAAAGATCACGATCAAAGAGACCAAGAAGAAATAAGGAGCTGCAACATGTTGACCAAGAAAGAGCAGCGTCTTCGTCGGGCCCGCCAGACACGCATCCGCATTGCCCAGCAAGGCGTCGCGCGTCTGACCGTAAACCGTACGAACCTCCATATCTACGCAACCGTGATCTCTGGCGACGGCAGCAAGGTGCTGGCCAGTGCCTCCACCGCCGAAGCCGATGTGCGCGCCGCACTTGGTGGCTCTGGCAAGGGTGGCAACGCCGCTGCAGCACAGGCCATTGGCAAGCGTATTGCCGAAAAGGCCAAGGCCGCAGGCGTTGAGAAGGTTGCATTTGATCGCGCAGGTTTTGCCTATCACGGCCGCGTCAAGGCTCTGGCCGACGCCGCTCGTGAAGCAGGCCTGCAGTTCTAAGCGGAACGGAATAAAAAATGGCTAAATTTCAACCCCGAGTGCAAGACGAAGGTCGCGACGACGGCATGCGCGAGAAGATGATCGCGGTGAACCGCGTCACCAAGGTCGTGAAGGGCGGTCGTATCCTCGGTTTTGCCGCGCTGACCGTAGTTGGTGATGGTGACGGCCGCGTCGGCATGGGCAAGGGCAAGTCCAAGGAAGTACCTGCTGCAGTGCAGAAGGCCATGGAAGAAGCACGTCGCAACATGGTGAAGGTGTCCCTCAAGAACGGCACGATCCATCACACAGTGACGGGTCACCATGGCGCAGCCTACGTGATGATGGCTCCGGCTCCCAAGGGTACCGGCATCATTGCTGGCGGCCCTATGCGTGCCGTTTTCGAAGTGATGGGGATGACCGACATCGTGGCAAAAAGCCATGGTTCTTCGAATCCCTACAACATGGTCCGTGCCACATTTGATGCGCTCACCAATTCCACCACCCCGGCGGAAGTGGCTTCGAAGCGCGGCAAGTCGGTCGAAGACCTCTTTGCCTGACAGGAGTCTTGACAATGTCTACGCAACAAACCGTGAAGATTCAGCTGGTACGCAGCCCGATTGGGACCAAGGAGTCCCACCGTGCTACCGTGCGCGGCCTGGGTCTGCGCAAGCTGAACAGTGTCAGCGAACTGCAGGATACCCCTGCTGTGCGCGGCATGATCAACAAGATCAGTTATCTGGTCAAGGTCCTCTGAGAGGTAAATGATGGAACTCAATAGCATCAAGCCTGCAGATGGCGCAAAGCACGCAAAGCGTCGCGTGGGTCGGGGCATCGGCTCCGGTCTGGGCAAGACGGCTGGTCGTGGTCACAAGGGCCAAAAGTCGCGTTCTGGTGGCTACCACAAGGTGGGCTTCGAAGGCGGTCAGATGCCGCTGCAGCGTCGCCTTCCAAAGCGCGGCTTCAAATCGCAGAACCTCAAGTTCAATGCCGAGATCACTCTCACTGCACTGGGTCAGCTGGGCCTGGCCGAGGTGGATGTGCTTGTGCTCAAGCAAGCTGGTCTCGTGGGCCAGTTGGCCAAGACGGTAAAAGTCGTCAAGACCGGCACGATCGCTTCTGCGGTCAAGTTGAGCGGCATTGGTGCTACCGAAGGTGCAAAGGCAGCCATCGAAGCTGCTGGTGGCTCTTTGGCCTGAGCAGAGGAAACCATCCGTGGCAACTAGCGCGACTTCCATTGCAAAAACCGGAAAGTACGGCGATTTGCGCCGTAGGCTGGTGTTCTTGCTGTTGGCGCTCGTCGTTTACCGTGTAGGGGCGCACATACCCGTCCCCGGTATCGACCCGGCCCAATTGCAACAACTGTTCAGCGGGCAGCAAGGCATATTGAACTTGTTCAACATGTTTTCTGGCGGTGCGCTTTCACGCTTTACCGTGTTTGCATTGGGGATCATGCCCTACATTTCAGCGTCGATCATCATGCAACTGATGACCTACGCTGTGCCAACCTTCGAGCAGATGAAGAAGGAAGGCGAGGCTGGTCGTCGCAAGATCACGCAGTACACCCGTTATGGAACCTTGGGGCTTGCCCTGTTCCAGTCCCTGGGTATTGCAGTTGCGCTGGAAGGTACGGCTGGCTTGGTGATTGCACCAGGATTTGGTTTCCGCATGACTGCAGTGGTCAGCTTGACGGCCGGGACCATGTTCCTGATGTGGCTCGGAGAGCAAATTACCGAGCGTGGGCTGGGTAATGGAATTTCCATTCTGATCTTTGCTGGCATCGCAGCGGGCTTGCCGAGTTCGATCGGTGGTTTGCTTGAGTTGGTGCGTACCGGTGCGATGAGCATCATTGCTGCCATCTTTATCGTGCTGATCGTCTGCTTGGTGACGTATTTTGTGGTGTTTGTCGAGCGTGGGCAGCGCAAGATCCTGGTGAACTATGCGCGCCGGCAAGTGGGTAACAAGGTTTATGGCGGACAGTCGTCCCACCTGCCTTTGAAGCTCAACATGGCCGGTGTGATTCCACCCATCTTTGCCTCTTCGATCATCCTGCTTCCAGCTACGGTGGTGAACTGGTTCAGCACCGGGGAGTCGATGCGTTGGCTGCGGGATATTTCGGGTGCCTTGACTCCCGGCCAGCCGATTTACGTGATGATTTACGCGGCCGCGATCATTTTCTTCTGCTTCTTCTACACGGCACTCGTTTTCAACAGCCGTGAAACGGCAGACAACCTGAAAAAGAGTGGAGCCTTCATTCCTGGAATAAGGCCTGGCGACCACACGGCGAAGTACATTGATAAAATTCTGCTCCGTCTGACATTCATCGGTGCAATCTATATCACCTTTGTATGCTTGCTCCCGGAGTTTTTGATCATCAAATACAACGTGCCATTCTATTTTGGTGGTACATCGCTGCTGATCATTGTGGTGGTGACCATGGACTTCATGGCCCAGGTCCAGAACTACATGATGTCGCAGCAATACGAATCCCTGCTAAAGAAGGCCAATTTCAAATCAGGGGCGGGTGTCTGAAATCGACATCTGCTGGGGGTGGCGCTCGTTGTAGAGCAAGGTGCATCCGGGCTTGGTCCTTGGTGTGAAGTTGTTTAGCCTGGCGAAAGTGTTCGGGCGCAAAAGGGTGTTTCAGGCAGATTGCCGGAGCGCTAGATCTGGTTTTAGGAGAATGAAATGAGAGTTTCGGCTTCGGTCAAAAAAATCTGCCGCAACTGCAAGATCATCCGCCGCAAAGGTGTGGTGCGCGTGATCTGCACGGACCTGCGTCACAAGCAGCGTCAAGGTTGATTAGGAAAGCATTAGAGGACGCAAATGGCACGTATCGCTGGTATCAATATTCCGCCGCACAAGCACGCCGAGATCGGCCTGACTGCTATCTTCGGCATCGGTCGCACACGAGCACGCAAGATCTGCGAAGCATGTGAAATCGCTTACTCCAAGAAGATCAAGGATCTGACGGACAGCGACCTTGAAAAAATTCGCGATCACATCGCGCAGTTCACGATCGAAGGCGATCTGCGCCGTGAAACCACGATGAACATCAAGCGATTGATGGACATTGGTTGCTATCGCGGGTTCCGCCATCGCCGCGGCCTGCCGCTTCGAGGCCAGCGCACGCGTACCAACGCCCGTACCCGCAAGGGTCCTCGCAAGGGTGCGGCTGCACTGAAGAAATAAAGAGATTGAGAGAAAACTATGGCCAAGTCTCCTGCCAATAACGCCGCACAACGCGTGCGCAAGAAGGTTCGCAAGAACGTATCGGACGGCGTTGCACACGTGCATGCATCGTTCAATAACACCATCATCACCATCACGGACCGCCAGGGCAACGCGCTTTCCTGGGCTTCCTCGGGTGGTCAAGGTTTCAAGGGTTCTCGCAAATCCACGCCCTTTGCAGCCCAGGTGGCTTCAGAGATGGCAGGTCGCGCGGCCATTGAGCAAGGTATCAAGAACCTTGATGTAGAAATCAAGGGTCCAGGACCTGGCCGCGAATCTTCGGTTCGCGCTCTGGGCGCTCTGGGCATTCGCATCACATCAATCTCCGATGTGACGCCGGTTCCCCACAACGGCTGCCGCCCGCAAAAGCGTCGCCGCATCTGATTTTTTTAAAGCCCACCGCCGCCTGCGTTCGTGAAAACGTCCCAGGCGGCTCCCGCAATTGTTTGCGGTAGTTGATACAGAAGGACATTCAAGTGGCACGCTATCTCGGCCCCAAGGCCAAACTCTCCCGTCGTGAAGGTACTGACCTGTTCCTAAAGAGCGCTCGTCGCTCCATTGCGGACAAGTGCAAGTTCGACTCCAAGCCCGGTCAGCATGGCCGCACATCGGGTGCACGTACCTCCGACTACGGCCTGCAACTGCGTGAAAAGCAGAAGGTCAAGCGCATGTACGGCATCATGGAAAAGCAGTTCCGTCGCTACTTCGAGGCCGCAGAGCGCCGCAAGGGCAACACGGGTTCCAACCTGCTGTCGTTGCTCGAGTGCCGCCTGGACAACGTCGTGTACCGCATGGGTTTTGGATCCACCCGTGCCGAATCGCGTCAGCTGGTATCGCACAAGGCCATCACGGTCAACGGTATCGCAGTCAACATTCCGTCTTACCTGGTCAAGGTAGGCGACGTCGTTTCCGTGCGCGAAAAGTCCAAGAAGCAAGCTCGAATCACTGAGGCGCTCCAGCTGGCCCAGCAGGTCGGTATGCCCGCCTGGGTTGAAGTGAATGCGGACAAAGCCGAAGGCGTCTTCAAAAAGGTGCCGGACCGCGACGAGTTCGGTGCAGACATCAACGAATCCCTGATCGTTGAGTTGTACTCGCGTTAATCGCTTCGGCCAGCACAGTAGAAAAATCGTACCTGTTCCACGAGGCATCGTGGGGCAGGCGCTTCACCAGCCTTACCGGTGTAACGAGCTGGGGGTATTGAGAGGAAGTCTGAATGCAAACAAATCTGCTGAAACCCAAGGCGATCAATGTCGAGCAACTGGGGCACAACCGTGCCAAGGTCGAATTGGAGCCGTTCGAGCGTGGATATGGCCATACGTTGGGCAACGCCATCCGACGTGTCCTGCTCTCGTCCATGGTGGGTTATGCAGCGACAGAAGTGACCATTGCGGGTGTCCTGCACGAGTATTCATCCATTGATGGTGTGCAGGAGGATGTCGTCAACATTCTGCTGAACCTCAAGGGTGTGGTGTTCAAGCTGCACAACCGCGACGAAGTTACGCTGAGCCTGCGCAAGGATGGAGAAGGTGTCGTTACGGCACGCGACATCCAGACCCCGCACGATGTGGAAATCATCAACCCTGATCACGTGATCGCCCATCTGTCGCAAGGCGGCAAGCTCGACATGCAGATCAAGGTGGAAAAGGGCCGCGGTTACGTACCAGGGAACCAGCGTCGTTTCGCGGACGAAACCACCAAATCCATTGGCCGGATCGTTCTTGACGCTTCGTTCTCTCCGGTCAAGCGGGTGAGCTATACCGTTGAAAGCGCTCGCGTCGAGCAGCGTACCGATCTGGACAAACTTGTTGTCGAGATTGAAACCAACGGTGCCATCAGCGCGGAAGAAGCGGTTCGGGCTTCTGCCAAGATTCTGGTGGAGCAACTCGCAGTGTTCGCCCAGCTCGATGGCGGCGATATCTTCGTGAGTCCGGACCCTGCGTCGCGTGCAGGCAATGCCACCTTCGACCCGATCCTGCTGCGTCCCGTGGACGAGCTTGAGTTGACGGTACGGTCGGCTAACTGCCTCAAGGCAGAGAACATCTACTACATCGGTGACCTGATTCAGCGCACCGAAAACGAGTTGCTGAAGACCCCAAACCTGGGGCGCAAGTCACTCAACGAAATCAAGGAAGTGCTGGCATCGCGTGGTCTCACGCTCGGCATGAAGCTTGAAAACTGGCCTCCAGCAGGCTTGGACAAACGGTAAGTTGTAAAATACCAAGTTCCCTTGAGGGAATGTGCCTTGGGCAGTACCTGACACGGCTGCCCAATTTAACGATAAATAAGGAAAAGCACCATGCGCCACGGACACGGCCTTCGCAAACTCAATCGCACCAGCTCGCACCGCCTTGCGATGCTGCGCAACATGATGAATTCGATCATTGAGCACGAAGTCATCAAGACCACACTGCCCAAGTCCAAGGAATTGCGCCGCGTGATCGAACCCATGATCACCTTGGCCAAAGTGGACACAGTGGCCAATCGCCGTCTGGCTTTTGACCGCCTGCGCGACCGTGACAGCGTGACCAAGCTCTTCAATGACCTTGGCCCCCGCTTCAATGCGCGTCCTGGTGGTTACACCCGCATTCTGAAAATGGGCTACCGCGTGGGTGATAACGCGCCCATGGCACTGGTTGAGCTGGTGGATCGTGCTGAAACGGCAGAAACCAGCAATACTTCTGACGCAAGCGTCGAAAAGTAAGCTATAATCTATCTCTTGCCGCGCGATGGAGCAGTCTGGTAGCTCGTTGGGCTCATAACCCAAAGGTCGGAGGTTCAAATCCTTCTCGCGCAACCAATATTGAAGCGGTCTCCGCTGAAAACAAACGCCCACTACCCAGTGGGCGTTTTTGTTTTTGCCCCATTTTTTCCCCGTGCTGAGCGCCCAAGCAAACTGATGCACAGTACGCGACCGTTGGGCTGATTCCGGGGCGAGCAACCACGCCCTCTGCATGCTGCCAGTATGCCGCGACCGGTGGACAATGGGCACCATGGCAAACACGGCATCCTTGGGTCACACCCCACTACCGGCGGGTTGGCTGGCCCTGCATGGCAACCGACTCGAAGAGCTGGCTGAAGCTACCGCCGCGTGGCTGGCCAGGCACCCGCTGCAAGCACTGGAGCCCGAATCCGTGCTGGTACAAAGCAACGGCATGGCCGAGTGGTTCAAGATGGCACTGGCGCAGCACGGTGGCATCTGCGCCGCCACGCGCGTGGAATTGCCCTCGCGCTTTCTATGGCGCACCTACCGCCAGGTGCTTGGCCGCGCCCAGGTTCCGCCGCAGTCCCCGGTAGACAAAAGCCCGCTGACCTGGCGCCTGGTGCGCTTGCTTCCGGGGTTGCTGGAACAACCCGGCTTTGAACCCGTAGCCGGTTTTCTGCACCCGGGCGACGCCGAGCGGCTGTGGCAGCTTTGCGCGCGCCTGGCCGACTTGTTCGACCAGTACCAAGTGTACCGGCCCGACTGGCTGGGCGATTGGGCACAGGGCCACGACCGGCTGGCTGCGCCGGGCCGTTCCGATCTGCCCCTGCCGCCCGACCAACGCTGGCAGCCCCTGTTGTGGCGCGCCGTGCTGGCGACGCTGGACGAGCGCGAGCGCTCTGCCATCCGGCCCGCCATCCACCAGCGCGCGCTCGAGGTACTGCATGCGGGCAACGCCCCGGCCAACCCGGTGGCGCGGCGCATCGTGCTGTTTGGCATGGCGCATGTGCCGCTGCCGGTGCTGCAACTGCTGGCGGCGCTCTCGGGGCGCAGCCAGGTGTTGCTGGCCATCCCCAACCCTTGCCGCTTCCACTGGGCCGACATCATGGATGGCCGCGAACTGCTGCGCCAGGAGCGCCGCCGCCAGCCCCTGCGCTGCCGGACTGACCTGGCCGCGCTGCCGCTGGAGCAGATGCACCTGCACGCGCACCCGCTGCTCGCCGCCTGGGGCCGGCAGGGGCGCGACTTTGTGCGCCAGCTCGATGCCTTCGACGATGCCCAGCAGGCCATGGCGCGCTTCGCGCTGCCGCGCGTGGACCTGTTCGCCGAGGATGAGCCGCCCGATGCGCCACTGCTGGCCCAGGTGCAGAACCGCATCCGCGACCTGGTGCCTCTGGCCGAGCACGACCGCCGTGCGGCCGATCCGCAGGATCGTTCCATCGTCTTCCACACGGCCCACAGCCTGCTGCGCGAGGTCGAGGTGCTGCACGACCAGTTGCTCCAGTGGCTGGCCCGCCCGCCCGGAGGCACGCCGCTGCAGCCGCGCGACATCGTGGTGATGGCGCCCGACATCGAGGCCGTGGCACCCGCCATCCGCGCCGTGTTCGGACAATTTGCGCGCAGCGACGCGCGCCACATTCCGTTCGACATCGCGGACCTGAGCGCGCGTGCCAGCCACCCGCTGGTGGCCGCACTCGAATGGCTGCTGCGCCTGCCGCAGCAGCGCTGTACCTTGAGTGAGTTGCGTGACCTGCTCGACGTGCCCGCCATTGCCGCGCGCTTTGGCGTTGCGCCCGAGGCGCAGGCCCGGCTGGCACAGTGGATGGTCGGTTCCGGCATCCGCTGGGGCCTGAGCGCGGCGCAGCGCACCGACCTGGGCCTGGGTGCCTGTGGAGAGCAGAACACCGGTGCGTTCGGCCTGCGCCGCATGCTGCTGGGCTATGCCGGGGGCGAGGCAGCGTTTGCCGACATCGAGCCTTACACCGAAGTCGGCGGGCTCGACGCCAGCCTGGCCGGTGCGCTGGCGGGCTTGCTGGACCGACTTGAACACTGGTGGCGCACGTCCTCCACAGCGGCCACGCCCGAGGGCTGGGCAGCGCGTGCGCGCGCCCTGCTTGCCGACGTGGCGCAGCCCACCGACGATGCAGACCGCGAGGCGCTGCAGGCGCTCGATGCCGCGCTCATTGCCTGGCAAGAGGCCTGCGCGCAGGCGGGTTTTGAGGGCGAAGTGCCGCTGGCAGTCGCCCGCGAGGCCTGGATGGACACGCTGGAGGCACCAGTGCCGCGCCAGCGGTTTCGAGCGGGCGGCGTCACCTTTTGCACCCTCATGCCCATGCGCGCCATCCCGTTCGAGGTGGTTTGCCTGATCGGCATGAACGACGGCGAGTACCCGCGCCGCGCGCCGCGCAGCGACTTCGACCTCATGGCGCTGGCGGGCCAGGCACGCCCCGGCGACCGTTCGCGCCAGAGCGACGACCGCCAGCTCATGCTCGAAGCGCTGCTCTCGGCGCGGCGGGTGCTTTATGTGAGCTGGACCGGCCGCAGCGTGCGCGACAACAGCGAGCAGCCTCCCTCGGTGCTGGTCTCGCAGCTGCGCGACTACCTGGCCGCGGGCTGGAGCGGCGATGTGCTGGCCCAGCGCACCACCGGGCACCCGCTGCAGCCTTTCAGCCGGCGCTATTTCGAGGGCGATCCGGCACTGTTCACCCACGCGCGCGAATGGCGCGCCGCGCACGGCCCGGGCGATGCGCTGGCGCCGCAGGACGCCGCCCCGCCGCTGCCGCCCTTCACCCCCGACCCGCGCGTGCCGCTCACCGTGGCGCAGCTCGCCAGCTTTCTGCGCAACCCGGTCAAGGCCTTCCTGCGCGAGCGCCTGGGCGTGGTGTTCGACCCGGGCGAGGAGGAGGGCGCCGACGACGAAGCCTTCGCCCTCGCGGGGCTGGACGAATACGCCACCCTGCGCGAGCTGCTGGACGGCGTGCTGGCAGACCTGCAGGCGCAACCCGGCGCCGGGCTGGACGCCCTGCTGGACGGGCGCCTGCAGCGCCTGCGCCGCGCCGGTCGTCTGCCGCTGGGCGGGCTGGGCGAGCGCACGCAGGCGCGCCTGGCCGAGCAGGCGCGGCCGCTGCTGCAGGCCTGGAGCGATGTGCAGGCCTGGCATCCAGCCCCCAACGCACGGCTGCCGCTGCACTGCACAGAAAATGCTATTCAAACCATAGCTGCTAGCGCTTGTCCGGAAAGCGCTGGAGACCCATTTGATTCAAAAATTGTGCTGGACGACTGGCTTGACCACCTGCGCCAGGGCCAGGGCGACGAGCCGGTCTGGCTCGACTGGACACCCTCGCGCCTGCTGCGGGATGCGAAGAAAGGCGCGGTGCGCGCCGAAGCACTGCTGGTGCCCTGGGTGCGCAGCCTGGCCGCCGCCGCCAG
>Ga0138256_10003454_pt1 | contig 16801 bp, 10 predicted proteins | sample KNB2016incub_MG_FD_105486 | JGI IMG/M metagenome (GOLD analysis project Ga0138256, IMG submission 105486) | Active sludge microbial communities from wastewater in Klosterneuburg, Austria - KNB2014incub_MG | ecosystem: Engineered > WWTP > Activated sludge > Unclassified | place: Austria... | reverse complement strand
TTGCCTTTGTATTGATAGGTTTTCACATCCATATCAATGGCCATTTTATAATCGACATGTTGTTGCCAATAGCACGAATTTGTAGTGTTTTGTGGCGATTGGGTCGTAATTGTTTGGGCGGTATTACTAGACCAGATTGCCAAAATGCAAAGCATGGAAATAAGGTAACGTTTCATGTTTTTTAATTTTAATGTTATTGAATGAAATACTATTGATTTTTGAAGAATCGTTATGGTGTATTTCAATAAAGAATGATGAAGAAAACAGTTTTAAATTAATAAAAATAGATTCTGAAATTTATTCAGAATCTATTTTCTATTGATTATTATTTTTTGAAAACTAATAGATTTTCAATTGAAAACACGTTTTCTTTTTTACGGGTTTTAAGTTTTTAAAAATGTTATTTAGACATTTCTGCTGCCATTATTAATGCGTTGTAAGCATTTACAATACGTCCAGATTTTGATAAATCGGCAAATGGTTTCACGGTATTTGTGTCACCACCAACAACAACTTTTGTTTTAATGGCTAAACCAGAATTTAAAAGAATTTGTTTTACTTGTGCCGCTGTCAAGTTTGGATAATATGAACGAATTAACGCCGCAACACCAGCAACCGCAGGAGCAGCCATTGAAGTACCTCCTTTTGTTTGGTATTCGTTTCCTGGAGTAGTTGAATATATTTTAGCTCCTGGGGCAAATACATCAACATTTTGTTTTCCGTAGTTAGAAAAATTTGCCACAATGTTTGAACCGTATTTTGGTTCTAAAGCACCAACTCTAATATACGTATTTGAAATTTCATTTCCATTCACATTATCATCAGGAAAATTAGGTTCCACATCCACATTATTGCTATCATTTCCAGCTGCATGAACAAATACCACATCTTTATCACTAGCGTATTTAATGGCATCTCTTACCATTGCGCTATGAGGTGAGTAACTTTTCCCGAAGCTACCGTTAATTACTTTCGCACCATTATCAACCGCATAATGGATGGCCAATGCTACATCTTTATCATATTCATCTCCGTTTGGAACGGTTCTAACAGCCATAATTTTCACATTGTTTGCAACGCCATTAACTCCTTTGCCATTGTTGCGTTCTGCTGCAATAATTCCGGCTACATGTGTGCCATGACTTTCGGTTTTTTTCACTGGTTTTACATTCCCATTACCGTAAAATTTGGCAGTCATATTGTCTGGATCATCACCATTTACGCGCCCTTTAAAAGTTTTGTTTAAGTTGTAATTTAAACGCTCATTGATGCTTTCTAAACCATCGGTAATTTCTTTTTTTGCATCTGCTAATGAATCCATACCGTTACCGTACATATATTTAGCAATTTGTATGGCTTTGTTTAAATCGGCATTTTCAGTTTTAATGGCATTTACTTCGGCTTTGGTATAGTCTTTTTTACCTAAATGTTTTGATAATGCTGCATCAGCATCATTTAGTTGTTGTAAAATTTGATCATAATTGGTTTTATAGCCCATGTATTTTTGGTACTCTTTATCATATTCGGCTTGTGCTCTGGCATAATCAGGGTTGCTGGTATCGCCTTTTGCTAAAATGCGTACGTATTCTAACTGCTCATTATAGCCATCACCTAAAAAGTTCCAACCATGTACATCGTCAACATAGCCGTTGCCATCATCATCTTTTCCATTATTAGGTATTTCACCTTTGTTGGTCCATATCACATCGTTTAAATCTTCATGATCAATATCGATACCAGAATCGATAACGCCAACAATAACCATGCTTCCTTTTTTATTTTTAATGATTTCTGCGTAAGCTTTATCAACACTCATACCGGGAATGGTATCTTTAATCAAATCTAAATGGCCCCAGGTATGTTTTTCATTTTCAGTTAATTCGGAAACTTTTAAAGGCGAATTATCAATATTTTCAACAGGTGTTGAAAGAATACTAGCGGTACTGCCACAGCCCGAGAATAGTACGGCTACAACAGCCGATAGCATCATTGTTTTAATTGTTTTCATGTGTTTGTATTTGAATTAGTCACTCTTAATTATTGAAATATATCTTGTGAAGTAAATATGTTTTTTACTTTAAAACCTTTTTCAGCATGTTCTATGGTTATCATTTCACTATGGGCGTCGTGCTCTAAAAACAAGTAGTAATTATTGTTTGCGGCTATATTTAGAAATGCTTCTTTTTCATCTAGTGTTATTAAAGGTCGGGTATCGTAGCCCATAACAAATGAAATGGGCAAATGCCCAACTGTAGGCAATAAATCGGCAACATATGCTATGGTTTTATCTTTGTATTTAATAAGCGGAATCATTTGTTTATCGGTATGGCCGTTGGCAAAAAAGATATCAAAACCAAGTTCGGAATTTTTAAGCAGATTCGTTTCCGACATCGACGTAAATTTTAGCTGACCACTTTCATGCATAGGCAAAATGTTTTCTTTTAAAAACGAAGCTCTTTCACGTTTATTGGGTTGCGTTGCCCATTTCCAATGGTCTTCATTACTCCAAAAGTGTGCATTTTTAAATGCGGGTTCGTAACCTGTTTTAGTATTATTCCACTGGATGCTTCCTCCACAATGGTCAAAATGTAAGTGCGTCATAAAAACATCGGTAATATCGTCACGATGAAACCCGTATTTTTTCAGTGAACTATCCAAGCTATCATTTCCCCAAAGGTAATAATAGCCAAAAAACTTATCCGATTGTTTATTGCCCATGCCTGTATCGATCAAAATAAGACGATTGCCATCTTCAATAAGCAAACAACGCGTTGCTAAATCAATCATGTTATTGGCATCGGCAGGATTGGTTTTTTGCCATAACGATTTTGGCACAACACCAAACATGGCACCACCATCAAGCTTAAATTGACCTGCATTAATTGGAAATAAATTCATAGGGCTGTAAAATTATGAAAACTCTTATGATTAGGGCGAAAAATTAAGATTTTGTTAAGAACTAATTTATGATAAAAGTCATGCAAATTTGTTTAGTTCTTAATAACTTATCATAAAAACACAAAAAAATCTTTCTAAATATTGAAATCATTTTGAATTTCACAATTTTTAAAAGCTAGTATTAGAACTTATCGAATATGATGATAACTAAATCCCGTTTTTGGTAAATCGGTATTAAAAAATATAAAGAATGTTTAAAGCTAAATTTAGTTTTCAGGTTTTTATTGTTATTTTAACGCCAAAATTGAATGTATGGTAGAATTAGCGGGCATAATAATATTAGGTATTTTAGCACAGTGGTTTGCATGGAAATTTAAAATTCCTGCTATTTTACCATTAATATTGATAGGTCTTTTTGTTGGACCTTTGTCTGCTGCTTTTTTTAGTGAAGATGGCAGTAAGTGGATTGAGCCTATGTGGAACGGAACAAAAGGCTTGTTTCCGGGTGAAAGCTTGTTTAATTTCGTGTCGTTGGCTATTAGTGTTGTTTTATTTGAAGGTGGACTTACCTTAAAAATGAGCGAGGTTAAAAATGTGGGCCCGGTTATTACCAAACTTATTACCATTGGTTCTATCATTACTTTTTTTGGAGCCGCTGTGGCTGCACATTATGTTTTTTATATAAGTTGGGAAATGTCGTTTTTATTTTCTGCATTAATTATCGTTACAGGACCCACGGTAATAACACCCATTTTACGAAATATTCCGCTTAAAAAGGATATCTCTGCAGTTTTAAAATGGGAAGGTATTTTGATTGATCCCATTGGCGCATTAGTTGCGGTATTAGTATTTGAATTTATTAGCGTTGAAAGTGGCAGTGGTTTTACAAAAACGGCTTTAATAGAATTTGGAAAGATTGTTTTGTTTGGATTTACTTTCGGCTTTACCTCTGCACATGCCTTGAACATATTCATAAACAAGCAATTAATTCCTCATTATTTATTAAATGTTTCGGCGTTAGCTTCGGTTTTAGGTATTTTTGTTTTGTCTGATACTTTTGCGCACGAATCGGGCTTACTTGCCGTAGTTGTAATGGGTATGGTACTTGGTAATTCCAATTCACCTTATTTAAAGGAATTGCTTTATTTTAAAGAATCACTAAGCGTACTGCTTATATCCATTTTATTTATTTTGTTAGCGGCCAACATTAATATGTCCGATTTATGGCTCATTTACAATTGGAATACCGTTGTTTTGTTTGCCATTGTTATTTTTGTAATACGTCCTTTAGGTGTTTTTTTAAGCACTTATAAATCTGGTTTAAGGTTTAATGAGAAGCTATTTATAAGCTGGGTAGGACCACGCGGTATTGTTGCGGCAGGTATCGCATCGTTATTCGGTTTAAAATTGGCGAAAAACGGTTTTCAAGATGCTGAATACATTACGCCACTTGTTTTTATGATTGTTTTAGGAACGGTTATACTGAATGCTACAACCGCACGACCTTTTTCAAAATTGATTGGGGTTTTCCTTAAAAAATCGGAGGGTATTTTAATAGTTGGTGCATCACAAGTATCGCGTTTAATAGGGCGTTATTTAGAAGATAATGGGAGGCATGTTGTATTAATTGATAGCAACCCAAGTAATATCCAATTGGCTCAAGAATCTGGTTTGGAAGCTATGAATACTGATATTTACTCTGAGAATCTGCAAGATAATATTGAGTTAAATGATGTTGGGTTTATATTGGCATTAACAGGAAGTGCTGATATAAATGATTATGCCATTAATAAATTTAGGGATCAGTTTGGGGAAAGCGGTTATTATAGATTGATAACTGTAGATGAAATGAATAATCCTGAAAATAGCCCCAAAGAAGGATTATTTTCGCATACCGACGATTTTAATTCCTTAGCTTCGGTAGCTCATAATTTCCCAAAAATTCACGAAATTGAGCTTAAAGATAGAGCGCATTATAACGAACTTATTGAAATTAGCAATAATGACAAAGAAATTATTCCCTTACTCGTAAAAGATAAATACGGCGTATTGGAAATAATTTCTTCGTATAATAAGGCTATTGATAAAATAGAAAAAGGTTACAAGTTGGTGTATCTTGGGAAACCAATGCCTACTAAAAAACAGCGCGGTATTTAGGTTCTATGCTTTTATTTGAAGCTCGGTAAATTCTTTGCTAACTATAATAGTATTATCACCATTAAGTTTTACGTCTCCAAATAACACTTCTTCATTATCAATTTGAATTGCGGCAATGTTAAATGGCAATCCATGGAACTTAATTTTAAGCGTTTCATAAGGCGTAATGTATTTACCCGATTTAAACTGCTGGATAATTACCGATTTTTCCTTTCCAACCAATTTGAAATTTCGCAAACTGTATCTGCCTTTAATATAATCGTAACCATCTTGTGCATCTTCAAATACTTGCGAGGTTTCTTCACCAGCTTTATAATACACATCTAAAACTAATTCATCAATTGGTTTTTCACCCACAAATTGCTGAATGGGGTATTTAGGTATAATGGCACCTGCTTTTATAAATATGGGCATACTATCTAAATCGGCATCAACCCAAAGTTCTTGGCCGCCTTCTAGTATTTCATCATTCCAGAAGCTATACCAATCACCAACAGGAAAATACATGCGTCTTCCTTTGGCGTTAGGTTCTGTAATTGGGCATGCTAATATTTTTTCACCGAAAATGAACTCGTCGTTTCTGTAATGGTTGTGTGCATCATGTTGATCGTACAGCACCAATGATTTTAAAATAGGAATACCTTCATTGGCATACCTCCAAAAAGCAGTGTACAAGTAAGGTAATAACTGATACCTAATTTCGATAAATTTCCTAACAATGTTGGTAATGTTCGTTCCAAAAGCCCAAGGTTCTTGGTCGCCATGATCACCAGATGAATGTGTTCTGCAAAACGGATGGAAAATACCTAATTGTATCCATCTTGCATATAGTTCACCATTAGGTTGTTCAGCAAAACCACCAATATCCGAACCAATAAATGAAAATCCAGACATACACATACGTTGTGCCTGAATGTTAGCAATGGTTAAATGCTCCCAACTTGCTACGTTATCACCAGTCCAACTAGACGTGTAACGTTGTGTGCCTGAATACGCGGCTCTTGTTATTACAAAAGGACGTTTTGGGTAAGCGAATTTTTTAAGTCCTTGATAGGTTGCTCTTGCCATTTGCATGCCGTAAACGTTATGTGCTTTACGGTGGCTACAACGGTTTCCGTCATAATCGTGTCTAACATCATATGGAAAAGTTTTTCCTGGTACGTCCATAACCGCAGGTTCGTTCATGTCGTTCCAAACGCCTTTCACACCTATATCTTCAACAAGTTCTTTGAATAAATTGGACCACCATTCGCGTACTTCTGGGTTTGTAAAATCTGGGAAATAACATTCTCCGGGCCAAACTTTACCTTTCATATAAGGACCATCAGCACGTTTACAGAAATAATCTTTGTCTAATCCTTCTTGAAAAACAGAATAATCTTTATCAATTTTAATTCCTGGATCTATAATCACGATGGTTTTAAAACCATTATCGGCCAATTCCTTAACCATTTTTTTCGGGTCTGGAAAGTATTCGCTGCTCCACGTGAAGCATCTAAAACCTTCCATATAATCGATGTCTAAATAAATAGCATCACAAGGAATTTGCAATTCCCTAAACTTATCTGTAACTTCTTTTACTTTTGATTCTGGATAATAACTCCATTTACATTGGTGGTAACCCAAGGTCCATAATGCTGGCAATTCATGTGGTTTTCCTGTTAAATCGGTGTACATGGAAACCACATCGGACATTTCAGGACCATAAATGAAATAGTAATTCATCTCACCACCTTGTGCCCAAAAACTGGTGATATTTCTGCGTTCGCTGCAAAAATCGAAAAAGGTACGGAAGGTATTATCAAAGAAAATACCATAGGATTTTTTATGATGTAAACCAGTATAGAACGGAATAGCTTTATAAATAGGGTCGGTATTTTTTCCGTATGCATACGAATCTGTTACCCAATTTTCAAAACGTTTTCCTTTTAGGTTATTATCAACGGGTTTATCACCCAAACCATAATAAGCTTCACTTTCTTGCGATATTTTTGACATTTTAACGATATCGCCACCAAATTCATAACTTTCTTCCCAATGAAAACCTAATTCGTCTTCACAAATAAGCGTATTGTCTTTTGCATCATACATCGCGATACGCATATCAATTTTTGCAATATGACAGATGAGCTTTGAAGTTGTGATAATGTATTTATCTTCTTCTTCAGTAACCTCAAGAAAATTATATCCTCTACTAGCATATTTAGTTATGGCGTATGAAAAATCTTTATCAAAAATTCCTGTGGTTGTATATCTAAATCTTAAAAGACTGTCCCGTTGTACAGTAACTTGTAGCACAACATTGTTTGATGTGGTAAACGATAACGTATCTAGATTTTTTTTATAAGAAATTATGTTTGATGGGAATAAATTCCCTTTGTATTCGAGTTCTGTGTTTAAAATCATAAATAATGAAAAAATAATTAAGTTGCGAAAATACTAATTTTTATGTTGGAAAATAGCGTCTTTTTATGAAAAAAACCAACAACAAATTGTATAAAACGCAATATAACAGGCGATTAATTTTAATTTATTAATTGTTTAAAGTTTAAGTTGAAAAATCGTTACTGCTAAAGGTGCTAATAGTACTTCTGCGGAATAATCTTTACCGTTCCATGACTGTTTTTTAATGGTAATTTCTTTATTGTTTGACACACCACTACCACCAAATTCTTTAGAATCGCTATTGAAAATTTCGACAAGTTTCCCTTTTACGGGTATGCCTATTTTATAGTTTTCGTGAATTGAAGGCGTTAAATTACAAACCACCACCACATTATTTTCGGATGTATTTCCTTTTCTTATGTATGAAATCACACAATTTTCATGGTCGTCGTAGCTAATCCACTCAAAACCATCACCCGAAAAACCTTTTTCAAAAAGGGCAGGCGTTGCTTTATAAAACGCGTTTAAATTTCTGTAGTAATTTTGAAAGTTTTTATGCGGTTCAAATTCCAATAAATTCCAGTCTAGGCTTTCTTGAAAATCCCATTCATTGTATTGCCCGAATTCGGTTCCCATAAACACTAATTTGGTGCCAGGATGCGTAAACATATAACCAAAAAGCAAACGAAGATTTGCAAAACGTTGCCATTCATCACCGGGCATTCTGCCTAAAATAGAGTTTTTACCATATACAACTTCATCATGTGAAAGTGGCAGCATAAAATTCTCAGAGAATGCATAAGCTAAACTAAATGTGATGTCATTTTGATGGTATTTTCTATAAACAGGATCTTTGCCAAAGTATTCAAGCGTATCGTGCATCCAACCCATCATCCATTTCATACCAAAGCCCAAACCTCCTAAAAACACAGGTTTTGAAACGCCCGGGAATGCGGTTGATTCTTCGGCAATGGTTTGTACATCGGGGAATGAGGCATACACTTCTTCATTCAATTCTTTCAGAAAAGCAATGGCGTCTAAGTTTTCTCTACCGCCAAAAATATTGGGTTCCCACTCACCATCTTCTCTTGAATAATCTAAAAACAACATAGACGCTACGGCATCTACACGTAAGCCGTCGGCATGGTATTGATCCATCCAAAAAATAGCATTGCTTATTAAAAACGATTTTACTTCGTTTCTTCCGTAGTTAAAAATCAAACTTTTCCAATCTTGATGGTAGCCTTTACGTCTATCTGGATGTTCGTATAAATTAGAACCATCAAAAAAGCCCAAACCATGCGCATCTTCGGGGAAATGTGATGGTACCCAATCTAAAATAAGTCCGATATCATTTTGATGCAATTTATCAACCAAATACTTGAATTCTTCAGGATAACCGAAGCGCGATGTGGGTGCAAAATAGCCTGTTAATTGATAGCCCCACGATGGGTCATACGGAAATTCCATGATGGGCATGAGTTCAACATGGGTAAAATTCATGTTTTTTACATAGGTTACTAAATCATCAGCCAATTCGTAATACGATAAAAAACGGTCTTCTTCCAAATGGCGTTTCCATGAGCCTAAATGTACTTCGTAAACCGAATAAGGTGCATCTAAAGCGTTGTGTTTTTTACGTTTTTTCATCCAATCGGTATCTTTCCATTTATAGGAATCGTCCCAAACAATGGAGGCTGTTTTTGGCGGATGTTCACAACGACGTGCATATGGATCGGCTTTTTCGGTTTTTATATTGTTATTATTACTTTGTATTTTGTATTTATAGATGTTGCCTTTGCCCACCATAGGAATAAAACCTTCCCAAATACCGCTGGAATCCCAACGTACGTTTAATTGGTGTTCACCTTCAATCCAATAGTTAAAGTCGCCAATAACCGAAACTTGTTTAGCAGTAGGTGCCCAAACAGCAAAATAAGTGCCTTCAATACCGTTAACGGTTGTGATGTGCGACCCCATTTTTTCATAAAGCCTGTAGTGTTTTCCTGCTTTAAAAAGGTTGATGTCGAATTCTGTAAATAGACTGTAAACTTGTACTTGCGCCATAAAAATTAGTGGTTTATAATATTAGAAATCCCTTTTAAAGGAATCACTGCCCATTGTGGACGTGAATTGAGCTCGTAACCCAATTCGTAAACTGCTTTTTCTAACAAGCAGTATTTTAATATGAAAATGCGTTCTTGGTTGTATCCTAAATTTAGGTTTGCGTTTTGTGTTTCGGTAACGTAAGTGCCTAAAAATAACCCTGTAATATAGTTATAAAGTATTTCACCAGCGTTGAATAAATCGTCTTGTGTTAAGTTGTTAAAATCATTTTTATTGTTGAAGATTGTTGCGTAAATAGCATAATGAAACGACCTAAATAAACCAGCAACATCTTTTAAAGGTGGTTGTTTTACTTTTCTATCGCGAATAGTGCTTTCTGGTTCTCCTTCAAAATCGAGGATATAAAAATCGTCATCCTTTACCAAAATTTGTCCTAAATGATAATCGCCATGAACACGAATGCGTTCACCTTTCAATTTGGTCCAATCAAAAGTTGTAAAACGTTTTCTGATAGCTGTTTTTTTATCTAAGAATTCATTGGCTAATTCTAAAGCTAAACCATCCAATTTTTGAAGGTTATTTTCAATGGTATTTAATCTATTTTGAAACTGATATAGCATCCGATTTTTTAGCCAAACCGTATAATCGCCATTAAAACGCGTAGGTGTAAAGGCGGTTTCTTCAAATTCCGAACCTAAAGCGATGTGCATTTCTGCGGTACGCTTTGCCAAGGTTTCTACTTTTTTGAAAAGGTCTAAACCTACCCAACCTATAATTTGTGATGGAATATCGGTAATTGTCAAGCGTTCAAATAATTCCGCATTTTGTAATGCATTCACATCCGTTTTTTGTGAATCCAATGTTAAAAAAACGGTGTGTAATGCTTTCAACATATAATCCCAAGCATCGCCTTGATTGGGCACCATTTCTTGCATTAGGGCAATGGTAATATAATCATTATCACAGTCAACCAAATTAATACTTCCTAGATAAGACGGTGTGTTTTTAAATTCTTTTTTTTCTGATAAAAACCGACTCATCTCATAATCGGGATTTTTATCGGCAAAGATGCGCCTGAAAAATTTCAACACATATTTATCGTTGTAAATTAACGACGTATTGCTTTGTTCCAAGCCCATTAACCGCGACGATTTGTAAACCAAATCATTAAGAAGTGCACTTTTATGGTATTGTACTTTAGTGGTATCTTTTGGCAATGAGGTTGCAATGCGCTCAAAAACCAATTTCCGAAAAACTTCCAAATTTATGGCGTCAATTATATAACCGTTTTGGTTGTTGATTTTTATGGGAAGGATTCTGTCTTTTGGGGCAAAATCAACATCGGTAACAAAGGCAATGGGTAAAAAATAATGTTGGTAAAATGCTTCAACAAAATCGACTTCCAACAGCAAGCCAAAATAAATTTCGCCATGTTGTTGAATTTTAAAATATTCGGCTAATTCTATGTATTTTATGGTGCTGGCTTTACCGCCAAACCAACGTTGCTTCACAATATAGTTTTCTAAAACATCAGATAAAAAGATTTTTAGGAACTTACTGTTATCCAACAATTCCTCCCAGGATCCGTTAAAATCGAAAACGGTTTCCAATCCATTTATAGACGTTTCTTTAAGCATATTATTTAGTTATCTTAAAAATATGGAACGGTAACGTTGGGTGCAATTCTATAAAATTCCATTCGTTTGCCCAATTATAACTGTTATAGGTTATTAAATCATTTACTTCAATGTTTTGCCCTGCGTGAATGCCTAATTCTTTTAATGGTAGTTGAACGGTACCTTGTTGTAAATTGAAAGCATCTAAACTGATGATGATTAAAAGTTCGTTAGTTTTGGCATCATTCCACTTATAAAAAGCTAATAAGCTCCCGTTTTCAATAAAGCAGAACTTGATATTGTTGGTTTGTTGAAGCGCTTCGTTTTGATGACGAATATGATTAATTTTTGAAATAATGGTTGTTAATTTAGTCTCAACACTCCAGTCATATTGTGTTATTTGAAACTTTTCAGAGTTTAAATATTCTTCTCTACCAATAAGGGCATCACTTAACATGTATTCATAAACAGGGCCGTAAAGACCGATGCTGGAACTTAGAGTTGCTGCCAATACATAACGCTGAATATGCTTCGATTCGTTAGCACCTTGCAAATGCATCGGATTAATATCGGGTGTATTGGGCCAAAAATTAGGTTGCATGTATTCGCTAATTTCACTTTTGGTGAGTTCTTCAACATATTCTATAAGTTCGTGTTTATTGTTGCGCCACGTAAAATAGGTGTATGATTGTGTATAGCCTTGTTTAGCAAGTTGTTGCATCACTTTAGGTGCTGTAAAAGCTTCTGCTAAAAATATAACATCAGGGTGTTTTGCTTTTACGTTGTTGATAATCCAATTCCAGAAATAAAAGGGTTTGGTATGTGGATTATCGACTCTAAATATATTGATGCCACAATCAATCCAATACATTAAAATATCCAAACATTCCTGCCAAAGTGCTTTATAATCTTCGGTTTCCCAAAAAATAGGCAAGATATCCTGATATTTTTTGGGTGGATTTTCAGCATATTGAACTGTGCCATCTGGTCGCCATTTAAACCATTGTGGATGCTCTTTTACCCAAGGATGATCGGGAGCTGCTTGCAAGGCATAATCCATGGCAATTTCAATATTTTGTTCTTTAGCATTTTGAATTAAGGATTTAAAATCTTCCAAACTGCCCAATTGTGGATGAATGTCTTTGTGCCCACCAAGATGCGAACCAACGCCCCATGTGGAACCCACATCGCCATCAACCGTTGTTGTGGTGTTGTTTTTACCTTTTCTGTTTACTTCACCAATAGGATGAATAGGAGGCAAGTATAAGGTATCAAAACCCATTTTTGAAACACGTGGCAATAACCGCTCACAGTCTTTAAACGTACCATGAACACCTTGATGCTGTGAAGCCGAACGTGGAAAAAATTCATACCACGTACTGAAGCGCGCTTTTTTTCTATCAACATATACTTTAAATTCTTTGGAAGTATTTGCTAATATTTTTTGAGGATGATTGAAAAAAATATGATGTAACCGCTTGCTTGTCGCTTCTTTTATGGCTTCATCATAATTGTGTTCATTTACAAAAATGTTTTTTAGATGGTCTAGATACAGTTTATCGTTGTGTGATAGTTTTTCATGGATATCATTAAGAAACGCCACACCTTCAAGTAATTCAGAATTAACATGTTGGTTATCGGCAATTTTTCGCTCAATACCATGTTGCCAGTTTAAAGCATAATCAACCCAAGCTTCAATTTTATAGGAATAAAAACCTTGTTTTCCAACTTGAAAAGCACCTTCCCATTCGTTATTTACTACCAAATGGATGCGGTTTTCGTGCCAGTTTTTTTCATTTTCATGTTTATAAAGCACTGATGCTCCTAACACATCATGGCCATCTGCCAAGATATAGGTTTTGATGTTAACTATTTCATTAACAACACGTTTTATATAAATTTCGCCACCATTAACACTTGGCGATACATAGTCTATGACGACTCTTCTTTGGTCTTGCATTGTCTTTAGTTGATTTTAAAAGATAGAAAAACAGCAATTTGCATCGCTGTTTTTTTGACTAGTAATTTATGATAAAAATTGAATTATTGGTTAAATAACGTAACCAACAGGTATAACGGCACCTTTTTTAATAACCACAATACCTTCTTTTACCACATACATATCGGTTTCTTTATCTTCCAAATGTTTGCCACCGTTAATCCTAACATCATCACCAATACGACAGTTTTTGTCAAGAATAGCGTTTTTAATGAAGCAGCGTTCACCAATACCCATGAGGATTCTAATTTTATAATTTTCTATTTCTTCCAGTGTTTCATAGTAATCACAACCCATCATGTACGTGTTAATAACAGTTGAATCTGCGCCAATTCTTGAACGTACACCTATAACTGATTGCTCAATTTTGGCAGCACCAATAATGCAACCTTCAGCAATAACTGTTTTGTTTAAGGCAGTACCCATTATTTTTGTGGTAGGCAACATGCGAGCATGGGTGTAAATGCGTTTGGTATTATCGTAAAGATCAAATTGAGGAATATCTTCTGTAAGTCCAATGTTGGCTTCAAAAAAGGAATCGATGTTTCCAATATCCGTCCAATAGCCTTCATATTGATAACTTAATGTTTTGTGTGTATCAATTGATTGTGGGATGATTTCTTTACCAAAATCGATGGTTGAAGGATCGTTCATTAATTCCACCAAAAGGCTTCTGTTAAAGATGTAAATACCCATAGAAGCAAGGTAGTTTCTGCCTTCTTTTTTCATTTCGTCACTAACTTCTGAAGTCCATTCAGGCAATAAACTCGCATCTGGTTTTTCTATAAACGATGTTACTATGTTTTCTTCATTGGCTTTTAAAATACCGAACGAAGTAGCATCTTTACTATTAACAGGAATGGTTGCAATAGATATTTCAGCGTTATTTTTTATGTGGGCATCAACCATCAAATCATAATCCATTTGATATAATTGGTCGCCAGAAAGTATGAGTGCGTACTCAAAATCATACCTTAAAAAGTGATGCATACTTTGCCTAACTGCATCAGCTGTACCTTGAAACCAACCTTTGTTAGTAGGTGTTTGTTCTGCAGCGAGTACGTCAACAAAAGCACTACTAAAAAAACTAAAATGATATGTGTCTTTAATATGGCGATTTAGGGATGCCGAATTAAATTGTGTTAATACAAAAATACGTTTAATATCGGCGTTGATACAGTTGGAAATAGGAATATCAACCAATCTATATTTTCCCGCGATGGGTACTGCAGGTTTCGATCTTGTTTCTGTTAAAGGGTAAAGTCTGGAACCTTGGCCACCACCTAAAATTATGGCTAAAACTTTATTGTTTATCATGGTTAATTAGTTTTTGAGTTAGTTTTATTTGTGTATGTTCTGTTGTTTTTTTATGAATTGTAACTTAAATTAAAGATTTGTAGAGGTCTTCAACCTGTTTAGCAATGGCTGTCCAGTCAAAATAATTTTCTACGCGTTTCCTTCCGTTTTTTGCCATCGTTTCTCTTAGCGTTTTATCGTTTATCAATGTGTTTATGCCGTTTGCTAAATCTCTTGAAAATTTGTCCGGATCAATAGGTTCAAAAGGTGCTTCTTTTTGTTGTTCCAGCGGAATTAAAATACCTGTTTCACCTGGAATAACTACTTCTTTTATACCGCCAACAGCACTTGCAACAACTGCGGTTTCGCATGCCATAGCTTCAATATTGATGATTCCGAAAGGTTCATAAATGGAAGGACAACAAAATACATCAGCATGTGAATATAATTGGATGACTTCATGTTTTTCCAACATTTTGTCAATCCAAATAACATTATGGCGTGTTTTTTTCACTTCGTTAACGGCATCTTCCATTTCTTTGCCAATTTCCTTAGTATCGGGTGCACCAGCACAAAGAATAATTTGCGTTTCTGGATCTATATATTTTATAGCATTTACAAGGTGAATAATACCTTTTTGTCGCGTAATTCTGCCAACAAACAAAACATATGGTTTTGTTTTATCGATACCGTAAGCATCAAGCGTTGTAGTTTCCGATGTAACGATGTATTGTTGCAGGTTTATACCGTTGTAAATAACCTTGATTTTGCTTTCATCAACATTGAAATATTTTAAAACATCTTCTTTGGTTTCCTTTGAAACAGCAATGATAGCATCCGCCATTTCAATAGCGGTTTTTTCTACCCAAGAGGACGCATCGTAACCTCTCCCCAATTGCTCACGTTTCCAGGGTCGTAAAGGCTCTAAAGAATGGGTGGTAATAACTAAAGGAATACCGTAACAAAGTTTGGCAACAATACCAGCAAATTGTGCATACCACGTGTGACAGTGTACAATATCGGCATCGGTTTTTTCCGCATTCATTTGAATAGCAGTACTTAGGGTTTGGAATACCGATTTAAGTTGTGCATCCGATTCGCTATAAACAGGATTATCATACGGATAGCCTTTGACGGTTAAATGTGTGGTTTTTTCATTTTGATCGCCAAAACATCTTACGTCCACATCCATTAATTTTGCCAGTTCAGCTGCTAGATACTCAACATGAACACCAGCTCCACCATATACATATGGAGGGAATTCTCTTGTAAAAAAAAGTGCCTTCATTAAAATAGTTTCAAAAATTACTTAATAATAGTTTTATTATCAGGATGTTAAATCCTAATGTTGGCAATCATTTTTCAATACATTAATCAACAGGCTTAAATGATTTAAAAACATTTAAAATTTAGTTTCAATTTAAGAAATCGATTTCGTGTTGATTAGGAATATCAAATAATAAATTACGTTTGCTATTTTTATAAACTTACGAAAATATTGTTAATAACTTTGTTGAAATCGCATTTTTAATAAAAAATAAGTATTAGCGGGAATAATTGGAATTATCACTAAAAATTAGTGAGAAAAAGTACTTTTTAGTTTTAATAATTCAAATAAAAAATGAAGTTGTTAAACAGTTTCTGAATTTTACTTGCGTTTTCTAAGTCAAACATAATACCCTGTAGTTTTATTTCAGATGTATATATTGAAAATTATGCTATTAGTTATTTTTATTAAATAACTAATAGCATAATAACCAAAGGAAATTTCTTGTTTTTTAATGAAGTGATTCCAGCTTCCGTAAGAATTGTTTAATCATTCAACTTTAAAACAGCCATAAAAGCTTCTTGCGGAATTTCAACATTTCCTACTTGACGCATCCGTTTTTTACCTTTTTTCTGTTTTTCCAAAAGTTTACGCTTACGCGAAATATCACCACCATAACATTTGGCAGTAACATCTTTACGAAGTGCTTTTATGGTTTCTCTTGAAATAATTTTTGCGCCAATAGCAGCTTGAATTGGAATATCGAATTGCTGACGTGGAATTAACTCTCTTAATTTTTCGCACATTTTTTTACCAATATTTTGTGCGTTATCGGCATGGATTAATGCAGAAAGCGCATCAACCGGTTGTGCGTTTAATAAAATATCTAAACGAACTAATTTGGAAACTTTCATACCGATAGGATGATAATCAAAAGATGCATAGCCTTTTGAAACGGTTTTTAAGCGGTCGTAGAAATCGAAAACAATTTCCGCTAAAGGCATTTCAAACGTTAACTCAACACGTTCGGTTGTTAAGTATGTTTGATTTAAAACGAGTCCTCTTTTTTCAATACATAACGACATCACATTCCCAATAAAATCTGATTTTGTTATA
>Ga0138256_10003453_pt1 | contig 16802 bp, 13 predicted proteins | sample KNB2016incub_MG_FD_105486 | JGI IMG/M metagenome (GOLD analysis project Ga0138256, IMG submission 105486) | Active sludge microbial communities from wastewater in Klosterneuburg, Austria - KNB2014incub_MG | ecosystem: Engineered > WWTP > Activated sludge > Unclassified | place: Austria... | reverse complement strand
CCTTCAGCGCCGCGTGGGGTCAGTGCAAACCGGAATCGACCACACGTGGACCCGTGGACAGTCCCTGCCAGGGGCGTCGCGCGAACGGGACGCGATCGGCCTGGTAGACCGGATCAGCAGTGACCGCGCCCGGCGGCGGCATCAGACCCACGTCCGCGCGTCGGCACGACGCGGGATGCAGGCCCTGACCGCGTATTACCAGCACGCGTGGTCGTTTGATGACAGCGATGGCCCGTTCGTGAGTCCGGCGCGCGCGGGCGATGTGCGCGGCGAGTGGGCACGGAGCGCCGGGGTGCCTCGGCACACCCTTGGTGCGAGTGGCTCGTTCCAGTTGCCGTACCAGATACGGACAGCCCTGACCGTCGAGGCGCGCAGCGCAACGCCTTACAACATCCTCACCGGGCTCGATGCCGAAGGCATGGCAACCTTCAACGACCGTGGAGGCCGCCCCCGCAACAATGGCTCGCTCCCCGCGTTCTGGAGGGTCTCACTCTCGGCTTCGCGCACCGTCAGGATTCCGCAGGTGCCGTGGCTGGCCTTCGATCTCGGAGTTCGAGCGGACAACCTGACCAACCGCCGGAATGTGACGAGCGTGGGCCGTGTCATCGACTCTCCGTCGTTTGGGCAGCCGATCGACGCCTCGGCGGGCCGTTCAATTCGCGTATGGGCATCGCTGGCGCGGTGAGGTGTCCTCGGGGGGCGGTCTGAGTCTAGGATAGGCGCATGTCCTTCAACCTCCTCACCCGTCCGTCGGTTGTGGCAGGGGCGATGGCCCTGGCCGCCGCCGTTTCGACCTCCGGACGCGACGCCCAGCGACCCGCTCCCATTTCGATCGGCGTGGAGTACGTCCTCATCGACAAGGCCGACAAGGTTGGTCCCTACGCGCGTGAGTTGGCGCAGACCGGGATTACCGCCGCGAAACACTACGCCGAACACGTCGAGTGGAACGAGATGCAGGAAAGCGCCTCGGCGCCGATCGATTTCTCGCGGCTCGACAGTTTCGTGCGCGAGTTCCAGGCGGCAGGCTTTGCCGATGTCGTCATCTGTCTGCGTTCGCGATCCAGATGGGCCTCGAAGAAATACGCGTTGCTCGGCAACCAGAACATCTCGCCCAAGCCCGAGCACCTGGAGGCCTACGGCCAATGGATTGGCGCCATCGTCGAGCGTTATGACGCCGACGGCCGCGGCGACATGCCCGGACTGCGCCGGCCGGTGGTCTGGTACGAGATCGGCTCTGAGCTGTCGACCTACGAAGCCGAGCCGGTGCCCGAATACCTGGTGATGCTCGAGCGTGCCTACGCCTCCGCGCACACGGCCTTCGCCGGCGTCAAGATCGCCCACGCGGCATTCCTCACGACCAATGCGTTTCGCGATCACCCGGGCCCCGCCGGCTACGAACGGGCCTTTGCGTCGGTGGACAAGCGCATCATGTATCACGGCCTGCCGGCGATCCGTGCCGTACTCGATCGTGGCGACCTCTTTGACGTCGTCAATATCCACTCGCTCGGCGACCCCGCCGAACTCGAAGACATGGTGGCGTGGCTCAACTGGGAGATGAATCGCCGTCGCTGGACGAAGCCCATCATCGTCAGCGATACGGCGGCCACGCCGTTCATCGCCTGGGGCAACGCCGTGACGTGCACGGGGCTGAAAGCGTTTCTTGGCCTGATGGTCGCGCCTGCGACGGAAAGGGACCGGTGCCGGCTGGCGGCCTACTTCACGAAATTGGTCGCGAGCGACCCGGCCACGATTGAATGGACTCATCAGTTTCTGGCCGACGACCTCATCAAGCGCGTGGTGATTGCCGCAGATCAGGGCATCGTCCTTATCAACACCGCGTTCGTCGAGGACCTTCACCTCCTGAAGATGAAGGCGATGAATGCCGGCGCCGGCACCTCGGCCTGGTCCGGGATGATCGATTTGGTGAAGCGCGAGCGCCGACCGGCGTTCACCGCGCTGAAGAACGTCACCGAATGGCTCAAGGACTACGACGCCATTCGCCGTGTATCGATGCCGGATTCCGAGGTGCGCGTGTACGAAGTGCGGAAGGGAGGCGGCGTGTCGTGGATCGGCTGGCTGCACCCATCGCGAGTCTGGCTGCCCGAAGACGAACAGCCGTCGCGCGACGTTGTGCTGCCGGGCGGTCGCACTGTGCGGCTGATGACGACGCCCACGCGGATCGGCGCGTAGACCGGCTGATTCTCTCTGGGGGCGTTGACGTCCGGACCGCTTAGGCCTACTCTGCTGCTCACGCTGCAGGTTCGTTTGCTCGGCGGGGCTCGATCATCGAACCCCGATCGGATGTCGTTACTCTCGGAAAGCTGCTGGAGAACACGTATGGTGAGTCGCACGAGTCGCTTGTTGTTCGCGCTGCTGTTGGTTCCGGCCGCGGCCGGCACCGCCTCAGCACAGGGCCTGCTCTTTGATGCACGGTCGGTGGCGATGGGAGGTGGGGGAGGCAACAGCTCCAACATCGCACTGAAGATGGTGCCGCCGTCCACGAGGGCCGAAGTCGTTATCCCGATTCCGCTGGGATTGATCCAGGTGTTCCAGGGTGGGCTGGACAAGTTCAAGCCCAACAGTGATTCGTTTGATCCCGTCCTCGCGGCTGAAACCCTCGGCAACCCCATGCAGTACCGCTTTGGGGCCGACACATCGGGGCCCAGGTACAACCTGATCAACGACATCGTCAACGGCACGGTGAACCCGAATCTGGCCGTGTATGCCGGCTTTGACATCCCCGAGACGTTTGCGGACCAGGGGTTGCTGTCGCCGCAGTTTGGCCTGACGCTGAAGTTCGCAAAGAAGGACGACCGGTTCCATGGACTCTATGTCGGCGTGGGGCCATACCTCAGCTTTGACACGTCCGGTGTTGTCGACCCTCGTCTTGCGGACATTTTCGCTGAAGGCACGAGCTACCCGAACGCCACCATGTCGATCGACGACTCGTCGCAGGTGCAGTTGGCGATGGCGGTCACCGCGGGGTATCGCGGGCGGCTGGCGCTCGGCTCGGGCGGCTCGTCGGGAGGTGCCGGGGCGTCTCGTGATGGCGTCTACGTGGCCTACAACTTCCACGTGCTGCGTGGCTTCCGGTACCTGGAGCCCGACATCAACATCCGGTTCAATACCAACGCCGCAGGAATCCTCACACCCTCCAACACGCCTGTAACGGTCTTGTCCCTTCAGGGTCACGAGGGCAGCGGCATTGCACAGGACGTTGGCGTTCAGATCGTGCGCGGCCGCTTCCAGGGCGGTGTGGGCATCAACGGCATCGGCAATCGCATCAACTGGTCTGACTTCACCTTCTCCACGCACACGCTGGCAAGCCTGACGGCGGGGCTCGACTTCATCGAGACGCCCGGCACGACGTCCGTGACCGATCGGAAAGTCACGCTGCCGGTGGTCAAGTCCGCGAATATCGGGTACGAGGGCGACGGATGGGGCGCGACGGCCACCGTGGCCGACGGGTACAACGGCAAGAGCTTCGCTGGGGGCGCCGAGCGCAAGGTGGGGCCCTTCTGGGTGCGCGGCGGCGCGCGGTACAGCCGGAGCAAGTGGGAGCCGTCCGCCGGGTTTGGGATCGGCACCAACGTGGCGCTCGACATCGCCGTCTTCGGCACACACGCGAACCTCCAGAGCGAGCGCCAGATGGCCGTGGCGGCTTCGGTGCGCATCGGACGCAATTAGGCGGTCGGGGCGGGCTGACGGGATAAGATCCTCGGATGCCCGCCCCGATCACGCCGCGCGAACGCAGCCAACTGAAAGCCCGCGCACATGCGCTTGAACCGGTCGTCCAGGTCGGGAACGCCGGATTGTCCGCCGCGCTTGTGGCGGAAATTGATCGCGCGCTCACCGCTCATGGCCTGATCAAGGTGAAACTGGCCGGCGCCGACCGTGACGAGCGCATGGCGCTCGCCGACGCGATCTGTGCCCGCACCGATGCCACCAGCGTGCAGCGCGTCGGCAAGGTTCTCGTCCTCTGGCGCCCGGCGCCGGAGGATGAAGCGACGAGCCGCTGATATCATCGGGCGTCATGAAGTGGTCCGCGACAATCGTCGTGGTGTCGATGTGTGTGGCACTCGGCGTCAGCGAGGGCGTCCTTCGGGCGCGTGGTTTGTATCGGCCTCCAAGAACATCGTGACACCCGTCGCGCGCCTCTCCATGGTCGTGCTCACCGACACCTTCGCGACGATTCGTCGTGTGGTCGGGCATCTCACGGCCCAGACGATTGCGGGCGACGTGGAAATCGTCGTGGTCTGCCCGTCGCGGGAGGCGCTGGCGTTTCCGGCAGACGCGGCGGCGATGCTGGCGCGTGTGACGGTGGTTGAAGGTCCCTTGCTGCCACTCGGGGAGGCGCGGGCTGCGGCGATTCGCGCGGCCGCAGCGCCCATTGTGGTGCTGGGCGAAACGCACGCGTTCCCGGCGTCCGACTGGGCCGAACGGCTCGTGCGCTCTCACGAAGGCGCGTGGCAGGCGGTTTCGCCGGGCATGGCAAATGGCAATCCCGCAACCGCGCGGAGTTGGAGCGGGTTTCTCATGGACTATGGACGATGGATGGCCGAGTTGCCCGCAGGTGAGATCGGCGAACCACCGGCGTACAACGCATCGTGGAAGCGCACGACGCTTCTTGGTCTGGGCGACCGCCTGTCTCTGATGCTCGAGCCTGGTGGACCGATGGACCCGCAGTTTGTGTTTCGCGGCTTCTGCCACGACCCAGCCGCCAGAGTGGCGCACCTCAACGTGGCTCGGCCTGGTGCGTGGTCGGCCGAGCGGTATTGGGGCGGCCGGTTGTTTGGCGCCCGGCGCAGCCGGGACTGGTCGGTTGCACGCCGACTGGTGTACTTCGGCGGTTCAGTCCTCGTGCCGATGGTGCGTTTTGTCCGCACGCGAGATGCGATCGCGATGGCTCGGCGAGAGAGCGCGCTGCCCAGGTGGACCGTCGCGGCCGTGGCCGCCGGGTGCGCGCTCTGGGCTGTGGGGGAGGCCCTGGGGTATCTCGTGGGCGAGGGCGCGGCCGAGGCGAGAATGAGCGAGTACGAGTTGCACAAGGAACAGTACGCATGAGTCTGCTCGTGTCCTACGTGGTGGCCACCGATACGTTCGCCACGATTCGCGGCGTCGTGCGAGCCGTGCGGGCGTCAACGATTGCCGGGGGGGTGGAACTGGTCATTGTCTGCCCCTCGGCGGCAGCGCTCGGCCTTGAGCACGACGTGACCGACGGCATCGGCGCCGTACGGATTGTTGAAGTGCCCGAGATTGTGCCGTTGTCTCCGGCCCGCGCCGAGGGCGTGCGTGCCACGTCGTGTCCACTGGTCTTCATCGGTGAAACGCACTCGTTCCCGCATCCAGATTGTCTCGAGGCGTTGGTCGTGGCACTCAAGAGCGGGGAATTTGTGGCCGCCACACCCGTCATTGAAAATGCCAATCCGCAGACGGCGTTCAGCTGGGCAGGCTTGATGCTGACGTATCGCCACTGGCTGGCTCCGGTCACCAGAGGCGAAACTGACGTGGTGTCCACCTACAACGCGTGTTTCAGGCGCGATCACCTCGTGGCCTTCGGTGACCAGCTCACCGCCATGATGGACTACGGCAGCGGGCTGGACCGTCACTTGCGTGCGAATGGCGGACGCCTCTTGATGGAACCCGCCGCGCGTCTCATGCACCTGAATATGGCGGCGTTCCCGGGATGGATGGTCGAGCGATTCCTGTCGGGGCGTTTCTGGGGCACCGCACGATCACGCGAATGGTCTCCCGCACGGCGTCTGGCCTATGTCCTGGGCGCGCCGCTGATTCCAGTGCTCATTGCCGGCAGGGCGCTGCAATCGCCCCAGTGGACCCATCACCGGCGGCAGATGCCGCGTGGCACGCTCGTTGCCCTCCTGCTGTGCGCACTCGCCACCGCTGCCGGCGAAGTGACCGCGTACGTCGCAGGCAACGGCCAGACCCCGGTTCGGCTGGCCGAATACGAACTGCACAGAGCCCGGTACGTGTAGCCCGGTCTTCATCCAATGACGACACCGATTCGTATTGGCGTGATCGGCTGCGGGGCGATCGCCACGGCCGTGCACATTCGAGTGCTGCGCGGGTTGCCGGGCGTTCGCGTCACGGCACTTGCCGACCCTGAACCTCACGCCAGAATTCGTGCCGGTCGGCTCGTGCCTTCCGCAGCCCTTGTGGCGTCGTCCGACGAACTTCTGGCGCGTGAAGACGTGGATGCCGTGGTGGTGGCGTCCTCCACCGCGCTCCATGCGCCGATGGCGCTGGCTGTGTTCGCGGCCGGGCGTCATCTGTATCTCGAAAAGCCAATCGCGACCACCGTGGACGACGGCCGGCAGGTGGCGGCCGCAGCGTCGGCTACTCACGTGGTGAGCATGGCCGGTTTCAACTGGCGCTTCCAGCCGCTCATCGCGCGGGCGAAGGTGCTGCTCTCCGAGGGGGTGTTGGGCGACGTCCGCGCCGCAACCACGGCCTTTTGTGAGGCGGCCTCAGTGCCGGGGTGGAAAGCGCGGCGTCACGATGGCGGCGGTGTGTTGCTTGACCTTGGGTCGCATCACTTCGACTTGATGCGGTGGTTGCTGGGCGCTGAAATGTCGAGTGTGCAAGCGTCGGTCGAGTCGCGCCGCACGGAACATGACGTGGCCGCAATCACGCTGATGATGGACTCAGGCGCGACAGTGGCGTCGGTCTTTTCCCTTGGCGTCGAACAGGCGCACTGGATCGAACTGGTGGGCGAGCGCGGTACTATGCGCATCGACCGCCAGGCGCGCACATTGACGGTGAGCGGCGTCAGGGCGCGCACGCTGACGCCGGCGCTGCTGGCCTGGCGCGCGCGGTCCCTGGTGCGTCCGTTGAGCGAGCCGTCATGGGGGTACGCCCTGCGGGCGTTCGTCGGCAACATCAACGGTGCTGATCTTGAGGTGCCGACGATGGATGACGGTGTGCGAAGTCTGGAAATTGTCGCCGCCGCCGAGCGGGCGGCCGGGGTGGCCTGATGCGGGTGCTGCTCGCCACCGACTGGCCTGAAGCCGGCGGTGGTGTTGAAACCTATGTCATGCAGCTGGCTCGCGGACTGCGCGAGGCGGGCGACGAAGTGCGTGTGTTGACGAGCAGCGTCGGCGGCGGCGCTGCTGTCGCCGACTATGTCGCGTTCGGTTCCAGGAACCCGGCGTACCAGAGCGTGTTGCAGATCACCAATCCGTTCGCGGCAGGCGCCGTGCGCCGCGCCATTGCCGACTTCAAGCCGCAGGTGGCGCACGTCAGCATGTTTGAAATGTATTTGTCCCCGTCGGTGCTGGCCGCATTGCGCGGTGTGCCGACGGTGCTGAACATCGCGTACTACAAGCCGGTGTGCCCGAACGGGCTCAAGCTGCGTCCGGATGATTCGCGCTGCACGGTGCGTCAGGGCGCAGTGTGTTGGCGCGATGGATGTACGCCGTTGGTCCACTGGCTGCGCGACCGCGTCCGGTACGCACGGATCAGCCGCGAGGTCGCGAGAGTGGCATCGGTCGTCACCTGCAGTGATTGGCTGCAGCGCGAATTGCGCGACGCAGGCATCGAGTCGGCGTGGTCGCCGTGGCCCGTTGAGCCGCCGGGCGCGACGTTCCACCACGCGCGGGCGAAGGAGCCCCTGTTCGTGTTTACCGGGCGGCTGGCCCGTGAGAAGGGCGTGGGGACGCTGCTGCAGGCGGTCGCGCGCGTGCGCGACCAGGGGGTGAGTGTCCGCCTTCGCGTGGTGGGTGATGGACCGGAACGGCCGGCTCTGGAGCGACTCACAGGGGACCTCGGCCTTCGCGGGCTCGTCGAGTTCACGGGTTGGGTGCCGCTGCCGGCAGTGGAGGCGCATCTTGCCGACGCGTGGGCGCTTGTTGCGCCATCGGTGTGGGCCGAGCCACTCGGCCTCACCGCGCTCGAAGCGATCGTCCGGGGGATTCCGGTGGTGGCGAGTGCTGCAGGCGGATTCGCGGAGACCGTTGAGCCCGGCGTGAGCGGGTTGCTGTTCCCGAATGGGGACGTCGAGGCTCTGGCGCAGGGCCTGGCGGACATCGCGTCGGGTCGTGCGCTGGCAGGTGGAGTGCCGCCCGCCACCGCAGGGGCCGTGCAGGCGCGTCATCACCCCGACACGCACCTCGCGTGGCTGCGCGCGCTTTTGTCGGAGGTTGCCACATGAACGGCAGTCAGGCGCCGGCGCTGCAACTGCGCGACTTGTCGATTGGCGCCGCCACGGCCGGCAAGGCCGCTGAGGCGGTATCGCTCGCTGCGCTGCTGACGGTGATTCCGCGTGTCCTTGGGCCGGCCGACTACGGCACATTCGGTCTGGCACTTGGCGTGGTCACACTCGGCACCACGGCCTTCGCGCTCGGCGGACCGACGGTGATGGCGCGGTTTGTCGCGGCGGCTCCGCCGGCGGAGCGCGCGGGGCTGGCCCGTGCGCTTGCGCTGGGCGCCATCCGTTGGCGAATGGCTGCAGTGGCCCTCTTGGCTGTGGCCGCCCTGGTGCTGGTACGCGTGGCGCCCGATCGCGTACCGGCCGTCCCGGCGCTGATTGTCATGGTGGCGCTCGTGTGTGATTCGGCCGCCACGCTCGCATTCCAGATCGCGCTGGGACTCAATCGCGTCGTGCTCTTCAGCTTCCGTTACCCTGTGCAGAACATGGTCGTGGTGCTGGCGGTCCCGCCGTTGTACGCGGCGTGGGGAGTGACCGGCGCATTGCTCGGGATCGCCCTTTCGTCGGCGTCGGCCCTCGTGGTCGGCGGCCTGGCGATCCGCGGGCAACTGCGCGGCGTCACGCCTCGCGTGCCGGCGGAGATGTCGCGCTTCGCTGTGCTTCAGGCGATGAACGGTGTCTGCGTCCAGGTGCCGCTTCGAGGCGGCGTGGTGGCGGTGGCGTTGCTGGCCGGGTCGCGCGTGGAAACCGGTTACGCCACCATTGCCATGGGTGTCGCCATCGCCTGTACCTTCGCCGTATGGCAGATTTTTGTCGTGGCACTGCCGGCGCTTGCGAAGCTGGCCGCCACGGACCTGCCCGCTGCCGGTGTACTGCTCACGCGCCTTGCTGGACGAGTGGTGCTGGTACTGTTGCCTGTGACACTGGCCGCCGCCGCGTTGGCGGGACCGTTGTTGACACTCCTCGCAGGCGGGGCGTTCGCGCCCGCCTCTGAAGCGCTCGGGCTCGCACTCGCGTCAGTGCCATTCGCGCCCATCACCGGTGCCGCGGGTGCCGCCGCAGCCATTCGACTTCGGCCGGGTGCGCGGCTCGTCGCCACCGCGGCCGGCGCCGTGGTCTTCCTGGCCACCGCCGCGTACCTCGTACCCCGGCTCGGCGCGGCAGGCGCGAGCGGTGCGGTGCTCGCGAGTACCGTGATGTCGGCGCTGGCCGGAAGTGTGTTGTTCCCCGATCTCCTCCGCCGACGAGTGATGGTGGCTGCCTTGTGTGTCTCAGGTCTCGTGATCCTGATTGGAGCGTCGCGGCCATGACCGAGGTCTCCATCGTGGTGCCGACGCACAATCGGCCGTCTACATTGCGGCGCTGCCTGGCCGCCCTGGCCGCGCAGCGCGGTGTCGGCGCCCTGGAGATCGTCGTGGTGGACGACGGCAGTACGAACGCGGCTGAAGTGGCCGCCGCGGTGGCGTCACAGCCGCTGGCGCGATTGCTGCGCTGTGCACCCGCCGGGCCGGCAGCCGCGCGCAACGCGGGCGCTCGAGCCGCCATGGGCACCTTCGTGTGTTTTACAGACGACGACTGCGAGCCGGAGCCCGAGTGGGCAGCCAGACTCATTCGGGCGCTCACGGCTGGCGCCGACGCGGTGGGCGGCGCCACCGTGAACGGCCGGCCCGGTGATCCGTTTGTCGAAACCTCGGAGCTGATCGTGCGCGCACTGCAGGTCTCCACACACGAGCGTCTCGCGGGCATGGTGTTCATACCCTCGAACAACCTCGCCTGCCGGCGGTCGATGGTGCTTGGGCATCCCTTCGACGAGGGGTATCGCACGGCCGCGGGCGAGGACCGCGCCTGGTGCGCGCGTGTGGGGGCGGCAGGGCTGACGCTCGCGCTTGAGCCGACGGCGGTCGTCGCGCATCGGCCGCAGCTCGGGATCGGCGGTTTCTGGCGGCAACACTTGCGCTACGGCCGGGCCGCGTACCACTTCGCGCGCACCACGCCGGGGCACGACTGGCACGAGCCCAGGGAGTTTTACATCGGCCTGCTTCGATCGGGGGCGCGAGCCGGGTTCGCCTGTCTGGCGCTGGTGCTGGTCGCGCAGGCGGCGACCACCACCGGATTCTTGTGGGAGGCAGCGAATCGGAGTCGGGCCGGATCTACACTTCCTGCATGAACACAGCAGCAACAGTGGCCCTGGTGGCGGTCGCCGCATCGGCGCTGATCGTGGCGAGCCCCGTGGCACAACAAGCGGCGAGACCCACGACCATGGCCGGCCGGTCGGCCGTATACGCGCCGAACGCAGCGATTGCCACGAGCCAGCCGCTCGCAACGTCGGCAGGCCTTGCCGCGATCGAACGGGGAGGCAACGCGATCGATGCCGCGGTCGTGGCGGCGGCTGTGCTGGCCGTGGTGGAACCGAACATGACCGGTGTGGGCGGGGACTTGTTCGCCATGGTCTGGTCGGCGAAGGACAAGACGCTGCACGGGTTGAACGCCAGTGGGCGCAGCGGCGCATTGATGACGCGCGAGACGCTGGCCGCCCGCAAACGGACGCGTGTTGGCCAGGGGATCGAGGCCGTCACCGTGCCGGGCTCGTTGTCGGGTTGGGCCGCGCTCCTCGACAAGTTCGGCACGCTGACGTTGGCCGAAGCGCTGGCGCCCGCCATCGCGATTGCCGAGGGCGGATTCCCGGTGACGCCGATCATCGCCGACGGCTGGGCCGATGAAGAGGCGCTCCTCCGCAAGGATGAGGGCGCACGCGCGACATTCCTGGTGGACGGCCAGCGGGCGCCACGGGCAGGAGAGTGGTTCCGAAACCCGGATCTGGCACGGACGTTTCGCGAACTGGCATCGAGTGGCCCGAAACATCTCTACGGCGGTCCGCTGGGTCGCCGCATCGCGGAGTTCACGCAGTCGAAAGGCGGATTCCTCACGCCCGAGGATTTTGCCGCGCACACCGTCGAATGGGTGCAGCCGATCAGTGTGCCGTTTCAGGGGTATCGCCTCTGGGAACTGCCGCCCAACAGCCAGGGTGTGGCCGCGCTCGAGATGCTGCGCCTGCTCGAGACGTATGACCTCAAGGGCATGGGCCACAACTCGGCTGCCTACCTGCACCATTTGATCGAAGCCAAGAAGCTCGCCTACGCCGACATCGAGTACTACGTGGGCGACGCCGCATCGATGACGACGCCCGTCGAGCGGTTTCTGTCAGACGACTACATCAGTCGGCGCCGGATGCTCATTGACCCCGCGAAGGCCATGGAGCGGGCGACGCCGGGAGACGCCGCGACGGCAAGCGACACCATCTACCTCGCGACCGCCGATGCTCAGGGCAACATGGTCTCGTTCATCAACTCCGTGTACGACTATTTCGGCAGCGGCGTGGTGGTGCCGGGCACGGGCATCCTGCTGCACGACCGCGGCGTCGGGTTCACCATGGAGGAAGGCCGGGCGAACACCGTGGCGCCGAAGAAGCGTCCGTTCCACACGATCATCCCGGCGTTCGTCACCAAAACGACTCGCGCGAACGGCGTCACGCGCGATGCCTCCGGCGACGAACCGTATCTGGCGTTCGGGGTGATGGGCGGTGCGATGCAGCCGCAAGGGCACGTGCAGGTGCTGCTCAACATCCTGCTCTTCGGGATGGATGTCCAGCAGGCGTCGGATGCGGCGCGGTTCCGGCACATGTCTGGCCGTCGCGTGGCGATCGAGGCGCCGGTTGGAGACGCGGTTCGAGGGGCGTTGAAGGCCATGGGCCACGACATCATCGACGAGCGCAACATTGCCTTCGGCGGCGCCCAGTTGGTGATGAAGCTGCCCCGCGGTTGGGTGGCGGGGTCTGATTCGCGCAAAGACGGCCACGCCGCGGGACGCTAGAGTATCGGCTCAGCTCTTGCGCCCGGTCATGGCACGGTAAATCGCCAGCAGCAGCACGGCGCCGACGAGCGACATCAGGAAACCCGCCGCGTCAGCCTCGCCGTAGAAGCCCAGCATCTGTCCGACCCATCGACCCAGCACTGACCCCGCGATGCCAAGGAGGATGGTGATGATGATGCCGCCTGGATCTTTGCCAGGCATCATCATCTTGGCGATGACACCCACGATGAGCCCGAAGATGATTGTCCCGAGAATTCCAAACATGATCCCCACCTGTTCCATGGACGTGCCCAGGATTGGACAGTCGCACTGCGAACGTTACCCCAGGCGCGAGGCCGGCAGTGTCTCATTCGGAACGCACGGATTGTTGTAGCCTATGGGCCGCTCATGGCTACCTATGACGTCACGCGCTTCCGCGCCTCGCACAACAGCTATTCGGGACATGAGCGCGGCTCGCTCGAGGGGCAACTCGACGCCGGCGTCCGGTGTGTGGAACTCGACTTCCATGACAACGGATTCAAGGAACTGAAGGACTACCGGATCGGGCACCTCAAAGGGGGCGCTGAAGTTGAGCACGTGCCTCCCAATCCACCCGATACCCTCCTGACGTCCTGGCTTCGGGTCGTGGCCGCGTGGTCGGCCGCGCATCCTGGACACGATCCGCTCACGATCGTCCTTGATTCGAAAGACGACCTGACGAACAACGCGCTTGGGGATCTCGCCGACTTCAACGGCCGCCTCGAGGAAGTGTTCGGCGCCAGCCTGTTCACTCGCGAGGAGTTTGACGGGCTCGGCGGCTGGCCGGACGTCGAGGACATGCGCGATCGTGTCCTGGGTGTGTTGTCAGGGAACGGTGCCACGCGAATGGCGTATCGCTGGGCCTTCGGCACGTCGCCAGTGGTGAGCGGGAACACTGCCGGTGGCCTCGTGCTGGCCTATCGATCCCCCTCGGGTGAACTCAACTGCTGGACCGGCAGTGTGGATGGCGCCGCTGGCGTCGTCGTGTGGCGCCGCAAAGGGACCCTGGCAGTCAGTGATGTGGATCTCGCCGAGCCGGCGCTGGTGATCAACAACGACGGGTGGGTGGTGGCGGTGTATCGCTTCGGTCCGCGCGCGGGTCCGCACGCCCACGGTGTGAGGTTGGGTTGCAAGGTCGGCACGTTGCAGGCCGACGGCCGGATTACGTGGTCAAAGATGCGTATCATCCAGTCCGTGATCGAGGGCATGGCGCCGAGCCTGAAGATCGATGGCGACAAGCTCGAGCTGACCTATACGGCGACTGACGGTACCGGTCGGCAGATCCTTGCCGGTACCCTCGATCGGCAGAAGAGACAGGTGACATGGAGACACAAGGCAAAAACGACAGTGCCGCAGTCTCCTGCCGACACGACGTTCTGCGCGTCGCGGGTTGTGCATGCCTCGATCGACGCGTTGGGAGCTGTCGGCTGCAGGGTGGATGGTGGGCCCTGGGAGCCGGCGCGGTTCCAGCAGGTGGTGTTTGTTGAACGCCAGAAGGGCGAGGACCCGAAGGACTTTCGCGACGCGCGGTTCTTCGCCGCCGGTGCGTCCAATCGCGCCGACATCGCGCAAGCGAAGAGCGAGGGCCTGGTGACACGCGCCTGGGGGTTCGCGGTACCCGACTCCCTGGACCCGCCGGCGTCGCCCCCGGAAAACTTTCCGGCGACCGACACGCCGCACGACGAGTGGTACCAGGAATACCTCGACGATGCGGATATGATGCGCCCATGAACACACGTCACAAGTGCATTTTCCTCGCCCTCGCCATCATCGTCGCCGTCGGCACTGGCGGCGGCGCAGCCGCGCAACAGGCGGGGTTCACGCGCACGATGCTGCTGGACCAGGATCTGTCCATCACGGGCCAGCACGTGGTGCAGGCGCGCGCCGAGTTTCAAGCCGGTGTGGGATCCGGCCGGCACACCCATCCCGGCGAGGAAATCGCCTACGTCCTCGAAGGGCAGGTGGAGGTTGTGATCGACGGCAAGCCGGCAATCACGGTGAAGGCCGGCGAGCCGTTTTTTATTCCCGCGGGCCTGGTGCACGAAGGGCGCAATACCGGCACAGCGGTCGCCAAAGTGCTGGCGACCTACGTCGTGGAAAAGGGGAAGCCCGTCTCAACGCCGGCGAAGTAGCTTGCGCATGATTCGCTGCGTCAGTGGACCAAAGGGCTCGTCGCTGGTCAGGTAGGTCCATGTGGCCCCGCGCTGACGCGCCTTGCCATCGCCAGAGCCGGATGCCGCCACGCGCGCCTCGACTTCTTCGTCGATGGACGCCGTCATTCGTTCGAACATGTCGTGAATGGCCCTGATGTACGACGCGTGTGGATTTGTGCCGGCGTACGACAGCCACGTCGTGCCTGAACGCATCTCAGCCGTCGCAGCAAGATAGTCGGACCAGAGTTCGTCGAGGGTTTCCAGTGTGACGTCGCGGGTCGTGGCCGCGCCATCTGTCAGTACCGCTTCGCGGCGCTCACGCATGGCCAGCCGTTGCGCCTCAATGACCCGCTCGTACTTCTGCAGGAAGAGACGGGCATCGAGGTTGCGGCCCTCGGCCATCCGCTGCAGTTGGTCGACGCCTGCGGCGGCATCGCCGTCGGCATGGTTGATGAACAGCGCGTCCTGCCGCGACACGAAAAACTGGGAGCTGCCTGGATCCCCTTGCCGGCCCGCGCGTCCGCGCAACTGGTGGTCGATCCGGCGGCTGTGGTACCGGCTGGTGCCGATGATGTGCAGACCGCCGAGTGCCGCCACACCTTCGCCCAGAACGATGTCCACGCCGCGGCCTGCCATGTTGGTGGAAATGGTGACGGTGCCGCGTGCACCCGCGCGGGCGATGATGGCGGCTTCCTGCGCCTCATAGCGCGCGTTCAGGACGTGGTGCGGGATGTCGGTCAGCCGCCGGCTCAGTTGCTCTGATTCCTCCACGCTTGCCGTGCCCACAAGGACAGGCCGGCCCGCGCCATGCATCGCGCGAATCTCGTCGATCACCGCCGCGTCCTTCTCGGCTCGTGTAGAGAACAGACGGTCCGCGTGATCGATGCGAATCATCGGACGATGCGTCGGAATCGGAATGACGCTGAGGCCGTAGACGTCGTGAAGCTCCCGCGCCTGTGTGACGGCGGTGCCCGTCATCCCGCACACGCGTGCGTACAGCGCCACGAGGTGTTCGACCGTCACCGACCCAAGCACCCGACCCTGCGCCCGCAGGCCAACGCCTTCTTTACACTCCAGGGCTGTTTGCAGGCCTGCCGGCCAGCGTCGGTCCGAGACGATACGGCCCTTGATTTCGTCCACCGACAACACGGCGTCGTCGTTCACCACGTAGTCCACGTCTCTGCGGAGCAGCACGTGGGCATGTAGGGCATCCTGCACGGCCGTGTGGGCCACAAGATGACCCGCGTCGAACAGGTTGCTGATGCCCATCGTTCGTTCGACGTGTTCGACGCCAGTGGACGTCAGCACGACGTTGGCGCCGGCGTGTTCGACGGTGTAGTCGCGGCCCGCGCGCAGGCCACGGACGGCCAGGTCTGACGCGATCGGCAGGTCCGAGACGTCGGACGAGCCGCCGGCGATCACGAGCGGAATGCGCGCCTCGTCGATCAGGATCGAATCGGCTTCGTCAATGACGACGGCCACGTTCGACAACGTCCGATGCACCTGTTCATCGGCGTGGTACGCCAGTCCGTCGCGCAGATAGTCGAAGCCCACTTCGTTGGCTGTGGCGTACGTGACGTCTGCGCGGTAGGCCGCGCGCCTTTCGGCTGCAGACATTCCCTGGCTAATGGACGCGACCGACAGCCCCATCCGTTCGTAGATCCGGCGCATCCAGCTGGCATCGCGGCGGGCGAGATATTCGTTCGCGGTCAGCACGTGCACGCCCTGATGCGTGCGCGCCAGCCAGACGATGGCCGGCACTGCGGCCAGGGTTTTGCCTTCACCTGTCTGCATCTCCACGACGTGGCCTGCGGTCAGTTCGACGGCGGCCTGCAGTTGCTCGTCGTGCATCTCGAGTTGCAGCACGCGGGCTGCCGTCACTGCAGTGACAGCGATCACCTCAGGCAGCGTGGCGGCTCGCATGGCCGCTGCCGACAACTCGTCATCGGACTTGCCCTGGAGAGCGGCGCGAAGGGCATTAATCTGCGGAACCAGCGGAGCGGGCAACGGCCCGCGCGAAAACCAGGAACGCCATAGGCGCATGGAAACCTCCTCACAATGCGAAACACGGGTGGCGCCGAAGTCACCACGACTCCGGCGTTAACGGATGCGTGTGCGTGAGGAGAGAGGGGGAGGGCGCTGAAACAGTGAATGCCGGAGAGGCGCGTCTACGGCCCTGGGCCTGGAGACGGCCGTGCGCAACGGCTGAGTCGGTTCGGTGACGACGTGCCGCGGGGCAGGGGTGACCTGCGCCGGCGCGACGCGCGCGTCGCCGGCGGCCCAGGCGATCGACATCTCGGCGCGCGAACACGCCCGCGACGGTGCCACCGTGGCGCCCGCGAGCGCCAACACAACGACGAGCAGTGACCCGAGATGAGCCCGGCGCAGGGGCATGGGCGGAGAGTATGTCACAGGCGCGGCCCCACTTGCTCCGAGCCTCCCAGCCTCCGTGTGATCCGTCGTGCCCACAGGTCTCAGAGTCTCCCTGCCTCCCTGTGATCCGTCGTGATACCTGAAGTAGTAGACTCCCTCACACAGGCGTTGGCACTCTTGAACGATCACTGGCAGTACTTCCGTCACCAGACGACAGCTGCGGT
>Ga0138256_10003452_pt1 | contig 16803 bp, 19 predicted proteins | sample KNB2016incub_MG_FD_105486 | JGI IMG/M metagenome (GOLD analysis project Ga0138256, IMG submission 105486) | Active sludge microbial communities from wastewater in Klosterneuburg, Austria - KNB2014incub_MG | ecosystem: Engineered > WWTP > Activated sludge > Unclassified | place: Austria... | reverse complement strand
CATATCCGTCATAACCCGGAATGTATCTCTTGATCTTTTCAAGCCATGACTCATTTGATTTTATCTGCTCAAGTTTTGATTGTAGATCATTCATTTATTTAAGTATTTTAATTTTATAATAAAAAGATTTAATTGCAGTGGAAGAATTAAATATTAATTAAGGAGAATATGCACATGTCACGAAAAAATTATTACAAGACCGCGATCTTGATTTTACTTATGCTCATCAGTCAAAATTGTTTTCCGGAAAATTTTATTGCGGATAAATATATGAAATCCACTTTTAATTTTCCTGATACAAACAATAATACACACATAAATATAGTTGAAGCTGTAAACTTCATCTCGGAGAAATCCAGCGGTGAAATTATTTCCGCTGAAAAAAAATTCAGAAAAGATAATCCCTTCTGGGAATTAATTCTTTTTTCCGAATCGGGTAGCGCTGTTAAGCTTGAAGTATCCTGTTTTGAAAGAACAATTCTCTCGATGATTTCAGATGAAACGCCTGCTGCATTTGACCTCAGACCTTCTGAAAATTTTATCTCACTGACGGAAGCATTGAAAATAGTTTCAGAGCAAACCCCGCAAAAAGTTATGAAATGGAAATTTCATAAAGTAAAAGACAACTGGGAATACAACTTCTGGCTGTTCACAAAATCCGGTAAAGCTCAGCTTAGACTAAATGCTGAAAGCGGGGAGATTATTTCATCAAAGAAAAAAAGCAAATAACTGAAACGGAAATTTCTTAACAGTAAAATTAATCATCAGACATTATAATTGATCTGCGCTGTATATAAAAAAATATCCGATTGTTTAAAATCAGGTGCAGCGCAATTCATTACGCTATATTACTAAATATTTCTGTATCTATTTTCTATTGCTTTCATCCTTTAGCTTCTTTAATAAATTCATAGCGTCTAAAGGAGTAATGCTGTCGATGTCAATTTCTGCCAGCATCTTTTTCAGAGCTTCGCTTTCAAGTTCTGTAACTGCAGATTCAAACATACTTATCTGCAGATCATCAGCTGTCTTTCTTCTGTATTCTTTATCTTCAAGCGATCTGAGAATTTCCTTTGCGCGGTTTGTAACTTTTTCCGGAAGTCCCGCCATCTGCGCCACCTGAATCCCGTAACTGTGATCCGCAGTTCCTTCCGTGATCTTTCTCAGAAAAATAACTTTATCATTATATTCCCTTACTTCCACCCTGAAATTTTTTATCCGGGGATACATATCTGCAAGAGCATTCAGCTCATGATAGTGTGTCGCAAAAAGCGTCTTTGCGTTTATATTGGGATTCTCGTGAATGTATTCCGTCATTGCCCATGCTATTGAAATACCGTCATAGGTGCTGGTCCCTCTTCCGATCTCATCAAGAAGAATCAGACTTTTTGATGTGGCGTTATTAAGTATGTTCGCAGCTTCATGCATCTCCACAAGAAAAGTACTTTCGCCTTTTGCAATATTATCAGAAGCTCCGACTCTTGTGAAAATTTTATCGACGATACTTATCTTTGCTCTTCTCGCCGGAACAAAACATCCTATCTGCGCAAGAAGTATTATCAGCCCCACCTGCCGCAGGTAACTTGATTTTCCGCTCATGTTTGGACCCGTTAAAATAAGAATCTGACTGTTTATAGTATCTGCAAAAGTATCATTCGCAATAAATTTTTCTCCCGGAGGTAAAAGTCTTTCTATTACTGGATGTCTGCCGTCGCTTATTTCAAGCTCATTGCCGTCGCTTATTTCCGGTATCACATATTTGTATTCTTCCGAAACTTCAGCAAAACTGATAAGAGTGTCCAGTGTCGCTGCAAGTGTAGCATTTACCTGTATCTGATCCGCAAAGCCGAGTATAAAATTTTTAAGGTCATTAAATAATCTTTTTTCAAGCTCTTCAATTTTTTCCTCTGCATTTAAAATTTTATCTTCATACACTTTAAGCTCTTCAGTAATGTATCTCTCGGCATTGACGAGTGTCTGTTTTCTCACATATTCCGGAGGCACTTTCTCAAGATTTGAATTTGTAACTATTATATAGTAACCGAAAACTTTGTTGAAATCCACCTTTAAAGAATTGATGCCAGTCCTGGCCCTCTCCTTACTTTGATAATTTTCAATCCATGTCTTACCGTTAATAAGAATATCTTTCAGTTCGTCAAGCTCTTTATCATATCCTTTATTTATCATTCCGTAATTATCAATGCCCGCTACAAAATTTTCATTGATACAGTCTTCGAGTTTCAGTATAAGTTCATTAATTTCAATCATACTGCTACCGACTGCTTTTAATGCCGGCGACGGAAACAATATCAGAAATGATTTTATGATGTTAATCTTTTTAAGCGAGATCTTAAGCTGAACGATATCCCTTGCAACGGATCTGCCTGTTGAAATTTTTGACAGTAGCCTTTCGAGATCAGCTACTGATTTGAGTTCTTCGGATATTTTTTTCCTTTCGTTTTTATTTTCATACAGATCATTTACTGCACTTAACCTTTTCTCTATCTGTTCCTTTTTTTTCAAAGGTCTTGAAACCCATTTCTTCAGGAGTCTTCCTCCCATTGCCGTCTTTGTCCTGTCAAGTATTGAAATAAGCGTACCTTCTCTTCCGCCTTCTGAAATGGATGAAGTTATTTCAAGATTTCGTTTTGTAGATGGATCTAAGATTATATAATCAGAGAATTCATAGTTATATATTTTCTTTATGTGAGGAAGGTTATTCTTTTGTGTTTCATTAAGATAATTCAAAACACAGCCGGCGGCTATAACTGCTTCATTCATATCCTCTATGCCGAATCCTTTAAGCGTCTGCGTCCCGAAGTGATTAGTCAGAACTTCCTTAGCATAGTCCGCATTGAAAACCCAGTCATCTACTTTTGTAAATAGAAATTTTTTCCTTTGTTCGCTGAATGCAGCGTCAGGATCATAATCAAGAAGCTTAAATATTTTGTCTTTGTCTTTTTTAGGTATAAGAATTTCCGAAGGGTTTATATTCTCAATCTGCTCGCTGAGATTTTTTGTAAGGATCTCAGAAGTGGCAAACTCTCCCGTCGATACATCACAAAACGAAAACCCGCAGACATTATCTTTGAGATAAACAGCTGCAAGAAAATTATTTGATTTATGATCGAGAAGTTTTTCTGAAAAATTCGCGCCGGGAGTGACGACTTCTACTACATCTCTTTTGACTATTCCCTTTGCGTATTTTGGATCTTCGAGCTGTTCACAGACTGCAACGCGGTAACCGGCTTTTACAAGTTTGGGAAGGTAATTATCAAGCGCATGGTGTGGAAATCCTGCCAGCGGAACATCTGACGCAGCGCCATTTGATCTTTTAGTAAGTGTAATGCCGAGAACTTTTGAAGCGGTAACGGCGTCATTTTCAAATGTTTCAAAAAAATCTCCCATACGGAAAAGCAAAAGAGTATCAGGATATTTCTCCTTTATCTTCCGGTATTGTCTCATTAATGGCGTTTCGTTTTTCATAGATACTGTCTCGGAATTAAAAAGAAATTAATTTCACTTCCTGAATATAATCCGAAAATAATTTTTATGTAATTGATAAAATTAACAGAACGGTAAAAATATGAAGAGTAAATATAAGCTAATAGATAATTTATGTTTTAAAAAATCACGGAAGTTTTTAGTAATGTTTTATTTTATCTTTAAGATACTTATTAAGAAGTTCTCTTCCTCTAAAAATATGAGCTTTGACAGTTCCTAGTGGAAGACTCAGCTCTTTTGCGATCTCCTCATACTCTTTTTCCTGCCTGTGTCTTAACACAATTACTTCTCTGTATTTGGGAGGAAGTGAATCAATCGCTTCGTCAAGAATTATCCTCAGCTGCTTGTCAATCACATTATTGTCTGGCTTATTCTCATGATCAGGTATTTCAAAACTATATTCACTGTCATCGGACTCAATATTTTTATCGATCGAAAAAGTATAAAGTTTTTTCTTTCTGAGATAGTCTATGGCATTGTTAGTAGCGATCTTGAAAAGCCAGGTAGAAAATGCAAACTGCTTGTCAAAATTTGCAAGAGAGTTAAAAGCTTTTATGAATGCTTCCTGTGTCAGATCCTCGACATCTTCTTTCTTCGAGATCATTCTATATATAAGATGCGTTATCATCGGATGATATTTTTTCATAAGTTTTGCATAGGAAGACTGCTTACCTGCAAGCGCTTCGTCAATAAGGATCAGATCCTCCGCTTTGGATTTGCTGATTACTGATACAGTATTGTTTATATTCATTTAAGACAGTGAGGGTGTGAGGATTTTATTTTTCATTGCTTAAAAATTACATCTATTTGTAATGAATTTCAACTAATAAAAAAGCATTTGAATTGAAACAGGAGTTCTTTAAATTTGTTCGAAACCCTTCCTTTAATTATGTCTTTAAAAAATATTCTGAATCTGACTCTGCCCGAACTGGAAATTGAAATAATTTCTTTCGGTGAACCAAAGTACAGGGCAAAACAGATCTTTACATCACTTCATAAAAATAATATTAATATAATTGGGGATCTTCAGGGTATTCCCAAATCTTTGAAAGAAAAATTAAGCGAAAAATTTTTTATTGCTGAATTAAGACTGCTGGAGGAAAGCAGCTCAGTTAGTTTTAATACAAAAAAATTCCTGTTTCAGACTGAAAGAACCGATAAAGAATATATATTCGAATCAGTTCTCATTTCAGAAAAGGAAAGAAACACTATCTGCATTTCCACTCAGATAGGCTGCAATGTCGGATGTGAATTTTGCGCCACTGCAAAGATGGGTTTCATAAAAAATCTGGAACCTGCTGAAATTATTCTCCAGGTATATGAAATAATCCGCATCACGGGAATCATGCCGACCAATCTTGTCTTTATGGGAATGGGAGAACCGTTCCTTAATTACGGAAATCTGATGAAATCTTTAAAGATATTTATAAATAAGGATGGACTGGGAATTTCCTCGAAGAAGATCACAGTTTCTACGGTTGGGTTCACGGATAAAATAAAAATCTTTGCCGATGATATTACATCAGAAGAGAATTTGAATCTCAGAAAGATAAAGCTTGCATTATCGCTTCATTCCACTGATAACGGATTCAGGGAATCTATAATACCGACTTCATCTAAAAACCGGCTTTCCGATATTTATGAAGAGCTGGTATATTTTTACAGAAAAACAGGCAGTAAAATTACATATGAATATATATATTTTAATGGTCTGAATGATTCTGAAAATGACATTAAAAGATTAGTGAAGCTCGCGCGGATGGTTCCGTCGACGATAAATATAATCCCGTTTCATCCGATTGATTTTAAATTAAACAGTCCTTTGGATATTTTTAATAAAGATAAAGACCTAAATAATTTACTTTCAAATAAAAATTTATTTCAGTTTATTGAAAAACTTAAACTAAGCAAAGTTACTGTAAATCTACGGTCCAGCAGCGGTGTTGATATTAATGCAGCGTGCGGTCAGCTGGCGGTAATAAAATCTCAGGTTAATAATTAATTTTACAAACATATAAATAAATGTTTCAGTTAATAATCTTCGGACCGCCCGGTGTCGGCAAAGGCACACAGGCAGCATGTATTTCAGAGAAACTTAATCTACAGCATATTTCCACAGGTGAAATTTTACGCAAAGCGGTTTCCGAGGGGACGGAACTCGGGCTGAAGGCAAAAGAAATTATGGACAGGGGAAATCTCGTTCCGGATGAAATTATGAACGGTATAGTAAAAGAGACTCTTGAAAATATAAAAGGAAACGGTTTTATACTTGATGGTTTTCCCAGAACTCTGAATCAGGCAAAAGCGCTAATGGAAATTTTTGAAAATCTGAATTTTAATGAAGTGAAAGTTATAACACTGACTGCGGACGATGAAGAAATCACAGAGAGATTATTAAAAAGAGGAAGAAGCGATGATACCAGAGATACTATTCTTAACAGACTCAATGTTTATTATAATTCTACTACACCGGTAAAAGAATATTACGAAAAGCTTGGTTTAAATATGAATATAAATGGAGTAGGCGAAGCTGATAAAATTAATGAGGTGATATTGAATAAATTAATCTGACTTAATAATTAAAATTAAAAAACTCCGGAAATCATAAATTATCTTATTTTGATAATTGCAATTTTAATATTAAACGTATATTTTGTAATCTAAAATTTATAAAAAATGGCATCAATTAAAGAAACTGAATTATCTGATAAGGGAATTATGATTCTTTCCCCGAAAGGTAACTTTGTAGGCGGTGAAGAAACAGATGAACTTAGAGACGCAATAAAAAAATATTCTGAAGCCGGCAACAAAAAACTCATTATTGATCTGGGTGATGTTTTATACCTTAACAGTACTGCCCTCGGAGTACTAATAGCTGCACATGCTAACTATTCAAAAAGAGAAGGCAAGATCAGATTATGCCAGCTCAATAAAAATCTTGAAAATTTATTTGTTATCACAAAACTCGCATTGATATTCGACTCATTTGCAACACAGGAAGAAGCAATAAACAGTTTTTCTTAAAGTTTAAAACTATCTAGTTTAAAATTATCTATAAATTAAAAAATCTAACTCTATCAGGGTTAACGGAGGTTAAAAATTAATGAAACAGTCTGTCTTTATTACGGTAATCATTGTCGTTTCGCTTGTTGTATCAGCTTTTATTTTTTACGGAGTTTTCGGAAATGCAAATAATTTCAAGACACCGGAAAAAAACGCACCTGCAAATATAATGGGTGCTATATATCTCGGAGGTCCGGTAGTTATAACATTGATGGCATTAAGTATAATGGTTATAACATTTACGATCGAAAGACAGTTATCATTGTCTAAAGCAAAAGGAAAAGGTCCGATTGAACCTTTCCTTAAGAAAGTTCAAACTGCCCTGATAGACGGAAATATAGATGAGGCAATCGCCGAATGCGATAAGCAGAAAGGGTCCATTGCCAATATTCTCCGGCAAGGTCTGGACCGATACCAGATGCTTGCCGCAGACAATAAACTGGATGCAGACGGCAAACTAACGGAAGTACAAGCGGCAATAGAAGAAGCTATGATGCTTGAAGTTCCGCTTCTTGAAAGAAATTTAGTAGTTCTGTCTACTATCGCTTCAGTATCAGTGCTTATTGGTCTGTTCGGAACAGTAGTAGGTATGATCAGAGCGTTTCAGGCTCTTGCTGCTGCAGGTACTCCTAACGCAGCGGAATTATCGGCAGGTATTTCTGAAGCTCTAATTAATACAGCAGGAGGTTTGTTCGGCGCTATAGTAGGAACGATTTCATACAACTATTTCGTTACGAAAGTTGGTAATATTACTTATATGATCGATGAAGCTACTTATAATATGCTGCAGATCCTTACTCTTAAGGGTTCAAAAAGATCTGCATAAGTAATTATGAATTACAACTATAAAATTTTATAATAATGAAGAAAGCCAGATCGATAAAAAAACCCGGTGTTAATATTGACATGACTCCATTGGTGGATGTTATTATGTTGCTGCTTACATTTTTTATGCTTGTAGCAACATTTAAAGCTGAATCCACTGAAGCCATAGAAGTACAGCTTCCGGAATCCGTAGTGACCGATACAACCAAGTTACCCGAAAAGGATATTATGACTTTAACTTTGACTAAAGCAGGTGATGTTTTTCTTGATGTTGATAATTATAAAGTAAAGGAAGAAGTTTTCGGCAGTTCGGTCGGAATTGGTCTGTATCACCCTGATAGTACTTCAAAAAGCGAATACGAAACCACAGGCGGAAATATTAATGGAAAACCTTTCAAAAGACCTGTTACAATTCTGGATAAAGCCGGATTCGAGAAAACACTTAATGATCTCCGAAGAGCATTAAAAGGTCAGACCGATGGTAAGTCGGATTTCCGTATAGTTCTCAAAGGTGATCTCGATACTAATTATGGTGTTGTAGAAGATCTTATGGAAAGTTTTAAAACTACCAGGAATACAAGGTTTGCTTTGGTTACAGATGTAAAATCAAATAAACCGGAATAATTTTTATTAATAATAAAAGAATTTAATTATGGCAGGCGGCGGATTTGATGCCCCGGAGTCCGGAGGCGGATTACGGAAGCAGAAAAAATATAAGAAAGGAAAAAGGATCGGCGTAAGAATTGATATGACGCCTATGGTAGACGTTATTATGCTTCTACTTACTTTCTTTATTCTTACCACTACTCTGAATACTCCTCAGATAATGCAAATCAATCTTCCCAAAGGTGATCAGGAAGATAAGATCAAAGTTGATATGGGAAATGTTCTTTATGTCAGAGTTTCTGAAAGCGGAAATGCTTACTTCTCTTCAGGTCTTTCTGACGGCAGTGAAGCAGAACCGGTAAAAGTAGAATTTAATGATATGAAATCCAGGATCGAATCACTATACAACCAAAATCCAAATCTTCTCATTCTTCTTAAATTCGACAGAAATATGAAGTACAGCAGAATGATTGATATACTTGATGAGATAAACAGGGCTGAAATTGAAAAACGTTACAGCTTTATGAAAATGGAAGATCCGGATAAAGAAATTGTTACTAAAGCAGGCGGTTAATTTCCTTTATAGTTCTATTGTAAAAGCGGTCTGAATAATTTCTGATCGCTTTTTTTATTATAACATTTTTAATTCTACAAATAATTTTTATTCTGATTAATCTCCAATGAAACGATAGCACGTATATTTGATGAATAATATTTTAAAATATTTATTTTTTCTTTTCTTAACCTTTCTGTTTATCTCAGATAGTTGGTCTCAGGTTAATGCACAGAAAAATATCGCCGATGATCCCACTGTTCTAAAACAATATCTTGTCGATGAGACCGGAACATTGAATCCCGCTGAACATAAAAATATTCTCACTAAACTTGTAAACGAAGACAAGGCTACATCTAACCAGATTGTAGTTTACCTTATTAACAGTCTCGATGGTGAATCACTTGAAGATGTTTCAATCAGACTTGCTGAAAAAAACAAGATCGGAAAGAAAGACAGGAATAACGGAGTATTGATGCTTGTTGTTAAAAATGACAGAAAGATCAGAATTGAAGTAGGCTACGGACTTGAAGGAGTGCTTACAGATGCTAAAAGCTCCAGCATAATTAGAAATGTTATCACTCCGAAATTTAAGCAGGGAAATTATTATCAGGGAATTAATGATGGTGTAGATGCGATAATTGCAGCCATAAAAGGGGAATATACAGCTGAAGACGAAGGCTCTTCCGGCAGCGGTTCGGGAACATGCTGCTTCGGAATTCCGATATTTGTAATGATTATTTTTATGTTCATTTTCATATCGATCTTTACTTCGGTACTCAGAAGAATTTTCGGATTCGGAAATTTTATAAGAACAGGAAAGAAAGGTTCAGGCGGATGGGGTGGATTCACAGGCGGCGGCTGGAGCAGCGGAAGCGGCAGCAGCGGCGGTTCATTCGGAGGATTTTCCGGCGGCGGCGGATCGTTCGGCGGCGGCGGAGCAAGCGGTAGCTGGTAATTTATTTAATCTAATTCTTTTGATATGCCAAAAAATTATATAAGAAAATATTTGTCTGATGATGATCTTGATAAAATTGTAAAAAAAATTCATGAAGCCGAAAGCAAAACTTCCGGTGAGATAAGATTGAGTATTAAGACAAAAAGAGGTTACAGAGAAAAAGACCATTCACCGCGAAAACTTGCAGTTGCGGAGTTTCTGAACCTCAGGATGAATGAAACACGTGATAAAACCGGTGTATTGTTTTATATTTTATTTGATGAACACAAATATGAGATCATAGCCGATTCAGGCATCAATTCGAAAATAACAGATCAGGAATGGAATGCTCTCACTTCTAATATTACAGAGTATTTTAAAAACGAGAAATATCTGGAGGGAATTCTGTTTGTAATTGAAAAGATAGGAATTAAACTTACAGAAGAATTTCCTGTAAAAAGCGGAGATATAAATGAACTTCCGAATGAAGTCAGTATAAGCTGAGCTTAGTATTATTTTATATTTTATATATTTTAAGTTCATTATATTATCAATCAAAATCATTTGAAGTTGAAAGAATCTGAAATACTTCTTAGAAATTATATCAAAAATGAAAACCTGATCAGACATTGTTACTCTGTAGAATCAGCAATGAAATTTTATGCAGGGCAGCTGAATGAAGATCTGGAAAAATGGGGAGCGGCAGGTCTTCTTCATGACCTCGACTGGGAAATGTATCCTGATACTCATCCGAATACCGCTGTGCCTTTACTTGAAGAAGCAGGTTACGATAAAGAATTCATTGATGCAATACTCGGTCATGCTTATCCTGACAGGACTGATGTACAAAGGGAAAGCAAACTTGCGAAATATCTTTTTGCCTGTGATGAGATAACGGGATTTATTATGGCTTATTCCCTTATGAAGGAAAATGGTCTGAATGATGTAGAACCAAAAAGCATAAGAAAGAAAATGAAGGACAAAGCCTTTGCAAGAAATGTGAACAGAGAGGATATTGTAAACGGAGCTGAAGAGATCGGACTGGATCTTGATACGCATATAAATAACATTATTGAAATTATGAAAAATGACGAAAGAGTAAATATAAGAAAATAAATTATGAGTATAATCACGACAAAAAATTTATCGAAAGAATATTCTTCAAAAAGTTTTTCCAAAGAAAAAATTCTTGCTTTAAATAATTTTTCTTTTGAAGTGGAAAGCGGTGAAATATTCGGTATTCTCGGTCCAAACGGAGCAGGAAAGACGACGCTCATAAAAATCCTGCTTGGCATCACTCACAGGACTAAAGGTGAAGTAAAGATCTTTGACAATGAAATAAATACAGAAGCGTATAAAATGAAAGTCGGTTATCTGCCGGAGAACCATAAATTTCCTAATTATCTTAACGGTGAACAGGTCATGGAGTTTTATGGGAAGATGAGCGGAATGAGCAGCGCCGATGTAGGAAAAAAAACCAATGATCTTCTTAAACTTGTGGATATGGAAAAATGGAGGAAGACAAAGATCAAGAAATATTCCAAAGGAATGCTTCAAAGACTGGGTCTGGCGCAAGCTATGATCAATGACCCCGAACTAATTTTTCTCGACGAACCAACAGACGGAGTGGACCCTATCGGCAGAAAAGAAATCAGGGACATACTTGAAAATCTGAAGGACAGAGGAAAAACTATTTTTCTGAATTCACATCTGCTGAGTGAAGTTGAATTAATTTGTGACAGAGTCGCCATTATGCACAAAGGCTCTCTAGTCAAATCCGGCCGGGTTGATGAGATCACACATATATCAGATAACTATATAATAAACTGCTCTGATGTAAGTGAAGTCATAATGAACAGGCTGATGATGAATTTTAAAGCTACTATCTTAAGCATTAATGAATTTCATTTTAAAACAGATAACATTGATGAGCTTAACAGGCTTATAGATTTTATGAGGCAAAACAATATCCTCATTCGCGGTATTCAAAGAGAAAAGAATACTCTGGAAAACATGTTTATTAATTTAATCGGAAGTCAGAACTAAATATGATATTCTTAACTCTTGTATTGAGTACCTTCAGGGAAGCAGTAGCAAAGAAAATTTTTCTGGGATTTTTTGCTATCTCGACTTTAGTTATACTTATATTTCTTTTTTTGATCAATGTGGAATCAGTAGAAGGAATGGTAGATATGATGGGTGCTGCCGGTGATGAAGGGATCAGAAAACTCGTTATAGGATTTGAAGTAGCTATGATCGACATTTCTTATCTTCTGATAATTACTTTCTGTCTTATCTCAGTTTCCTCTTTCATTCCGTCAATGCTGGAAAAAGGAAACATAGATCTTTTGCTTTCAAAACCGATATCACGTACCAACATCATACTTGCAAAATTTACCGGCGGTGTAATGCTTGTTTTTTTCAGTCTGGTATACCTGATCGGTTTTGTATGGATCATACTTTCATCAAAATCCGGATTCTGGCATTTCCCGTTTCTCTATACTATTCTCTGGCTTACTTTGTCATTTGCCATTATTTACTCTCTCATAATTTTTATCGGGTTGGTGTCTCAAAGCACAATACTGTCCATACTTGTCAGCTTCTTTCTTGTTTTTATCGTATGCCCGATACTTTACGTAAGAGAAGCGACAATATTTTCTCTTGTGGAAAATAATGTCGTGCAGTTTATAATAAACTTTTTCTATTACATTCTTCCGAAACCTAACGACATAAATAAAATTACCACAGATATAATAACCGGTGAAGAAGTTAATTCATATATGCCTGTATTCTCTTCTATACTTTTTATGCTTGCAGTGCTTTCTGCATCCGTGTTTTATTTTAAGAAAAAAGATTATTAAAAATCTGAAAGTATTGTTATGAAAATTAATGGGGTTATTATATTATGCTTTGTTTTTATGATGAGCTTTTCAGGCGGATGTAATTTCAAGCCTGAACCTCAGCCACTTCCCCTTTCAGTAAGGTCCACACTAAATCTTCTGCAGGAGGATCCCCAGTTTGTAATGTATTTGAATTTTAAAAGCATGAGCAGAACGAATTTCTGGCAGAAAAATATTTCAGATTCCATCCTTAACGCGGAAAAAACTTTCGGCAGTATACTTAATACATTTAAAAATGCAACAGGTGTATCCATTTCCAACGGACTGGATGAAATGTATTATTCCAATTCATGGTTCGGTGAAAATTCAATTGTTCTGAAAGGTCTTTTTAACAAAAGTAAACTTGATGAATATATAAAAACGGACAGTCTGTTTTCAATTACTAAAAATGCCGAAGGAAAAGATATATACATTAAAACTGATAACGGACTTTACTTTTTTTTCAAGGATGACTTTACGATCTGCGCCAGCAATTATTTAAAACAGATTGACGCGATGATGCAGATCAGCGATACTTCCGAATCAGGACTTTTAAAGAACGAAAAAATTTATAACTCAATTGAGAATATAATATATAAACAGGACCTGTGGATGGTTTCAACTGAAAAAGCTTTCATTAAGGGTATATATCAGAATTTTCTCGGATCCACCGCCGGAATAAAGCCTGAAGATGAGTTTAAAACTGACACTTCCGGTAGCAATGAAAACCCGTCTGATGAAAGCAAAGAAAAAGTTACTTTGGAAAATTTATATACTAAATATAATTCAGTTTCATTTTCCGCGGAAATGAAAGATGACATTCTGATACTTATTCAGAATAATTTTGTAAGTGAATCTCCTGCAAAATTTTTCAAAAGCATTATGAACGGATTTCTGACTGTATCACGACTAAGCACAGGCGGTAAGCAAAAACCTCCCGCTGCGAAACTACTTGATAAGATCCGTCTGAACAGATATGATAATGATGTTTTTATAGAAGTTAAAATTGAAAGCGGCGATCTTGAGATGTTAAGAAATACTGATCTGTTAAGTGAACCGGCTTTGTAAAGTTTTTCGGGTATTAATTACAAAAGATTTCAGTAACTGAACAAAAACTTATCACCCTTCCTTAAGAAATTTTTCTGCAAGTAACACATCTTCTTCACTGCCTATTAACAATGGTGTCCTCTGATGAAGACTTTCAGGCTGTATGTCCAATATTCTTTTATCTCCGTCAGTGCTTCTTCCTCCGGCCTGTTCAACAATAAAGCTAAGCGGATTTGCTTCATACATCAGGCGTAATTTTCCTTTTAAATTTTTTACGTCTGCAGGATAAATAAATATCCCTCCGTATATCAGATTTCTGTGAAAGTCTGCAACTAAGGATCCAATGTATCTGGAAGAATACGGTCTGTCAGTTTCAGGATCGGACATTTTAAGATGACTGATATATTTTTTCATGCCTTCAGACCAGCCTGAATAATTACCTTCATTCACAGAATAGATCCTGGACTTTTTCGGAATGGAAACATTTTCAGATGATAAAAGAAATTCACCAACGCTCGGATCAAGCGTAAATAAATGAACACCTTTGCCGGCGGAATAAGCAAGCACCGTACTTGATCCGTAAATTACATATCCGGCTGCAACCTGCTCGTATCCTTTCTGAAGACAGTCTTCAAGCGCTCCCGGTCCTGACTTAGTAATTCTTTTATAAACTGAAAATATCGTACCAATGGAAACATTTACGTCTATGTTTGATGAACCGTCAAGGGGATCAAAGTGACATATATATTTATTTGAAACAAATTTATTCTTACTGAATTTTTCATCTATCGGAATGAAACTTACTTCTTCTTCAGAACATACAGCGCAAATATGTCCGCCCTGCTTCATTACATTGGTCAGAATGTCATTTGCAAATACATCGAGTTTCTTTACCTGTTCTCCCTGGACATTCTCGTCTCCGGTAAATCCGAGTATATCAATCAGGCCGGCTCTGTTTACCTCAAGAGAGATTACCTTGCAGGCAAGGGCAATGTCAGCGAGCAGATCCGAAAGCTGACCTGTCGCTTCAGGAAATTCCCTCTCCTGCTCGATGATGTGTCTGTAAAATGTATTAAATTTGCTGACCATTGATTTCAGTTATGATTAAGAAAAAATTTATTTTAATTAGAGATGTGAATACACTACAGGCGTACATTTATCTGAAAAGTTACATAACTTTTTAAAAGTCGCATTACTTTTTAAAAGTCTCATATTCATTATTTATCCATGATATTATTCCTTCGGAAAGATTGTTCACTTCTTCAAATCCGAGGTCTCTCATGAGGAACATTGCCTGCCTGCTTCTGTTACCCGAACGGCAATAGACAAGATATTTTTTCCTTTTGTCGAGTTCATCAAGAGCATCTTCGAAATCCGGTTTATAAAAATCAATATTAATTGAATCCCGGAGATGACCTTCATTAAACTCATCTTTGGTTCTTACATCAATTAAAACATATGCATCGAGCTCCGTAAGATCTTTAAACGTTTTTGTGTCAATATCTTTATGATTCATTTTGCTGAATAATAATTTTTAAAATATATTTAATTCAATTAATTCTTTTACGATAATATAAATGCCCATCACAAGTACGATCACGCCGAAGGCTTTTTTAAGGCTGCTTCCTGAAACATATTTTGTCAGACGGCTTCCGGTTAATATGCCGGCTATTGCAAACCCAAGAAATATCAGCAGCAGCTTCCAGTCAATTATATAATCACCTGTAAGATCCCCGATAAATCCTGACAGGGAATTCGCCGCAATTATTAGCAACGAAGTTCCGATCGCTGATTTCACGGACATTTTTGCAATAAATACAAGAGCGGGTACAATAAGAAATCCGCCGCCAGCGCCTACCATTCCGGTTATTAATCCAACAGCAATTCCATAAAATACCATCAGTAAAGTTTCTTTCCCGGTCATTGACTTTCCTTCTTCCTTTTCCTTTACATTTGAAAAGATCATTGATATGGAAGAGAATAGCATTATCACGGCAAACAGCATAAGAACAAAAAAGTCTTTACTTATTACAATATCTCCGTTATCAAAAATTATATCCGGTAATGCAGGCAGTAAGAATTTCCTCGTTATAAAAATAGAAATGAGTGAAGGTATCGCAAACGCCAGTGAAGCTTTAATGTTAACAAGACCTTTTTTTATAAATGATAAAGAACCTATAAGTGTCGTTGATCCGACAATGAATAAGGAATATACAGTCGCAAGCACAGGATTTATTCCCATCAGATACACTAATATCGGAACAGTCAGAATCGAGCCGCCGGCTCCGATCATACCCAATACAAGTCCTACAAATATAGCAGCAAGATAACCAAGTATTTCTGACATCAGGAGAATTTTTTCCTGTAGAAATCAAGCTCTTTGCGGCTCAATGATACCGGCTTTTCACTGTCAGGAATGAATCGCTCATTTATATTTTTACCATTAAAAACCTTTCCATCATTTTCAATATCCTTCTGAAATTCTCCCAGAAATTCTTCGGAGGATCTGACAATACACCCGCAGGCTTTTGCAAGTCCCGTGATATAGGTATCTGAACTCACAACAGTAAAGTTTCTGTGATCTTCAGATCTCTCAAGTCTGCTTCGTATCAGTTCATCTGCGGTTTTATTTCCTGAAAAAAATATGCCGCTGCTTTTGGAGTCACTGTGTCCGTCAAAATAAAATTCTATTTTACATCCACTGCCAAACCGCGTTTTTACTTTTTCAATTAAAGACCTTCTTGCTGCGATCTTATCTTTTATGAATAACTGCTTTAAAGCCTGTGACTTGTGTATAACATTATTCCCGTCGATCAAAATAAATTTTTTCATATACTAATCTTTTAATTAATTACTTAATCATATAATCATTAAGAACTTATTAATAACATTGCCTGATAATTTAAAACATTCTATATTAAAATTTAAAATTTTATTTACGGAGTAATCCTGTTAGGTCTTCTTGCAAAAGGAATAGCTTCCCTGATATTCTCGAGATTACATATCCAGTTTACCATTCTTTCAATTCCCAGTCCGAATCCCGAATGCGGAACGCTGCCGTATCTTCTCAGATCGAGAAACCATTGAAACTCTTCCATCGGAAGATTATGCTCGACAATTCTTTTTTCAAGTTCTTTTAGATCATCTTCTCTCTGAGATCCGCCGATAATTTCACCGAAACCTTCCGGCGCAAGCACGTCCACTCCGAGAGCGATCTTCGGATTTTCCGGATCACGCTTCATATAAAATGACTTTGCTTCTGCAGGCCATCTGTGCACCATTACAGGTTTGTCAAAATCTTCGACGATAGCTTCTTCGTGCGGCGCGCCGAAATCTTCACCCCACGGGAAAGGACGTATATGCTCTTCTCCGTTCTCAGTTTTTCTGAT
>Ga0138256_10003451_pt1 | contig 16804 bp, 20 predicted proteins | sample KNB2016incub_MG_FD_105486 | JGI IMG/M metagenome (GOLD analysis project Ga0138256, IMG submission 105486) | Active sludge microbial communities from wastewater in Klosterneuburg, Austria - KNB2014incub_MG | ecosystem: Engineered > WWTP > Activated sludge > Unclassified | place: Austria... | reverse complement strand
TGCAACTCGTCGGCCGTTATCTGCCGCGCGTCGAATACGCCGTCATAGGTCAGGCCCCAGCCCGTGCCGAGGAATCCACTGGCCCAGTGCGCCGTCTTCAGCGTTACCGCGCTGTTGATCTGCGTGATGTTGTCGGCCGGATTGATGATTAGCGAGTTGACCGGCGCTAATGTCAGGCTGCCGGTGTCGGTCACAATTGACCGCGCGCCGACGAATGACAGATTGCCGTCACTGACTACCACGCCGCCGGCCGGGTCTAGCGTCAAGTTCCCCGCGGCCGTCTCAACGATGGGCGTAATCGCCTTGTCGGCCGTCAGATTGCGCAGCCCCAAGTCGCCCGCCGCCGACCCCTTTAGCAGCGTGCCGACCGTCGTCTTGGCATTGTCGGTGGCCGTGACGGCGTGGGTGTGGCTACCCGGCTGCAATAAGTTGGTCGACGTTGCCGACAACGTGCCCGGCGTGCCCATTGCCAGCAGCCCGCCGGTGATGAGCAGCCCGCTTGGAGATGCCAGCCCGATGTTTAGCACCTTGCCGGATATGGTCAATCCTTGCCCGGCCAGCGTGTCGGCGATGCTCAGCCCGCCCGCGGCCTTCGTCAACCCGCTTGGCGCGTCCAGTTGCACGCCTACGCCGTTGGCGGCAATCGACATGCCCGAAGACGGCGCGAGGCTCAAACCGACGGCTTGCCCGGATAGCGATAGACCGGTATTCCCCAGCGTCACGGCCGCATGATGCGCGCCCGCGTCGGCAACGTGCGCGGAAATGTCCACGCCGTCGAATGTCACCCCGGCGGCGGCTCCGATAGGCCCGGTGACAGTCACACCGCCGACGACCGGCACGTATGGGCCACCTGACGGTTCCCCGCCCCCGCCGCTGACAACAATCGACTTGCCGCCGCCGCCGCGCGATTCAACCCGACGGACGGTCTGCGTCAGTGCACGCATCGTCATGCCGAATGTATTGGCTACCGTTCGTTTCAGGCCGAGCGTGTCGGATACGGTCAGCACCGTGTACGGCCGGCCGTCGCGCATTTTCTCGGTTACGTCCAAAATCACATAATTTGCGCTGCCGGTGTCATATGGCGCGGTGTTCGTCGTATTGCGGATCTGGATAGTCTGACCCGGCTTCACGCGTACCGGTATAAATGCCTCGGCGGTGTAGAAAATCCGCGAATGCGCGGCCAGTAGCGATTGAACCGCGCTTAGCAGCAGTTGGTCGCTGGCCGCCTGCATTTCGGTGAAATTGGCGTTCTCAGGAAGAGATATGTCGCCATACGATTCTCGTATGGCCTGTATTCCATAGCTCGATTCGCCAGGACTATACGTCACACTGTCGGGTATGTATTGGTCGTCCGACAACGTGACATAGCAGCCGTGCGCCGTGGCATAGCTCAGCGCCGTGCTGGAACAATGACGCAGCCCGATGTCCTGATTTCCCGCCGATGGATAGATGCGCGTTTTCAGACCAAAAGACGTACGCTTCTTGAGGCTAAATAGCGTGCCGACCGCCGGGTTTGTTTCATCTTGAACCTGCTCCCACGGCGTGGTCGGGTGATACATTTTGAGCAATACACCGGAATCATCCGACGTGCGCCGCCAATCGATAGACAAGATCGGCACGTTGCTATCCAGAATCCGATAGCGGAAAAATTCCCCCGTGCGCTCGGCGATGGATAGCAGAACATCGAAGACGCTTTCGCCCAACGACTTGTGCGCCGTGCCGGTTGCCGTGCCCGTTCCCGTCTGAAATGTCGCGTACCACGGCCCGGCAAATTGCATGGCCTGAGTAACATCGGCGGTAGTCGGCGTGCTGTAATCGTAGACCGTGACGGCCTTACCGCTGTCGGCTGCCGACGGAAGACCGGTAACGAGCGTAATGAAGTTTCCGGCACTGTCGGATTTCTGGACGAACGTAGTATGCGTGCCGCTGTTGAGCGTGACGACAATCTTTTGCCCGGCCACCACATTGGCAACGCTGCCGACGGCAATTCGCCCCGTTCGGATTTCAACCGCGTTGCCTGTGTCGGCATTAGTCGGCAACACGGGATCGAACTGGATTACCCGCGCGGGCGCGCCCGACGGCTCAATTGTCCGCACGCGGGCGATATGCCAGTTCGTATCGTTCATCTGGATACGCAGTTCGTCGCCGACATCGACATTAGTCAGTGACGACAGTCTCGCGCTGTCATTACCGACCGGCGCGCCTTCCTCCATTGTCGTGGCCGTCGGCCCTGCCGCAGCCGCGGCCAGCGTCGTATTGATGAGCGTTTCCAGACCGATCGGCTTGAAGACGGGATAGCGCGAAAGCAGTTTCTCCACGCCGCCGCCGCGTATGTCTATCATGCCGATGCCCTGACCATCGGTGAACGGCTCAACATCTTCAATCAGAAACATGGCAATGAGCCGCGCGAATGAAGCGCCATAGCCCTGCATGATTTGCTGAATCATGCAGACGCGACCGGCTACGGCGAAAGCACGCGCGCGGTCAGTGTCGTAGAGCCGCGCCCGGCCGTTCCCCAGTTGCGACACGCCCGATTGCCATTCAGGTGTATCAGGAACAATATCCAGTAGCACGGTATCCCCACCGACGCTAACCGGCCCGCCCGACGGAATGTCGCTCAAATTCCAAAAATACGCCTGTAGGTCGCCGAACGAACGTCCCATTACGATAGAAAGTCCTTTAGTTGCCACGTCGCTGAGACAACCAATACCGACTGCATACCGACGCGCTGCCAGCCGCGCGCGTTGCCGGTCACTTCAATCAGCCGCGCCGGTGCGCTGTAGACGGTTGACCCAACCGCGCCATGTATTTTCCCGTTGAACGTGCCCGTCCTGCCCTTCGCGGCTATCAGATTGTTGTACTGCGTATGCCCCGCCGGGTTGTCGGCAACGAATCGAAAAGAGAATGTCAACTGTGGCGGCGTCATATCGGCCGTGTCCAGGCCGTCGAGGTCGATAAGCGCCCCCGCCTGGTTCCTGACAATGCGGACGATAACATCCGGCCCGCCTATCGTAGCCGCCGGTTCAACGCGTACCCCGGCCGCCTCGGCATTGAACGTCACACCGAACGACGCCACGAAACTGGCGATTTGTACGTTATACATTACGGTATCACTCCCAAAGCGCGTAACGCCCCCAGCACGTCGCCGCCCGTTTCCCTGAAATTAATCGTTACCGTTTTCTCGGTCGGTATGCCGTTGATGAGCGTCGTTGCCGTGGCCGTGCCCGCTTCAACCGCCGTAATGTCCATCTCCATCACCGCTTGATAGACCTCGGCCGGATTGGTGAACCCTTCGACCAGCCCCTTCGCCTCATTGACGGCGGCGAGGGCCAGACTGGTATTGGCGTCGATCTCAATGGTATATTTCTCGGGGATGGCCGACGGGTCTAGCCCTTCTTGGAGCGCCTCCCGGAAACCGCGATCTTCCATCTCCGGCGCGGCACGCGGCCCCAGGTCGATCGCCAGCCCGCCGTTGAGGATACGGATAGCGTTCTCAACCGTGGCGACGTAATCCTCCCATGCCAGCTGGCCGTCTTTCGCCTGTTGCGCGAGATAGTCAACGATGGTCTGTTCCTGCGTCGCCGCAATCGACGCCTTGATGTCATCGACCGACGCGCCGACCGTGACGGCAAACTCCGATAGCGGATTGACACCCGCGCCGCCGTCGCGCATGGCGTCATAGATGGATTGCATGAGGTCATAGCCCCACGTGCTGCCCTGCTCTCGCGCGTCGCCGATTTCATCCAAAAATCCCGCGAAACGACCGCCACCGGCGGCATTGGCCCCGGTCACGTAATCCGCCCACGTTTGTTGAGCCGTTGCCGCCAATTCGAGCTTTGCCGCAACGTCGGCCAGCGATTGCGCTCGCTCGCTGTCGGCGGCCGCCGCCCGGCGCTGTGCGTCGCGGGCCATGTCGGCGGCACGTGCCAGCCACTCGTTTTTCTCGGCGACATTAGCCAGCGCTCGCCAATACGTCTCAGTTGACATTGCCGCGCGGGCGTCGATTTCTCCCTGTTTTGTCGGCCGCGTCGGCTGCCCCATGTAGTCGATGGGCGCGTTGATCATCGTCTGCGCCGCCTGTAGCCGCTCAATCTCTTCGCGTAATATGCGGTAACGCTGCGCGGCTAGTTCGACATTGTCGCCCCTGTAGCGGATAAGCCCCAGCTCCTTCATTTTCTCGGTGACGGCGTCTATGTCGCCACCCATTATTCTTAATTCCTGCGCCGCCGCTGCCTCTGCGAGCGCGAACGTCCATGTGCTGCTTAAAACGCCCGCCGTGCTACCGGCGGCTTTACCAACCCGACTTACGGCGTCTTCGAGTTCCTCCGCCGATTCCAGCGCCGCCCCGATGCTCTCGGCCATGCCCTCAGCAAAAGCGACCTTGAACTGGTCGCCCGCGTTTTCAACCATGACGCCCATCTGTTGAATCTTTCCGGCCGTCGTGTCGGCCGTGTTGCCCAGCAGCGCGATCTTGGCTTCCCCCGCCTCCAGCACGGCAAGGTCAAACGCCTCATCCATCGACATGCCCGCGTCTTTTAGCTCCTTCGCCCGGCCCGTCACGGATTCCATCGATAGCCCCAGCGCGTCGAGGCGCATGGTGCTGTTATTCGCCATCGTCAACACGACCTGCTGCATGTCCCAGCCCAGCGTGCCGATGACGGACGATAGCCGCTTAACCTGATCCTCGTTCTTGGCAAGACCCAGCGACATGAGGTCGGTAGCCGACGCCACAAGCTCCGCATCGGTCATCATGCCGCTGGTCGCCTCGCGCATGACGCCCAGCAGCGCGTCGCCGGTGGTGTTAATCGACGCGGCCAGATTGTCGAATTTGTCACGCGCCGCCGATAGCGCCGCGCCTTCGGATAGCGCGGCCATCGCGTTCCCGGCCACGTTTTGCAACGTGCCGAGCGCCTGCCCGGCCAGACTAATTACAGAATTGAGTTCCGTCCATGAGCGAATGCCGCCGCGCCCGGCGGATTCAATAGACGACATCGACCGTTTTGCCGCGTCTCGGACGCCGTCGAATGAATTGGCTGCGTTGCGTAGCTCCCCGTCTCCCTGAAACCGCGCGGCTATTGTGTACTCGGTATCAGCCATCTAGCCCCTCATTTTGTAGCGCGAACACGTAGGAGACGGCCTTCCAGCCGTCGGGATTCAGGTCGCACCACTGCACTTTGTTCGCCGCGCCGGTGTAGCCGCTCATGGCTACGTAGATGTTAGCGGCGGCGCGGGCGCGGGTGAACTCCCCTGCCGGCCAGTCCATCCAGCCGCCGCTTTCCGGCGCGCCCCAGCCCTTGAAAAGCCAATAGTCCAGTTCCGGCGGCTTCGGCCCGTCGCCCTCGACATACGCCGCTACTGCGAGGACGAGGCTTTTGGGACGCGCATCAAACGCTGAAATTCGTAACTGACCAATGAACCGTAATAGTTCACTTCAGCGGCCAGCAGGTCATCGACCAGTACGCCGTCGAAATAGAACCGGCGCGACTTGCCGCCGTTCTGGTCGATCACGTCCTCATAGCGCGTCTCAGGCGATTCAATCCAACGCGCTTCGATAGCCGCTTGTAGACACGCCTGCCGTTCGTCGGCCGTGCCCTTGCCGGTGTCGAATGTGATATACGCCCGATTCCACGCGGCAACGTCCCGCTGCCGCAGATCGCCCTTTATCTCAAAGACGCGGCCGAACGTGTCGGCCGCGTCGTCGTCTACCTTTGTCTTTTTATCCGCCATACAACCTCCTGCGGCTACGGCGTAGCGGCCATCGTCGGGTCGTTGTCAATGACCAAAGTCACTTGACATGAAATGAACCCGTTAGACGGCGAGGTCTTGGTAAACCCTGAACTGCGGCCGGTCGCTGACGTGTATTTCGTCTTGCCCTGTTCGATCTCCAGCGCCCCGGTTGTGCCAGACTTTAACGCGCCTTCCAGCGTGTGCGTCGCCGTTGTCGGCATGATAAAATCGACCGTCCACGACCAGCCCGCGCCCATGACCTGCGAGAGAACGCCATCGGCGACCGTCTCGGTGATGACATTGCCCGTGTTAGTGGTCGTGATTGATTTGATGTTGGGAATGATCGTACTCCCCAGTTTCGCAGTTTGACCCTGCCCGGTATCTCCGGCCATAGTTACACCTCGTAATCTGTAATGTGAATTACCAGCGCCTGCGCGATTGAATCCGGGTCTGGCTCCCCCTCTTCGGTGAAGTACGGCCCGACGGCCGTCTGCGCCTCGATGCGCTCAACCAGATACGGCACGCTCAATAGCGCCTCAATTGTCGATTGCCTGATTGCCTGAAATGCGTCGAGCGCCTCTTTCTCCGACCGCCCGGCGCGATAGTCCAGTACCGTTAAAAAGACGCGCCATGTTGCCGTCGGCGTTTGCCACGACTCTCCCGGTTCGGCGATAAAATCATCGCCCATCGCCAGTATCGCCCACGGCGCGCGTTTGCGGCTGGCCGTCTGCGGCGTGGCGTAATCGTTGATCAGGATGCTGCCGTCCTGAAATACGTCCGCAAGCGCCGCCGCTATTGCTTGTTGGCGTGACAGTTCGCTCATCGACCCGCTCCAAGAGAGAACAGACTTTTCAGCTTGTCCTTGAGCATCGACCCCAACGTCGGACGTTCGTCGCGGATAACGTCGGCTGCCAACCACCAGCGGCCCGCGTGCATCCACGCTTGCCCCTTGCCCTTGCCGTCGCCGACCACATACCGCGCATAGGGGCGATTGTTGAAAATCATAGCGCCGCCGGGTGAACGACGAGCGCCCCACGAGCGCCCCAGTTGCCCGGTGCGAACGTAGCGTTGCCGCGGCCGTTCCGGCGGGTATGGTTTCGCCTGTAATTGCGTCGCCATACGCTGTGCGGCCCAAAGATACGTCGTATCTTCCATCTCCTTCTGGCCGCGCGTCGCCACACGCCTGAACGTGCTCACTACCCGCTCATGTCCCCTCTCGCGGTACTCAAAGACAATCATGAGTATTCCCCGCGCGACGGCTCTCGTGTGTACTCCAGCCCGCGCATCGGCAGACGCGACCCGGCCTTACTGCCCGGCGCGGCGTCATCCGGCGATAGCCCCGACTGCGCGGCGATACCCGCCGCCCGCCGCTGCACCCACGCATCGGCCGCGTCGGAGATTGCCAGCAGCATCTCGTCGGTCGATGTCGGCTTCTCGGCGAAACGGCCCTGACCGTTTACGCCGCGCACCAGGCCGGATACGTTCGCATTGACGAATGAATCCAGCATCGTGACAACCGACGCGCTCATCGCGGGCGCGGGTAGTCCGGCCGTCGCCATTGCTATGTCAAGCATCGCGCTAACCTGCTCGCGCCATTCCTCAACGGTTGCCAATGTCGGAACGGTCACATTGTCAAACCGTCCCGACTTGTTGGCGAAACGCGGCACGAAAGCGGCCACGCTGTCGGCACTGCCGTAGGCCATTAGGCGGCTCCCTTGCGGCGCGGCTTTTGCGGCGCGTCTTCGATAGCCGCCGGTGCGGGTTGCGCGGCTTTCGGCTGCGCGGTTGCCTCTCCAGCGGCTATCAGACCATCCGCATAGGCGCGGCCGTGGACTGTCAGCGGCTTGCCGTTCTTGTCGTAGACCGTTATCGGCTCACCCATGCCAGACCTCCTAGAGCGCTACGCCGTCGGCCCACGTCGCATTGTTGACGTAGCGGGTCGTGCCGTTGGTACGGTCGCCCACGCCAACGCCCAACTCGATATAGAGCATCAGGTCACGCACGGATTTAATCTCGTCATCCGCGCCGCCGCTCAACACACGGAACGCCGGGCTGCTCTGGCCCTTCTCCACGCGCACCCGGACGGGATTGCGCGGCGACAGTGCGCCATAGCTGCGATAGCTGAATCCGTAGTACTGCGGCATGCCCGGTGTGACATAGACGCGCGTATTCTGGTACGAACCGATGAACCGGAACCCGTCGGCGCTGTCCTCCTCCTCAGGCTGCGCAACGGCCGAACCGCTACCCAACTGATAGGCCAGAGGCGCGGCCTTGACGAACCCGGTCAACCCGGTAACAGTCCCCTCGTCGGCCCCGGAGATCAGCAGCCGGTAGGTCGGCGCGTGGCCGTGTTCCATCAATTCGGCTTCCATGTCTTCGATGATAGCCGCCGTCCAGCCGCCGGCCGCGGCCACGTAGTGCTCGTGGGTGTCGGTGAAGGTCGTGCCGCCGAACGCGGGCGGCGTGAAGTCAACATTAGTCACTGAGGCGGCGGTCGCAAAGCCCGGCGAGTAGCCCGACGTGCCCAGCCCCTTGGCCGCGCCGCTGTCGTCGCCGCGCTGCAAGAGACGCTGAATCGCCTGCTGCCGGTAGCGGTTACGCATCCGGTCGATTGCCAGATTGATGTCGTCCTGCCCTTCGGACAGACCCATCTCCTTCAGCTTCGCCCACGTCCAGCCGAGTTGTGCGTCCCACTTGCGCAGAGGCAACATATGGCCGCTGCGTTCGGCGTGCTGCGGCGTGCCGCGGCCGTACTCGGTAAATGCGTCGGCATAGCTCGACGCTCCGGCGGCGTAGTTGACCGCCGGGTCATCCTGAAACGATACCAGCGACCGCCACAGAGGATGACGGGCAAATTCCCCGGCCAGCCCCGACGCGGCCACAACCAACTCGCTAAACAGTTGTTCTTGCGACGCGCCGTCGGCAAGCTGGAATTTCCGCAACGCCGCCAAATCTTGCGCGGGCGGCAGAATCACGGAGGATAAATCTCGATACCCTTTAATCGCCATGTTCATTCACTCCGTTAGGAAAATGCCACCGTTTGCGGCATGACAATCAGCGCCGTGGTCGATTTGGCATAGCCCAAGACAAATGATTTTGTCCCGGCGATTTCAGCCGGCTCGCCCGCCGTGTCACTGACATAGACAATAGCGCCCGGCGTTGCTCCGGTTACGCACTCGATTTCACCCAGGATGACGATGTCGATCTCGTCACCCACGGCCCCGCCCTGTACGGCCAGACCGGCATTCTTTACGACGGCCGTCGCAATGGCGGGATCCCAAAACCCGTCCGATTGCAGCGTTACCGCCTCGCCCGCCTCAACCGTTGCGCCGACCGTGCCACGAATGATGACACACTGCCGATTGACCGGTTTAATGGCGGCCGCGTTTGTGTTTCTCGCAATAGCCATTCCTCTACTCCATTTTTTCCAAATAGCGCGGGCTTATGTTGTAGCGCGACAGAATGCGCGTCATATCCGCTTCCGTTGGCCCGTTGCCGTTGCCTCTCGCCCCGCCGTCGAGGTCGGGCGCGGTCGGTCGCGGCATGGCGGCCAGCAGCGTATCAGCGTCGGCGGTCAATTCTTCGGCCGTCGTGCCTTGCAGTCGGTCGGCCAGCGCCGCCGGTAGCCCCTTCTCGGTCGCTACCTGTTGACGCAGCAACGCCAGCTTTTGCGCGGCGATTTCGTCGGCTTGCTCGCGTAGCTGTTTCTCCAGCGTCGCGGCGCGGTTTTCGGCCGTCTCATAGAGCTCCTTGAACTTGCCCTGTTCGGCAAGCGCGGCCGTCTCGGTCGCCGCCTGCGTTTGTTTCAGGGCGTCAAGTTCTTCTTTGAGCGCCTTTACCTCAAGCCGCCGAGCCGCCGCTTCTGCGTTCGCTTTCTCTTTCGCGGCCCGCAATTTCTCAATGTCGTCACCAACGGGAGCATCTCGCTCATCTACCGTCTCGGTCAGTTGGGTTGTATCAGTCATGGCGCTATTGTATGAAATGCCGATAGTCAAAATCCATTTGGCGATGAGTAGCCAATAACAAAGTGCCCGGTAGTTGGCCGGGCACTTGCGCGTAACACAGAGCGAGCGCGAAAAGGGGAGTTAGGGAGGTGTACGTCTGTCGAACAGGTGGTCAGAAAGAGGAGCGCCCCAGCCCTGTGATTATGCCGTCACTATCCATCGTGCCCAATTCCTCGTCGCAGCGGCACGATACATTGCATTCACGATGTCCAACGGGAATATATTCAGGATCGCCCATTGCAAACCATTTACCGTTGAGCGCGATGCACGTCCGACAACTGTCGCCGCGATGCCGATGCGACCGCACCATCAGCCGCTGCCCCGGCATGGCGTCGGATGCGCCCGCCCGTTTTTGGGCATGAAACGCGCCGCGCCCTGCTTGCATATACATCTCGGCCCGACGCACGGCGCGGCCGTCCAGCGGTTGCTTGCCGCTCTCGATGTCGACGGCGAACTGGCGTAGATAGGCATACTGGCCGCGTATGATGCCACCGGCCCGGCCGCGCTCGACGGCGGTCATGTTTTCGACCCCGCCCGACGCGGCGGCGACGGCGGCATAGTTGACGTTCTTCACCGCCCGCGCCATTGCTGTCTGCCATTCAGGCAGAGCAATCTTGCCGTCTCGCAGTTGTTCGGTCAACGCCCGGCCGGATTCACGCCCCGCCTTATCGACGAACCTGTCCAGTTCGCCGCGAACGGCCGCGGCCGAAACGTAGCGCCCGGTTTTGGCGTCTCGATAGCGGTGTTGTTCGCCGCGTTGGGTCTGGATTGCCGTCCAGGTGTACTCAGGCATTGGCGGCTTCGTCTTCGTCGTCATCCGGCGGCGCGGCCGTCAATAGCGCCATGAGGCGCGGGCTGCCGTAGCGTCGCACGAATTCCAGCATGAGCGGCGTATCTTCGGTGACGTGTATCTCCGCCATGCGGTCTAAATCCTCATCTGTCCACTGAATCGCCTTGCCCCGTTTCCCCTGCGGTCGCGGTGTCATTGCGTCAACCCCTCTTCGCCGTAGGTGTCGGTGCGGGCAATGGCGGCCAGTTCAGCGGCCGAATACCCGGCCAGCGTGTAGGCCGCTGTCATTGACAGGCCGTTGCTCAGGTGCGACGCGGCGACGGCGGCGCGGCTTTTCTCCAGCGTCAAATAGTCCAGTTCCTCAAAGCTGTCCCAGTTGGTCACAATGCCTGCCTCATCGAGCGCCGGGCGCGGCCCAAACGTGTTATGCAGTCGCACGGCATGACGCATCACGCGCCGCCACGACAGGCCGTAGGTTTTGGCACGGTCGGCTATTTTGGCGATTAGCCCGCGCTCCGACGCGACAATCGTATCGGCCGCGGCCACCGCCCGGCTATCCTGAAACATGGTCAACGGCACGCGCGACACCTGCGCGATGGTCATCGTCGCATGACGCACCGCTTCGACCAGCAGCGACAGGTCGCCCGGCGGGATTGTCCCCCACGCGGCCGCGGGATTCTGACTGTACCAGATAGCCCGCGCCGCGTTGACCATTTCCTCGCTGGGTACGTCGCCGGTCAGTGTTACGAGTTGGAACCCGGTCGCGTCGGCCGCGGCTATCAGATCAACCCATAGCGATGTCAATACGCGTTGGAGAGGGATGATAGCCTCAAGCTCCGACGTGCCGTAATCGTCGCCATTGGGGTTTGTCGGAAAATGCACGACCGGCACGCCCAGCGGTTGCCCCGTCGCATCAACCCACGGGATAGGCCAGCGCTCGCCGTCATGGTATTCAGTCCATGCCCCTGCCCGGCCGGTGATGTATTTCTCAATGCGGTTGTCGAAGTAGAGATTCAGCCGCGACTTGCCCCGGTCGTCGCCTTCCTCAAGCCGCCACTTTTTGAATCCATACAACGGCACGCGCCGCTCGCTGGAATAGATAATCCCCGTTCCGTTGCTGCCGTCATAGGTCATCTCATGATGGAATTCAGGCATAGCGGCCGCGTCATCCCATTCGACAATCACATAGCTGTCGCCGTCACGCAATGCCGACAGATGAATATCGTCCTGGTACGCGCTCAGGTCACGCGCTGCCCACCACATCGCCAGCGCCCTTTTCGTCGCCGAGCTGGTTGCAGAGAAACTCTGCACGCTCAGGCGTTCGGCCACCGTATCCACCACCAGCGGGCAGATGTTGGCCAGCGACCGAATTTGCGCCGACGTGATACCGAGCCGCGTTTCCTGCCGCTTGCTCAGGCGGATGTCATGCTCGCCTTTGTAGAACTCTCGATACATCGCTACGTCGGCATAGCCCAGCCCGTCGCTCTGAATCAGCCATCGCTCAAATGTGTCTATCGGATTACGCATATTGAAATACTCCCGCCCCGCGTCTGTCTATCCCGTGCCACGCCAGCGCCAGCGCCATAACGCAGTCGTCGTGCATCCCCGACGGCGCGCTGTAGCTCATGCCCGACGCCATCCGCTTGCCCTCATACGCCTGTAGCTCGCCGATCTGCGTGGGATCGGCCAGTATGCGGATTGCCCCGTGCTCAAATGCCGCCTGTAGCGACTGAATAAGCGGCCCCTTGCTCGATGCCGACGTGTGGAAGGGGACGATACTCAGGCCGCGGTCGCGCAAATGGTCAATCACCGGCTGGCCTATACTATTGTCCTCGATAATCATCGTCTGCAGGTTGAACCGTTGGTAGGCCGCCGCTATGCGGTCTTCTAGCGCCACGTAGCCGATACGGTTGAATCGGTCGATGTACACCTGCTCGCGCGTTTTGGCGTCCAGTATGGTGATTACCGTGAAGTCGGTTTCGTTGGCAACGTCCACCCCGGCAATGTAGGCGCGACCTGGTATGGGTTCGTCAATCGCCACGGCCGTGGCCGCTTCCATCACGCGGTGGAAGATGCCGCCCGCGTCGTCAAGGAACTCAGCAAGATATTCTTGCCTGAAAACGCTCTCCGGCAAGCCGCGCCGCGCTGCTTCGATTTCATCCGGCGCGATGTGGGGGTTGTCGGCCGTCGGCAGTTGCCAGCCGTGCCACTCATGATCCTCGTCGTCTATGCAGCGCTGCCACAAACGCCAGAACCAATTGCGGCCCTTCGGCGTCGAGATGAACATCGCCCGGCCGCGCCGGTCGGACAACGCCGGGCGCAATGCCTCAAGCCACGCCTCTTCTTTCATGAAGGCGCATTCGTCCATCACAACGAAGTCCAGCCCCTCGCCGCGCAGACTGTCGGGATTGTCGGCGCTTCTGACCTGCACCTCGCCGCCGCCGGGCAACGTCACAAGCCGGTCGCCCTGTCGTATCTCGGCCCCCGGTATCTGCATAGCCAGCCGTTGCACCAATCGCCAGCCGACGGTCGCCACGGGATAGGTCGGCGCAACCCACCATGCCCGCCCGCCACTGGCCGCCGTGTGGATACACAAGGCCGAACCAAGTCGCGTTTTTCCCCATCTTCGGCCGCAGGCCAGCACGCGGAAACGGACATCGCTCTCCATAACACGGCGCTGTCCGGGATGAAGCGACGGCGCGTTAATCGTTAACGTCGCCATTGTCACCCCATGTCATATTGATAGTTACCGGCCCGCCGTTCGCGCCGGTATGTTCCTGCCGCTCCCCCCACCCGCGCCGCTTGGCCTCCGGGCTTGCCTTCAGCGTCCATATCACGGCCGTCATATTGCGGTCGAGCACCTCAGCACGTAGCGCACTCTCGGCCATGTCTACCAGTGATTCACGTTCCTCTCGTAGCACCTGCTGGAGTTGCGGCGAATTGGCGATGCGGGCGTGGAGCGCGGTACGACCGACGCCCAGCGCCTTCGCCGCATAGGTGACGTTGCCGGCGCTTTTGCGGATGGCGTCCTCTATCTGGACAACTGACGGGCGGCGTAATGGCGTTTTTGTGTGTATGGGTTTGTCAGTCATGGCGGTTGTTCGGCCGTGAGCTTGTCGGCTTTGGCGGGCATGGCTCTAGTCGGCGTCTATCGCTGCTTCCTGTATAGGTTTGTCTTCTACCGTGTAAATCAGCGGCAGACTGAGAACAGTTACCGCCGCTTTGTACAATATCTGGCCCGATGCAATCCGGGTAACGGCCGCGCCAAACGGCATCGCCTCAGCGCCGAACACCGGCGGGAGCAGGACGAACGCCAGCAGAGTAAACACGATTGAATCAATAGGTAGGCTCACCGCGTTACTGACCAGCACCCGCGACCATTGCGGCGCGGCCGGGAATCGCGTTTTCCAGAAGTGATAGGCCTCGGTGTCGGTTAGCTCGCTTGCCAGTTCAGCCACGATAGAGCCGATGGTGACAGCCGGGACAATCGCAAAGATGGCGTTCCACGAATCACCCAACGCGAAGAAGTCCGGCGACGGCAGGCGGGAGAGTATCAGCATATAAACGGCCAGCAGGACATTCAGCGCGGCGGCCGTAAAGATTGCCATTCGCGCCCACTCCCGGCCAAGTCGCTTGTGAATCATATCCCGCAGGGTGAACGTCAGGGCGAAGATAAACGTGCCGCCCGGCATAACGACCCCGCCGATCTCGACCAACTTGGTCGCGCCGATGTCGGCTATGGCTTGCGCCATAATGTACGTTCCGATCAGGATTACAATTGCACGAATCACGGTTTTTGACATGGTTTCCTCACGTGTAAATGGTGGGGTCTGGTACCCCTGAAAGTTGAAATGCCTCGCGCCGCTCGACGCAAGTACCGCAAACGCCACAATGGACGGAACCGCCTTTGTAACAACTCCAGGTGTCGGCATAGGGAACGAATAGCGAAGCCCCTAACGCGACAATCTCCGCTTTTGTCATGTGGACAAACGGCGCGTAAAGATGTAACCCCTCGACCGCGTGGCCGTCGGTCGCGTGCCGTTCCATCCGGTCAAATGCCTCGATGAACTCCGGGCGACAATCGGGATAGATCGGATGGTCGCCCGCGTGTACGCCGGTCGCTACTATCCCCGCCCCTTCCGCAACGGCCACAGCATAAGCAATAGTTAGCATGATAGCATTGCGATTAGGGACGACCGTTAGCCGCATATTCGGCGCGGTATAGTGGCCCTCCGGCACGTCGACGTCGTCCGTCAACGCTGACCCACTGAGAAACGGGGTTAAGGTTGACAGGTCGATAACGTCATGCCTTGCCCCTAAGTCGTTCGCGCACTTGGCCGCGAACTTAAGTTCTGTTACGTGGCGCTGCCCATAGTCGAACGAAAGCAGGTGCAGGTCGTGCCCCTGGCTTGCCAGCAGATAGGCCAGCGTTACGCTATCCATCCCGCCGCTAACGATAGCAACAGCTTTCATTCAGTATCTCCATTGCCCTGCTGGTATCCCCTACCCCCCCCCGATCTAGGGAGTGTTCGGATAAGTGGACTTTTAGCCCCAACTGAGTGGCGCTCCTGGAGCGCCACTCAGTTGGTTGACTTGGCACAGATGCGGTCTGATGTAGCTTTACGCCCGACATAGGGAGTGTTTCATAAATCGCTTCCGATAATGACGCGATAGACATATTTGCCGCAGGTATTTGATTAGTCGATCCTCCGGCAACACATCCGTAAACTTTTAACCCCTGGTCGGCATCGCTATAATTAACCCCGTTGCTTGTATCGGCAAGGTGCAGGCGAACGCCTGCACCTTGCACCGCTTCGCCGAATCGGGTCGGGTTGGCGTCTGCCAAGTGCGCCCGGACGCCGGGCGCACTTGGCAGACGCCCCGGAATGTATATCTCGCCGTGCCGCTGTCTTAGCCACTGCTCGGCCATCATGTAAGATAGCGCCGAGATAGCGCATATCTTGGCCCGGTCGTTACGCTTGCGGTCTGCAAAGTCGCGCCAATCGAAGCCAAGTTGAGTAACTAGCCTGGCGTGACCTTGCCATTCTTTTACATTTCCTAGCGATAATGTTTCAAACTTGCCGCGGGCGGTGTTAAATACCGGAACCTGCCCATAACGAAAACCACTCCCCCATGACGAACTATCAACGCTATACCACGGGAAAGACTTAACCACAGTCCATGAGGTTGCGCCGAATCCATGAAACACGGCGCGACCTTGCGCCAGCTTGAAGCACTTAATTAACCACGGCATGATCCGCTTAGGGAATCTCATATAGGGAACCATGCCGCCGAGGGCAATGTATTGGTATCTGTCGAGCAGCGCGTCAAGGTGCGCCATATCTGACCCGGTGTGAAAGACGGGGAGCGGGTCAAGCCCCATATCCTCCAGCGTCTTTTGATTGCGGTCGGTTGCCGCCGGATCGCCTATCACGTCAAGGTTGGAGTGAACGGTTAGCAGGTGCGCCCATCGCTTCACCCACGCCGCATAATCCGCTATGTCGATATGTGCGCCCTGGCTGGCCGCGCTGAACGCCCCGCTATCGGCAAAGACTTCGGGATAAGGAGCAGTGAAATACTTCGCAAATAGCGCGTCGAGGTCAGTGTCTTTGTAATAGTGATAACTGAGTAAAATCCGTAGTTGCATATTAGCTCGGTCAACACCACTCTTGGGCCAAGAGTGGTGTTGCGGGTCGCGCTCGGCTAGGTGTAGTTTCATACTTTCGGCGGTGTACCTTACCCCCCCATGCTCGGGGGAAGGACTGAGCTAAGTAAATCATGGACGGCGATTAACCCCCGATCTTCTGCTACTCGGTTTCCGTTCGCCATTGCGTTACACGGAACCAAATACAGTAACATCGACCGCCTCTAATATCTGTGCCGCCTTGTTCGCCTCGTCCTCGCCGGGCAAGCCGTCCATCAGTGACCGCCAGCGCCGGAAGGTGTCGGGCGATACCTGCACCCGGATAAACGGCCAGAAGTCGCGTTCGCCGGGGTCGCCGTATTCGTCGGCTAGGTCGTCAAGGTGCGGAGTATCTCCGGCATCGTACAACCCACTGTGCGCCGCCAAATCCGCCAGCATCGCCTGCACCCCCTCCTCCCCACTTTGCACGCTGGATAGCAGTGCATCGAGCGCCCCGGCGTCGGCCGTCGCCATTGCTGCAAGCGGGTCGTGGGTGGCCAGTAGATAGGCGGCCTCGCTATCGTCAACGTCGAGAATGAGGACGGGCCACTTTTGCGGCGCGGCGTCTTTTCTCAAATGCCCGTCGATCACAACCAGCGC
>Ga0138256_10003449_pt1 | contig 16809 bp, 20 predicted proteins | sample KNB2016incub_MG_FD_105486 | JGI IMG/M metagenome (GOLD analysis project Ga0138256, IMG submission 105486) | Active sludge microbial communities from wastewater in Klosterneuburg, Austria - KNB2014incub_MG | ecosystem: Engineered > WWTP > Activated sludge > Unclassified | place: Austria... | reverse complement strand
TAACAGAAAAAGTCAGTCAGACTTTCTATGCCTCCAATGTGGATATACAGAAAATGCAGACAGAAATGCTGCCAAAAACATAAAAGCTCTGGGACTACAGAGCTTGGTGTTGCAAGCAAAAGCGCACAACCGCCTAGATGCCCCCACTATAATAGCGTCAGCTATTTAGTGGTTGGGAGTAGTCACTTATTGGCTCTAACTTAGGTACTACAGGAACTGCTATTTTGGCATCTTTTGTTTTAGGGGCCGAGGCAAAAAAAGCAGCATTCGCAAATTGTTTACTAAATTTGGGAGGAGTACTTGTTTTTTTACCTTTTCTAAAATCATTTTGTAATTCAATGACGATTTTTACACTTGATCCTTCTTTGCAAGTGGCCTATGCTCATCTTCTTTTTAATCTTATAACAGTGAGTATTTTTTTTCCATTAAGACATCAGATTATCAAAATTGTAGAAAGAAAAAGTTTCTTAATTTCTTGAGGCCTTATAATCCACAACAAGATTGTATTTATAAAGTCCTGATTGAGCACAAGTGGCCAAAATTTTTTTTGTAAGGGCATAAGGAAGATTTTTATCTACCACAATATTGATGGCCGGGGCCTCCTTGGTTTGATCCAATAACCCCTCTACCTCGGCCTTCAAATTATTGGCCTTTATAAGCCATTCTTGAAGGGGAGCGATAAAATCTTTATTTTTAAAACTTTCTTCTAGCGTAGAGGCCCCTTGAGAATCAAAGACTAATTCTTCCTCTGCCCAAATTTGTTTGGCCGAAACTTGAAGAGTAATACCTTCCAATTTACTTCCCTCAGATCGGGAAACAGGTAGTTTAATCTCTTTTATTGTTTTAAAAACGGCACCAGAGTAAGACATATTTTGAATTAAAAAAACTAGTAAAATAACAATAATATCTAAAAGGGAGGTAATCTCAAGATCCTCTGGCCCTTTATTCTTTTTTTTATATTTTAATCGTTGTTTCATTGTAGATTTCCAAAAACTAAATTAGGAAACAAAAAAGTTGCTTTTTGATCAAGTCCTTTTTCTTTGTAGAAAATGGCCTCATCTGTTGGATTAAGATGTCTAATTTCATCAATGTAAGCAATCAATTCTTGAGTGCTTAAGTTGGCCTCAGGGAAAAGAATGGCCGTTTTATCTTTGGGAAAATCTTTTTTAAGAGAGACTAAGGCCTCATGAAGACTTATTAAATGTTCTTTTGAAGTAGAAGAAAGAGAGACGGCAATTTCTTTTCGCAAACTTCTTGTTGTTTCTGCTGTAAAAATTTGAATTCGTTCTTTTCCAAGATGAAGTTCTAAATTTAAACTTTTTTCTTCTTCCTCGGGAGGAGTACTAGAAATAACAGGGGCCGAAGACTCAACTTGAAAGGTTCCAGAAAAATTAGAGGTAATGAGAAGAAAAAAAATCAAAATAAAAATGCCATCTAAAATAGGAATGAGATTAAGGGCCGTTGCTTTTGAGACTTTTTTATTTCGGGAAGGGCGTTGATATTCAGAAGATTGAACTGTCATATAAAATTATTCTCTTTCTTCTTTTATTTTTTTAGTTCCTAAAAGATCCAAAAGTTTTACAGAAAACTCGTCAATTTCATTGATAATTTTTTCTGATTTAGAGTGTAAATAAGAATGAATCACCATAATGGAAATGGCCGCGATAAGACCTAAAAAGGTTGTGTTCATGGCCGTAGAGATTCCAAGAGATAAAACTTCTTGTTTTTGTGCAGGATCTGCCGAGGCAATAGATTCAAAGGATTGAATAAGTCCTTGAATTGTTCCTAAAAGACCAAGAAGAGTCGAAATATTGGCCATGAGTTGTAATTGGGACAAGCGTGCTTCAGCAAGAGGAATGACTTCTAGGGCCGTTGCATCTAAGGCGTTTTGCATCTGTGCTGTACTTTGATTGGCCCTTTTAAGTCCACTCCCTAAAACTTTTGCCAATAAAGCACCACTGCCGGCACAAATACGTAAGGCCCCTTGCAGATCTTGTGAGAGAATAGAGCGTTGAATTTCATTCATGAAGGATGGGCCATTAACATCATATTTAAAGGCCAATTTAAAAAATCTCTCCAAGGCAATGGCCAAAGCAAAAAGCCAGACAGCGAGGATAACCCACATAAAAGGGCCTCCTCGTTGAAAAAATAAAACAATAACTTCAAGAAAATTAGGAGCGGCAACCGCCACCGCTTGTGTTGTAGATTCCATAAAAACCCTTTCTGTTTAAAAATGCCATCTATGTTTTATTTTTAGTATAACAGGATTTTTATTTTTACCCAGAAAGGGAATAATTTTTTTTAGGATAATTCTTGTAGAGATTTTTTAATTTCTTCTTTTGATTGAAGGCCAACTAAGGTTTTTTGGGCCTCTCCGTTTTTAAAGAAAATCATGGTAGGAATTCCGCGAATTTCATAGTGTTGAGCAATGTTGGGGTTTTCGTCCACATTAACCTTTACAACTCTTGCTCCTGTGCCCATTTCAGTGGCCACGTCCTCTAAAACAGGGGCCAAGGAACGACAAGGGCCACACCATTCTGCCCAAAAATCTACAACAACAGGAACAGATTGAGAAAGAACTTCCTTTTGAAAATCTTGTTCTGAAATTTTTTTTACTAATGACATTTTTAACCTCGTATTCAAATTTTAGGTTTGAGTATACAATTTTAGTCAGAATGCCTTCATTAGACAATAAGACTTCAAAAACGGCCCATTTTTCCTCTTTTATAGAAAAAAAATCTTTAGAAATACTCTTGTTAAGGATAGGAGCAAAAATCGTTGATTTAGGCTTAGGAGCACTTTCTTTTTTTATTGCGTTTCCTTTTGGTGTTTTTCCCTGTCTTTTTTTTTTACTTTTAATGGATGCTCTAAATAATGGCCAATCTCCTGGAAAAATTTTATTTGGATTAAAGTGTCTTCCATTGTCAGAGCTTGGAGGCCCTTTTCCTCTTTGGAAAATTTCTTGTCTTCGAAATTTTCCTTTTTTGGCCCTTCCCTTGGTTTTTTCCTCTTTTCTTCCTCTTTTTTTTCTTCTTTTTTTGAGTGTCTATGTTGTTTTGGAAATATTTTTTATTTACAAGACAGGCCATCGAATAATTGATATTTTTTCTAGAGGACAAGTGGTAAATGACTTTACTTTTACCTCTAAAAACGAGGAATCTTCCTCTAAGACGGGATTACCACCCGGACAGTGGTATTAGGCCTAGGCCTCCCTCTCAACACAAATAAAAAAAATCGGTAGTTTTAAAATTGAAAAAATTAGTAATTGTTGACCTGAGTAGTTTTATTTTTAGAGCTTACTTTGCTATCACTCCTTTAAAGTCTCCAGAAGGAATTGTCGTCAATGCTCTTTATGGCGTTGCCTCTATGATTTTTAAACTTCTGGAAGATGTTTCCCCTAACTATGTGGCCATTGCTCTTGATACTAAAGAAAAAAATTTTCGTCATGAACTAGAACCAAATTATAAGGCCAATAGATCTTCCCCTCCTGAGGACTTAATTCCGCAATTTGCCCTGATTGAAGAATTGCTTAGAATCATGAATTTAAAACTTCTAAGGTTAGGAGGATTGGAGGCAGATGATTTAATTGCTTCGCTTGTAAAAAAATTTTCTTCAGAAGTTGAAGAAATTGTAATCATTAGTAGTGATAAAGACCTTATGCAGTTGGTTTCTTCGAACGTTTTAATCCTAGATACAATGAAGGGGCTTTATTATGGAGAAAAAGAAGTAAAAGAAAAATTGGGAATTTTCCCTTGTGCGGTGGCCGATTATCTTTCTCTTGTAGGGGATACCTCGGACAACATTGCGGGTGTAGCTGGAGTTGGCCCTAAAACAGCTATAAAAATTTTAGAAGAATATAAAAATTTAGAAAACGTACTAGGAGTTTTAAGGGAATATAGCAAGAGTCCTGCTTTAATCCCTTCTCTTCTCAAAAAATTAGTAGGACAGGAAGAAAAAATCCTCTTGGCCCGTCAATTGACTCAACTTAAGATTATTTCCCTAGATTTTGAGTTAGAAGAATTATCCTTTCGTTTTGAATTTTCCTCTTCTCTTAAAAAATTTTTTGAACGTTTTCAGTTTAAACAATTTCTTAAAAAATTTTCTTCTTATGAAAAACAAGAAGAAAAACAAGAAGAAGAAAAACAAGAAGAGAAAGAATCTTATATGTTAGTTTCTGCTGAAGAAATGTTATCTTTTGATTTTTCTCAGGGAATTGCGTGTTTTTTAGAAGAAGATCATTTCTTTTTTTGCTTAAGAAACCAAGAAAATATTCAATATTTTTCGATAAGTGAAAATGAAGAAAGTTGGAAAAAAATTTTACTAAAATTAGGGACAAAAGAATCACATGTTATTTGTTGGGATGCTCGTCTCTGGTTTCAACTTGCTTTTAAATATCAATTTTCGTTTGAGGCCATTTGTGATGACCTTTGTTTAATGAATTACCTTCTTTCGCCTGGAAATTTTTCTTCAAAAAGGGAGGATAGTAAAAAGACGTTACCTGAATGGTTTCAAGAGGCCATTTCTTTGCAAGACAAGTTAAAAGAAGAGCAGATGCTTGACGTCTATGAAAGAATTGATTTTCCTACTTTAAAATTATTAGTAGAAATGGAATCAGAAGGGATTACTATTGAGAAATCTATTTTACAAAATTTGGCCATTCTTGTTTCAGAAAAATTGCAGTCATTAGAAAAAACTCTTAAAGAGTTTTCAGAAAAATCTGACTTTAATATTCGATCTCCTAAGCAATTGGCCTTAATACTTTTTACACAAATGAGATTACCTATCTTAAAGAGTAATAAAACAGGCCCTTCTACTGATGCCTCAACGTTAGAGGCCCTCTTAGAATTGGAAAATCTCTCTTCTTTTGGCCCTCAGGCAAAAGAAATTTTAGAAAAACTCTTAGAGTTTAGAGAATTGGATAAGTTACTTTCAACTTATATTTTACCATTACAAGAGAAGATTTCTTTGGAAACAGGAAAAATTCATACACAGTTTACCTTAACAGTAACCTCTACTGGCCGCCTCTCTTCTCTTAATCCAAACTTACAGAATATCCCTATAAAAACACCCCTTGGACGGGAAATTCGAAAGGCCTTTGTGGCCTCTAAGGGAAATATTTTTGTTGCTGCCGATTATTCTCAAATAGAATTACGCCTTTTGGCCCATTTTTCGCAAGACCCTGTTTTGTGTGAGGCCTTTCTTGAAGAAAAAGATATTCATGCACAAACGGCCGCTGAAGTTTTAGGAATTTCCTTAGAAGAAGTTTCGTCAGAACAACGTAATTGGGCAAAGGCAGTCAATTTTGGTCTAATGTACGGGCAAACTTCTTTTGGTTTAGCAAAAACCCTAAAAATCCCTCAAAGCAAGGCCCAAGAGTATATAAAACGATACTTTCTGAGATTTTCTAAGGTAAAAGTCTTTCTTGACTCCCTTAAAGAAGAGTGCCTTCAAAAGGGGTATGCTATTACCCTATGGGGGCGTCGCCGACCTATTCCTGAAATTTTTTCTCAAAATACTGTGACAAAGTCGTTGGGAGAGCGTTTAGCTGTGAATTCACCAATTCAGGGCACTGCGGCAGATCTCATAAAGATAGCAGCACTTTCTCTCTCTTCGCATAGAGAAATAAAAGATTTGCAAGGCAAGATTCTTTTGCAAATTCACGATGAACTAATTATGGAATGCCCAGAACAAAATGCCGCACAATGCCTTTCTGTCATGAGTAAGGTGATGGAGTCGGTTTGTTCTCTCCATGTTCCTTTAAAAGTCAGCTGTTCTATGGGTAAAAATTGGTTTGATCTCAAGTGAAAAATTTTTCTTTATTATCTTTTTGCTAATTCCCCTTGACACTAAAATTTTTGATATCACTTTTTGTTTGCATTACAAAAGTAAGGGGCGGTTGGCCCTGTTAAAAATTTAGATGGAGGAATTTTATGCAAGTTAGACCTTTACAAGACAGAGTTCTCGTTAAGAGAGTAGAAGAAGAAACAAAGACGGCCGGAGGGATTATTATTCCTGACAATAAAACAGAGCGGCCATCAGAAGGAGAAGTTGTTGCTACCGGAAATGGACAACGGTTAAAAGACGGAACTTTACGCCCTCTTGATGTAAAAAAAGGCGATAAAATTTTATTCGGTAAATATGCTGGAACAGAGATTAAAGTTTCTGGACAAGAATATTTAATTTTAAGAGAAGATGATATTTTAGGTATTATTCAATAATTTAATTTAAATTAATTTAAATTATTTTTTTATTAAAAATTTAAAAATTTAAAAATTTAAAACTTAGGAGATTTTTTTATGGCAAAAGAACTACGATACAGTGAAGAAGCAAGAGGTCTTATTCTTGAGGGAGTAAATGCTCTTGCAAATGCAGTGAAAGTAACATTAGGCCCTAAGGGGCGAAATGTCGTTATTCAAAAATCCTTTGGCTCACCTCAAATTACAAAAGACGGTGTTTCTGTGGCCAAGGAAATTGAATTGGAAAATAATTTCCAAAACATGGGTGCTCAAATGGTAAAAGAAGTGGCCCAAAAAACTAATGATGATGCAGGAGATGGAACAACTACTGCAACAGTACTTGCTCAGGCAATTTATAGAGAAGGAGCAAAATTAGTTACTGCTGGCCACAACCCTATGGATTTAAAAAGAGGAATTGATTTAGCAGTAGAAAAAGTTATTACAAAGCTAAAATCTTTTTCTCAGCAAGTAAAAACAGATAAAGAAATTGCACAAGTCGGGACAATTTCTGGAAATAATGACACAGAAATTGGACGAATTCTTTCTGAGGCCATGGCAAAAGTTGGAAAAGATGGTGTTATTACAATTGAAGAATCAAAAACGGCCGAAACAACTCTTGATGTTGTAGAAGGAATGCAATTTGATCGTGGCTATCTTTCTCCTTATTTTGTCAACAATCCTGAAAAAATGGAAATTGCTTTTGATGAGCCTTATATCCTAATTACTGATAAAAAAATTAGCAGTATGAAGGAATTTCTTCCTATTTTAGAAAAATCAGTACAGACTTCTCGTCCTCTTCTTATTATTGCAGAAGATGTAGAAGGTGAGGCCCTTACAACATTAGTTGTTAACAAACTACGAGGCACTTTGAATGTTGCTGCAGTAAAGGCCCCTGGTTTTGGCGATAGAAGAAAAGAAATGTTACAAGATATCGCTACTTTAACAGGTGGAACTGTTATCTCTGAAGAAATTGGAATGAGTCTTGAGTCTACAGATATTACACACTTAGGTAGAGCAAAAAGAATTACTATCGACAAAGAAAACACCACAATTGTTGACGGTGCTGGCAAAAAAACAGACGTGGATTCCAGAGTTTCTGTTATTAAAAGACAAATTGAAGAAACAACTTCTGATTATGACAGAGAAAAACTTCAAGAAAGATTGGCCAAACTTGTAGGCGGTGTTGCTGTTATCAACGTAGGTGCTCCTACTGAAACAGAAATGAAAGAGAAAAAAGATAGAGTGCAAGATGCTCTTAATTCTACTCGTGCCGCAGTAGAAGAAGGTGTTGTTGTGGGTGGTGGATGTGCTCTTCTTCATGCAGCTTCTGCTCTTGAAGGATTAAAGGGCCAAAACGAAGAACAAGACTTTGGAATTAAAATTATTCGTAGAGCTTGCGAAGAACCTGCTCGTCAAATTGCCATAAATGCTGGACTTGAAGGAAGTGTTATCGTAAACGAAATTAAATCTCAAAAAAATAACAATTTTGGATTTAATGCTCGTGATGGAAAATTTGAAGATCTTGTGGCCGCAGGTATTATTGACCCTGCCAAAGTTGTCCGTTCTGCTCTTCAAAATGCCGCTTCTGTTGCAGGCCTTATGCTTACAACAGAAACAATGATTGCAGATCTTCCTAAAAAAGATGAAGGACATTCTCATGGCGCTCCAGGAATGGGCGGTATGGGTGGAATGGGAGGTATGGGCGGCATGATGTAAAAATTGCCGACTCTGATTCCTTATTTCTAAGAGTTGATTAAAATTCTTTTATTATCCGAAAGGGAAGGTGTGAATAAAACACCTTCCCTTTTTTTTATTTCCTTGGAATCTTCTTTTGCCGCTAAGCAAATGAAATCTCTTTTAGATGATCTTTCTTACCCCTTTTCCTTCTTCTCTTTGGCCAATCCCTTTCCCTTAAAAGAAACAACCTCAAAAAAAATGGCCATTTGTCTTATCTCTTCTTTGTTAGAAAAAAAACTTTTTGAAAAAAATTATAAATCTTTTTTATTTAAGGCCCTACAAAATAAGGCCCTGCCCTTATTTTTACTTTCTTATGAAGAGTCTTTACCCTCCCTTTATCAAGAAAAAAAAATGGGAATATATGTTCCACTCTCTCTTCCTCTTTCAAGAGATTTTGTAAAATTAAAATTGAATCTATGGTTAAAAGGAGAAGTAGAGAATGAATTCTTCTCAGAAGGTAAATCGCACTAAAATAGTGTTACTGCAATTAGAAACTAAAAGAATTTATGAACGACTAAAAGAAAAAAAAGAGGAATTTGTCTTATTGTATTCTTTAAAGAGAACGAGACGCCCTTTTGAGATACTATTTGAATCAAAATTAAAAAATTTAAATTTATCTTTTTTTGAAAATTTTAGTGAAGAAATTTGTCTTGCTTATTTTCAATTTTTTTCTTCAATAGAAGAATTAGAATGGTACTTACTTTTTACAGAAGATCTCCCTCTTTCCTTAGAGCAACATGTGGAAAAATTACTTAAAACTTGTAAATGCTACTATGATGTTTTACAGCTCTACTTAAGGGCAGAATTAGAGGTACATAATTTCTGAAGAGGCCCTTTTGAGCCTATCTAAAACAGCTTGCCATTTAAGATGAGATTCTAGTTTTTTAGGGAAAATATATAAGATTTTTTGACAACTAGAGTCTTTATCCATTCTATGAAGCGTAGCATATAACTCTTTTGCGGTGCTAAGAGGGCCTTTTTCTATTTCTATGGGAAAAACTTTTTTATATTCTGCTAAATTTAAATGCTCAGGAAGAGAATAGTTTTCAGAAGCAAAAATTAAAATAAGTGGAGTTTTAGGAGCGTAGTGTTTTTCATAATTTCCAGGAGCAAAAATTTGTTCTTTTTTTTGAGTTTCTCTTTTTACTTTATACTGAGAATCAATAAGGGCCTTTTCTAATTCTTCTTTATCAAGTATTCCTTCTCGTAAGATAAGAAGAATGTTTTCTGATTCTTGTGATGGCATAAGAATGGTAGATTCAATTCCAATCTCGCAGCTTTCTTTATTTGAAAAGGCCCCTAAAACATAAAGATCATTTTGATATTTTTTAAGGAGTCCTTCCTCTAAATGAAGGTGTTGTGTTGGAGAGAGAAAAGTAAATTCATTGGCACTAGGAGCGGCCAAAGGAGTTTTTAAAAAATCAATGAAACCAAGTGTCAGTGGATTATTGGGAATTCTGACTCCAAAAAAAGCAGTAGAAGAAATAAGAGGAGAAATTTCAGGTGGTTTTGGGAGAAGAAGAGTTAATGGCCCTGGCCAAAATTTTTTTGCTAACAGAAGTGCCCATGGAGGTAAATTTTTGACAAGAGATTTCACCATTTCAAGGGAAGAGCAATGGACAATAAGAGGGTTATTTTTAGGTCTATTTTTAAGAGTAAAAATTTTTTCTAAAAGATCCTCTCTGTCGATAGGGGCAGAAAGTCCAAAGACTGTTTCTGTGGGGATAATAACTAATTTTTGTTGATTAAAGGCCTCTTGTCCTTCTAAAAAAAGATCTTTCACGTTATTTTTTTTCCTATTTCATCCCCAAGATGAATAAAGACTTCACGCCCTTCTTGAGTATGAAAAAGAATATCCTCGCTAGGAGTCCAAATATTCGGGGCCCCAATAAGGACAACAGTAGAGCCACCAAAAAGAAACATTCCTTTTTCTTGTCCGCGACTGACTCTTGTTTTTTTTCTTAATTTTTCAGGGGCATAAGTTTGTTCAATTGTACCGACAAAAGTGGCCCCGACTTCAATAATGGCAAGTGGCCCAAAGTGATCTGATTCTAAGAGAGTGACAGTTCTTTTATTAGTGCAAAAAATTTGAGGTAATTTTGCAAGAGCAATAGGGTTGACCGAATGATATCCACCCTCAAGGGAATACTCACAAAGGACAACTCCCTCGTCAGGAAAATGAAAACGGTGGTAATCCACAGGGCATAATCGAGCAATTAAAACAGGGCCATTTTCTAGTTTTTTGAAAAAATCACGCACAAGAGTAAAATCAGGCCAAAAAGAAGAAGGCCCTAGAAGTTCTTTGGCCGAAATTCCTGCATTTTTTACAGGAAGAGAGGTTTGATTAAATTGGTGAGAAGAAAATCCACTATAGCGTCCTTCTGCAAAGGCCCCTAGGAGAGTGGGGGAAGTTGGAAAACTTCTTTTATTTTCTTTAAATTTTCTAATAAAAAATTCATTAAAATTGGCGTAACTTTCTGCTTGGGTTTGCCCTTTAGAGATTGGCAAACTTCCCGACATATATTCTTCTAAATCAATTTCATAATCTTGGATAAAATTTCTTATTTTTCTTTTTGAGATAGGGTGAGATTGGTATTTACCATAAAGAGAAGAGGCCCAGGAAGAGGCAATAAATGGCCAAAAAACTTGTCCAGAGGGGCCATAGAGCCATTTAATCCCTTCCTCCCCGTAAATTTTTTCATCCTTTAGTTGTTTTAAATATCTATGGTAAAAAGTAAGTGACATTTGATTTATTCCTGCGTCATTTGCTAAAAAATTAGGATCTAATTATAGAGGATATTTTACAAGGAGTACAAAATATATGAAACATCAACATCAAGGCCCTAGAGGCCTAAATTCAAAAAGACTTTTTCTTTTCTTTTTAGTTTTTGTTTTATCTAGCATTACTCTTGTGCGTTTTTGGAAAGAATCAAAAATAAACAAAAAAACGTCAGAGGTCTTAGTGAATTTTGCTGGCAATGTGGCAATGGCCTCTTCTTCTGAAAATTCTTCTCCTCTTTCTCCTTCAGAGCGAGAAAGGGTGGCAATTTTTCAACAAACGGTTAAAGGGGTTGTGGGGGTTACAAACATTCAACAAGTAGGAGATTGGTTTTTTGGGGGAGAAAGTGAGATTCCTGCAGGAACCGGTTCTGGTTTTGTTTGGGATACAAAAGGGCATATCGTGACAAATTTTCATGTGGTTCATAACGGAGATACTTTTACGATTAGTTTTTATGGTGACCCTAAACAATACAAAGCAAGATTAGTCGGGGTTGAACCCGCCAAAGATATTGCTGTTTTAAAATTAGAAGAATTTCCTGAAAAACTGTACCCAATTCCTGTAGGGGATTCCTCTCAGTTAGTCGTAGGACAGGATATTTTGGCAATAGGAAACCCCTTCCAGCTCAATCATTCACTGACAACAGGGGTAGTTTCAGCACTTGATAGACAAATTAGAGGTATCGCAGGCCTTAAGATCAATGGAATGATTCAAACAGATGCGGCCATTAACCCAGGTAATTCTGGAGGCCCTGCTATTGATTCTAGGGGAAGGCTTGTTGGAATGAATACACAAATCGTAAGCAGTACTCAAAGTAGTGCTGGGGTAGGTTTTGCTGTTCCAGTTAATACAATAAAAGATATTGTGCCCCAATTGATACAGTTTGGGAAAATAACTCGCCCTGTTTTGGGCGTAAGAATTTTAGAAGAGGAGTATATTCGTCGTTATTTTAGAATCAAAGAAGGGGCCATTATTAAATATGTTTTAGAGGCAGGCCCTGCAGATAAGGCCGGGCTACGGGGAATTAGACAGGATCGTCGTGGAGGAATTTATTTAGGGGATATTATTTTAGAAATAGAGGGGCAAAAAATAAATTCTGTAGAAGATATTTTTCAAGTTTTAGATTCTAAAAAATTTGGGGATGAACTAATTGTAACCTATTTAAGAGAGAATCAAGTGAAAAAAACAAAAATTACTCTGTTTAAAGTAGTGGAATAAAAAAATCCTTTGTCACCATTGTCAATTTTTGTTCTAAAACAAGGCAGTGGGAGAAAAATTTTGTTAGTAAATAGGCATCATGAAGAGAAAAAAGAATAAGTTTTTTTTCTTCATGAGCTAATTTTTGTATGAGTTCCAAAAATTTTCCTTGAGAAGAATAATCTAGAAAAGAGAGAGGTTCATCTAAAAGAATGACAGGTGTTTGTTGTAAAAAAACACGACAGCAGTCTACTTTTTGTTTTTGTCCCTCACTTAGTTCTTGAAAAATTTTCTTTCTAAAAGAATCAACTTCAAAAAGTTTTGAATAATAATATTTTTTTTCTACAAATTCTTTTTTTTGAAAACTAGAAAGAGAATAAGAGGCCAAATTCCAATAGTCTTCCACTAGTATTTTTTGATCGAGAGGAAGTTGAGTGGATTTAAAGGCAATAAACTTTGCCCTATTTTGAGGAGTTATTTTTTCTTGTTGAACGAAAAAGTCAGAAGGCCTTTGTAAGGGAAAAAAAAGGCATAAGGATTGAAAAAAAAGAGTTTTTCCGGCACCGTTGTGCCCCCATAAGGGAAGTGCTTGAAAATGATTTTCAGGGGCAAGAGAAAAATTTTGAAAAGTCTTATGTAAAAAAGGAAGAGTTAGAGAGGTAAAAGAAATCATGATGTTTTTTTGACAATAAATAAAAGAAATATTCCTCCAAAAACGGAAAGAAGGGAATTAAGAGGAAAAAAAATCCACTGAGAAAAAATTAAATGAGTATAGGCCAAAAAAATTCCTAATAATCCTCCGAAAATAAAAGATAAAATTAAAAGAGTTGAGGCCTGTTTTAAAGGAAAAAAAAGACGAGTGAAGTGAGGAATAAAGAGCCCTACAAAAGAAATAGGCCCAATAAAATAAGCAAGAAAGCTTGTCGTCAAGGCCACAAGGCCTAAACATAAAAGTTGTATTCTTGGAAGATTAACTCCAAGTGATTGTGAAAAGTGATCTCCCATTCGAATAATATTAAGAGCGGGAGCAAGTCTTAAAAAACCTAGAAGAGAAAGAGAAGAAAAAAAAAGAAAAATGATCCCTTCTTGAGGGCCTAGTCCCCAAAAATTTCCTTCAAGTTTTGCCATGGCCCAAGAAAAAAGTTCTCTTGGAAGATAATGTCCGATTGTTTGCCAGAGACTTGTGGAAATTTGAATGAGAAGGAGGCCAGCAAATAAAGGAAGATATTTTTTATGAGGGTGCAGGCGGGAAAGTCCTAAAGGCAAAAAAAGAGAAAGAAGACTTCCTGCAAGAATAAAAAAAGAAGAGGCCCAATACCATGAGTGTAATTTTAAAGAATGTGGCATCCAAAAAAAAAGCAAACACCAAATTAAAAGCCCTAAAGAGGCCCCACTAAAACTTCCTAAAAAGTAGGGCTCCATAAGAGGATTTTGAAAAAAAAATTGAAGAGCATTACCTGAAATAGCAAGCAGGCCACAGGAAAAAAAACTTGCTATAAATCCCCATATTTCAAAGGAAAAAGAAAAGGGAAAGGAAAATAGAAAAGAATCCATAAAGTCTAATGTTTGATAAATTCTTATTTGAGAATTTTTAACCAGCGAGTGTTCTCTTTTTGTTCTCTAAAAATAAAAACAAAATCTTTTAATAATAAATCTGGTCTTGCGGCAGCATATTCCCAGTAATCTCCTGAATAGTCAAAAATAACGGGAATTTTATCGAGGGTTTTGCTTAGATTTTCTGGTGTCTCGAAGAGGGCCTGAATTTTTGAAGAAAAATTTAAATTTGTAAACCAAAATAGGGGCCTTGTAGGAGAAGAGAAAAGTGTTTTTTCAAAAATTGGAAGAGGAATGCTTCTTTCTTGGGCCGAAGAAGAAATCGGGGCCAAAAAAGATAAGAAATCTTCGCCTCCAGCAAGAGAAATAAGTGTTAAAAGAATTCCCTTGGGAGGGGGAGCAATCCATTGGCCTTTTGTATATCTTCCTAGCAAGAGAGAAATCTTGGGATATTTTTTTGCTTGTTCTTGCCAGTAAAAAAAATTTTTTTCAAGAGAATTAAAGGCCTCCAGTGCTTTTTCATATTTTCCTAAATAAACTCCAAAAATTTTAAGCCATTCGGCCCTTCCTAGGGGGTGTTTTTCTAAGTAATCATCAATTGGGATGATGGAAGATATTTGTTTTAGATATGGAGAATGGATGAGTGAGGTGTCTCCTGTATAGCTAAAGAGAAGAGAGGGAAGATTTTCTTTTTTTAGGGTAGAAATATCTACAATTTTTGTTTTGATTGAATTTGAAAAAAGAGAATAAAAAGGGTGAAAAGAGAGCAGAGAAAGGGAATCTAACTCTTCTAAAAATCCGAGGTGTGTGGTGCTGGTACTGGAAATATTTTTAAAATGTTCGTTTTTATTTTTGTAATAAGGAGGGTATCCAGCGATGATTATTTTATAGCAGGAAGGAGATTCTTCTAAAGAGACTCTTTCAGCATAAAGCATCCTTAAGGGAGAATAAGATTCTTTTAAACAATCCTTGGCCCTTAGAGGGAAAATCAGAAACAAAATAAAAAATATTGAAAATTTATTTTTTGTAGGAAAAATTTGAAGATTTTTCAAGAGACCATTGTTGTTTGGAATACTTAGGGTCTTCTGCGCGATATTTTTCCAGATTGAGATGAACTTCCTGCTTATCTTTTTCAAGGCCAATTTTTTCTTTAAAGAGGCGAAGTCGTTTTTCTTCCAATTCAGTAAGTTGTCTTTTCCAGTCATTGTCCAATTCTGCTTTTTTTTGTGCATATTGCAAATTAATAGCATCAGCTTCTTCAATGAGTCGATGTAATTCTTGAGTTTGCCGTTCAATTAGGCCTTCAAGTGCCCGAGCTTTATTTTCTAGTTTGGAATAAAGTGTGGAAACAACTTCTTGATTTTTGGCAAAGTCAGGGGAAGTGATTGGGATAAGGTAGTCTGTTCTTATTGACGTCAGATAAAGACATTCTTTCCATTTAGAAACAACAAGAAGCAATTCTTGAGGGGCCCTTTCTTCAATAATTCCTTCACAGGCCTTATGTTCCTCATTGAGTGGGTGATGAAGAAAAATCTTATTCCCTACATTTAAAAATTTTTGATTTGGAAAAATAACTTTGAGCAATAAAATTGCCTCATCTTTTCCTGTAACAGGAGAAATTTTTAAAATTCTTGCTTGATATAGCTCTTCTGTTGTTTTTTGAGCAAAGAGTAAATTGAGCTGTAGAAGTAAAAGTCCTAGAGAATAAAATATTTTCATTACAATTAGTATACAGAAAGAAGAAAAATACTTTTATAAGGGGTAATTTTTCTCCAAGTAAAATAAAAAAACAAAAAACATTCGATTCTGAATAATTTTTATTTTAAAAATGAAAAATACATGTAAATATCTGTTGGCATTGGCCTTGCTATGCGATTAGGAATAGCAATTCTTTTTAATAGGAGAAAGAATTTTAAAATAAAAAGGGGTAGGCGTTTATGTCACTGCAGCAAAAAATTTTAGAATCTTATGTGAATCTTTTTTCGCAGCGTCCTTCTTTTAAATTTATGTCGGAAGAAACTGAGATACAGATTAGTCGACTTTTTCGCATATTCCAAGGAAGCAAAATGAAACTTGAGGAATATGAAAAAATTCGTTCTCTTGTGGCCTTGAAAAAAAATGAGAAAATATTAAAGGGTAGTGAGAAAATGTTTTATCTCCTAGAAAAATATGAAGGTTTTATCTCCTTAGAAATGGCACAGGAAATTAACCTTGAGTTGCAAAAGAAAATAAGAATTTTAGAACTTCGAACTCAAATAGGAAATTTTTTTTCACAAGAAGGAGTAAAACATGACACTGCTTGTTAGTGAGAAAATGGTTTTAGAAATACTTTTGCAATCACCAGAAAAAAAAATTTATATTGAAGATCTTAAAAATCACTTAGGTGTTTCTTGGCCTATTTTAAACAAAATATTGTCGCTTCTTGTTAAAGAAAAATTTGTCTTGTGGGAAGAAGAATTAGGCCTTATTTCTCTTTCTCCTGACTCGGCCCAATTAAAAGATCTTTTTCAAGATAAAAAATTTTGTGTAGAAGAAATAGGAGATATGGCCAAGGCAATGGCCTCTTCTAAACTGAGTGAAGTCAAAAATGAAGAAGGCCTAAAATTTAGATTTAAAAAAATGGCCATTACCAAAGAACAGCAACGACAACTTTACATAATGTTTCAAGATATTGAACTTCTTTTGCAAAGAATGGAAGCGCAGTCTCTTAAAGCATGGGAAGAACAAGAGTTGTATGTCGTTTATTGTGGTGTTTCTTCCTTAAGAGAAGTGGGCATGGCCCAGTTGCAATATTTATAAAGACTTATTTATGACTCTATTATTTTATTCCAATCAATAGGGGAAATATTCTGAGAAGATAAATAACTATTGGCCTTTGAAAAAGGCCTACTTCCAAAAAAGCCTCTATAAGCAGAAAGAGGTGAAGGATGAGGGGCCTTTAAAACACAATGTTTTTGAGTGTTAATTTTTTCCCCTTTTTTCCAAGCAAAAGAACCCCATAAAAAAAAGACAAGAGATGTTTTTTCTTCATTTAAAATTTGAATAACTGAGTCTGTAAAAAACTCCCATCCTTTATTTTGATGAGAGGCAGGCAAGTTTTCTTGTACCGTTAAAATACTATTTAAAAGTAAAACGCCTTCTTTGGCCCAGGGAGTCAAATCGCCATTTAAATCTCCGGAAGAAGGCCTTTTAAGTGAAATTTTTAGATCTTGTGAAAGTTCTTGAAAAATATTTCTTAGAGAAGGTGGAATGGGAACTCCTTTAGGGACAGAAAAACTAAGCCCATGGGCCTGATGAGGGTTATGG
>Ga0138256_10003448_pt1 | contig 16809 bp, 24 predicted proteins | sample KNB2016incub_MG_FD_105486 | JGI IMG/M metagenome (GOLD analysis project Ga0138256, IMG submission 105486) | Active sludge microbial communities from wastewater in Klosterneuburg, Austria - KNB2014incub_MG | ecosystem: Engineered > WWTP > Activated sludge > Unclassified | place: Austria... | reverse complement strand
CTGGCTCTTGACGTGCACCGTCTGTTATCACTCCACACATGCGAGAAAAACTGGTGCGCCCTATGCGACGGCAATTCACCGTCGCCCTATCCGGCGGCTTGACGACCGCCGGGGTGTAGGTTAATCGTTCTGCCCATAATCCCTATCAGGGTCATAGCCGTCGCCATAGCCGTAGTTGTAGTCGTCGTCGGCTCCGATGATGACCAGCCACGCCATGTGCAGCGCGACCAGACTGTTATAGGCGGCCAGCAACCCGTAAACGACGGCGACATAGCGGTAGGTGTTGCCGGGTGTGAATGGCGCGGTGATGAACGTCGTAAACGCCATCCCGCCGAACGCTGCCATCATTGCGGTGGAATGAAACCCGCGCGCTCGCCACTCCACCGTGGGGATACCGCGATAGGCGGAAAAGCGCCCGATGAGCATCCCGGCGACGGTCAGGGCAGCGGCCCAGACCAGTGTATTCAGCCCGAAAAACGCATGTGCCAGCACCGCCACGTACCCCGCCCCAATCAGCATGAGCGAGAGGAGGAATGTTCCGTCACCCGGCCTTTTGGCCTTGCTCAGTATGATCAGGGCGATGAATGCGACGATGCCAATCCAGTAGATTTTCATCTCGCTCATTACAAATACTCCTCGTTGCCGTCGGGCACGTCTCGCGTGCTCGCGGCGACTAGCAGCCCGTAGAGCAGCCCGACGAGGGCCAGCAGCCCGACGCAACCGCATGACAGGGTGAGCAGGGAGAGGGTGATGCTCATTACGGGTATGCCTCTCCTTCCCCAGCCGCGAACGGCAGATATACCGGGCTGGGATACGGCGCGGGATATGCCTCTACGGTCGGCGGGGCCGGGTAGGGGTCAATCGGGCCGGGGTATGGGGCTACCGGCTCGCCTGTCGGTTCCCATTCCGGCGCGGGCGCGGTCAGCGTCGGCAATTCCGGCGGCGACGTGTCCGGCGCGGCCATGATGCTCCACACGAGGCCGGCCAGTAGCGCGGCGGTCATGGTGACTATGATGACGGCGGGTAGGGGGATGCGGTTCATTGGGTTACTCCGTTAGCGAATAGAGGCAGTGTGTCAATCGGGTTGATGCAATGGCGCGAAAACCAAACCACCTCGCGCCCAGCGTTCTGTCGTCCGCGAGCGTTGCCCTGAGAGCCGTAGCCGCCCGCGGCCTTCCATGCGTGCGCCTGCCAGCCGTCGGGCATGTGGCCGCCGTGCTCCGTGTCGTAGCCCGCGAGGGCGATGCGCATAAGCGGATTGTCGCCGTTGGCTATCGCCCACTCGCGCACGTCGGCGCTTATGTCGTTGTCATGGCTGTAAAGTTGATTGTTGCGTTCGGCGTGCGAGTAGGGCGGGTCGAAGAAGACGGCCGTCACACCGTGCCTCCATGTCACGCTAGGGCCGGTCACGCGGTTCCAATCGCCGCAACAGACGCGCACGCGCTCCAGCCGGGCGGCAAGCTGCGCGAAGTAGACGGTCAAGTGGGCGCGGCGAGGAGTGCCGTTGGCGTAGGCGGCGACGCCGCCTACATTCGTTGCGGGCAACTGCCGACTAACGCGCCCGTGGACGCCGTTACCTTGCCCGCCGCTGCCGAGGTGGGGCCGTTGTCGGGCCACGCCATTGCCCGCGTCGCCGAGGTGGGGGAGTTGTCGGGCCACGCCCGTGCCCGCGTCGCCTTGCCCGTAGACGGTCTGCCCGGCGTCGCCCGGCTCAGGGATAGCGGGCAGACCGCCAATCCAGCAGCTTGCGAACCACACCCACCAGCCCGCGCTCTTGGGGTCGTAGTAGTCGGGGTCGGCGCGTAGCCGCTCTGCCCATTCCCGCGCGTCGGGCCGGTAGTAGAGCCAATCGCCCCGCGCGTGTAGGTCCAATTCTGATACGGGCCAATCGGCATAGTAGGCCACTTCGTCGGGCGCGGCTTGCGTCGCTCGCCAGAAGTTGGCGAGATGTCCGTCAATGTCGTTGACCGTTTCAATGCGGTTGCCGTCGAACGGCGGCCGGCCGAGCAGCACCGCGCCTGAGCCGAAGAACGGCTCGATATAGTTGGGCACGTCGCCAAACCGTCGCCAGACCTCAGCAGCGATGCGTGACTTGCCGCCCATGTACGGAAATGGTGCTTTAATCATGTCTCTCCTCAAAACGGCGCTCGCGTCGTGCTCGGCAACTCGCACCGAACGGCGAAATACTCCCACGCAATGCCGAAACCTACGCGGTATTTGTCCATCTGAAACACCACGTTCGGGTCGTCGGGCGAGATGTAGGTCCCGCCGACGCTACCCTTCATGAGCCGCCACCCGGCCTTGCGCAGGGCGGCCGTGAACTGGCGGCGCGTCCAGGGCTTGAACAGCGGCGGTTGCACAATGTCGGTCATCGGTCGCCCCTCTTCAGGTCAATGGCGGCGATGACGAATACAACGGCGATGAATAGGGTGACGAGAATCGCGGCGGGTAAGGGAACGTTCACAGTGATCTGATAGCCTCCTGTAAGGTGGTGTTGTTAAGGGCCATATACCAATCGATATAGTCGCCGGTCAGACAGCCCGCCCAGCATTTCGCGTGCCGGCCGTCGGGGTCGATGGCGACCGACGGGTTGCGGTCGTTGTGGAGCGGGCAGGGCGACCACCACAGGTTGCCGCGCCGCCGCGCGCCGGGGAATAGCTCGAATAGCGAGTGGGCGTCTTTGATACGCGCTATCGGACTGTCGTCGTCGTGCGCGAGTAGGGGCGTCATCGCGGCGTGCCAGGGGTCGGCGGCCGGGACGGCCGCGGCCGCCCGCGGCGCTTGTTCCTGATGCGCCAAAGCCAGCAGTTCGGCGGGCAGGACGCAGGCCAGCCGGTCAACCCGCAGGATCGGCGCGTCGCTCAGTAGTTGGTAGGCGCGGCCGCTGGGGTGAATCGACGGCGGGGCCAGCACGTAGCCGCCCGCCGCCTTGATGTCGATACTGCCCGCCCTTGTGGTCTGGGTTGGCTCGTCGATGAATAAATACACGTGGACGCCGCGCGCCGTCTCGACGGTGTAGGAATAGGGAGCCGCTGGTGCGTTCTCGCGCGACCAGTCGCGCCACAGGTCGTAGGCGGGCCGTTGGTCGAAATCGAGGACGACCAGCCCGCGCCAGCCGGTGATCACGGCCAGGTTGGTCAGCCGCGATTGGAACCAGCGCCGGATTTCGGCGACTGTCGGCAGGCGGGTTTGGAATTCGCGCCATGTGGAGAGCGTCGGCCGCTTGTCCCGGTAGGCGATGGGGATCACGGCGATGCCTGAATCGAGCCAATACTCGGCGGTCTGTGTGTGTAAATTCATATTACCGCTCCGGGGGCGCGGCGGGTGACGCCGCGATAGCTCCAGACCTGTTTGACGCGCTTGCGTTCGTGCCCCCATTTTTTCATGAGCATCGCCAGTTGCATGAGGCTGGCGCGCTGGATTTCCCGCAGGCCGTAGGTTTCGAGTTCCAGGATTATTTCAATCCCGGATGTCCACACGTCGGCGGTCGGGTCGAGGTCGTAGTAGCGGCGGATCATGCCGTCGAGCGTCGCCTCGTTTTCGTACTCGGAGTTGATCTCTTCTTGCCGTCTGCGTTCGGTGATTGTCAGTTCCCACGATTCGCCGCTTTGCCAGGCGACAAAGGCCTCGGCCCACACCTGGTCTACGTCGAGGTTCTCGTAGCCAAAATCGATACTCAGCAGGTTGACGACGGCGAACCGGGTGTTGCCGGTCGGGTCGTTGAGGAAGCCCGGCCCCTCCTCGTTAATCGTACCGATGAGGGAGGCCAGCGCCGGGCGGGTCGTGTCGTGCCGGGCGTAGGGACGACGCATGGTGACCTCTTGCCGCGAGATAAAATCCTTGAGGGCGCTGCGGTCGGCGCGCTTGGTCGTGGCGTCGAGTTCGCTCAGTTCCCAGACGAAGGTGGAGGTCAGCCGCCACCAGGTGTCCTTGTCGTCGGTGTTGAGCGGCCCTTCCATGAAATAGTCGGGCAGGGGACACAGCCAGCGGCAGAATCGGGATTTGCCGATGTACTGCACGCCGTCCAGAACGAGCATGAAATTACGGCTATTTGTATGCGCCTTGGCGACGGCGCCGATGAGCCAGCGCCGCAGGTACAGCGGGAATACACCGTGCTTGTCGGTGAAGTAGTCGGTCAGTTTGCCGATGTGGTCGCCGCCGTCCCACTGCAAGCGGCTGAAATAGTCGCGGACGGGGTGATAGCAGTTGTTCCCGGCGTGGGTCATCCAGGCGTCGGCGATCTCGGTCATCCGTTTGTGGCGCAGATCGCGCATTTGCGTGCGAATTTTCGCTTCCAGCATGTCGTCAATCGCCTTGCCGTTGACCTCGATGTCGCCAGTCACTTCGTTGTATTTGAATGAGTAGCCCAGACCGGTCAGGTCTCGGATGTAATCCTGTGTTGTCGCCAAAATCCGTTACTCCCCTCTGTCGAATTACGATACGTGCTCCCAGCTGCCTGTCAGGCGATTAGTAAAATTTGACCGACGGCTTCGCCCAGCAGACCGGGCGCGGCGCTCTGCATCGCCCGGCCGCCGGTGGCCTTGGCCAGCCGGGCCAGAAACGCGCGACCGCGGCCGCTTTCCGGGCCGATGTAGACGGTGTGGATCGGCGACTGGAAGCGCCGCGCGGCCCGCAGGGTGGCCTCTTTGCTGTTTGGCTCGCCGTCGGAGATCAGGACGATTTTCGATGCGCCGTCGGCGATGTGGACGAAATTGAGCGCGGCGGCCATGTCGGTGAATTCCCCCTCGCGACTGGGTACGCCGCCGGGGCAGAATTTGACGCTGCTCGAAAATTCGATGACGGCAACCTTACCGGGGTGCTGGCGCTGGAGCGCCATTAGCTCGGCGTCGGCGGCGTCGTAGCGCGATTTGCCGCCCGGCGCGTCGGCGGCGCTCATGCTGGCGGATTGGTCGATCAGGACGATGATCTCGCAGTTCAGAAAACTCTCGGCCAGGCTCATGCCGTCACGGTTGACGACGGCGGCCAAACTTCCGGGGGTGATCGCGTTGTTGGTCATATCCATGCCTCCAGCCAGGTGTCCGACCCCGCCGGCCAGCTCGTGACGAGTTCGCGGCCGCGGGCGTCGGTGATGGGTTCCCATTGGTGAATCTTCGAGACGATAACCCGGCCGAGGCGTTCGGTGCCCTCGACCAGAATCAGGCCGCAGCGGAGCGGCGGTCGCCAGTAGTCGGCGAATATCGACGCGGACGGCAAAACGTCCTCGCGGCCAAGACTGGCTTCCAGCGCCAGCCCGGCGTCGTAGCGCCGGCGTTTGAGTGGGTCGCCCAGAATCTCCCAGGCGTGGCCGATACGCTTGAACATTTCAGTCGCGTCGGGGTCGCGGTTTACGTCGGGATGCCAGCGTTTGGCCATGCTCCGGTAGGCCGTCTTTAGCGCCGCGGCGTCGGCGTCGCGTTTGACGCCCAGAATGCCGTAGCAGGTCGCGGCCGCGGTCGGTTGCGGCGCGGTACCGATACCGCCAATCTCGAACCAGCCGCGTAGTACGTCCTGGGGAAAAACGGCCGACCAGTCGCCCTTGACGTTGCCGAACGCGGTCATCGTGCCGTCGCCCCGCTCTTTTGGCGCGCCGATATAACGGACTTCGAGAATCCGCTGGACGACGGCCGGCGCGTCGTAGAGGGCGGCCAGGTGCGAGACGACGGCCAGGCCGTGCCGGTTGCACAGGTTTTCGAGCGTGGCCAGGTGGGGCGCGGCGACGAGCCAGCATTTGCGACCGGCGTCCCAGCGCCGGTCGGCGGCGGGAATGCGGGTTTTGAAGTCGGCCAGCATCCCGGCGTCATAGGGTGAGTGGAATTCGAGAGCGCCGCCCGCGGCGCGAATCGTGGCGCTCATCATCGGGTTCCTCTGGCGAATTGTCCGGCATAGCGGCGGGCGGCCTGCTCGTAGGCGCGGGCCGCTTCGCGCGGGTCGGCATAGGAGCCGAGGTAGATTTTCCGGCGGTTGACGGTGATGGACGCTTGCCACGGCTTGGGGCCGGTTTGGTATGTGTTGCGGCTCACCCCTTTGTAGCCCGTCGTGTTGTGGGCGGACAGATCGCGGTTGAAGGCGTTCTGACTGGAATTGCTCAGGCGCAGGTTGTCGCGCCGGTTATTCAGTTTGTCGCCGTCGATGTGGTCTACCAGTTCCCACCGCTCCAGCGGCCGGCCGGCGGCGCGGGTCATGACGATGCGGTGCAGCCGCTGCATGGCGTAGCTGCCGCTGCCGTTGTTGATGACGTAGCCGCAGGAATTGACAAACCAACTCTCGTTTTCAAGGTCGGCGTCGGCGGGGTCAACGTAGGTGATGAATGGCCCGGCGCTAATTTCGGCGGTCATGATGCCACCTCGTCGGTCGCAATCAGGGCGTAGCGGGCCGCGTCGATCTCTTCCATCGTGGCCGGGATGGTGCCGCCGTTGGCCGTTAGCACGGCGTCGGGACCGTACTCGGCGATCAGGGTCTGGGCGGCCAGAGCCGCGCGGCCGCTTTCGTCGGGGGCGTTGGTCTCGACCGAAACGTCGGCCGTGTCGAACCATTCGGCCTCGACCGTACCGTCGTCGAATTTGGCGGCGGTGTTGATGCCGTTGATCACGTCGGGCGCGGCTACGTCGGCGGCGAAATCGACGGCCCGCCAGAGGGTCATGCGTTCGGGGTATTTCTCCCAATTCGAGCTGGCCTTGGCCAGCCCGGCGCGGCGGGCGTCTTCGAGGGTGAAGCGCGCGGTGTACTCGAATCCGTCAACGCGGCGGATGGTGCATTCGTGGCCCTGATGGGCGCCTTTGACGTCGGTCAGTTGGGTGATCTTGACCTCGGCGATGATGTGCCGGGCGTTGAACAATAGCGCCAGCATGCCGCGGGGGCTGAGGGTCGGACGGCCCTCGACAGTGCGGATGAATTCCATTGAGGCGGCCAGTTGGAGGCCAAGCTCGCGGCCCTTGAGCATGATAGCCGCGGCCGCGGCGGGGCTGGCGACGTTGAACAGGCGCGAGGCGTGCATGACCGGCGCGATGGCGTTGATCATTTCCCACTCGGCCGGGGTGATTTCGCTTCTTGTAGTCACTAGTGCATTCGTCATGGGGTTCTCCTCAGAGGGGACTACCGACCGGCCGTCGGCCGTGGGGGGCGGCTTGAGTTGCGCAGGAGGTGCAACAGGGAGGCGAAGAAAAGTGTCACGTGCCGGTCAGTAGTCATGGTTGGTTAAGCGCTTACGATTTCGAGTTTGCAGTCGGCGGGCAGGCCGAGGGCGTCACGGGTTTTGTGTCGCGTCTCGCGGCCGATGCCGATCAGGTTCAGGGTGTCGTCGGTCAGGACGCTGAGGGCGAAGGCGGCCGTGCCCGTCTGGTCCAGGATGCTCTTGGCGCGGTCGGGGCCGATGCCGGGCAGGCTCATCAGCAGGGCCATGCCGGGGGCCAGTAGCTCGGCCTTGCGCACGCCGCCGACGCGGACGGGGCCGCGGTCGCGCCGGGCAAGCCGGTCGATGAACGGGGCGAACTCCTCAGGGCCGCTGAGGTACACCACGGCGACGCCCATTTCCTGTACGGTCTGGAGCGCGCCTTGTACCGACGCCCAGCGCCAGTTGACGGGGGCGCCGTTCGATAGGGTTTTGCCGTCGTGGGTGGGGGCCAGCGTGCCCTCCACGGCTATGTAGCTCCACGGCGACATATCGACCATCGCCGCGGCCTGGTCGAACAGCCGACTGTCGGCGATGGAGGCCAGCAGGTCGTCGGCCGTCTTGCGCTCGATGATGAGCAGATTGCCGTCGGCTGCGGCGACCCACATGTCGCCGCAGGCCAGCTGGGTCACGGCCGTGACCGCGCCGTCGAAGGCCAGTCGCTGCATCCAGTGGGGTTCTCGGTGATCTATCAATACGGATTGAATCGGGTTGTCGGGCATGGCATACCTCGGTCTGCCCGGCCGGGTTAGTGACGCCCGGCCGGGCGCGGATCGGGAGGAGAACCCAATGCTAAAACGCCGGCTCTGCTGTAGCCGCCGCGATAGCCTGAATAACTTCCGGCGAGCCGAGATTAAAGTGCTTCGCCAGAATCGGATTGCCTTTGAGGGCCGCGTCGAGGGCCACGGCGTCTACGCCGTCGCCGCGCAGGGCGGTCTTGACGATGGGCGGCAGGAAGGCCAGGGCCACTTGCCGCTCGGCGTCGTTGGCGGCCGGGGCCGTGCCGTTGGTGGCCGGCGCGCCGCTAAAGATGTCGGTCTGCGTGCCGCTGCCCAAGGCAGCGGCCTCGCAGGCGGCGGCGTTGGGGTAGACGGCCATGATGGCCGGCGCGGTGCGGTGTTTTTTGTTGCCGTCGCGGTCGGTGTACTCGCCGTAGGGTTCCATGACGGCGTGGACGAAGGAGCCGCTGAATTTTTGCAGGTCGGCGATGCCCAGGGCCTTGAGGCTGGGCAGGGTCACGCGCAGCCAGCCGTCGGTGCCGATCTCGCCGACGAACGAGCGGGCGTAGTTGGTTCCGCCCAGGTCCTGAATGTTGATGTCGATCGCCGTGCGGCGGTCGCTCAGGCGGTCGATGCCGTCGTCGAAGGCGACCTTGCCGGTGCCCTTGACGAGCTTGCAAAACCAGATGTCGAATTCGATGCGGCCGTAGATGTCGTTGGTGAACTGGGTCTCGACGGCGTTGGCCGCGGCTTCCCATGCGCTCTGCGTGTTGTTGGTCATTTCGGGTTCTCCTATGGAATAAAATCGGACGTTAAAGGGCGTATCCCATCTCGGCTATTGAGCCGAGGTAGTACCAGCTGGGGTTGTAGTACCGACCGGGCGCGACGCGGTATACGCTGTCGGTGGCCGGATCGAGGATGATGTCGCCGAACGCTTGACGCGGCTCGGTGTGGTCAACGGCGACGATCTTGCCGTCGCCGTTGACTGTCCAGATGTGGATGGTTGGGGTGTGCATGATAAATCCGGTATTTGTGAGGTATGCTATTCGGGATAGCCTACCGTATAGGGCGGGCGTGCCTTCATGCGAGCGTACTCAGTGATGATGAAACGCAGCGCGATGGATACGTTACGGAATCCCAGGCGGTCGTTGATCTCGTCCACGACCGCCCACTGCTCGGCGTACATCGAAACGTTGCGAGGCAGTGACCTGTCTTCTTGCGGCTGGCTGTCTGTATCGGTCATATCTCTCATTGTTTGTCCCTCTGGGTCGTATTGTTTCCTTTTGGCTCTAAATTTGTGACGTAAGGTAAGTATATCGCTACTTACTATGTCTTGTCAAGGGGTAACAAGATGAATCCGATTGGCAGTTTCCAAGAGGTTATAATTCAGGGAGTGGATGGGAATGGTTTTGCGGATTGGCTGGAAGAGGAATTAGCCGCCAGGGGATGGAAGCCGGCTGATTTGGCGCGCGCCTCGAAGTTGTCGAATGCGACGGTTAGCCGGATTTTGAATGGCGAGCGCAATGCCGGGCCGGATGTGGCGCTGGCTATCGCCAAGGGGCTGAATCTATCGGCCGATTTCGTTTTTCGACGCGCCGGCCTTCTACCTCCTCAGCCCGGCTCGGAACGCGACCCATCGTTTCAGGAAATTGTCGAAATCATGCGCAACATGACCGAGGCCGAACGGCGCGAGATCGTGGATTACGCGCTGTTCCGTTACAGGCGGCACAACGGCCGGGATGATACGCGGTGATCGGCCGGATTCTTGCCGTCGCCGGCGCGGTATGCGTCGCTCTGGGCGTCGCCTGGATGGCCTATACGTGGTGGCCGCGTGCGCCGGTGGTTCCGGCCGGGCCTCTCGTCGAGGGGTGGGCGGCGGGCGTCGACACGTTTGTCCTGGATGTGCCCGAAGGGTGCCGCGTCCAGCGCCTGAATTATACCGCGTGGCAACAGGACGACGCGCTGCCGGCTCGCATCGAATTCGCCGTCTCGCAGATGGGCGACCCGGTTAGCTCGACCGGAACCGCCGTCGAGGACCTTGCCCAGGACGTGGTGGATTTGCCGCTGACGGCCGATCAGGTCTACGCGCTGACTGTACGCGGCGTTAATGCCCGCTGGCGGTTTGCCGTGACCTGTTTGCCGGAGGCGAGCGGCCGCTAGGCTGCCCTCAGAGGCCTGTATTTGGCCCTCAGACGAACGTAGGGGGCCAAAGCGCGGGGAAGGGGCGTCTAGCGCCCCACGCGCCGCGATGCGCCTGAATTCCAGCGAGCGGTCAGCAACCGCCGCAAGCCGGGCCGGGCCTCCGGCCGCCGGCGCAGGGCCAGCCAGACGAACACCGCCGACAGGCGCGGCGAGCGGGCAATCAGGGCGGAAATGCGACGGAACTTCACCCGGTCAGTATAGCGGTTCGTGTCGGTTGTGGGGCGTGAAGAGGGCGTGAAGATTTAGAACGGCTGTGCTAGTGTGCCATAACGCATAATGAGCTACAATGTAGCTCATGAAAGGCATTAAATCGACCAGTATTCGCCTGACGGCCGAGGCCCAGCGCCTTCGAGCCGCGCTTGCAGAGAAGTTGGGTGTTTCACAGTCAGCCGTTATCGAGTTGGCAATTCGTCAAATGGCGGAGCGGGAAGGTGTGAAATGAGAATACGACGCCCTGCTGCTATTCAAATGGGATTGGATTTACGCCGATTGTCGGATGAGCAGCGGCGGAAGATCGGCACCGGTTTCTGGGAGAGGGTGCATAAAAACTATGACGGCTCGTCCTGTTGGCGGTTCGGCCCAACCCGCCCTTATCCCGCCTGGCGATCGGGTGTCGTGTGGTGGGAGGGCCAAACACTCTCGGCAACGTATTTCTCCTATGCCTTGCATCACGGCCGCATTGAAAGGGGCATGTTTTTATGGCGTGCCTGCGGGATCGCTAATTGTGTGAATCCGGCGCACCTCATGTATCGCCCCTATTTGGCTATGCAGGAGTGGTTCGCCAATCGGCCGCGTTTGGCTCCGGCACAGGTGCAGGAGGCTCGGCATCTGTACTTCGACCAGGGTACGAATATCTACCAGCTGTGCGAGCGTTACGGTTTAATGGATCAGGAAATGAGGCAGGTTCTAAACGCCTGAATATTGGCCGAGATGCAAACCTGCAAACCTTGCAAAGAGTTTCCTTTAGGGATGTTATTTTAAATACTTTCTAGGCTACTCTAGGTTTACTAGGTTTACATCTATTGTTTATATACCCCTATATATAGTCATTTTATGTATAAATCATACATATAGTACTAAATATGGGGGGTGGAAATCGTGCAAACCTGCAATCCGAGGTCTGCATGAGGTTTGCACATTTTGGGTAGGTCTGCACGCAAAATGGCGATTTAGGCGACTTTTGGCGCAATCCGGGCGAAAACGACCGCTGGAGGTTTGCACGATGGGCCGCTGGAGGTTTGCACACCGAGGCCGGAAACGCACCTTAAGAAAATGAATTATTTAAGGTACGCCTACCTTAAGAAATGTGTTTTTTTAAGATTAGCGGCCACTCGCGGCGGTATTGCGCCCTGCCCGGATGAGCGGCCCGCCCCTCGTTGGCGACGAATGCAAGCGGCCGTCAGTCCGACGCGACCGGCTACTCGTCCGGCCCGAACTCCGGATTGGCGGGAGCGGATGGGAGTCGAACCCACCACCGCCTACTATGCGTAGCCGGCCACTCGTTTTGAAGACGTGTCCGATGTGACGAACGAGACGCCGACGCTGACGGCCGCTTGTCTGTGGTTTTTCCGTAGATTAGGGGCTTATTCAGTGGAGGCGATTATGCACATGTCCGATGCGATTAGGGGCTTTTTGATGTTCAAGTTGGCTGAGGGGCTGCGGCCGGCGACGCTCGCGCTCTATCGGTATCATCTGAATCAGTTTGCAACCTGGGCGGAGGACCCGGTAATCGAGAGGGTGGCTGCGGCCGACCTGACGGCGTTCCTGGCCTGGCTGCGTACCGACTACCGGCCGGTTCGCGCCAATGGCGACGAGGGGCCGCTGTCCTCCCAGAGCGTCTACAACGCCTGGACAGCGCTCAAATCGTTCTGGCGATGGGCGGCGCTTACGATGGACATGCCCGACCCGATGGCCGGACGAGTGCCGCGCCCGAAGGTCCAGAACGTTGAGCAGGTGCCGTTTTCGGCCGAGGAGGTTAAGCGGCTGCTCGACGCGGCTCAGGCCCGAAGGCGTGGCCGGGCAACGTCGAACAAATATTTCATCCATGAACTGCGCGACCGGGCGATCCTCCTCATGCTGCTCGATACCGGTATCCGGGCGGGGGAGTTGGTCGCCCTGACCGTCGGTAGCGCACACCTGCCCAGCGGCAAGATAGAGATCATCGACGGCAAGGGGGGCAAGAGCCGGATCGTGTGGCTCGGCGACCATTCGCGCCCGGCGCTCTGGCGGTATCTTCAGGAGCGGCCGAACGTTGACCCCGCCGTGCCGCTGTTCCTGTCGGGCGACGGGCCGATGACCCGCTCGTGGTTGCGCAAGCGGCTGGTTCATCTCGGCGACCAGGCCGGGGTGACGGGCGTCTATCCCCACCGCTTCCGGCATACGTTTGCCGTGCAGTACCTGCGCAACGGCGGGGATGTATTCACACTCCAATCGCTGCTCGGCCATTCGTCGCTGGCGATGGTGCAGCACTACCTACGCCTCGCTCAGGCCGACGTGGAGCACGCCCACCGGCGGGCGTCGCCGGTCGATAACTGGCTGAAATGACCGCCATATATGGCGCACCCGGCCATTAGTCTGTACACATATAGGCTACTTGTGCTACAATCCGGCGCAGACGTTTCATTTTGAAACGTGCTGACGGATTGACGATATGAAAAGAGCCAGCGTAGCGGAAATTGAGGAATTGGTAGTCGAGCTTCGGGGAAATATCGCCGCGATTGCCCGGCGGCTGCACGTATCGCGGGGCACGATCCACAATCGGATAGCCGAAAGTCCGACCCTGCAGGCGGCCATCGAGCAGGCCCGCGATTCGTTTGTCGATAATGTTGAATCGGCACTGTACGACAACGCTCTCGGCGGCAATGTTGCGGCGCAGATATTCATCATGAAGGCCCACCCGTCGGCCAAGCGGCGCGGCTGGGGCGAGCGGCAGGAGTTCAGCGGGCCGGACGGCGAACGTCTGGCTGTTATCGGTATTCAGGTTATCGCGCCGGATGACCCCCTCGCAGAATGACGGTTTTTACGAGCTGACGGCCGACGGCGTGCTGCGCTATCGGTTCCACCCCGGCCAGTGGCAGGCGTGGCAATCCGAGCGGCGGCATGTTGTCGTGCTGGCCGGGACGCAGGGCGGGAAAACGACGTTCGGCCCGTCGTGGCTGCACCGGGAAATCCAGACGGCCGGGCCGGGCGACTACCTGGTCATCACGCCGTCGTTTGCCCTGCTGGATAAGAAGGCGCTCCCTGAGTTTCGGAAATTATTCGAGGATTATTTGGGCCTCGGCCGCTATGTCGGCAGTCCGTCGCGCCGGTTTGAAATTAGCGAGATTGGACAGCGGCGATTGTGGGGCCACAGCGGCCGCGCGTACAAAACGACCATTTGGTTCGGCTACGCGACCGACCCCGACAGTCTGGAGAGTTCGACCGCGAAAGCGGCGTGGCTGGACGAGGCCGGGCAGCCGTCGTTTAAGGCGGAGTCATTCGAGGCTATCATGCGGCGGCTCGCCATTCACCGCGGCCGCGTGCTCATCACGACGACGCCCTACTATTGGGGGTGGCTGAAGGCGCAATTTTGGGACGCGCCGGGGGATGACGTTGATCTGATTCGTTTTGAATCGATTATGAATCCGTCATTTCCGCGCGAGGAGTGGGAGCGGGCGCAGCGGACACTTCCACCGTGGCGGTTTGACATGTTCAATCGGGCACGGTTCACGCGTCCGGCGGGAATGATATACAACTCATTCGACCAGGATACGATGACCTGTCGGCCGTTCGTCATTCCGCCGGACGCGCCGCGGTATCTCGGCCTCGATTTCGGCGGGGTCAATATGGCGGCCGTCTATCTGGCGGAGGTTGACGAGCGGCTATACCTCTATCGCGAGTACCATGAGGGCAACGCGACGGCCGCCGGGCACGTCGCCGCGATGTTGGCGGGCGAGACCGGCGAATTTATGGCGTTTGGCGGCGCGCCGGGCGAGCAGCAATGGCGCGACGAATTCACCAACGCGGGGCTGCACGTATACAAGCCGCTCGTATCGGACGTGGAGGTCGGTATCAATCGCGTCTACTCTATTTTTGCGGCCGGCCTGCTGACTATTTTCGATAATTGCAGCGGCGCGCTCGACGAACTGGCGAATTACAGCCGTGTGACCGATGAATCGGGCAATCCGCTGGAGGCTATCGCCGACAAATCGAAATACCATCGGCTCGACGCGCTGCGTTACGTCGGTTCGTATCTGGCCGATGATGGGGATGCGGAATCCGATTGGATAGCGGCGGCCGATCCGCTGGAGGGGTTGTCATTTTGATGTACCAGGATGTGCGTGGGTCAGACGGTCGCAAATTGTTTCGCTACGACCCGGAGCGGAATCTGGTAGAGATTCGCCATCAGGGGACATTTTACACGGTCGATTTGAACCAATATCGGCCGCAGGCTGACCGGGTGGATGTGGTCAGGATTGTGCCCGATCCGGTGCTCATTGACAGCGAGCCGGTAACTGTTGTAATATAGCATCAATCGTATAGGTCAGAGCGCCTTGAGCGCCTTACCCGTCTGTGAGCGTCACGAACGCCGCGGGGTAGGGCGCTTTTTTTGTTGGTACTGGTATGAACTTCTGGCAGCATATTGGTAATTGGGTTGCGGGCCTCGGCGGGCGTGAATTGGCGGCCGTCGAGGCCGTGCCCGTTGGCCGGCCCGATGACGGGCTGGTGTCGTGGCATGATGGGCCGATGGGGGCCAATGACCGCAATTATGCGGCCATGCAGACGCAGTATAGCGAAGGGCTGACCGCATGGCGCACGAATCCCCAGGCGCGACGTATCATCGAAATTACAACCGACCACGTGCTGGGTGACGGTTTCGTTCCTGAAGCGCCGGGGCAGATGGGGCGGTTCATCACCCGTTTTTGGCAGCATCGGCAGAACCGCATGGAGATGCGCCTACCGGCCATTGTCGATGAGATCGGCCGTGCCGGCGACGTGTTTCTAGTCCTGTTTCGCAATTCGGCCGACGGCATGAGCTACGTCCGGCCTATCCCTAAATCGCAGATCATCAAAATCGTAACGGCGGAAAATGATTGGGAGACCGAAATCGCCTACCACGAACGGCGCGGCCCCGGCGAGGAACCGCGCGAGTGGCTGTCGCCCGCCCACCCCGACGCGGCCGCGGCCGATGCGGTGATGGTGCATTACGCGATCAATCGGCCGGTGGGGGCGTTGTGGGGTGACGGCGACCTGGCGACAATTACGCCGTGGCTGTTGCGCTACGATCAGATGCTGGACGACCGGGTACGCCTGAATGCGTTTTCGCGTATTTTTTATTGGTTCGTGCGAGTCAACAAGGGATCGGTTGCGGCCGTCACCAAAAAATACCGGGATAACAAACCGTCGCCGGGGGCGATTGTCGTCCACGACGATGGGGAGCAATGGGACATGAAAACGCCCAATCTGGGCGCGGCCGATGCGTCTCATGATTTGCAGGCGATCCGTATGATGATCGCCGTCGGCGCGGGCCAGCCGCCGCACTGGTTGGGCGATTCGATGGATGTAAATCTGGCGACGGCGACGGCGATGGAGCGGGCCGCTATTCGGCATTTGAAGCGGCGGCAGCTGGAAATAGCCGAGATGGTTGTTGACCTGTGTTATGTGGCCTACAGCCGCGCCCACGGTGTGGGGTTGCAGCGTCGGGTGCCGGACAGGGACGCGATCGCCGTCTCTTTGCCCGATTTGAGCCGAGACGACAACGTGATGCTGGCTCAGGCCGGAGGCGAGATGGTTGCGGCGTTCAATGGTCTGTCGGCCGCGTTGGGAACGGGCAGCCGAACATTGAGAGAACACATATTGCGGTTGTTCTCGCAGTTCATCGCCGAGCCGATGGATGCGCGCGAGATTGCCAAAATCCTGGACGAATTGGAAGCGGCCCGGCCGGTCGTCTCGTCTCCACCGCCGGACGGCGATGAGGACGAGGACGAGATGAGCGCTATCGGCCGCATATGGAGAAACGGAAATGGACACGGCTGATAACCGGATCGAGATCGAGCGCGGGCCGGACGGCGACCGGGTGACGGTCAATGGCGTCCTGATTCCCGGCGCGTCGTTGATGTTCTCGGACGCGCGGCGGGTAGTGCTCAGCATTCCGGCGACTGATATAAAGACGATCGCCACGACGCAGCCGCCGCAAGCGCGACGGATTGCGTTGAGCGAAGGAGAGGTATGACCAACAATAAATTCGATGTCGGCTACATTCCGGCCACTCGTCATCGATTTAATGCCTACGCCGCGCCGGGTCGTGTTGATCGTGAAAGGCACGTACTTTTCGGCGTGAGCGCGATGCAGGCGGTGGAGGCGATTGGCCACCGGCTGATGATCGACTACACGACGCTGGAGCAATTTGTCGAACTAGCTAACGCGGCCGGGAATGGACTGAAATCCCGGTTTACTCACCCCGGCCTGTCGGCCGACGGGTTGGGCAAACATCTGGGGCGGATGCGGAATTTCCGCATCGAGGGCGACAGGGCGTTGGGCGACCTGTATTTGAGCGGATCGGCCGCGCGGTCGCCACATGGCGATTTACGGTCCTACGTTGAATCGCTGGCCGCCGAAGATCCCGAGGCGTTTGGTATGAGCGTGGTTGTAGACGGCTATCGCGTGTGGAAACTGGATGACGGCACGGAGCAGACCGACGACGGCGACGGCAAACCTCAAAACGCCGTGGGTAAATACCCG
>Ga0138256_10003447_pt1 | contig 16811 bp, 14 predicted proteins | sample KNB2016incub_MG_FD_105486 | JGI IMG/M metagenome (GOLD analysis project Ga0138256, IMG submission 105486) | Active sludge microbial communities from wastewater in Klosterneuburg, Austria - KNB2014incub_MG | ecosystem: Engineered > WWTP > Activated sludge > Unclassified | place: Austria... | reverse complement strand
GTTTACCGAGGTCGAGCATATAACCGTCGAGCCCATAGCGGATCGCTCGCCATTTGTTTTCGAGGATGAGGCGTCGGTGATAGATGCGAAAACCGATATTGCCTTCGTTGAGGACCATCAATTTCGCGACGATCGCCTGAAACAGAGCGGCGATAGCGATAGTGTCATCAACCCGTGTCGGGATGTCGCAGATGCGAAATTCGAGCGTCGGAAAAAGATGATGCGGCCGCACGTCCCACCATATCTTTGAACCGTTTTGCATGCAGTTCATTTTGACCAAAAGATCAACATAAGCCTGAAACTGAGCATACGATTCGAAAGTATCGGGGATCTCGGTACGTGGAAACTTTTTGAATACCTCTGAACGGTAGGATTTCAAACCGGTGTTAAACCCAAGCCAAAATGGCGACGATGTTGTTAGAGCAAGGATGTGCGGCAGAAAATAACGGGCGGCGTTCATCACCTGTATCCGTTTTTCGAGATCAGGTATGCCGACGTGAACATGCAGGCCAAAGATCAGCAAGCTGCGGGCGACCATTTGGAGTTCGTCAACAAGCAATTTATAACGGTCGCCGTCGTAAATTTCCTGCTCAGACCATTTTGAAAAAGGATGTGTCGAAGCGGCGACGATCGCCATCCCTTTTTTCCTTGCTAGGCCTGAGATTATACACCGCAGTTTAGACAGGTCTTCGCGAGCCTCTTGGATGTTGGCACAAACGCCGGTGCCGACCTCGATCATTGATTGGATCATCTCGGGCTTGATCTTTTCGCCGAGCAGCATTTTCCCCTCGTCAAGGATCTCCGACACGTGCGACTTAAGCTCGCGTGTCGCCGGATCGACGATCTGAAATTCCTCTTCAATTCCGAGTGTAAATTGATCAAACATACATTATTGGAGATCTAGTTCTGCTCGAAGAAAAGCCTCATCACCGGCATCGAGATTTTTGAACCGCACGCCAACGCCGTGTCCCGGGTCGGAATATACGACCGTGCCGCTGATGCTCAGCGTCCTTGTCCCGATGCTCAGCGTCATCAGTATTGGGGTGCCTTGATCAAGGATAGCAGTCGTGGTCATATACAGCCCGCCGACGCCGATATCACGGGTGTTGGCGATCCCTGTACCATCGCCGCCGTCAAATCGGACATCGATAATAAGCTTTTTGCGGTCGGTGCCACGTCGTTCGGAGGGGGAAAGGGCTGCGTTAGGATCTTGTACAGTCATCGTTGTTTTTGCCGGGTCAAAAAATATGATCTGACCACCTAGTTGGATTGTGAAACTGATTCACATTCTAACTCAAATCAGCGTCAATCCATAAACGAATCAATTACCCTTCCGCGTCGTAAGTTCTTTTGCGACCTGCAAAAATGCCTTGGCTGCATGTGACAGCTCAGAATTTCGTCGGTAAACGATGTTGAGTTTTCGCTCGAGCTTCATTTCCTTTACCGAAAGTGCCGCAAGACGGCCGCCTTTGATCTCCGCTGCGGCGGATAATTTGGGGACGAGAGCGACGCCGACGCCTTTCTCGACCAATTTTTTGATCGCCTCAAGCGACGGCAACTCTACCGCAATGTTAAGGCTCGTTTTGTGCTTTTCAAATGATTCGATCACTTTTTGGCGATACGGCGACGGGGCATTGTGAGCGACAAATGTCTCATCGCCTAGGTCTTTGATCGAGACGGTTTGTTTTCCGGCAAGCCTATGTTCGGGCGAGGAGATCAGCACAAGCTCATCGGTCATAACGCTCACCGAACGCAAACTGTCGTCATTTGGCGTGAATGAAATAACGCCCAACTCGACTTCGCGGCCGGTGATCTGTTTGGGGATGCGGCTCGCGACACCGCGTTGGACCTCGATCTTTATCAGCGGATGCAGACGACGAAATTCTACTATGACCGATAGTAAATAAAAGACGGTGTGCTCGTTAGCGCTGATCGTGACTTTTCCATGATGCAGGTTTCGCATGTCAACCAGAGCGGCCTGAGCGGTGTGTCTCAGGTTAAGCATTTGCCGTGCGTAGTCGAGCAAAACCTCGCCCGCAAGTGTCAGAGTCCCGTCTTTGGTCGACCGGTCAAACAGCTTTTCACCGACTTCTTGTTCGAGACGTCTAACTGCCTGACTAATTGCGGGCTGTGTACGGCCCAGCACCTCGGCCGCACGTGAAAAGCTGCGTTCGCGGGCAACAGTGACGAGCACCTCAAGTTGGTTAATATCCATAAATGCATATTAGCAAAAGTTATGATGCTGTTAAATCTATTAGCAATGTCGGAATCCAGTTTGGGCGGGGCTAAAGTTGAAGATGAAAACTCGTTTATTTGGAGCAAAAGATATAAAATCGAACTGTCTTTATAAGGAATTTATGGATTTTATGGGTTTTTCGACCACAGCAATTCACGCCGGCAACGAACCGGATCCGGTAACCGGTGCCGTCAGTGTTCCGATCTATCAGACATCGACGTATAAGCAGGAAGCCCTCGGCAAGCCGACGGGCGGCTACGAATACGCCCGCACTCAGAACCCGACCCGCTCGGCGTTAGAGAGAAATATCGCGGCCCTCGAAGGTGCGAAATACGGCTTTGCGTTCGCATCCGGCATGTCTGCAATTGACGCGACGCTAAAGCTTGTTAAGGGCGGTGACCACGTCATACTCGGCGATAACACATACGGCGGGACGTTTCGCCTGTTCAACCGCATCCTGCGAGATTACGGCGTCGAATTTGACCTTGCGGACACCTCGGACATCGCCAATCTCGAGAAAGCGTTTAAGCCGAATACGAAAATGGTCTTTGTCGAGACACCCACAAACCCGATTATGACGCTCACCGACCTCAAGGCTGTGTCCGATCTGTCGCATGCAAACGGGGCCAAGGTCGTCTGCGACAACACGTTCATGTCGCCTTATTTTCAACGTCCGATCGAACATGGCGTAGATATTGTCGTCCATTCGACAACAAAATATCTGAACGGCCACTCGGACAGCGTCGGCGGATTTGTCGCGCTAAATGATGAGAAAGACGCCGAGTGGATCGGCTTTGTCCAGAACGGTATCGGGGCAATACTATCGCCGTTTGACTCATTTTTGGTTTTGCGCGGTACAAAGACATTGGCAGTCCGTATGGAAGCGCATGACAAAAACGGCCGTGTGATCGCAAATTTTCTAGCCGAACATCCCGGCGTGGAAAAAGTGTATTATCCGGGTCTCGCCTCGCATCCGCAGCACGAACTTGCAAAGCGTCAGCAGAGCGGATTTGGCGGGATGGTGGCCTTTGAAACAGGTTCACTCGACAATGCTCGCAAGGTGCTCGAAGGCGTAAAATTATGTACGCTTGGCGAAAGTTTAGGCGGCGTCGAGAGCCTGATTTCGCACCCGGCGTCGATGACACATGCTTCGGTGCCCGAGGAAACGCGGGCTAAACTCGGCATCACTGACGGCCTGGTGCGTATCTCGGTCGGTATCGAGGACGTTGAGGATATTCTCGAAGACATCGATCAAGCACTGAGTTAGTTCAAAGTTTCAAGTTCGAGCGTTCCAAGTTAGTGCGTTTTCGTGGTAATTTGTTTGTTGACTCTGATTCTTGGATCGTAGATTCAAAATTAATTATTTATGTTCACAGTTGAGACACATGCCACCTCGCACATCGGCCGCGTCCGCAAGGGCAACGAGGACAACTATCTCCTGCTCAATATCGGTGGAGCCAAGGTCTGGACGAGCGACCAGGAGGACGGCGAATTTGTCATTGAAACGCAAAACTTTGCGATCGATGAAAGCGGTGTTGTTATGGCCGTGTCGGATGGCATGGGCGGAGCAATGGCGGGAGAGGTTGCCAGCACAATGGCGGTCGAAACTGTTTCCGAAAAGCTGCTAGGCGAGGATGTCGACGATACGCTCGATTCTGATGACCTTGATCATCAGTTGATCGGCCGTCTGCACGAAGCAACTGTTTTTGCTAACCAGCTTATCCATCATCAGGGACGAACCGACCCGCAGTTTCAAGGAATGGGTGCGACGTTTACGGGCATGGGCGTCACGCCCGCCGCTGCCGATATTATTCAGGTCGGAGATAGCCGAGCGTATCTTGTCCGCAAGGGCAAGATATATCAGGTCACTAAGGATCAGTCGCTAGTCCAGCAACTTATCGATGCACAGCAGATATCACCCGAAGAAGCCGAGACACATACGTTAAAGAACGTTATCTTACAGGCTCTTGGTGCTCAGAATGAGATCTATCCGGTTTCAGTTCGCATTGCGCCTTGTCGCGGCGACGTCTTTTTGCTCTGCAGTGACGGATTGTCAAATAAGCTATCTGCCGGCGATATGCAGCGGATCGTAGTCGAAAATTATGACGCGCTGCAAAATGCGTGTGCTGAGATGGTCAAGCTCGCTAATCAAAATGGCGGTGAGGACAACATCACCGTTATTATTGCGAAGTTTGTCGGCGACGATCTGGCTGAGCCGATCGACGATCAGGTGCAAATGGAACTGATAGACCTCGGCGGCATCCACGACACTGCAGATCAGGGCGTCGAGGACGACGAGGATACGGCAGAGATCGTCTAATAAGTTAAAAAATGTTCTATTTAAGAAAGCCGTTAAGATTTGTCCCGTTAGTGGTCTTAACGGGCTTATTGTTTGTAAGCGCAACGTTTGCCCAGTCCGAGTTCAAACTCGACGGGATCATCATCGAGACAAACGCTAAGCACATCGATCCGGTTTCATTCAAGGCAAAGATAACCCTGGCTTTTGAGCTTTTAAAAACAAAAGCTCCAAGCGATTACGCGACGATGAGGTCAGTGATCGGTAAGGTCCGCGCCTATCAGGCAAGCGGGGCTAATTTTAACGAAGCCATTATGACGATCGATATCGGGAAAGCGACCTTTGACGCGTCGCTGGAATGGCTGACGAGCGTACTGGTTCACGAGACAACGCATATTAAGAAGTATAAGGATACGGGAAAAAAGTTTGGTGATGCCCATCTCCTGACCGATAAGAAAGCGGCCTTGCAGATAATGATCAACGAGGAGCTTGATTGCAACAAACTTCAGCTTGTCGTTTTAGAAAAGGTAGGTGGGGCTAAATACGAGATCGATTATCTGAGGGCGCAAAAGGGCGACCATTTTGATATCGATAAAGATGGCGATTACGATATGGACGATTACAGGGGCAGGAAATGGTAACTCCTAGTCCTGCCGCCAGTCCGGCAACTCCTTGGTCACCCTTCTGACATAGATCGACGAACCTTTTACCTCGACAACCTCAACCTTTTCACCCTCGGTAAGCGTTTCGTCACCATCCATCGGATACGCCGTCCAAGTCGAACCATATACCTTGACCGCGCCCTCGTTAAGAGCGCCCTTGCTCGCGATAGTGACGGTGCCGACCTTACCGGGCAGGGAATCGACCCCCGATTTCATCCGGTCATTGTCTCCGTGGGCAAAGTATTTGGCAAGGATCGTCCGCGACATCACCGTTAACGCTATCGAGACGATTGCGAACGTCAAAAATTGCCAGCCAAGTCCCAGGCCAATAAAACCGACAAGGGCTGCCGCGAGAGCACCGATCCCAAACCACAAGAGCACAAACCCGAGCGTAAAGATCTCGGCAATGATCAGCCCCACCGCTAAAACGAGCCACAATATCCAGATTATTTGTTCCATAAGCCGCGCCCTATAAAGCTCAGTTTCAATATACACGAATATCATACGAAAACGAGAAAAGGTGAAGAGGCGAAGAGAGATAAAATTTAATGAACTAGGAGAGGATGCCGGTGCTCCTTTTCCTATCCTCGCTTCTTTCCCTCTTCCAAACAGAGTGTTAATCTTTTAAATCGTGCTGGGGTGGCGGAATTGGTAGACGCCCAGGACTTAAAATCCTGTGACCTTAGGGTCGTACGGGTTCGATTCCCGTCCCCAGTACCATCAATTTTTTCATTTCAAAATACGAGCTTTGAGGTTACGATGCTGAAATATTTTCTTCGCTCGATCTGCCTGATATCCATCGCGTTGGCATATGCAACGCACACCTTCGCTAATAATGATCCTGTTGAGCTCAGCCGCTGGCAACAGCAGGCACGAAACGTGACGATCACGCGTGACGATTGGGGTATTGCGCATGTCGTTGGCAAAACTGACGCCGACGCGGTGTTTGGTGCGATGTATGCTCAGGCGGAGGATGATTTTAACCGCATCGAGACAAACTATCTCAACTCTCTCGGTCGCCTTGCTGAGGCCGAAGGTGAAAAGGCTATCTGGAGCGATCTGCGGCAAAGGCTCTTCATCGGCGAGCAGGAGATCAAGCGGCAATATCTCGAAAGCCCCGAATGGCTTCGTAAATTAATGAACGCGTGGGCTGACGGGCTGAATTATTATCTGGCGACCCATCCGAACGTAAAGCCGCGAGTCATCACAAAATTCGAGCCGTGGATGCCGCTTACATTCAGCGAGGGCAGCATCGGGGGCGATATCGAGTCAGTCGATCTCGGCAAGCTGCGGGCGTTTTACGACAAAGGATTTGTCGCAACGAGCGAGCCGATCGACTTTACCAAAGAGCCGACAGGTTCTAACGGTATTGCTATTTCGCCGTCTAACACCAAAAACAAAAAGGCCCTGTTGCTGATCAATCCGCACACATCATTCTTTTTCCGCTCGGAACTACAGATGACAAGCGGCGAGGGGCTCAATGCTTATGGTGCTTCCACGTGGGGGCAATTTTTCATCTATCAGGGTTTTAACGAGCACTGCGGCTGGATGCATACAACGAGCGCGGCGGACCGGATAGATGAGTGGGTCGAGACGCTGGTGAAAAGGGACGGAAAAGCCTATTACAAATACGGCACGGCGGAACGTCCGATCACGATTAAAGAAATATCGATCAAGGTCACAACCTCCGCCGGTATGACGGAACGCAATTTTTCGACATATCGCACTCATCACGGCCCGGTCGTGCGTGCAGACGGCGACAAATGGATTTCGGTCGGCCTGATGAACGAACCGGTCAAAGCCCTGATGCAGTCGTATGGACGGACAAAGGCGAAGAACTACAACGAGTTCAAAAAGGTAATGGAACTCCAGGCAAATTCGTCCAATGCGACACTTTATGCTGACGCTGAAGGCAATACTGCATATTTCCATCCCAATTTTATGCCGCGCCGCGATCCCAAAATCGACTGGACAAAGCCCGTTGACGGCAGCGATCCGGCAACGGATTGGAAAGGCCTGCTCTCATTCGACGAGCTGCCAAATCTCAAAAATCCGGCGAGCGGCTGGGTCTATAACAGCAACAATCACCCGTGGTCAGCGGCCGGGCCGAGCAGTTTGAAAATGTCTGATTTCCCGAAATATGTAGATAACGGTGTTGAGTCCGCGCGTGGTCTGCATGCAATACGAGTGTTGAAAGACAAAAAAGATTTCACACTCGAATCGCTCAGAGATGCTGCCTATGACAGCTATTTGCCCTGGTTTGAAACGACGATCCCAGCGTTAGTTAGGGCTTGGGACGCTTTGCCAACATCTGATCCCATGAAATCCTCATTGGCGGGTCAGATCGCGGAATTGAGAAAATGGGATTTGAGATGGTCGGTCGAGTCTGTTCCAACATCGCTTGGGAATTTCTGGGCCGATGAAATGATAAAAAAGATCGGAGCGTCAGCAATGCGGTCGGGAATGTCCTTTGAGAACTATGTCGCAACCAAAGCCGCCCCCGAACAATTATTGGAGGCCCTCGCCGCGGCATCGAATAAACTCACAGCCGATTTTGGCAAGTGGCAGACGCCTTGGGGTGACATCAACCGTTTTCAGCGTATTACGGGCGATATCGTGCATCCATTTGATGACGCAGCACCGAGCATTCCGGTCGGTTTTACATCGGGGAATCTCGGCTCGCTTGCTTCGTTTGGTGCTCGTCCCTATAAAGGTTCAAAAAAATGGTACGGCACGAGCGGGAACAGCTTTGTTGCGGTAGTAGAGTTTGGGAAAAAGGTGCGTGCAAAAGCCGTAACAGCCGGCGGCGAATCGGGCGACGCAAAATCGAAACACTTCAACGATCAGGCACTGAGATACTCGACCGGCAACCTGCGGGAAGTGTATTTTTATCCCTCTCAGCTCAAGGGTCACACGCAGAGCACATACAAGCCTGGCGATTAGGCACGGCAATTGCCACTATATTGGCGGAGGCTATGCTCATGAAACTCAAACTCTTATCAATCGCAATATTTACCGCGTCACTTTTTGCCGTGACCACGTCCGCACAAAGCCGTGCTTTGCTCAATCGGGCTCAGGGCGTTACGGGTGATACCTTTGCGGTTTCGGTCAAAACGCCAAATGGAGCAAATATCTATGCGGTCTCAAAACCGTCCGCAGCGATGCTCAAGGCCATCGACAAGGGCCTGACCGATCTTTTCGCCGTCGCCCGTAAGAATAATTATCGCAGCCGGCTAAATTACAGCGATTACTCGATATTTATCGCGAGATCCGACCGTACGAAGGACAGCCAGGGCAACTATTCCCCCGACATCGCGGTCGGTGCGGCTCAATATGCCGGTTCCGTTTATGACCAAGGCGGGTTTATCTATGCTGCGGGGATGGTGATCGCATACACGCCATGCGCGTTTGTCATCGCCGAACACACTAAGGATCTCAATCGCGTATCGGACGTTGTCCGATACGAGGGCGAGCATCTCGTGCTCTATCACAATGACCGCCAACGATATGCCGCGACAGCGGATCACAGTAATGGCGGCGGGCACCCGATATTACAGTAAGTGCTCTATTTCGTGCATTAACGAACCATACGGTTATAAAAATCGCCCCGCTGATACAACTTTTGCCTTAGAAATGCCTTCATATAAAGGCATTTTCTTTTTTTTACAGCGTTTTTTTGTAGTGGCACATGCATTGCTTTATTGCTCCGTGGGTGGACGAAGAGGCCCATGCGAGCCGGAGGGTATTGATGGACTTCAAAACGGCAGCGGTTCGAGGGTTGGCGGTTTCGTTCTTGTTCTTTGCAAATTCAATATTGGTTGCGGCACAGCCGGATTCGATCTACCAGATACCTGAGGGTACGCGGATAAGGCTAAAGATAGATCTAGAGCTTAGCTCAAAGGTCGCGGGTGTCGGTGACACGTTTACAACCGCGATCGCAAAGCCCGTGATGATCCGCGATACGATCGTCCTGCCCGTTGGGACAGTGATCGAGGGGCGGGTGAGGAGCGTTTCGGCAGCCGCATCGGGCGGAGCTAATGGACGGCTAGATGTCGTATTTGAATCGCTGCGGATGTTCAAATCCACCCCGAGAAAGATCGAGGGAGAGCTTGTCAAAAAGCTGGAGTACCGCTCATCCTCGCTGACAAATGCACTGACCATCGTCGGCGGAACAGTGACGGGAGCCTTGTTCGGCGCGTTTACAAAATCCAGCAGCGGGGCGTTGCTTGGTGCAGGTATCGGTGCCGGAGCGGGAACGGGCGTTGCGCTTTTACGAAAAGGCAAAGATGTGCGGATCCGTCAGGATGAGGAATTTGAGATCGTCTTGAAAAAAGACGTAGTGTTGCCGGTATTGGATTATTGAAAAAATTTTATAAGTTTGGCCGTTGGCGAGAACCTATCGGCCATTTATGGAAAAGCCCGACGTGAAGGGGAGAGCGCGTCGGGCTTTTTCTTTCTTAAATTTCAAATTTCAAATTTGAGATCTCATAAACAAGTAACAGGAACCCAGTCGCTATCGCTCCCGGTTCTGACCCTTTCGTGCGTCTGCGACCAATTTACGCACCTCTGCGGAGAGAGTCGGGACGTGATAGGGAATTCCGTTTGCGATGGTCCACTCGATACCGCCGCCGCGAACGACCTTACCGTCGCGTACGGTATCCGTACCGGTTGGATAGAGCACCTTGAAATTTTCGAGCGGATTGCCGTTTACGACGATGAGGTCAGCTTTGTAGCCAACGCGAATGCGGCCGAGTGTGTCTTCTTTGCCCAGAATTCTCGCACCGTTGCTGGTCGCGTGCTGGATCACCTTGAGTGGGTGAAAACCTGCCTCTTGATGCAGTTCAAGTTCGCGGATCAGGCCGAAGCCGTACATCTGATAGATAAACCCTGCATCCTCGCCGGTGCCGATGAGGCCGCCTTTTTTCTCAAAATCATAGACCGCTTTCATCCAGATCCGATAATTCTCTTTCCAATACGTCTCGTCGGTCGATGACCAGCCGATGAAATACGAGCCGTGATTATCCGGATTCGGCTTGAAATATTCTTCTAAAACAGGATGCAGATACTCCGCAAACGCCGGATTTGTCTGAGCTCGCTGTAGATCGCGGGATGCTTCGTAAATGACCAGCGTCGGATCCCAGGCGACATTTGCAGCGACCATCGCGTCGAGCACTTTATCAAGCTTTGCCGGATCGGCCTCACGCCACAAACGGCCGGCATAGCGGAACCGATCGACTTCGTTGTTGTAGTTGTATGTGGATGGAAAATTTTGCCTGCCGCTCTCGATCGCCGCATCGGGGATGCCGTACCAATGTTCTATACTCGTCGTGCCAAATTTGATGTCGTCCCAGGCGTTGGTCTCCTCGACACCGACGTGGTGCATCACACGCATGCCCTGCTTTTTCGCTTCGTCCATCATCGCCGCCATCAGGTCGCGGTCCATCGTGTAAAGCTTGATGCCGTCATAGCCCGCGGCCTTGAGATCGCGAACCCGTTGGCGGACCCGTTCCGCCGTGTTCAGATTTGCTGCTGGAAAACCGCCATACGGATAGATGCGCGGCCCAATGAGCGTGCCCGCGTTGATCTGATCGCGGTAACCGAGGATCTTTGGATCTGCCCACGCATCACGCACGGTCGTGATACCGCAGGCGAGCCACATCTTCGTTACATACTCAACCGGCATCGGCTTACCCGCACGTTCATCCTGAGTGTGTCCGTGCAGATTGATGAGACCGGGCAACACATATTTTCCGGTGGCGTCGATCACAAGCTCATCTGCAGTAGCCGCAGCGGTGGGCCGCGTCGCGGGTGATCCCGAGATCCGCGTTATCACATCATTTTCGATCGTAATGTCCATCGGGCCCGCCGCCGGCTTACCGCTGCCGTCAACGACCATTGCATTGCGGACGACGATCCGCTTTTGCCGCTTGCCGGAAAGGGAAGCAGGATTTGCCTGGGCAAACAGTTGAGTGCAAAACGAAAGCAACAATGTCGTGGCCGCGATGATGCGTATTGACTTGGTATTCATAGGTTTTACAGCAACTTAGCATTGAATCGACGTGTGAGGCAAACCCATCTTTTGCCGTTTTGCGGCGTCTGTGACAAAATACCTTTTTAATAACGCTCAATATTTTCAACAGGAAGGTTTAATAATGGCTGGAAGAAATAAAGTTACGGTTGTCGGCGCTGGTAATGTAGGTGCGACTGCCGCTCATTGGATCGCGAGCAAAGAGCTAGCGGATGTCGTACTTGTGGATATCGTCGAGGGAACACCGCAGGGCAAATGTCTCGATCTCGCACAGGCTGCACCGATCGACGGTTTTGACGTCAAACTCGTCGGCACCAACGGTTACGAAGAAACGGCTGGCTCCGACGTGGTCATCATCACCGCGGGCCTGCCCCGTAAACCCGGCATGAGCCGCGACGATCTGCTCAAAACTAACTCCGACATCGTCGGACAGGTCACCGAACAGGTCGCCAAATACTCGCCCAATTCGATCATCATCGTCGTCTCAAATCCGCTCGACGCAATGGCGCAGGTCGCGTTTCGACGTTCGGGTTTCCCGAAAAATCGCGTGATGGGCATGGCCGGTGTGCTTGATAGTGCACGTATGCGTTGCTTTGTTGCTGAGGAACTCGATGTATCGGTCGAGAATGTCACCTGTTTTGTACTCGGCGGCCACGGCGACACGATGGTGCCGCTGCCGCGATATTCAACGGTTGCCGGTATCCCGATCACCGAGCTTATCGCTAAAGATAAACTCGACGCGATCATCACACGCACTGCCAACGGCGGAGCTGAGATCGTTGGATTACTCAAAACCGGTTCGGCATACTACGCACCATCGCTCGGAGCCGTCGAGATGACTGAAGCGATCCTCAAGGATAAGAAAAAGATCCTGCCCTGCGCTGTATTTCTCGAAGGCGAGTACGGCGTCTCAAACCTCTTCGTCGGCGTCCCTGTCAAACTCGGCAAAAACGGCATCGAACAGATCATCGAGATCTCGCTCACTAACGACGAACGCACCGCACTCCACAAGAGCGCGGCTGCTGTCCAAGAGTTGGTCGATATCCTCAACGTTTGATCTATCAAATTTCAAATCTGAACTGGGAAGGCCGAAAGCCTTCCCTTTTTTACGCTCAATTTTCGTTCAACCTGACCGAACCGTTCAGTCAGCCTGACCGAATTTCATTCACGGCTAGACAGCCCGTAAGCGACTAAGATCAATAAAGACAACAAATAACATTTGGCACGGTTCTTGTAATAAGAATCGCGAGCGGCGTAGTCCGCGTATTCTCTGCCCCGGAATAAGGAGCCACTTAGTTATGCACTTCCCAATCTTTGGTTTTACTGCGACGAGAAAATTTGCTGCGACAGCGATACTAACGTCGTTTATTCTCACGAACGCCTTTGCGGTTGGAACGCTTCGCGGTGACAGGACAAGTCCCGTGACGGTTTCGTCGGCGACGGCAAAATATACCACTGATCTGACCCAGCTCGGCCGTGAAGGACGCCTGCGTGAGGACCTGACCTATGAACAGGCGGCCACGCGACTGCTCAAAGTGTTAACCGACGGTGGAAACCGCCAGCCGGTGATCGTTGATGAGGACGCCGCGATTCAGGCGACGGTCGTCGAACAGGTCGCTTTGCGGATTGCCAACGGGAGTGCCCCCGAAAAGTTGGCTAAAAAGTCGATACTAAAGATCGAGACCGCAACGCTTTTTTCGAACGCCAAAACGCAGGCTCAGGTCGCCGCCATAGTCAACGCAATAGCTAACGACGCGGCTGCATCGAACGGGCAGATCATACTGTTTGCCGATGAACTGACGAGCCTGGTCGGCAAAAATGCGGCAGAGTCAAATTTCTTTAATCTGATCGCCGAGGGAAAACTCGTTGTGATCGGCGGCAGTTCAGTCGGAGCTTATGATGAGAACATCGCTTCGCAACCTGATGTTGCGGCCAACTTTGACCGCATAACCGTTTCGGGCAAGGGGCAGAATTCGGTCTCGGCAGTTGCGAATAAAAATGATCGCGACAATGGCTATCGCGGCGACAACGTTTCGCCTGACCTAAGGGAAATGATGTCTAAGGCTGCGTCAGGCAACAAACGCATCAATGTTATCCTGCAGGCAAAGGACGCCGACAATGCGGCGTTTCGCTCGCTGCTTACGAGCGGCGAGGCACGCATCGCTGACCGGATCGGCAACGACGACACTCTTGTCGTTAATCTGCCGTTATCGACGATAAGCAACCTTTCGACCAGCGGCCTTATTAACTATATTTCGCCTGACCGTCCGACGAAGATGACGGGCCACGTTGAGGAGACGACGGGTTTGACGCTCATGCGTTCGCAGCCCGCTCTGGACAACCGCCCGGCTTATACGCTTGATGGTAGCGGCGTCGGCGTCGCGGTCGTTGATTCTGGCATCATGGCGTCGCACAACGGATTTAAGAACGGCAACGGCACATCGCGTGTCGTCGCAAGCGTCAATTTTACAAACTCGACATTGAACGATACGGCCGATGGTTATGGCCACGGTACGCACGTCGCAGGCCTTGCAGCCGGCAGTGCTACAAACAATGACGGAGCCTATAAAGGGGTTGCGAGCAACGCTAACATCATCAGCGTCAAGGCTCTGAACAACCAAGGCGTTGGCCAGACCTCGTGGCTCCTCAATGGCCTCAACTGGATCCTAGCGAACAGAACGACGCACAACATCAAGGTCGTCAATCTCAGTCTCGGCACGAAAGCGATCGATACATATACAAACGATCCGGTCTGCCTCAAGGTCAAAGAGCTTGTGAACGCAGGCATTGTCGTTGTCGCCGCCGCCGGAAATCTTGGCAAAAACGCGCAGGGACAGAAGGTGTATGGTCAGATCCACAGCCCGGGCAATAGTCCGTATGCGATCACGGTCGGAGCAAGCAATTCGCTTGGCACGGCCACACGTGCCGACGACACGATGGCGAGCTATAGCTCGCACGGCCCAACACGCAGTTTTTACCGCACCTCGAACGGCACCCCGGTCTATGACAACGTCATCAAACCTGATCTCGTCGCTCCGGGCAACAAGCTCGTTTCGCACAGATCAGCAAACAATCTCATCTCGGCAGAGAATCCGCTGCTTGATCTCGATCAGACGAATGATAACGATTCGATGATGTATATGAGCGGCACCTCGATGTCGGCACCCGTCGTCGCCGGAGCCGCCGCCTTGCTACTGCAGGTCAATCCAAAGCTGACGCCCGGCATGATCCGCATGATCATGCAATACACGGCGCAGCCGATGAATGGAGCAAATACCTTTGAGCAGGGAGCCGGGCAGCTCAATCTCGAAGGTGCGGTCCGTCTGGCACGCTCGCTTCGCACGGATGTAAATTTTCAGAGTCTTGCAAAAGGCAAGACCACGGTCCCGGCGGGTTGGGAGATGCCAACGGCCTCGACGACCATCGACGGAGCGACATTCCCGTGGGCTCAGCTTGTTACTGGTAAATTTAATACGATCACCGGTGCGAACCTGGTTTCGCAGTTTCAGCCCGTCTATAAACGCGAAAATCTCGTTGGTGCGGGGGTCAATTTTGCCAACGGAAACTTTAGCCTGAACACAAACTACTTTACAACAGGCCTAACGGTCGGTCGAAAGATGACGATCAGCAACGGTGCGGCCCTTGGAGCAGGTTCGCCATATCTGTCATACGGAGTGCTCGTGGGTGACGGAGTGCTCGTGGGTGACGGAGTGCTCGTGGGTGACGGAGTTCTCGTCGGTGACGGAGTTCTCGTCGGTGACGGAGTACTCGTGGGCGACGGAGTGCTTGTCGGTGACGGCGTACTGGTCGGTGACGGAGTTCTCGTTGGTGACGGTGTGCTCGTGGGCGACGGCGTACTTGTCGGTGACGGCGTACTGGTCGGCGATGGAGTTTTGGTTGGCGATTAAACTGGAAGGAACGCTCATTTTCATCCCAACACAAAGCCGGGCACCACTTAGGGGTCCGGCTACTTTCTTGCCTCATCGCTCCCGTGGTTGACGAATCAGGTTGCGACAGTGAACAATTGTTCCTGTGAGACGTGCCTATGTATCGTAGATCTAAGTTTTTAGAGATATTGCTTGAGATTCGCCAGGAGATGGCTCTCGAAGCAGATTATGACGTCGATCTGTTCGCCGAACACGTCCGTGCCGGTACAATGTCCGAAGCCGTTGCCGCTGATGTCGAGGTCGTTGTCGAGCCGTCAACCAACGGCGACCTGCTGCCTGCAAAAACTAAAGATCGTTCGTCGCGCAAAGTTGAGGTAAAGATCGGTAGCGAGTAGATCGTGAAATCCTTTTTTCTGACAACTGACCACCGACAACTGATCCAATGTTTCGTTACTTGATCTCAATCCTGATCGTCGTTACCACGATCGCTGCATCGGCGGGCATTTTCTTTCCTGATTACTGGGTCCACCGCTACGACGAGCTGATCGCGCGCCAGTCGCGAGTCTATCGCCTTGACGAAAAACTGGTCTGGAGTCTCATTTACGAGGAGACGTGGTTTCGCGCTTGGATGATCGGTTCGGACGCCGAGGTCGGTTTGATGCAAGTGACCCCCCTCGTCGCCCGCGAATGGGCGAAACAAACGGGCCTCAAAGAATACGAAAAACAGGCCGCCGAAAACGTCAACGTATTTTTCTCAGACCCCGAACGCAACATTCAGACGGGCTGCTGGTATCTCGAAAAGCTCCGCGAACAATATCGCGGCCGCCCCGCCGAGACAGCCATGACCCTCGCCGCCTACAACGCCGGTCCCAGCCGCGTCGAAGAATGGACAAAAGACACGGATCCAAACACGCTCTCCGAACCCGATTTCGTCTCCCGCATCGGCATCGCCTCAACAAAAAACTACGTCTCCTCGATCCTCGAACGCTACCGTACAGCGGCCACGCTAAAATAGTATGCAGATACACGCCGCTGAGTATGTTTTGCCTATTTCGTCCGAGCCGATTCGGGGTGGTGCTGTTGCCATTGACGGTGACAAGATCGTTGCGGTTGGCACGCGGGATGAGATCGTGCGGCAGTTTTCGGACGCGGAGGTGACCGATCACGTGAACTCCGCGATCTTGCCGGGGTTTGTGAATTGCCATTCGCATCTTGAGATCACGTCGATGCGGGGTGCACTCGATGATGTTGAGCACGATTTTTCGGCGTGGCTGCTAAAGCTAAACGGACTGCGGGCCGAGCTTTCTGACGAAGATATTATCGCGGCCGCTGTCGCGGGGGCCCGCGAAGGTGCACAAGCCGGGGTCACGTGTTTTGGCGACATCGGGCGGATGGGGCACGCCGGCGTGCATGCTTTAAAAACTGTCGGCTTACGCGGGATCGTGTTTCAAGAGACGGAGTTTTCGCCCGACAATCGCACGGCGGACGAAGATTTTCTAAAGCTGGCGGCAAAATTCGAAGAGTTAAAGGCTGAGGAAACCGAACTCGTCCGAGTCGGCCTGTCGCCGCATGCTCCATATACGGTCAGCTCGCAGCTGTTTGAATTGATAGCTCAATATGCGATCCTCAACCGCGTGCCGCTTTCGATCCACGCTGCCGAATCTGCGGACGAACACGAACTGCTGACTCAAGGCACCGGATT
>Ga0138256_10003446_pt1 | contig 16818 bp, 15 predicted proteins | sample KNB2016incub_MG_FD_105486 | JGI IMG/M metagenome (GOLD analysis project Ga0138256, IMG submission 105486) | Active sludge microbial communities from wastewater in Klosterneuburg, Austria - KNB2014incub_MG | ecosystem: Engineered > WWTP > Activated sludge > Unclassified | place: Austria... | reverse complement strand
TGCTTTTGTGGTGATGAGCAGTGTGAAGGATACGAAGGGCGGCATGATTAAAAAAAGACCGCATAAGCATTAGGGTGATGAAATACAAAGGGCTGTATTATAAGCCGCCGCCTTTCGGCGACAGCTTATAACCCACCTATAAACCTGCATTTGGTATTTAAAGGACAGGAGCGGTTACCTCCAGTATGGTAAATGATTTAATTCCGGAAGGAACTTTCCATTTTAATTTATGGCCTTTACAAAAGCCGATGAGTGCCGTTCCTATTGGGGAAAGAACAGAAATTTTCCGTTGCTTAATGTCCGCCTTATCTGGTGTAACCACCATCAACTCCATCATACGGCCTTCCTTTTCATCTCTGATGGTTACTCTTGAATTGAGCCGCACTACATCGGGAGGCATTTTATCCGAATCTATCACTTTTGCTTTTTTTAATTCTTTTTCAAGATCGTCAACATCTTTGCCGCTGAATCTTTTTTCACCAACATTAAAGGTTAAATGGTGCATGATGATTTTGTAATCATTTTTTGCCATTATTATTGGTGTTTTTTCTTTTTTCATTTCTATTAATTTTTATAGTGAGAAGTTTTTTTAATTGTTTTTATCTTGCCAGTTTCAGTAAAGGTTTAAATGTAGCTTCCCATTGTTTTGCTTTATGTTGTAATTCCTGCAGCTGATATATACTATCCTTATGCGTAAAGAAAGGAAAGTCGTAAGGAGCTTTTCCTGAATTGAATAAAAAACGTAAGACAACCTTTTCGAGAAACTGATCTGTTCTGGCATTCTTTGAATGACCGGCATCCATAATAGCCGTTACCGACTCTACGGTAATCCTTTCTACTTCTTCCAGATTGATGATGACTTCGTCATAAATATTGTCTTCATTTTGGTAAACCACCAGCAGCTTCCTGTTCTTACCGTCTAGTCCGATAATACTATCATTGATGATCTCTTGTTTTGAGATAAATAAAGTATGACGAATAGCCGCCTGGCTAAATGCTATTAAAAGCAAATTCATTTTTCTTCTTGTTTTTTTTCTTTCGTTCGCTACAAGAAGTATAGAAAAAACTGCTATTACGGCAATTAAAATAATTGCCACTATTATTGTTGACATGTTATAAAATTTTGGGTGATGAAATGTTGACTACCAGCTATAGGTTACTATCGTTTAGCCGTTTGCCGGCGAAATCTTAATATGGTAATTAGCAGAAGAGGAATGGTAAGCCATAATAGCCAATACGTTTCTCCTGACGACATTGCATTTTCTTTTAGAACAATAACGTTGATAAAAAGAAGTAATACCATTAAAGCTCCTGATGTGGAGCTTCTTTTTTGATTTCGGAACATAACAAAAACGATTTCAGTGTTAATTATTATAAATAATTAAAAACGCAAATAACCCAAGCCCGGCAATGGTTAACTAGGAGCCTGGGTGTTCTTGTTGAAGTCTTTAAAACTGGAGAAGTAATACAAATGATTACAGAAAGGAAGAAATTCCGGGAATGACCAGGTATAACAATCACTCATATCCAGTATAAGATGCTGAACAGATTTGTTAATTGTTTTATATGTGATATTGCTAATCATTCTGTGCAAATTTACTGATTTTAATGCGAATAACCATTTAATATCAATACGAGTGAGCATTTAACCAATCTTTGTAAAATGATGGGTAATGATGGTTGTTTAAAACGGAGGATGCTATAAGATAACAACCAGTTTCCTTTAAGATGAAATCTATTTATATTAATTAAGCAGGGAAAATGAATAAACCTGTAGGTGATAACAATAATTTTATACATATAAATTTTTACATATGAAAAAAGCAATTCTTTTTGTGCTGCTTGCGGCTATGTTCTTTCTGATTGGTTATTCTCAAAAGATAAAGACAATAGAAAGAAAAGTGATGATAGAGGCCAGCGATGAAATTGTGATCAAGACTGGTAAATCATCTTTAATTATGAAAAAAGATGGCACTATTATGATTACCGGAAAAGATATTTCCATCAATGGGTCTGGAACTGTTACTGCGAAAGAAGCCGGCGATGTTATTATAAAAGGGAAAAAAATATTGGAGAATTAGAGCTGCTTATTCATTAACATTCTTTTTGTAGACTTTACAGTCCTCTTTTCGTCATAGGTATATTAAATCACTTTAAAAACGTACCATTATGAAAAGAGTATTTACATTATTAATTGCAACAGGATTTCTTGTTGCGGCTGATGCCCAACCAGGAGTCCGAAGAGGTCACAGTCCAGTTGGCGTAAGCGTATCTGTAAACAGCCGACCTGTTGTGAACAACAGTTTTGCAGCCGATCGAAGAATGCGGGAAGAAATTGTTCGTATCAACATTAAGTATGACCGCAAGATTCAACAGGTAAGAAGCAGCCTGTTTACAAGGCCTGCAGTAAAAGCAAGAAAAATCCATTCACTGGAAGGACAACGTCAGCGGGAAATAAGAAATGTGCAATTGAAATACAACCGTTACAATTACGGAAACCGCCGTTATTAATTATTAAAAAGAAGAAAATTTGAGCCACCACCAGCCTCCGTGTAAAAAGCGGAGGTTTTTTTTACCCACCCCATTCGTAGAGTCATTTATTTTAAAATGCTGCTGCCCCTCCAAGGAGGGGATGGGAAAGTCTTTACAGAGGGTTTTTCAAGATAAAATCTTAATAATTAAGAAATTCACCATTTGGCTGCAAGTATTTATCTTTCCGGTATGAAAAGAATAGCTCCTTGGTTAGTATGCACTTTATTATTTCTGGCAAGTTGTAAAAAGAGTGATGACGACAGCCCAACACCACCGCCAACACCACCAGCGGCGACAGATAATGATCCGTTACTACCAGGCAATCCGACAAATGCAGTAAACAATGCAACAAGCTCTCCCGAAAACTATCTTAAGGATAATAGTTTTTATAAAATAAGTTATAGTAAGAGCCGTGGCACCAGCAACTGGGTGGCTTGGCATTTGCAAAGTGAAGATATTGGAGGTGTACCTCGTCAGGATAATTTCAGAGGTGATGCATTGTTGCCTGGTTCTTGGTACCAAGTGCAAACATCTGATTACAGTTCCAGCGGTTTTAACCGTGGGCATTATTGTCCATCAGGAGATAGAACCTCTACTATATCCGGCAACTCTTCTACTTTTTTAATGACTAACATTATGCCGCAGGCACCAAACCTAAATCAAGGTCCGTGGGAAGGGTTGGAGGATTTTGTAAGAAATAGTTTGGTTGGCTCTAACAAGGAAGCCTTTATTTATATGGGTGTAACAGGAGCCGGTGGCTACGAGCCAAGCGGATTAACAACTTTTATTGCAAGTGGAAAAATTACTGTGCCTGCCAAAGTTTGGAAAGTGGCTTTGATATTGCCGAAAGGAAACGGCGACCTTGCCCGCATACATAGTGATGCTACAGTGGTTGCCGTAAATATGCCAAACGATAACCGTTTATATAATACAACTGCTGGGGGTCGTAATGACTGGCGCAATTATATCGTTTCTGTAAATGCACTTGAAAGTGATGCTGCTACGGCAGGAATGTCATTGAGCTTTTTTACTGCTGTGCATGATAGTATTAAGACTATTTTAAAAGGAAAGATTTATCAGTAAGCAAATAGTGAATGGTGAGTAGTGAATAGGACTTGACAAGAAAGGTTTGTCTACGGTATTTTTATTTCCATTTGATATTGCAGCCGATGCTGGGACGTTGTTCTGTTGATACTGCATTACCAGTTATTAAACTATCCAATGCATTTCTTATATCAGATCCTGTAACAGGTATTCCATTGCCAGGACGAGAATCGTCTAATTGTCCTCTATATACTAATTGATTGTTTGCATCATAGATAAAAAAATCAGGAGTACAGGCGGCGCCAAATTTTTTTGCTACTTCCTGCGTTTCGTCATAACAATAGGGAAAAGGATAGGCTAACTGTAATGCAATTGCTTTCATCCTATCGGGTCCATCATCCGGATGCTTTACAACATCGTTGGCACTGATAGCGAGAAAACCAATTCCTTTTTCTTTATACTCGTTAGCCAGCTTTACCAGTTCATCATTTACATGTACCACAAAAGGGCAGTGATTGCAGATGAACATAAAGACTGTTCCATGTTCTCCTTTTATATTGTCTATCGAAATCATTTTCTCCGAAACAGTGTCGGGTAATGAAAATGCGGGGATTGTTGCACCCAATGCTATCATTTCAGAATAAGTTCTTGCCATAGGGTAAAGGTACACTATGCCAAAGTTTGTTAAACATTTTAACGGGTGTTTTCATTCATCATATTACAGCGATAAGGAATAATAAACTGTCGACAAAAGGACCAATGCATTGATTCTGCAATCAAAAATTATTTATCGACTGCTTACAATTATCTGTAACTGTCAATTGTTGTTTTATCCAATATCCATATGTGCTGCTTTTGTTGTTGATATGTTTACATCAACAAATTATTTTATCATTAAACTTTAAACCATGAAAGCACAATTGAAAACCTGGATAGCTCTTTCGCTTTTTATCTTTTTGGTGACTACAGCATCAGCGCAACAAAAGAGAGCAGCATCTGCTGTATCCTCTGTTGGTTATTGGGTGGTAGAAGGCAATGTTGCCACACCATTAAATAATATCATCCGGTTTTATACCATTGAAAACGAACTGGTGTACACAGAAACATTAAACGGAGTAAAGCTAAAACTTCGCAAACTTAAAGTACGGATAGAGTTGAAAGAGGCTTTGGAGGCCTCAGTTATAGCCTGGCAAAAGAACAAAGCTCCACAAGAGAATAAATCTTATGTATCTATAAGACTAAAAAACTGACGTCGGTAGTTTTAACTTCCCTGCTCCATTTCTATGGAGCAGGGGTTTTTCGTTAGAAACCGTTTGTCGTTGAAAAAGTGCCGTATGGCGATATTAGCAACTTCTACAATGGTAAGAAAGTTGGAGCTTCGTAATTTTATAGCTGATACTATGCAACAGCATCCCTTTATATTTTCTGATGAAAGGAAATACCGTATTCGGCGGCACCTTGCTTTCTGGATATTTTGGTGGATATTTCAGGCCTTTCTGTATTCATTCATTGTAGCTAAAACTAATGGGGAGTGGTTAAAACGGGTTCAACTATCCTCTCTGGAATCACTGGTCTATTTATTTGCTCACATGTTTCTGGCTTATTCGCTTATGTATATAGTAATACCTCGTTTTCTGCTGCAGCAGCGATATTGGCTGACAATCATTATTACTGCTTTATTGTTTGTAGCTACTGCAGGCATTTCTGTATCGTTAAGTATCTATATTCTTGATCCGATCAGGCTAACAATATTTAATGGAATATTCGCTAATACATTTCGTAATAGCTCTGTAAATATTTTCCTGTCTTTGATGGCTGGCCTGCGTGGCGCTATTACCATCGGTGGCATCGCCGCTGCTATCAAACTGATGAAGTATTGGTATCTGAAAGAGCAAAGGAATATGCAGTTGCAAAAAGAAAACATGACTTCGCAACTACAATTGCTAAAGGCTCAGGTGCATCCGCATTTTTTATTTAATACGCTTAATAATATTTATTCCTATACACAAAGTAATTCGGCCAAAGCCGCACAGATGGTTTCAGGGCTTTCTGATCTGCTCCGTTATATGTTATACGAATGCAATCAGCCATTAGCACCGCTCTCCAAAGAATTGCAAATGGTGAAAGATTATATAAGCCTGGAACAGATACGCTATGGTAACAAACTGGAGCTTCATCTCGAGATATTAGGCGATACAAAAGGGCTTTATATTGCTCCCTTACTTTTATTACCACTAATTGAGAATTGTTTCAAACATGGCACTAGCCATATTCTGGAACAGCCGTGGGTCAACCTGCAGATAAGCATCCATGAGCAGCAACTAACGATGAAACTGATTAATGGAAAAGTGAATGTAACACCAGAAGATAAAAATCATTCAGGCATCGGAATACAGAATGTACAGAAACGACTATCACTGCTTTATCCGGATAAACATGAATTGACTATTACCAATGAAGAAGAAGTTTTTATTGTAAACCTGAAAGTAAAACTAGAAGAACTAGGTACTAAAAGAACAACTACAATGCCAGAAGCTGAAATTATACATGCATGATGTAACAACCATACGATGCCTTGTTGTGGATGATGAGCCACCTGCAAGAGAGATTATTTGCCGGTATATAGAGCAAATGCCCGGCTTACAACTGGCGGGAGAATGTGCCAATGCATTGCAAGCTTTAAGTGTATTGCAGCATGAAACTGTGGACCTGTTGTTTCTTGATATACGTATGCCGCAATTAAACGGCAATGATTTTATAAAAACATTGAAGCACCCACCGAAAGTAATTTTCACAACTGCCTTTCCTGAGTATGCACTGGAAGGGTATGAACTGGATATAGTGGATTACCTGATGAAACCTATTCCATTTGACCGCTTTCTGAAAGCTATTAATAAAGCCTATCCATTAGGAAACAAAACAGAACACACTAATGTTGAAGAAAAGAAAAGCGAAGCATTTGTTTATTTCCGATCCGATAGGAAGATGGTGAAAGTGATGCTGGCAGACATTCTTTATATAGAAAGTATGAAAGATTATATAAAAGTGATTACCAATAAAGCTAGCATCATTACCAAGCAATCCATCAGCTCAATGGAAGAGATGTTACCCGAATATTCTTTTATCCGTGTTCACCGTTCTTATATTGTATCGCTTCAGCATATCCGGTCTTTTACTTCTGAGCTAATTGAGATAGGCAATACGGAAATACCTATCGGCAAACTGTACCGGAATGCAACTTTGAAGATGCTACAGTAAACGAATACAAAAGCAAGCAAATTTTGTTGTTATACGAATATCCAATATAATTCTTTTGATAAAAAATTGATAATAAGCTGTAAATTTTTAAAGGCTTATATTTATCAAAATCTAAAAATAATAATTATGTCTTCTGTAAAAGCTTATGCTGCCCTCGACAATTCGTCTCCATTAGTACCACATACCATTGAAAGAAGGATGCCTAAACCACACGATGTACAAATACAGATTCTATTCTGTGGTGTTTGTCATAGTGATCTTCACTTTGTAAAAAATGATTGGGGAATGAGCTCCTATCCATTAGTACCCGGACATGAAATAGTTGGAAAAGTAACTGCAGTGGGTGATCATGTAAAGAAATTTAAAGTAGGTGACCTAGCAGGTATTGGTTGCCTTGTAGATAGTTGCCGGGAATGTGATAACTGTAACGACGGATTGGAGCAGTATTGCACCAACGGCTGGGTAGGTACTTATGGCGGACAGGAAAAAGATGGCAGCGGTGCCACACATGGTGGTTATAGTAAATCTATATTGGCGCATGAAGATTTTGTATTAAAGATTTCAGAGAAACTTGATCTTGCCGCTACGGCTCCATTACTTTGTGCAGGCATAACCACTTATTCGCCGCTGCGTCATTGGAAAGTTGGTAAAGGAACAAGGGTTGGTGTGCTTGGTCTTGGGGGATTGGGTCATATGGGTGTAAAAATAGCTGTGGCAATGGGTGCAGAAGTAACCATGCTTAGCCATACTGCTTCCAAAGAAGCTGATGCAAAAAGATTAGGTGCTCACCAGTTTGTACTGACAAGTGATGAAGCACAGATAAAGAAAGTAACTGGCTATTTTGATTTTATACTCGATACTGTTTCTGCAGATCATGACTACAACTCTTATCTGGCTTTGTTACGTTCCAGCGGCACCATGGTATGTGTAGGATTACCAACTACCCCTGCGCAAATTCCGATGTTCAATCTTGTATTTGGTCGTAAAAGTATTGCCGGATCATTAATAGGTGGCTTGCCGGAAACACAGGAAATGCTTGACTTTTGTGCCGAACATAATATTGTAAGTGATATTGAACTCATAGCTATGAAAGATATTAATACAGCCTATGATAGATTAGAAAAGAGTGATGTGAAATATAGGTTTGTGATAGATATGGCTACGTTGTAGTGATATGAATTTAGTTTATAAATGAAAGAGGATGGCTTAAAGGCACATCCTCTTTCTGTTTATTTCAAACCATAAAAATGTTGTTAAACAAGATATCGATGAAACAAAATTTCTAGTATAGCTAATTGACCTTAACTTATACATCCCAATAAATGCATACAGTTAATGGCACTAATCAATTGCTTTTGTATTTAAATCAGTATCTGCAATAGCTGTTAGCTTTTCATCACACTTCCTTTCTTCTTCAAGTGTCTTCAAAAGATGTTGTAGACAAGTTTTTTCTTCAAGAACTTTAGCAAAAGCAGCTAATGTACCATAACTGGCAATTTCATAATGTTCAATTTTTTGAGACGCTAAAATAATTCCTGCATCTCTTACAGATCCAATTTGTGTTTCTTCCATTATGCTTTTTCCTTCGTCAAGCAACCCTTGCATTGCATCACACTTTTTTGCTTGTGGTTTTTTACCTAGCGCCTTAAAGCAGGCTTCTAGCCGTGCAACCTGACCTTCTGTTTCCTTCAGGTGATTACCAATCGCTTTTTTTAGTTTTTCGGAAGTGGCATTTTTTTGCATTTTAGGTAATGCTTTGGTAAGAGCTTTTTCGGCCCAGTATAAATCTTTCAGGCCATCCTCAAACAAATCTTCTAATCCTTTTGCTGCATCTTTTTTTGCAGGAACTTTTGCTTTTTTGCTTGGTGTTTTCTTTTTTGTTGCCATATATATATATTTATGGTCTATACATTCCAAACATCATGCCTTTTAAAAGCCGAATTTATTTTTGGGAATATTAGAAGTTAATAGATTGAATGAGGAAAAAAATGCAATTTGTGTAGAAAAAAATCCATTTTATTAAAAAGCAAATGTCATTTATTTCAGTGGCTGTAATGAAAACTTAAGGTTAGACCAATGAGTACCCTATTGCTTTCTCTGTACCGGCATATGTTCTTCAAGATAACGACCGTACTTTTTGTTCCAGTTATTAAGCATTGCGGTTCTTTCTTTATTTAACTGGTCATTTAATTTATTATATTCTTTAGAAGCAGCGTTCATTTCATTTACACTATTATTAAAATTGTCAATATCGGTTTTTGTACGGTCATTATTTCTTTTGGCATCAAAAGCTTTTTTCATTTTATCGAAGTTTTCCTTTTTTAGAAAAAAGTCGGAAAGGTTTTTTGTACGGGTGGCTTCAGACTGATAAAAAACCAATGCTTCCTGACAAGCTGCTATTAAAGAAGGATCGCTATTAAAACCTTCAAAGGTTTTTAATTTTTCCTCCCCTTCTTTTGTGAATTTTTCTAATGAATTAATATTCTGCTCAATTGCAATCAGGTTGCCTTTTTGTAATGCATCGAGCAAATACATTTCCTGTTTGTATGGCTTGAAGAATACAAGATACACATCATTGCAATGTTTATTAAGATCTGAAACGATTTTACTTTTTCTTCCAATTTCACTTTCTCCTTCTATCAAATTGATATTATTTTTTTTAGCAAAACTCAGTGATCCGTTGTGTTGCCGTACTCTGGCTTCTTCCAATTTTTCGTCAGCTTTTTCCTGTGCCAGTAAATAGGCTTCCATCGCATCATAGCTTTGCTCAGCAATTTCTTCCATGTTTACAATTTTGGCATAGTCCTCGTTAAAAACAATATTCAACAATTTGAGATATGCCGCTGTAGAATCTTTATAACTGCGGTCGCCTTTCCATGGCGGCATTCCCATAATGATTGCTTTTGTGTCTATGATTGCATTCAACACATCTGACCTTCTTTTTTCCTGCTTGCGGGCATTTTTATGTGCTAATGCACTTGTATAGCTCAGGTACACGGCAGTAAGTTTTTCATTTGCTTTGGAGATATGATCCATGTATTGCCCCGCATCATCAAATGCCTGTGCTTTTGCAGCAGTAGTTTGCATCAGTAATATCAGTACTGCCAGCAACAAATTTCTGAGGATAGTTTTCATGCGATGTTTTTTGTAGTTAATGGTGGCTTTTATCAACAGTTATTTCTTTTGTAATTTAATAAGATCTATCAGAATGCTAAATGCTTCCTGAATATAACTATCACTCTGGATGCTTTCGATAGTATATTTATTTAATTCTGCAGCATAGGCATTGTTTTGCAGCCTTTCTTTTTCCATGCGATAGTTATCGGTTACAAATAACTTGTTTTCTACACTGTCTTCGTCATCCAACGCATCTTCAAGAGCTTCTCTTTCCTTATTCCATTTTTCAAAGGCTTCTGGTTTAAGCGGTACTATCATTTTTCCAGCAGCTCTTTCTTCTTTTTTCTTGCTGATACTTTTTATCAGGTCAGCAAAATAAGAATTGTTTGTCACCCGACTTTGACTGTTTGTTTTCAGCGCCGCAACAGGAAGTGCAGCCAATTGTTTGTAATAATTATTTTTTCTGGCGGTATCTGCCGGTAATACATAAGGCATAAATTTTTCGGTGTACTCTAATCCATCAAATGCATCCGGAAGAATAACATCGGGAATAACTCCGTTACGTTGTGCTGTTTCTCCATTCAGCCGGAATAGTTTTCCGGTTGTGATTTTTACATACCCGTTTAAAGATTTTACATCCTGCTTAGCGTTGCTGTCCAACGGAAAAACAACTTGCATGGTAGCTTTACCAAATGTAGGACTGCCTACAATTACAGCCCTGTTGTAATCCTGCAAAGCTGCGGCCACCAGTTCAGATGCTGAAGCACTTTGGTTATTGACCAGCAATACTAATGGGCCATCGTAAATAGTGCCGCGGTTGGGATCTTTGTCAAAAGTGAGTTTTCCATCTTTTTCTTTTGTGCCGACTAACGGGCCGTCATCAATAAAGATTCCACACAGCTGTAACGCTTCGTATAAAGAACCGCCTCCGTTATAGCGGAGGTCGAGAATAAGACCATCCAGATTTTCTTTTTTCATTTTGATGATCTCTTTGGCTACATCATTGGCACAGCCGCTGCCGCCTTCGTCTTCCCATTGTGTGTAGAAATCAGGAAGGGCTATGTAGCCAACCTTTTTTTCGCCAGCCAGCAGAAACCCTTTTACAATATCTTCTTCCGTTTCTATTTTCTCTTTTCGCAATGCGATGGTACGGATAGTGCCGTCGGGCTTTTTTAGTTTTACCAGTAGTTCATCATGATTTGACTTTGCTAACATCTCATCTACATCGTCTATCGAAATAGTAGAAACATCCACTGGTTCTTTTCCTTTCCATTGTAATTGCAGTATTTCATCTTCTTTATGAATATCTCCGGTTTTCCAAGCTGGGCCGCCGGGAATCAACATGTCTATTTTTATCTTTCCTTCTTTTGTTTCACTAATATCAAAACCAAAAGAATATTCCTCTGTACTTAACTCCGATTGAAAATCTTCCTGTTGCTTTGGTGAAAAGAAGTTGCTATGTGGATCAAAGGATGTGGTAATCGCATTAAAGAATGTTTCTTTTACTTCTGTAGAAAAGGATTCCTGATCAAGCAACTCTTTAAATATTTTTGCTTGCCCTTTTATTATCTTTTCCCTAATTACTGTTTCATTATCCGTCATTACTTTTTTTAATGAAGGGTTGGTGCTGTCTGCTGCTGCGATACTAGTTGCATTGCTAAGCATAACATATTTAAACCAGCGATTCCATTTTTGCTGAAGTTCTTTTATATCTTTTGCAAATACTGGAGTAGTCTTTTTTTGAAAGACAATATTCTCGTCAGTAGAAAAATCAACTGGTTTCTGCAATATGACTTTTATAAGACTATCTGCTCTCGCAAGTACTTTTCTATAAAGACCTGTTGCTAAATCCAGAAACTTCCAGCTGCTACCATTTAGTTCATCATCAATTGCGTAGCGAAATGTTGTTATTGTTTTATATTCATCTGCCAGAAAAAGATCCTGCTGTGGATCAAGCTGTTTGATAAAGGAGTTGAAAACAGAAGAAGAAAGGCTATCGTCAACTTGTCGTGGGCTGTAATGTTTTAATTGCATTTGTCGCTGCAATGTGATGGCATGCTGCTGAGCAACCGGAAGCTGTGCCGCTGCTTGGTGTAAAAAAAATGTAAGAGCAATTAGTACATGTTTAAAGGAAACTTTCATCGGTTCGGTTCTTGCTATCCGCCAGGCTTATTTGGTGTAATACTAAAATAGACGAAAAATCAATTACAGCAAAGCTTTGGTGAAAACTTATTCAGGGGAATTTCGAGCTATTTAAACTGGGCAGTACTGTGATTTTTTTGTTACCAATCAAGGCTTTGACTTTTGTCAATGTTTCGTCCTTCTCCCTAACAACAAGCAATAGCTTGCCTTCAAAAGATTGTAAAGCTTCGATTAATACATCATGAAAGCCTTGGCCTGAAAGTTCCAGCGGACCAATCTCATCAATAATGAGCCATTCATTTTTTGAAATGCCATTACGAATGATTTGTATTGCTTTTTGAAAATTGGCTTTGCTAAAGGTGAATCGTCCAACAACTAAGGTCTCATTTTCTTCTTCTGTTGCTTCCATGAGAAACTGTTCTTTTGTATGCGCATTCATAAAAACTCTTTTACCGTTTATAACTGGTGTGAGTATTCCATACACATCATTTCTTCTTTCTAACCAATTGAGCAATGAAGTTGTTTTGCCGGAATTAATGGGGGCAGTAAGAATATAAACTTTTTGCCGGGAAGAAGCGAAGGCGGGAAGAGAGTTATTCGGCTCTGGATTGAATGTATTTACAATAATCATCTTAGTTGTAGTCTTTATTCTTTTCAGAGTTTTATAACCGGCGGCTCGTTTCCAACTTTGTGTAATTAATTGTTGTGTGACGGGTATAAGTTGTAATACTTCTTTTATTTCTTGCTGCAATCCTGATTTTTTCTTTTGCAGCCAGTGATGTAATAATTGTTTTAATAACGGCCCAATTAAAAATATCCAACCTAATACAATGATGAAAGACCGCACAACTATTTTTAAAGCTATATGAGAAGGTAATAATGGTTTTCCGATGTTGAAATACGATTGAGCATACAAGCCAATCAATATAATCCAGACAATGAAGAGTCCTGTCTTTAATCGTTTTCTTTTTTTAACAGTAGCAGGAAGTATTGGCAATTCGCCTTCTTTTAATTCAATGAGGAGTTCTTTTTGCTTGCTCCATTTTTTAATTCGTTTAGGTAAAACAGAAGCCAATAATCCAACGAGAATGCCTGTTAGTAAGTGAAGCAATACATAAGCAGAGCCAATAAATAAACTATAGTTTGTTGAAACTTTTTGTTTTGTCAATCCATTAATAAAATCGTTTATCACTTTCCATAAGTCGTTACCATAAACAATAGTGAGAACAAGAATTCTTTGAATACCCGATTCTAATAGTGACAGTACAGCCAGGAGAATACATGAGAGCTGATAGAATTTTTTATTTCGGAAGAACAACAGTTCACCAAGTAAGCCTTGAAAGAAAACTGCAATGTATGCAGGTGGCGGTGCTTGTGGGCTCAACATCATTTTAAAGATGGCGACAATAATGGTTGCTTTGATGATAGCACCTTTTTGCGGCACATACCAGGCAATAAGGCAAATGCATATAACAGCAGAGCTGCCGACAAATAAACCGGATACTGGAATTTTTAATCCATGGATAATTCCGCCAAGCATAGCTTCGCATAACACCCAAAGAGCAATAAGCCGGTAGTAGATTTGTTTGTTCATTAATTGCTTCGTAATTTTTTTAGCTACGAATTGCACCAATTACACTAATGAATACAAATGAAGGGAAATTAATTCTTTAAATAGATAATTCGTGTCATTTGTGCAATTCGTGGCTAACCCTTTCGGTCATTTATACTAACTTTAAAAGCTAATTATAAAGATAACTTGCTACAGTTTATTCTCAACGATAAAACGATTGTTACCGATAAGCGAAATGGTATGACGATGTTGGATTTTATCCGCTATCATCAACACCTGATGGGAACAAAAATCGGTTGCCGTGAAGGTGATTGCGGTGCCTGTACAATTCTGGTTGGCGAAATCGTTGACGACAAACTTCACTATGAGTCCATGACGAGTTGTCTGATGCCAATTGGCAATGCAAATGGAAAACACATTGTAACTATTGAAGGGATTAATTTTCCTGACACATTAAATCCTATTCAACAGGCGATGGCAGATGAAGGTGCCACACAATGCGGATTCTGTACACCGGGGTTTGTGGTTTCGCTGGCTGGTTTTTGTTTGAGTGATAAAAGTGAAAACGCAATTGCGGCTGTTGATGGAAATATCTGCCGCTGTACTGGCTACAAATCAATTGAAAGAGCAGCGAATAAAATAGGAACGATTGTAAAAGAGAAAAAAGGAAGTGACTCGATTGAGTTTGTAACAAAGAATAAAATTCTACCGGATTACTTTTCTGGAATTAAAGAACGATTAAATAATTTTAAAGCCGCCGCATTCACTATTAACCATTCACCATCGACTATTGTTGGCGGTGGTACTGATCTCTATGTTCAGAAACATGAAGAAATGGTTCATGCGGATAGTCACTATGTATTTGATCATCCTCAATTGAATAGTATTACCACAGAAGGAAGCAAGTGTGTTTTTGGCTCTTCGGTAACAGTAAGCGATCTGATGGCTTCTCCGATTATTAATGAAGCGTTTCCTTTATTTCAGCAATATGCTAAATTAATTTCTTCAACACCGATAAGGAATATGGCAACGATTGCCGGAAATTTTATCAATGCCTCGCCGATTGGCGACTTTACTATTTTCTTTTTGGCGTTGAATGCTCAGCTGGTATTAAGTGATGGAAAAACAAAAAGAGAATTGCCGTTGAGAAAATTATACAAAGGATATAAAGAGTTACACAAAAAGAAAGAAGAATATATTGAACAAATATGGTTTGAATTGCCTGACAAGAACTCGTATTTCAATTTTGAAAAAGTAAGTAAGCGAACACATCTTGATATTGCCAGTGTGAACATAGCTGTTCATTTAAAAATGAATGGTGACGTAATAGAAGAAGCTGGCCTGTCTGCTGGTGGTGTTGGACCGACACCAATGTTTCTTAAAATGGCTTCTGACTTTTTACAAGGAAAGAAAGTGAGTGAAGAAATAATTGAAGAGGCGATTGCAATTATGCAATCAGAGATTTCTCCGATTAGTGATGCGAGGGGAACAAAAGAGTATAAAACATTATTACTGGGACAATTGATAAAGGCACACTTTATTAGATTGTATCCAGACCTGAATATTGAAAAAAGAGTAGCCACAAAATAACACGAAACGACACGAAAGATTTTCACTTCGTGAAATTTTGTGTGATTTCGTGGCAAAAACAAATGACAAACATAGACTCATATACACATGTAAGAGGCGAGTCGGTTTATCTTGATGATATACCGATGACGAATGGAACATTGTTTGCCGCTGTGTTTGATTCTCCTATTGCTCATGGGAAAATAAAATTATTGGATACTGCCGAAGCAGCAGCGATGGCGGGAGTTGTGCGAATTTTTACTGCTACAGATATTCCCGGAGAAAATCAAATTGGCGGTATTATTCCGGATGAAGAATTATTGGCAAATACTCATGTTCATTTTTGCGGAATGCCGATTGCGTTGGTTGTTGCTACAAGTGATGAAGCCGCCAGAGCAGCAGTAAAGAAAATAAAAGTAGAAATTGATCCGCTGCCAATTATTACTGATCCGAGAGAAGCGAAAGAAAAAGGAGAATTAATTATTCCACCAAGAACATTTCAATTGGGTGATACAACAAATGCTTGGAGTAAATGCGATTATATTTTCGAAGGACAAACAGAAACGAACGGTCAAGAGCATTTATATATAGAAACACAAGGAGCTTACGCTGTACCGCAGGAAAATGGCGCCATCAGAATTTATTCTTCCACACAAGGACCAACAGCTGTGCAACGAACAGTTGGAAGAGTGCTGAATCTTTCAATGAATCAAGTGGAAGTGGATACTACAAGACTCGGTGGGGGTTTTGGTGGTAAAGAAGATCAGGCAACTACATGGGCTGTGCTTTGTGCACTGGCTTCTTATCATTTAAAGAAGCCGGTAAAATATTCTTTGCATCGCATGGAAGATATGCGGATGACAGGCAAACGACATCCTTATTCTTCAGATTTTAAAATAGGGTTAAGTAAAGAATTGAAAATTCTTGCTTATGAAGCCACATTCTATCAAAATGCCGGAGCTGCTGCCGATCTTTCACCTGCGGTAATGGAAAGAACATTGTTTCATTGTAACAATACCTATTTTATTCCTAATGTAAAAGCAACAGCTTTTTGTTGCAGAACAAATCTTCCGCCCAATACAGCCTTTCGTGGGTTTGGTGGTCCGCAGGGAATGTTTGTGATAGAAGCGGCTATTGCGAAAGCAGCGGATGCATTAAAAATTCCTGCAAGTGAGATTCAACAAAGAAATCTTTTACAAACAGGCGATGAATTTCCATACGGACAAATTGCCGTTAGTGAAGCAAATGAATGCTGGAATAAAGCGGATGAACACTTTAATATTAAAGAACTACAAAAAGAAGTTGATGAGTTTAACACATCCAATAAAAATCATAAAAGAGGATTGGCCATCATGCCAATTTGTTTTGGTATCTCTTTTACCAAAATATTGATGAACCAGGCAAGGTCGCTGGTGCATGTTTATACCGACGGCAGTGTGGGAGTGAGTACAGGTGCAGTGGAAATGGGACAAGGCGTAAATACAAAAATGCTACAAGTTGCAGCCAGTGTTTTTTCAATAGACCCTTCTAAAATAAAAATAAATACAACCAACACTTATCGCATTGCCAATACGTCTCCTTCA
>Ga0138256_10003445_pt1 | contig 16819 bp, 9 predicted proteins | sample KNB2016incub_MG_FD_105486 | JGI IMG/M metagenome (GOLD analysis project Ga0138256, IMG submission 105486) | Active sludge microbial communities from wastewater in Klosterneuburg, Austria - KNB2014incub_MG | ecosystem: Engineered > WWTP > Activated sludge > Unclassified | place: Austria... | reverse complement strand
GGTGACAATGTGATCGTGATCAACGCAGGTAAAGTGAGATTTACCGGCAACAAGGAAAATGTAAAAATCTATCAGAACTACTCTGGTTACCCAGGAGGTCTGAAAGAACTTACCGCTGCGGAGATTCGTGCCCGCAGACCTGAGCGCCTTATCGAGATCGCTGTCAAAGGGATGTTGCCAAAAAATAAACTAGGCAACGCCATGTTCAAAAAACTGTTTGTGTATGCTGGTCCTGAACACCCACATGCTGCACAGCAACCAAAACCACTCGTTTAATTTTTCATCGTCAATTTCAGTCTAACAATAGTTTATGGAGACAATCAATGCGATCGGACGTCGTAAAGCCTCAGTAGCCAGGGTCTATGTATCCAACGGCTCAGGCAAAATCAAAATCAATGGCCGGGAGTACAAAGAGTACTTTCCCCTTGCCCATATCAGTGCACACGTTATAGCTCCATTGCAGGAACTCGACGTACTCAGTACATATGATATCAAAGTCAATGTCAATGGAGGAGGATACAGAGGCCAGTCCGAGGCTATTCGTCTCGCCATTTCCAGGGCATTGATCAAGATCAATGCAGATCACCGCGCACCGTTGAAGATCAAAAAGTTCCTTACACGGGATGCAAGAGTTGTAGAGCGTAAGAAATATGGTAAGCCTAAAGCAAGAAAGAGCTTCCAGTTTTCAAAACGTTAATCAATACTATCTAATCACAAAAATATCAACACATCCATCATGGATAAACCATCATATCAGGACTTATTGGAGGCAGGTGTTCACTTCGGACACATGCGCAGCAAATGGAACCCTAAAATGCGCCAGTATATTTTTATGGAGCGCAAAGGCATCCACATCATCGACCTTAACCGGACCTCTGAATGCCTGGAGCGCGCAGCATTAGCCATGAAGGCTATGGCCCGCTCAGGTAAAAAGATTCTGTTTGTTGCTACCAAAAAGCAAGCCCGCGAAATTATCGCCGCAGGTGCCAGGACAATCAACATGCCTTATGTGACCGATCGTTGGTTGGGAGGTATGATGACCAATTTTGCCACCATTCGTAGGTCTGTCAAGAAAATGAACAACCTGGAGCAAATGCTTACAGATGGTACATTGGCCAGCACGACAAAGAAAGAAAGGCTTACACTGACACGAGAGATGAACAAACTCAACAAAGTGTTAGGTGGTATCGCGGATATCAATCGTCTGCCACATGCGATTTTTATCGTAGACATCGGACGCGAGCATCTTGCATTGGCGGAAGCTAAAAAACTAGGCATCAAAACATTTGCCATGGTAGATACTAACGCTGATCCAAACCTGGTTGACTTTCCGATTCCAGCGAATGATGACTCTTCAAGATCTATTTCTTTCATCACCAACTATATCACCAATGCCATCAAAGAAGGATTGGCTGAACGTGGTAAGGAGAAAGAAGAGCATGCTGAAGAAACAGCAAAAGCATAAACCCGGGTAAGTTAGATTACCTCAGTTGACCTAATATTTCATCTTTATAATGACAATATCAATGAGTACGATATCCGCAACAGATGTCAAAAATCTCCGGGAAATGACCGGTGCAGGTATGATGGATTGCAAATCTGCTTTGACGGAAGCAGGAGGCGATTTTGATAAAGCTATTGAAATCCTTCGCTTGAAAGGTCAGAAACTTTCCATAAAGAGAGCTGATCGTGAAGCTAAAGAAGGTGTAGTCATTGCCTTGGTCTCGGCTGATAATAAAAAAGGAGTTGTCATCCGATTGAGTTCCGAAACAGACTTCGTTGCTAAAAATGAAGACTTCGTTAATCTCGCTAAAGAATTCGCGCAGATCGCACTGGATTCCTTTCCTGCTGATCTCGAAAGTTTGCTCAAACAACCATATCAGAATATCACCATTGGCGAAAAAGTTTCTGAACAGGTTGGTGTGATCGGTGAGAAAATTGAGCTGGCCGATTATCAGCGTATTGAAGCACCTCAGGTGGTGTCCTATATTCACATGGGTTACAAAGCCGGTGTGATCCTCGGACTCACATCAGCAGATGCTAAATTTAAAGATGCAGGCAGGGATGTAGCTATGCAAGTAGCTGCGATGAAACCTGTTGCACTTGATAAGGATGGTGTTGATGCTTCAATCGTTGAAAAGGAAATAGAAATCGGAAAGGAACTTGCACGTCAGGAAGGAAAACCGGAAGATATGCTTGAGAAAATTGCTTTGGGCAAGCTCAACAAATTCTTTAAAGAAAACACCTTGCTCGCACAGGCCTTTGTAAAGGACAACAGTATGTCTGTCGAAGGATACCTGAAGAGTATGGATAAAGATTTGACCGTGACTGGATTTAAACACATCAAGTTGGGTTAAGTCAAAACAAAACATGAGAGGCGAATCAATTCTGATTCGCCTTTTTTTTGGACTGTACTGACGGGGATAGTAAAAATCAAAAAAGCAACCTAACTTTAGATACGCATATACTATGGCCAGATATAAAAGAGTTTTGTTGAAATTGAGCGGAGAGACCCTTATGGGGGATCAGAATTTCGGTATTCATCCTCAACAACTCAAGCATTATGCATCGGAGATAAAGGCCATCACCGATATGGGTGTCGAAGTTGCGATTGTAATTGGAGGAGGTAACATCTTCAGAGGGCTCCAGGCTGAAGCCACAGGCATCGAGAAAGTACAAGGCGATTATATGGGAATGCTCGCCACCGTGATCAACGGTATGGCCCTTCAAAGCGCCCTCGAGCATATCGGACTTTATACCAGGCTCATTTCAGCGATCGAAATGAAGGCCATTGCAGAACCTTATATCCGTCGCAGGGCCATTCGTCACCTTGAAAAAGGACGGATTGTGATCTTTAGTGCAGGAACCGGTAATCCTTATTTTACTACGGATAGTGCTGCCGCCTTGCGTGCCAATGAAATAAATGCGGAAGTGATCCTTAAAGGAACTCGTGTGGATGGTATCTACACATCTGATCCGGAGAAAAATAAAGATGCAGTCAAAATAGACCAGATCACATTCGCTAAAGTTATCCGTGACGGCCTCGGCGTGATGGATATGACAGCTTTTACATTGTGCCAGGAGAATGATTTGCCGATCATCGTATTCGATGTCATCACTCCAGGCAATCTCAAGAGGATCATCGAAGGTGAGACGATAGGTACCCTGGTCCAGGGGTAAATACATCCGTTCAAAAGCTGAGTGAGCATGGTTGTTGCTTTTCCGCGACTATACTTCATCGATTTAAAGAGGTAAAATGTATTTTTTAACAATTTGATCATATTTGGGATCAGTTTTTGCCTCAAGCACCGATAAAGAATCCATCACCACTATGGATAATCCAAGCATTACAAGCCATTTTCAAGCCAATAGATGGGGTTATCTTATTTCCCTGGCATGTCTAATGGGTATCGTGATGCAGTGCTATCCGGTCCAGAATGACAAAAAAGTCAAATCGATTGTGGCTGAAAATTCAGAAATAACCCTTAACCCATCACAGCTATTAGGAAAGAAAATCTTCTTTGATTCAACCCTTTCCAATCCTCCCGGACAATCCTGCGCAACGTGCCACATGCCTAAGAATGGTTTTGCAGATCCGGAACAGCTTGCAGTGTCAAGGGGCGCCATCAAATCTGTTTTTGGAACACGTAATGCCCCTACTGTAACCTATGCCGCATTTACCCCATTTTTTCAATATGATAGTGTTGAACAAGTATATATCGGAGGGTTGTTTTGGGATGGCAGGGCACCTACTCTTTCGGAACAAGCAATGAACCCATTGCTGACGCATCATGAAATGAATAATACAGACAAACGGATGGTGGTTGAGCGCGTCATGAAAGCTGAGTACAGTAAATTGTTTTTACATGTTTACGGCCAGGATGCCTTTGATGATATAGATGTAGCCTTTAAGAATATTGCCCTGGCGCTCGAAGAGTTTGAAGAAACGGCAGAAATAAGTCCTTTCACTTCTAAATTTGATTACTATTTAAAGGGGCAGGTAAAACTTTCTAAAGAGGAAATGAGGGGGATGGAAATTTTCAATGATACGCTCAAAGCTAAATGTGCAGCATGTCATCCGTCCACTCCTGATCCACATACCAATGCCGTTCTCTTTACAGATTTTACCTATGACAATATTGGCTTACCGGTCAATCCACTTCTGATGGACTTAAATAAAGATTATAAACCGGATCTTGGGTTAGGAGCTATTCTAAAAGAAGATGCAGAAAATGGAAAATTTAAAGTGCCAACACTACGCAACGTGGCAATCACGGCGCCCTATTTTCATAACGGTGTTTTCAAGACACTGGAAGAGGTAATGGAATTTTATAATTCAAGGGATAAGGGGACTTTCGGTCCACCAGAAGTACCTGAAAATGTAAATAAGGATGAACTTGGAGATCTCAAGTTAAGCGAACAGGAAATGAGCGATGTCGTGGCATTTATGAAAACACTGACGGATGGATATCTGGTGAGTGATACCTTGAAATAGCTATATAAAAACAACCTGGTTTCCACCAAGTAGGGACAGGTCGCGACCTGTCCGTACCTGTTGGCAGCCAAGTGTGCCACATCCTCATTTTTTACTACTTAACATGCTGTTAATCAATCTAATAACAACCGTATTTTCGTCAATAAAACGTTAGCGATTTTCCTCTTCGATTCCTCTGTCCATCCGGCGATATGGGGACTCAATACCACATTTTCCATCAGGCACAATTCATCAAATGCTTTTTTAAACTCCTCATTACCGGAAGTAGGAGGTTCAAATGGAAAGACATCAAGACATGCCCCACCTAATTGACCAGATCGAAGAGCACCCACCACTACATGGAGATTTACATTTTTACCTCTGGAGGTATTGATCAATATGAACCCGGGCTTGCACCTGGAAAAGAACGTAGCATCGACCATCTCCCGGGTTTCGGAAGTGAGAGGAATGTGCAGGGATATAATGTCGGACTCTTCCATTAATGTTAGAAGATCAACAGCGGATACATTTTCAGTACCATAGTTACTTAGATATTTATCATAAGCCAGCACCCGAACATTCCATCCTTTCCATAATTTTCCAAAAGCGCTACCGTTATTTCCAAATCCAATGATTCCTATCGTTTTTCCCTCTATTTCCCATCCGCGATGTTGTTCCCGCAACCATTGGCCTTCACGCACACTTCTATCGGCTTGAATCAATTTATTGGAAAGAGTCAATAGCATACCCATTGCGTGCTCTGCAACCGCCTGAGCATTCCCTTCAGGGGCACTGATCACCGAAATGCTCATTTCAGTAGCGGCCTCTAGGTCAATGATATCCAGACCACTACCTAGTCGGGCAATCCATCGAAGGGTGGGAACCGAAGCCATAATAGCCCTGTCGATGGAACATCGGGTGTTAATAACCACCCCTTTATATCCAATGATCGCCTGCGCCATCTCCGTCCGGCTCATTTCAGGAGCATAGGTGATCGAAAAACCCATTGATTGGAGGCCTTCCAGCAGGACAGGATGGACATAATCAGTGATTAGGACATCTTTATGCATCATATTCGTCACTAAAGGGCTCTCTTTTTTGGCAAATAGTATCTTTGTCCGATTTTTTAAGGGACTCGTCCCATTTTATTACAAAGCCAACCGGTAAATGCCCAAAGATAGTAGTATCCGTTCTGTACTGATCATCGGCAGCGGACCCATCATCATCGGACAAGCTTGTGAATTTGATTACTCCGGTTCACAGGCCTCCAGATCCCTCAGGGAAGAAGGAATTGAAGTCAGTCTGATCAATAGCAATCCGGCGACTATCATGACCGATCCGGTTACTGCCGATCATATCTACCTCCTCCCTCTCACCGTCGACAGCATCATCCAGGTCCTCGAAGAGCGACAGATCGATGCCGTCCTGGCTACTATGGGCGGTCAGACAGCCCTCAATCTGGCAATTGAAGCGGATAAGCGAGGGGTATGGAAGAAGTATAATGTCAGACTCATCGGTGTAGACATCGCCGCCATCGAACTCACCGAAAACCGCGAAGCATTCCGAGATCACATGATCAAGATCGGAATGCATGTCGCTCCAAGCCATATCGCCAATTCTTTTCTTGAAGGAAAAGAAGCTGCTCAGAAAATCGGCTTCCCGCTAGTCATCCGCCCGAGCTATACACTTGGTGGCACAGGGGGTGGTATAGTCATGAAAGAAGATCAGTTTGAAGATGCGTTACGACGCGGCCTCAATGCTTCTCCAACCCATGAAGTACTCGTTGAAAAGGCAGTTCTCGGTTGGAAAGAATTTGAGCTTGAACTCCTTCGTGACCAGAATGACAACGTTGTCATCATCTGCACAGTTGAGAATATTGACCCAATGGGTATTCATACCGGTGATAGTATAACTGTGGCACCCGCGATGACGCTCAGTGACACAGCATATCAACAAATGCGAAACGGAGCCATCAAGATGATGCGCTCGTTGGGCAACTTCGCTGGTGGATGCAATGTGCAGTTTGCCCAGGATCCAGCTACCGAACAACTCATTGTAGTAGAAATCAATCCACGTGTCAGTCGTTCTTCTGCACTTGCCAGCAAAGCTACCGGATATCCGATTGCTAAAATAGCTGCTAAACTTGCCATAGGATACAATCTTGATGAACTCAAAAACCAGATCACCAAGACCACGAGTGCATTTTTTGAACCTACACTGGATTATGTGATTGTAAAAATGCCGAGATGGAATTTTGAAAAATTCCATGGTTCAGAAAACACACTCGGATTGCAAATGAAATCTGTTGGTGAAGTCATGGCGATCGGTCGCACGTTCCAGGAAGCTTTACAGAAAGCATGTCAATCCCTGGAAAATAACCGCACCGGCCTTGGGGCTGATATGAAAGAATGGATCAGCACTACAGATATTATGGAACGCCTTGAGATTGCCGGAGATGACCGCATATTCCGTTTGAAAGATGCACTGAGATTAGGCGTTTCTGAACGAAGTATCCACAAGCTTACACTCATCGATCCATGGTTTATCAAACAGATTAAAAATCTCGTCAAGGCTGAAGAACGCTTATTGCGCTACAATGTGGCTGAAGATATCCCTGTTGATTTTTTCAGGGAATTGAAACAAATGGGTTACTCGGATGCACAGATTGCATGGCTGTTACGGATCAACGAATATGAAGTAACACGCTATCGATATGCACAGGGTATCCGTCGCACTTATAAAATGGTAGATACGTGTGCAGCTGAGTTTGAAGCAAAGACACCTTATTTCTATAGTACGTTTGATCAGGAAAACGAAAGTATACCTTCTGCTAAAAAGAAGATTATTGTTTTAGGGTCAGGTCCAAACCGTATCGGGCAAGGTATTGAATTTGATTATTGTTGTGTGCATGGAATCCTTGCAATTAAAGAAGCTGGCTTTGAAGCGATCATGATCAATTGCAACCCTGAAACTGTTTCCACTGATTTTGATATTGCTGACAAACTCTATTTCGAGCCGGTGTATTGGGAGCATATCAGGGAGATCATTGAACTTGAAAAACCGGAAGGTATAATCGTTCAGCTCGGTGGACAAACTGCACTGAAACTTGCTGAAGAATTTCATAAGAATGGAATCAACATCATCGGTACTGATTTTGAGGATATGGACATTGCAGAGGATAGAGGAAGGTTTTCAGATAAATTAAAGGAGCTAGGCATTCCTTATCCAAAGTATGGCGTTGCGCACGAAGTTGATGATGCTGTACGAATAGCACAGGAAGTGGGTTATCCGGTATTGGTAAGGCCATCTTATGTATTAGGTGGACAGCGGATGAAGATTGTCATCAATGATCATGATCTCGAACGCCAGGTCCTCAGCATCTTCAAACATATGCCGGATAACAAGGTATTGATCGATCAGTTTCTGGAGCGCGCGAAGGAAGCGGAGATTGATGCTATCTGTGATGGGGAGGATGTCCACATCATGGGCATAATGGAGCACATTGAACCTGCGGGGATCCATAGTGGAGATAGTTCAGCAGTACTGCCGCCATATAGTTTAAGTCAGGGAGCAATAGACCAGATGATTGAGTATGCCAGGAAGATTGCTTTTGCTCTCAATATCCGCGGACTGATCAATATCCAGTTTGCCATCCGGGTTGCAAAAAATGGAATCGATGAAAAGGTCTATGTGATTGAAGCGAATCCAAGGGCTTCAAGGACCACGCCTTTCATTGCCAAGGCTTACAAGATTCCGTATCTGAATATTGCAACAAAGGTTATGTTGGGAACCCATATGCTCAAGGATTTTGGTTTTGAAAAACAACTGAAGGGCTATGCGATCAAAGTCCCTGTTTTTTCCTTTGACAAGTTTCCTAATGTTGATAAAAGACTAGGGCCAGAGATGAAGAGTACCGGAGAAGCAATTCAATTTATTGACGACCTGACGGATCCGTTTTTCAGGGAGCTCGAAAGGAACCGGAATATGTATCTGTTTGAATAAAGGCGGAAAGGCAGATGCTTCGACCTGCTAGTCCTCAACCTTATGCTACAGCTCAGCAACCGGCAGAAAGGCGGAAAGGGCAGAAAGGCGGAAAGGGCGGAAAGGCAGAAATGTGGAAAAGGCTGAAAGGCAAAAAAGCTGAAGGCTTAAGTGGCTAATTGAGCTGAATGAATAAATGCAAGTCCCTTTTAGGGGATGGTTGCTGAGCTGTAGCACCAGGATGAGAATCAGCAGGTCGAAGTATAGGGGCAAGAAGGGCTAAATGGACTAATCGTCAATCGTCAATTGTCTACTGTCAATCTGATTGTGCTTTTCTTCAAAAGTGGTTTGATTTTGAGGCAGCAGATCGATAATCGGATGCGTTTTTCTAATCTTTTCACAATTGCTTGAATCCCACGAGACTTTTATTAAAGAGTGCAGTACCTGAATGAAAGCTGGAGATCGCCGGAATTCGACTAAATGAGGTTTGTAAATGATTAAAAATTTTCGGGAATGATTTTAATTGACAGTTTTCCGTCAATTACTCTATTGATTTGCAGCAAAATAGGGGCACGAACGAAGATTATTGTCAATTATTTTACTAACCAAAGCTTCTTAAGCAGGTACTCATAATATTTTGTTAACATTGTGGGCTAATTTGCGCCCTATATCTCATTGCTAAGTTGGTAAAAAGAAGAATTTATGATCAGACGCTTACTTCTCATCTCTGTTTTCTCTTCGATCGGGCTAGCTGCCTGGAGTCAAACCTCCCTTGAAGGAAAAGTCACTGATGTCACCACCGGTGATGCCTTGATTTTTGCCAATGTGGTCCTTTTCCGAAATGGCAACCTGATCACAGGGACCCAGACGGACCTCGATGGTAATTATGTCTTCTCCTCCATCGACCCGGGTACCTACGATGTGGAAGCAAGCTATACCGGGTTTCCAACACAACGCCAGACCGGAGTTGTGGCACTGGCAGGAAAGTCCATACGCCTTGACTTTAAACTGGATGCCGGGATGGTATTGAATGTCGTTGAGATAGTGGCCTATAAAGTGCCGCTCATCGAACAAGACAATACAACCCAAGGCGGGATAAAGACTGCTGAACAAATCAGGAACCTTCCAACCAAAAATATCAATGCTATAGCAGCTACCACAGCAGGACTTTCAAGTATTGATGGGGGCGATGTCAACATCCGCGGGTCAAGGTCTAATGCCACTAATTATTATCTTGATGGAATCCGTGTTAACTCCAACCAACTCCTTCCTCAATCTGAAATAGAGCAGTTACAGGTTATCACCGGAGGTATAGAAGCAAGGTATGGTGATGTTACCGGAGGTTTGATTTCCCTTACATCTAAAGGCCCATCCGCCAAACTTGCAGGTATGGTTGAAGTTGAATCATCTGAACTTACAGATCCATATGGGTATAACCTCTTCAGTGCAAATCTTAGCGGACCTATCCTTAAAAATAAAACGACCAATCAATCCATTCTTGGCTTCAGGGCATCAGCCCAGTATAGAGACATCAAAGACCCTGAACCAGAGGCTTATGGAGGATACAGGGCAACTGAAGATGCAATCAATCGAGTGGCCACTGTTCCACTTCAAAATGTTAATAGCACACCAATTGTTTTATCTGAAAGATTGGAAGATAGTGATGTTGAACTCTTAAAGGCACGACCAAATGTTCAATCCACGAGAATAGACTTAACTGGAAAACTGGACTTTAAGGTCAATGATGCCATTGATTTCACCATAGGCGGTAACTACTATGATGAAAAGGATCATTTTTCACCCAATCGCGCATGGAACCTGCTCAATTGGCAGTACAACCCTTACGAAAATCAAGACGGATATCTCTTTAATGCCAGGTTCAGGCATCGGATCGGAGGTACGCCCTCGACAAATGATCCAGATGCTCCGGCATCCCTGATTCGTAATATATCATATACGCTTCAATATGGTTTTGAAAAAGGACATACAGAGCGAGGTGATGATCGTTACAAAGACAACCTCTTTCGGTATGGATATGTTGGCGATTATGATGTAAACTGGGAGCCAGCCATTGGCATTGCTCAGGATACCAGTAGCCCATTTGCCAATCCACTATACCCTGGCTCTGTCCTATATGGAGAGCATTTCGGATCAGATGAAATATTTGCTGATAACGGGTTTACCCCATCATCTGAAATCAATCCATTGTTGTCTAATTATAATAATGGACAGGAAGTAACTGATTTCAGATCGTATAACGCGTATAATGGTTTTTGGTCCAATATCGTTAGCAGCGCTTATTCAGACATGCATACCAATACAGGCGCCGTATACGATCTGTATCGAAAGACCGAATCAGACATTCATACCGGTTCATTAAACGCCACCTTTGATATTTTTCCAGGTGGATCAGAAAACGGAAGGCATAACATTCAGTTTGGTTTGATCTACGAACAACGGCAGACTAGAAGTTGGGCAATGAATCCCAGAGATATCTGGAATACGATGCGTGATGCTGCCAACAACAAGCATATTATCGGACTTGATAGTAGTGTTGTCATAGGTGTTGATACCCTGGAAGTACTGATTGATGGCAGGATTGGACGATATCCTGTTTTATTGTATCAAAATCTTGTTGAAGAAAAACCTGACTTACTTTTTTATCAGAAAGTCCGGGAACTTACCGGCCAGAGCCTTTATGATTATGTCAATGTGGATGGGCTTAATCCTGATGATTTAAGCCTGGATATGTTTGCTGCTGAGGAATTGACGAACGACAGGAAAATTAATTATTACGGATATGACTATCTGGGCAATAAACTTCCATTTGATGTAAGCTTTAATGATTTCTTTACAGCTGAAGATGAACAAGGTCGAAGGACACTTCCGGTTGCAGCCAACAAACCAATTTATAGTGCTGCTTATATTCAGGATAAATTCACCTTTAAAGATATCATCTTCAGGCTTGGACTCCGTGTGGACCGGTATGACGCAAATACCAAGGTGTTGAAAGATCCATACTCCTTGTATGAAATCATGCAAACCGGAGATTTTTATGACCTGCCCGACGTAGATCAAGACCAGCCAAGTAACGTTGATGATGATTGGAAGGTGTACGTTGTATCCGAAGGATCCACCAAAGTACGTGCCTACAGAGATGGTGATCAATGGTATACTGCCGATGGAACACCTGTCAATGATGGTTCAGAAATTTATGGCTCAGAAATTCCCAACCCTTATTATGTAGAAAGGAATTCAGCTGACCGGAATATCACCAGCCCCAATTTTGATCCGAATGGTTCATTTGAAGACTATACGCCGCAAGTAAGCTGGATGCCTCGTCTTGCTTTTTCTTTCCCGATTTCCGACGAAGCGAACTTCTTTGTTCATTATGATGTCCTCGTGCAGAGACCACCATCCAATACCATTGCTACAGCATTGGATTATTATTATTGGGCACAAGGGCCACCCCAGAATAATCCAAACCTGAAACCTGAGAAGACTATTGATTTTGAAGTAGGGTTTAAACAAAAGGTATCCAACTCCAGTGCAATTACCCTGACTGCCTACTATAAGGAACTACGGGATATGATTCAATCCCAAACCTATCAGAATGTACCAGGTGTACCTGGCAATTCATACGACTCCTATGGTAACCAGGATTTCGGTACAGTCAAGGGATTCTCCTTTAGTTATGACTTGCGTCGTACCCAGAATCTTGAGATGACGGCAGCATATACCATCCAGTTTGCAGATGGTACCGGATCCAGTGCCACAAGCCAGGTAGACCTCAATGTCAATGGCCGTGGTAATCTTCGTTACCTCTCACCACTTTCCTTTGATGAAAGACACCGCATCGCTTTAAATCTTGATTATCGGTATGGTGTAGGTAACCAGTATAATGGACCTCGATTGTTTGGATTAGACTTTTTCTCCAACATGGGTATCAACGTTCAAGGTAGTGGTGCATCAGGCAGGCCTTATACTAAAGAACAGAAACCCCAGCGATACAGTGGAACGGGTATTGGTGGTGCCATCAATGGCGCCCGTCTACCATGGAGTTTCGGCGTTGACCTCAGGATTGATAAATCATTCCGCATTGGGGGAAATGAAGGGGCGAATCCTCTTTTTGCCAATGTTTATCTCCGTATAGAGAATGTATTTGACACACGGAATGTCATAGGTGTATATTCTGCATCGGGCTCTGCTTATGATGATGGATTCCTGGTCACCCCTGATGGTCAATCTTCCATCCAGACGCTCATTGATTCAGGCAGGGAAGATGATGTAGACAATTACCTGATCTCCTATCAGTGGGGTGAACTAAACCCGGATTTTTATACGCTGCCACGCAGGATGTACCTGGGCGCATCACTTCAGTTTTAATTTTGAATGTATTTCACATGTATTTATTCAATTGCTCATTAAGTAAGCGTAACATGAAAAGACAAATGAGACTTATACTGGCATGCATCGTGATGTTTTCATCCGTGCTTTCCTATGCATTTATAGACCCAAGTCAAAAACGGCCAGGTGTTGCACCATCTGATAAACCAGTCAACCCTCGATCAGATTGTGCTATGGCCTCGATGTCTGTTGACCTCGCCATCAACAATGTGAGAGCAAGGTTACTCAATGGCGGTGACATGTGGTGGGATCTTGAAGATGGACGATACATCGTCCCAAAAGTTGATGCATCATTAGGTGTCCCAGGTGTTTCATCCATTTTCGCCGGTGCTGTTTGGCTGGGAGGCTATGATGACGCAGGTAATCTAAAAATTGCTGCACAGACATATCGTAAGCAAGGAAATGATTTCTTTAATGATTTCTGGCCCGGCCCGTTATCTTCCATAGGCACAACCGGTGCAGATACCTGCTTAAACTGGGACCAGTTTTTCTCTGTTAAAGGCGTAGACATTCGTAACCATATACGCACGTTTAATGAGGCCCTCGAGGCAGGAATACCATTTGACTGCGAAGGGATACCTGATGAACTAAAGAAATACCCTGCTCGTGGCAATCCTTACTGGAGTCAATATTATGATTTTGACCTTCCTAATGACACGCAGGGACTAGGTGCTTTCTTTGATGCCAATAGCGACAACAGGTATGATCCATGTGATGGCGATTATCCTGCCATAGAAGTGAAAAACTGCCCCACCGAAAGCAATTTCCCTGACGAAATTATATTCTGGGTCTACAATGATGCGGGCAATACCCATACGGTTACAAATGGTACACCAATACGTATGGAAGTTCAGGTGCAAGGGTTTGGTTATACAACCAATGACCAGATCAATGACATGACCTTTTATCGCTATAAGCTCATTAACAGAGCAGTATCGGCTATCGATAGCACATACTTCGGTATGTGGGTAGATCCTGACCTCGGCTGCTCCCAGGATGACTTCATCGGTAGTGATACGAGCAGAAGTCTGATGTATGTATATAATCAGGATGAGCTTGATGGTGATGCAGGATGTGATTGTACGGACCAGGGTAGCCCTCCCACCTACTGTGACGAAGTGCCAATTCTAGGTGTGGATTATTTCAGAGGCCCATTGGCTCCTGTCAGACAAATAGATACATTCACCATTGGAGATCCTATTCTATTGGATCCACAGGAATATCCCAAGATTTATGATACTATCGGTTATGTCAATGATACACTGTTCATTCTGGACCTGGATCACAGGATGGAGCTCGGTATGTCATCATTTACATACCACGTACGTCAAGGTATCGGCTCCTGGCCAGGTGCAATGTGGGACCCACAAACCTCAATAGAATATTATCGTTACCTGTCAGGATCATGGCGTGATGGGACACCTTATACCTTTGGAGGAAGCGGCTATAATGTAGGAGGTGGATTGAATATAGATTATGCATTCACGGGTGATCCTACCAGTCAAACCGACTGGTCGATGTGTTCAGCATCCCTTGGTAGAATGGACCCAAGGACAGTGCAGGCTACAGGTCCTTTCCGTCTTGATCCCGGAGCTATCAATGAACTCATTATTGGTGTTGTATGGGTACCTGACCAGACATATCCTTGCCCTGTACTTGATGAACTACATGCAGCTGACGACCTGGCGCAAGCCTTGTTTGACAATTGCTTTATTCTTCCTAATGGACCTGACGCACCAGACCTCGATTGGATTGAGCTGGATCGTGAACTCATCATGGTGCTTAGCAATGACCCAAAGACATCCAATAATAAATTTGAGCAATTTGCAGAAGCAGGCCTTACGATACCTAAGGGAGAGCCTGATAGCAACTACCTCTTCGAAGGATACCTCGTTTACCAGTTGTTGAACGGAAATGTGACCACAGGCGAGCTTGGAGATATCACCAAGTCAAGACTGATCTTCCAGGTGGATAAACGAAACGGGATTTCAACACTTTATAATTGGACCACTGTCAGAGGACCTAATGATATAGATGTTTGGGTTCCAATTGAACAAATACAGGGAGCCGATGAAGGCCTTTTTCATACATTCCAGATAAAAGAAGATCAGTTTGCCTCCGAAGACAAGCGACTCGTCAATCATAAGCATTACTACTATACAGCTGTTGCTTATGCCTACAATGAGTACGAGCCTTTTGATCCATTAACATTAATCGGACAGCGCATACCTTATCTTGAAGGCCGCGGCAATATCAGAACCTATGATCCATTGCCTCATCCACAGACCTTCCGTAAGATAAATGGTATGTACGGTGAAGGACCATTTGTGACTCGCCTTGAAGGCGTTGGTGCAGGTGAAAACTTCCTTGAATTGGCGGATGGCCAGTATGATATTATATTTAATGATGCTACGGGAGGCGAAGTAACGTACGCACCTGGAAGTGCTCCGGTAAGAGTTCAGGTATTCAATCCTTTGGTTGTGCAGGATGGAGAGTATATCCTAAGATTTGTTGACCCAAATCCTCCTGGTCCTGGTGATACTTTGTCACTGGCTACGAAATGGGAATTCTATAATTTAAATGACCCCAGCAAACTATATATAGCTGAAAAAACCATTGCTCAACTCAACGAACAACTCATTGCTGAGCTGGGGATATCAATTTTCGTAGGTCAGTCTGATGATGCCGGGGACAAGGCAGATGATTCGAATGGGACAATTGGGTATACTATTAATTACCAGGATGCTTCAAAGCCAGAATGGTTGACTTTTGTTCCTGATGATCTTGGAGGAGCTCCTTTCTTTAATTATGTGCAAACAGAAATTCCTGAGTATCCTAATTACTTATTGGATCCTGAACAGGCATTCTCTGATTTTAGTCCTTTTGTTCCTTTTATTCTTACTGATTTTACGCAGATTGAACCAGCTGAAAATCCAGATGGTTGGTTGATCACTCCATCGTGGCTGGATCCTGGTGCTGCTTCCATACAAAGTGAGCAATTTGGAGGGGTACTACAAAATCTAAACAATGTTGATATTATTCTCACATCAGATACCACTAAATGGAGTAGGTGTGTTGTTGTAGAGACCTCTAATTTCTTTTATACGGGTGCTACTGCGCCAGGAATTGGCCTTACAGCAGAAGGAAGTAAAAGGAGCTTTCAGGCTCGTTCAAGGCCCTCTGTTGGAAAAAGGGATAACGACCTGGATGGATTTCCGGATCCGGATGGTTCTGTTGATGCAAATGGGTTCCTTACTGGTATGGGCTGGTTCCCCGGCTATGCAGTGGACCTTGAGACAGGAGAAAGGTTGAATATTTTCTTTGGTGAAAATTCAACCTATGGGGACGACGTTGGTGGGCAAACAGTTGCTCAGGCATTAGGACTAGGCAATGAAGCCTATGATATGGTCTGGAATCCAAGCACGCAGATTATATTAACAAATGCCCAGCAGATCACTCCATTAGAGGCATACTGCGGTGGCCAACATTATGTCTATGTCATGCGTACGAAATATGACAAAGGTGAAGCATTGAGAAAGGATATTGATAAAACTGGTGTTATTAAAGCCCGTCTGTTAGCAAAACTTACATGGACCGCCATTCCGATGTTGGTAGATGATCCTACCTTTTCTTTATTACCACTCAATGAGGGCTTGATCCCAAATGATGTGATCCTTAAATTGCGCGTTGACAATCCATACCAACTGGCAGTAGGCAATGGTCAATTCAATCAGTATCCTACCTATAAAATTAAATTTGAAGGGGTGGCTGCTACTGAATTGACGCCTGATGAAATTCCTGAGGCACTGGCAGAAATTAATGTTGTCCCAAATCCGTATCTGGCGTACAGTGAGTATGAATCATCATCGTTTGACAATACCGTCAAGATCACAAATCTTCCTGCCCAGTGTGTAGTCACCATCTATTCACTTGACGGTAGATTTATCAGGCAGTATT
>Ga0138256_10003444_pt1 | contig 16822 bp, 11 predicted proteins | sample KNB2016incub_MG_FD_105486 | JGI IMG/M metagenome (GOLD analysis project Ga0138256, IMG submission 105486) | Active sludge microbial communities from wastewater in Klosterneuburg, Austria - KNB2014incub_MG | ecosystem: Engineered > WWTP > Activated sludge > Unclassified | place: Austria... | reverse complement strand
TCGCTGAAGCGGCCTGGGCTGGCGATCTCGGTCAGGAACTGCCTTGCTGCCGCCCGATCCGCCGGAACGAGGCTCTCCAGCCCCAAGCCGACCATGAAGATCTCCTTGCCGGCCGTGCGGATCGCCGTGGATTGGGCGCGAGCCTGATCCGGGTCGCTGGGCACGCCGTCGGTGAGGACGATGAGCGCCTGCTTGCCTCCGGGGCGGCTGCTCTTGGCCAGCTCGCCGGCGGCGGCGGCCAGGCCCTTGCCGATAAAGGTGCCGCCGGCCTGGGTGCCGGGCAGCGCGTCCAGCGCGCTGAAGAGCAGCGTGCGATCGCCGCTGAGCGCCGCCACCACGGTGGCCTCGCCGTTGAAGCCGATGACCGTCACCAAGGCCTTGCTGGCCCGGCTGGTTGGCAGCAACAGGTCCACGAGGCCCTTGGCCGCACTGACGGCGGCGTCGATCTTGCGCGGGCCGCCGGGTCGCGTGGTTTCCTTCATGCTGTTGGAGGTATCGATGACCACGGCGATGTCGATGATCTGGTCCTCGGGCACGCAGGGTGTGGCCGTCGGGGTGGCGGTGGTCGTGGCCGTCGGCTCCGGCCAGTTGCGGAGGGCGAAGGGCAGGTAGGCCGGCTTGGGCCGCGGCGTGGCCGTGGCGGTTGGCGTGTTGGTGGCCGTGGCCGTGGCGGTCGGGGTATGGGTGGGCGTGTCCGTGGGCGTCGGTGTGGCCGTCGGCGGGTTGACGTCGATGGTCACCGGCGGGAAGGCGAGGGTGCCGGTCAGGGCATCGGTGTCCGTCCAGCTGATGCCGCTGGCCACCGAAACCGGCCAGGTGCCGGCCTCCAGTGGCTCGACGCGGTAGCTGACCGTCAGCGGGTTGCCGGGCGGGGCGAGCGCCCATTCCAGGGTCTGCCCGGTCAGGGTCAGGGTCACCGGATCCGCCGAATCCGCCACCAGGCGCATGTTGGGCTGCAGTTCATCGCGCAGGGTCAAGGCCGCGAAGCTCACGGGGATGGGCTTGGGCAGGGCGGCCGTGAACAGGTGCACGAACTCCTTGAGGTCCTTGGTGGTCAGGTTGTACTCGGTCTCCGTGGCCAACTGCCGCAGCTTGCGCGTGTCCGCGCCGCGGCCCACGGCCATGGTGACCACCTTGACCTGGCCGGACAGACGTCCACCGCCGGGTCGGAAGTCCTTCTTGCAGAACTGGCCGTCGGAGAGCACCACCAGCACCCGCACCCGACCGTCGTCGCGAATGACGCGGCCGAAGCGGTCCTTGGTCTGGAACATGGTCTCGACCGTGCGCAGGCCCAGGTCGATGCGGCTGTGACCGCCGCCGCGGAAGCGCGAGACGCGGGCCGACACCTGGTCGATGCGCTCCGTGAGAGCGACCAGCTGGCTGCCCCGGTCGTTGAACTGCGCCAGACCCACGCGCAGCTTGCCGGTGGCGGCGGCGTCCTTCAGCTCGTCGCGATCCAGGATGTCGCGGATGGTCTTCTGGACCTCGCGGATCAGGTCCGTGGTGCCGAAGGGCTCCAGCGGCTTCTCGTCCGAGCCGCTTCCCGGCGTGTTGGTGGCCGCAGGCGTCGGGGTGGGATCACCGATACCCGATCCGCCGCCGCCGCCGCCGAGGTCGCCGGTCTTGGGCGGCTCGCAGCCCAGCGGGTCATCGCCGGGCTTGGGACCGCCGGGGTCCAGGCCGCCGCCGCCGGGGTCCGGCGTGGGATCTCCGCCGGGGCCGGGGGTGGGATCCCCGATGCCGCCGCCGCCGGCGCCGCTACCGGCCTTCGTGTCGCGGGCCATGGACGCTGAGACGTCAGCCAGGAAGATCATGTCGATGGGCAACGCGGTTCCCGGGCAGGTGTGGGTGACGACCATGGTCACCTTGGCCGTCTGCCCCAGGTCGATGACCGAAGGATCGACGCTCTTGGTCAGACCGGCTACGCATTTGCTGGGCAGCGGAGCGGTGTCGGCCAGGCGGTCCGGCTGGCCCAATCCGGCCAAGGCCAGGAGCGCACCAGAGACCAGGAGGGTGGCGCTGAGGAGCAGAAAGGGGGCGAGGCGACGGGTGGGGGACATGGATCTCGTCTCCTGAAGGCGCTGCCCAGCCGTGCTGCGGCGGGGCGGAACTGTTGGATGGGTGGGATCGGGGGCGATCCAGTAGGTTCTGGCGGGCCAATGATAGCTTTGTAAACGGCAGCCAAACAAGCGCCGTCGACCCATGCAAAACCGGGGGGCGGCCCCGCGAAGGGCCGCCCCCCGATCAAAGGCGTTCTAGTGGACGGATGGGCCTAGCGTCGGCCGCGCGCCCCGAAGTTGTCCGGCCAGTTGTAGCACTTGTCCTCGAACTCGGCGTGGATCTGGCTGTAGATGCCTTCCACCTGCTCGGCGGACGGGGCGATGAAGCTCATCTCCGGCCGGGTGGCGCAGTCGCGCAACAGTTGGGGATGGACCCGGTCGATGAGGTTGGGGGCATCCGGTCGGCCGACGCCGATCGTGTAGACCGTGATGCCGGCTTCCTTGGCCTGGGAGGCGTACTTGACCACGGTGCATTCCTGGTTGAGGCATTGCGGCTCGGTGGTGCCTGGGCCGAAGGGCACGCGGTTGGGCAGGCCGTCGGTCAGCATGATCATCACCGGCATGTTGTCGGGCACCAGGGTGCCGTTGGGGAAGGTCTTGCCCTGGCCCTTCTTGCGCAGGTCGTCCGGCAGGGCCTGTACCCCGACCTGGAAGGCCTTGTCCAGGCGCGTGCCTTCGCCACGGCGATTGGGCAGGTTGCCGATCGCGCGGGTCAGGCTGGCCGCGTCATTGGTCAGCGGCTGCTCGACCGCGGCGTTGTCGTTGAACCAGGCCACCGACATCTGGTCGTACTGCCCGAACTGGTTGGGCGTGAAGTCCAGTTGGGTCATGAAGAACTTGGCCGCTTCCAGCACTGCCTTCTGCTTGGAGCGTCCGGCCTCGGTCGGGCGATCCATCGAGGTGGACATGTCCAGCACCAGGGCCACGTCCGCGTACTTGTAGGTCATCGTATCGAGGCACTTCTCGGAGATGATCAGCGGCAGGTAGATGGGCTTGGGCCGCGGCGTGGGCGTGTTGGTGGGCGTGGGCGTCGGCGTGTTCGTCGGCGCGAACGAGGTGTTGGTGGGCGTGGGCGTCGGCGGGACCGTCGGCGTGGGCGGCGGCTCGGTCGGCGCCGGGATCTGCACCGGCTGGAACACCGTCACGTACGGCACCCGGAAGATCGACTGGCCGGACTTGTTCTGGTTGTCGGTGAACTCGGCCACGGCCTCGGTGTTGGTGGGGTGATAGCCGACTTCCAGCGGGCGCAACTTGAAGGTCAACACCACGCCGTCCTTGGCCACGCTCTGGAATTCCCACTTGAGGGTCTTCTTGTCGCTGGACACCTCGGCCGGCGGATCACTGGAGTCGTCGATGAGCTCCATGTTGGCCGGGATGGTGTCCACGACGGTCAGCCGCCGCAGGGTGACCTGGGTGACCGTGTCGCGAAGCTTGTCGAAGATGTTCACCAGCTGCCCGGCATTGTCGACCTCGAAGTAGTAGCGGGCAGAGCTGGCGCATTCGCGCATGCACTGGGCGTCGCAACCGCCACCGACGCAGACGGTGATGACCAATACGCCCTGACCCTTGGCCCGCCGGGCGGCGGACTTCACCGAATCGCAGCCGGCGTTGTTCTGGCCGTCCGACACCACGATCATGACTTCGTTGGGCTCGACATCCTGGCCGAGGCCCTTGCGGCCGTCGCTCAGCACCTTGAGGCCCTCGATGATGCCCCGGTCGATGGCCGTTCCGCCGTTGGCGCGCAGCTTGCCGGCGCAGGACTGCAGGCGGCCGGTGTCGTTCATCAGCTTGCAGATGGTGCGCGCGACCGACTGGAAGGCCACGATGCCGATCTTCGTGGTGGGGTTGTTGGGCAGGTCCATCCCGCGAATGATGGTCTTGACGGCCTGCTGCAGCTGGTTGATGGGATCGCCCTGCATGGAGCCGGACTCGTCCAGGACGAAGACCATGTGCAAGGGATTGGTCTCACCCGCGCAGACCGCATTGAACGTTAGAGTGATCGTGGTGGTCTCGCCCAACAGCAGCACGTTGGGGTAGGCCTCCTTGCCGGGGTTGGCCTCACAGGCGCTTTCACGCTGGGCCGCCGGCGCGGCGCTGGCCGTTTGCGCGGGGCTGGAGACCAGCATCGCGCTGAACAGCGCGATGAGGCTCAGCACCGCGGCAACGGCGGTTCGAAACTGGCGCATGGTGCACGCTCCTTCTGACGGATCGACTGGACTGATAGCGGGTGTCTGACAGGGATGCGACGGGGCCGCCCGAGAGGGGAGCAAGAACGGCCCCGACATCTAGGTTGGTGAACCGGTACCGGCTTGGCCCGCGTGAAACCTTTCGGGCGGCCGCCAGATCCAAGTATCGTACGCCAGGAGGTCTGGACTGTCAACCGGATCGGCATGATCCGTTCCTGCCTGATGACCTCTATTAACCCGTCGCATTGCGTCTGCGGACAGGTCGCCGTAGATCTTTAAGGAATCCCCGCGCCAGCCGGCGGGGGCGCGTCGCATTCCGCGACCGTCCGACGTTATCTATAGCGACGATGCGCCGTGGATCGAAACCGCGCCGCGGCCGAGCGCCGACGGGCGGGCAGGCGACCTATCGATCATGGCCCGCGCGACGTTACCATGATATCGTCAAGAGCGGTTTCGTTTGGACCTGAATCACGGGGATGCCGGCAACACCCGCGGCCCCCCGCCATTTGCAGCAGGAGTGAGAGCATGGCAGCACAAGGCCTGGCCGGTCGGCATACGAGGGGCGCCCTGTGCGCCGCCGGCGCGCTCGCGCTGGTAGCCCTGTTCGCGTTGGTCCCCATGGTCGCCCCGGCTCGCGCCGCGCAGTTGAACCAGGCGCCCGCAAAGTGCACCATCACCGGAACCAAGACCGCCCTGCCGGCGCGCGTGTTGCGCGGCGATCCTGTCGAGATCCGGCTGCGGATCAAGCCCAGTTGCCCCGGCGAGACCTTCCGTGATGCCGATGTGGTCATGGTCATCGACCAGAGCCGCAGCATGGCTGAGGCTGCCGGCGGTGCCGGAACGCAGACCAAGGAGACCGCCGCCAAGACCGCGGCCAAGGCCTTCGTCGACACCTCGCTGGCCACCGGACGCACCCGGGTGGCCTTGGTCACCTTCGGCGGATCGGCCAACCTGGGCATCGGGCTGTCGAGCGACGGGGCGGCCATCAAGCGCGCCGTCGACGCCTTTCCCCTCCTCTCCGGCACCAACATCAGCGCCGGCATCGACATGGCCTTCAACGATGTGCTCACCCCCAACGCTCGCGCCGGGGCGCTCAAGGTCATCATCGTCATGAGCGACGGCGCGCCGAATGCGCCATCGCCCAACCCCGACACCGCCGCCGTGCGCTCGGCCAATGCCGCCCGCTTGGGCGGGGCGCAGCTCTACGCCGTCGGACTGGGCTCCGACCGCGACGACGACCTGCTCAAGCGCGTCGCCGGCAGCGCTTCCAACTATTATCCTTCGCCCACCGGCTCCGACCTGGAACAGGTGTACCGCAGCATTGCCCTGCTGGTCGGCAATTTCGCGGTGCAGAACATGGTCTTGGACGACGATCTGTCCGGCTATGTGCAGTTCCTGCCGGGCTCCGCCGTGCCCGATGCCGAGGTCGCCGGCAGCCGCCTGACCTGGAAGGCCAACCTCATCCCCGAGCAGGGCTTCACCATGACCTATCGCGTCACCGCCATGCGCGTGGGCACCTGGCCCACCAACGACCTGGCAGTGGCCAACTTCATCAACGCCGACGGCAAGCCCGACAGCTACACCTTCCCCAAGCCGCAGATCACCATCGTGGAACCGCCGCCGGATGGCCCCGTCTGCACCGGAACCAACTGGTGGACACTGGCCATCCACAGCTTTCCCGACAGCGTGGGCATCTCCGGCGGCTCGGCCACGGGCTGCAACAACCGCTTCGACGGCGGTGACTGGCTCGCCGGCACCGGCCGGTCGCTGCCCAAGCTGGAGTACGAGATCAAGGATGCGGTGGGCAAGACCCTCTTCCGCAGCCAAGGCGTTCCCGGGCCGGGCCGGGTGGATCAGCGCATCTATGCTCGCGTCTGCGTACCGCCGCCCTACACCGTGCGCCTGATCACCTCCAACCTGGGCGGCTACAGCCTCTGCTCCAACCTGGCGACCGAGCGTCGGATCACCTTGCGCGACTTCCGCCCGGCCTCCGCGCGGCGCACGGAGCTGCGGTTCGGCTATGTGCCGGGGGCGTCGCCCGGGGCGGATTGACGGTAGCCTGGACCTACACCTCGGCGGTCTCTGGCACGGTCGTCTGCGCGGATTCCGCTGCGCCCGCCTCCGCCCGTTTGCGGGCAAAGACCAGGTAGCCGGTGTGGGCCGTCATGCGGTCCTGGGGCCGGATGCGCTCCGGCACCGGCTTGTAAAGCCGTAACATGATCTCGGCGATCTCCAGGTCAGCGAAGGGCGACGCGTCCAGGGCGCCCGTCAGCTCAGCCAGCTGGTTGATGGTGGGCACCAGGGCGCCGAAGAAGCCGCCGTCGGCCAGGGCATGGGCGGCCTGGCGCAGGTAGAGCCAGGGCTCGCGGACATCCAGAAACAGGGCGTCCGCGTCCGTCTCCAGGAACCCCTCGCCGATGTCGTGCAGATGGCGGGTCACCGCCGCGGTGAGGCCCGCCGCGGCCAGGTTGCGGCCGGAGCGCGCGTACATGTCCGCGCGCTGCTCATAGGTGTAGAGCTGTCCACTAGGTGTGACATAATGGGCGAGCGCCACCGCGAGCGCGCCGCTGCCCGTTCCCGCTTCGATCACCCGGCAACCCGGCCCGATGCTCAGCTTCAGCAAGATGTAGCCGATGTCCTTGGCGAAGATGATCTGGCCATCGCGCGGTAGATTGGAGAGGATCTCCTCCAGGGAGGGGCGGAGAACCAGCACCTTGCGGCCGGTGTTGGTCGCGAACTCGCGTCCCCAGGGTCCGCCGATCACCGCGTCGTGGGCGAAGCTGCCCAGATGCGTGTGCTGCACGGTGCCGGCCGCCAGCCGCGTGACCAGGCGCTTGTGGTCCGGCAGGATGACCAGCGCGGTGTCCCCGTCCTGGGCCACACGGCTCATGTCGGCTCCTCCATAGTCGCGCATGTGCGGCAAGCACACCCGCCAGAGCATGAAACCGCGGCTGGAGCGCGGCGCATGTTCATGGCAGGGCTCCAGCCGCCGCCGCCGGGCGTCTCCACCGTCAGCCGGTCGCCGGCGGCGACGCGCAGGGTGACCTTGGCCGGCAGGTCGCGTTCCAGGCCGTCGGCGCCCCGAAGCCGGTTGCGGCCCGGGAGGCCGGCGCCGCCGCCTTGCCGGCCGGCCGGCGCCAGGCTGCGGCGTTCCGTGAGCAAGGTGACCGTGGCCGGGGCGAGGAACTCCAGCTCCTTGATCAGGCCGCGACCGCCGCCATGGTGGCCGGCGCCGCCGGAACCGCGCCGCAGCGCCAGGCGGCGCACGCGAAGCGGCAGCTCCTGCTCCAGCACCTCGACGGGCGTGTTCAGGGTGTTGGTCATGTGCACCTGGATGGCGTCGGCGCCTGGGCCGCCGGGCGACGCACCGCCGCCGCCGGCGATGGTTTCGTAATGCGTGCGGCCTTGGGTCGCTCCCGCGAGGAGGTCCGCCGCGGCGAAGCCCACCAGCAGGTTGTTCATCGTGCCCTGGCTGGCGGCGGGGATCAGATGCGGCAGCGCCGGCGCCAGGGCCGTCAAAAGCAGGTCCACCACCCGCTGGCTCGTCTCCACATTGCCCGCGGCAACGGCGGACCCTGCGGGTGGGTTGAGCAGGCAGCCGGCCGGCACGCGGATGCTGACCGGCCGAAAGCTGCCGGCATTGATCAATGCCGGCTCGCCGCCGCGGGCCGCTGCCGTGAGGCAGGCCACCACATAGTCCACCGCCGAGCGGGTGACGGCCAACGGCGCGTTGAGGCCGGTGGGCAGAGCGGGGTCCGTGCCGCTGAAGTCGACGCGCAGGCGGCCACCGCCGGTGCGCACCGTGCAGGCCAGGCGGTACGGGCCGCCGCCCAGGCCATCGTCCTCCAGAAAGTCCTCGGCGGCGTAGGAGCCCGGCGGTATGGCCCGCAGCACCGACCGCGACTGCGCCTCGGCCTGGGCAAGGAGGGCGGTGATGCCGGACGCCATCCTGGCGGCGGCGACCGCGTCCGGCAGCCATTCCGCCAGCACGGCCTCGCCGTAGGCATGGGCCGCCAGCTGGGCGCGCAGGTCGCCCCGGCGCTCCGCCGGGCTGCGCGAGTTGGCGGCGATCAGGTCGAGCAGCCAGGTGTTGGCGGCTCCGGCCAGGACCAGCGGCAAGGGCGGCAGAATGAGTCCCTCGCCGAAGAGGTCCGCCGCCAGCGGCAGGGAGCCCGGCGTCATGCCGCCCACGTCGGCATGGTGGGCGCGGGTGGCCAGGAAGAGCACGGGGCCGGCGCCATCCGCGGTGAAGACCGGGCTGAGTGTCGTCAGGTCGGGCAGATGGCTGCCGCCGGCATGGGGGTCGTTGACCACCCAGACGTCGCCAGGGCTCCAGTTGCCAGCGGCAGCGGACAGGATGGCCGCGGTCGCGGCCGGCATGGCCCCCAGATGGACGGGGATATGCGCCGCCTGGGCCGCCAGCCGCGCTTCGGCGTCGAACACCGCGCAGCTGAAATCCAGCCGCTCCTTGATGTTGGCCGAGAAGGCCGCTCGCCGCAGGCTGGCCCCCATGCCCTCCGCCACCGACATCAGGCGATGGGCCAGCACCTGGGCGTCCAGGCGGGCGGCGGCGTGCCCGCGTCTCACAGGTCGGCGCTGGTCGGGGTACCCGAATTCGTGGGGCCGGGATAGCCGCTGTCGGACGTGGGCGTGGCGCCGCCCGCGGTCGGGCTCGGGCTGGGCGTGGCGGTGGCCGAGCCCGAGCCACTGGAAAGCGCCAGGGCGGTGGCCGTGGCCGGATAGTCGGGACTGTCGCCGACGGTGGTGAAGCTGCTGGTCGCAGTGGCCGCAACGGCGCCGGGTGGCGGCGTGGCCGCCGGGGCCAGCCCGCCCGGGAAGCCGCCGCTCAAACCGCCGGGGAAGCCGCCGGACGCATCGGACGTGGGTCCGGGATAGGCGCCGCCCGTCGGGTCGGTGACGAAAGCTGTCGGGAAGCCTGCGGGTGTCGGGATGCCCATCGCCGGCGCCCCGAAGGAATCCACCAAGGCCGGCGTGGGCGCGGCGGTCATCGGAGCGGCCGGACGGCTGAGGCCGCCGCCGTCAGGAGCGTCACCGTCCGCGGCATCCTCCGCCACCTTGGCTTCCTGTCGCGGCGCGATCAAGGGCGGCAGGCAGAAGCTGCCCAGCACCGGCAGATCGCACCAGGTGTCCCGGGTGTAATGGACGAGCAGGCCGCTGATGCAGGCCATGGCCAACAGCACGCCGACGATCTCCCTGTTGATGCTGGGAGGCCGCTCGGGGGAGGGCGGTTGGGAGGGGAGGTAGATCACGGGCGATGTCCGAAGCGATGCGCCATCGCTGGCGTTGACGGTGGACGGGCGATGCTCAGGCCGGATCCGTCAGGATATCGACGCTGGTGATGCTGTCGCCCTGGCGGATGCTGTCGACGACGTCCTGGCCCTGGGTCACGCGCCCGAAGACGGAATGCTTGCGGTCCAGCCAGGGCGTCGCCACGTGGGTGATGAAGAACTGGCTGCCGTTGGTGCCCGCGCCGGCATTGGCCATGCTCAGGACGCCCGGGCCGTCATGGCGAAGATCGGCGTGGAACTCGTCCATGAAGGTGTAGCCCGGGCCACCGCGGCCGGTGCCGGTGGGGTCGCCGCCCTGGATCATGAAGTCCGGAAGCACGCGGTGGAAGCTGGTGCCGTCGTAATAGCCTTCCTTGGCCAGGAAGGTGAAGTTGTTCACGGTCAACGGGGTCTCGGCGGCGAAGAGGCGCAGATGGATGTCGCCGCGGCTGGTGTGCAGAACAGCGCGGTACTGCTTGCCGGCCTCCAGCTGCATGGCCGGAGAATTCGCGTATTGCTTGCTCATGGGAATGCCCTTCCTGCGTCAGGGATGCGTGTTGCGAGGGTCAAAGTGTACATCAGGCCGGCTGGGTGGGGGGCAGGTAGGGCCCTCCCACGGGCAGGTAGCCATATCCCGCGGCCGTCAGTTCCGGATAGTCGGCGATCATCCGCCGCCCGTCGATGACGAGGCAGGGCGGCTTCGCGTAGGCCCGGATGAGGGGCGCCAGACCGCGGAACTCCTCCCAGTCGGTGGAGATGAAGATGGCGTCGGCGCCCTCCATGGCCTCCTCCGCCGAGTCGTGGTAGCTGATGCGTTCGAAGAGATGGTTCTGATCAGGGTTGAACCAGCGCTGGCGGGCTTCGTCCATCGCCAGGGGGTCATAGGCGCGGATGGCGCGCACGCCGCGGCCCAGCAGGCTCTCGACGGCCTTCAAGGCGGCCGAGTCGCGCATGTCGTTGGTGCGCTTCTTGAAGGCCAGTCCCAGCAGGGCCACGGTGGTCTGGTTGAAACCGAAGCCCGCCTCGTGCACCGCGCGGTCGACGAGGTAGGTCTTCTGGTACTCATTGATGTTGAAGACCGCCTGCAGGAGGTCGGTAGACTGGCCGGTCATGTTGAGCTGGTAGATCAGCGACTGGATGTCCTTGCCGAAGCAGCTGCCGCCGGCGCCGTTGGACACGTAGCTGCCCCAGGTGCTGATGCGGCTGTCCGCGGTGACACCCAGCTTCAGGTCTTCCATCCGCACGTTGGGCAAGGCCTCGGAGATGCGCGCCCCCACCCCGTTCCAGAAGGAGATGTAGGTGAGCAGCAGGGTGTTGCCGACGTACTTGATGGATTCGGCGGTTTCCGGTGTGGTCTCCAGATAACGGATGCGCACATGGTGTTGGAACTGGGGATAGACGCGGCGCAACAACTCGAAATCCGGCTCCCGATCCGCGCCCACCACCACCCGGTCGGGGCGCCGCGAGCCGTCGATGGCGTTGCCCTGGGCCAGGAACTCCGGGTTGGAGGCGACGCCCACACCCCGGCAGCCGGCGCCCTCCAGGATCTGCTCCAGCAGGCGGGCGGTCCCGATGGGCACGGTGCTCTTGTTGACCACCACCACCCGGCGCCCGTCCGCGCGGCCGGCCAGGATGCCGGCCAGGGTCTCGGCGGCGGACCGGTAGTAGCTCAGGTCGGTGCTGCCATCGCGGTTGGGCGGCGTGTTGATGCACATGAAGAAGACCTCGGCGCCTGGAGCGGCCGCGGCCAGATCGGTGCTGAAGAAGAGGTGGCGGCCCAGGCTTTCGGCGACGGAGGCCGCCAGGCCGGGCTCGTTGACATAGCGTTCGATCTGCGCGGCATCGCCGCTCTGGTAGGCGGTGATGCGCGCCGGATCGATGTCGCAGGCCCACACCTCATGCCCCTGCTCGGCGAGCACGGCGGCATGCGGCAGGCCGACGAATCCGGTGCCGACAACGACGATCTTCAAGGCTGACGTCCTTTCATTCAAGATCCTGCCCATCCGCTCGGACCCTGCCTGTTCCGATGCGGCAGGGGAAGGGCGATGACGACACGGGTCAGCGCAGGACGGGTCAGCGCACGCGGCGGACCTTCATGCGCGCTCCGGGGGGCAAGCCGCGCATGGAGCCGGCTTGGGTGCCCAACTGGACGGGGGGTCGCTCCAGATGCAGGATCCACCATTCGGGCGTGAAGGGGGTCATGTTCAAGCGCTTCTTGCTCCGCAGGTCGTTGAGGCAGCGCTTCAAGCGCTCGCTGTCCTTCACCTCCTTGACCGCTCGCTCCAGCACCGCGACCGCGGCGTCGCGGTCGCCGCGGCTGGCTTCGCACCAGGCATAGGCGGCCCAAAGGAGCTCCGCCTGCTTGTTGGCCTTGACCGCGGCCTCGAAGACCTTGTTCATGGCCTCGTACTGCCGTCGCTTGTAATGGTAGGCGGCCAACATGGCTTTGGCATGCCAGTTGTTGGCCAGGGCCTTCTCCAGGTAGGGCCGGGCCTCGTCCAACTGTTGCTTGTGGGCGTAGCGCAGCACGCCGATCTGACCGTCGATCAGCGTGGGGATCATGAACTGCCAACGCCCCAGCTGGGCCTTGGTGTTCTCCAGGATGGCGATGGCTTCATCCGCCCTGCCGGCGCCCAGAGCGCTCTCCACGTCCTTCACCCGCGACTCCAGCTGGCGGTTCGTACGTCGGGCCAACAGCAGGAACCCGACCGCACCGGCCAGCATTCCGCCGGCTACCGCCATCCAGGGGCTGGGAGCGACCTGGCTCAGGCCGAGGTAGACCAAGGCGGCTGCGGCCAGGCTGATGAGGAGGTTGTACATGGGCTCTTGACCTTGCGCTGGAGAGGGACGCCGCCGGGTTACAGCCGCGTCCCACGGGGGGTCGCGGGGGCAGGGGATCATAGCATAGCGCGGCGGGTTGGCCGGCTGACCTGCCTGCGGCGATCCCCCCGAATGGGCGGCCGCCCTTCATCCCACCGCGTCGTTCATCCCGCCCCGCCGTCTCCCGCCAGCTTGGCTTCCAACAGGTCCCGCGCCACGTCCATGAAGTCCCGTTGGGTGACGATGCCCACCAGGGTGCCGTCCCTGACGACCGGCAGGCAGCCCACACGGCGCTCGCGCATCAGCCGGATGGCCTCGATGGTGGTCGTCTCCGGAGGGATGGTGGCCAGGTCCTTGCCCTGGCGCATGATCTCGCGCACCGCCATGCGCTGCTGGCGCTCGGTCACATGCCCTTCGGCCAGGATGCGCAGGAGCATGCGGTAGGACACCAGGCCCACCAGGCGATGCTCGTTGTCCTCCACCGGCACGTGGCGGATGCGCTCCCAGTCCATGAGGTTGGCCACCAGCTCCACCGGTTCGTCCTCGTGCACCGTGAAGAGGTCGGTGGTCATGTACTGCTCCACGGTGGCGAAGGTATGCTTCCAGCCGCCGCCCTCCTCGATGCGTGCCAGATCCCATTCGGCTACCGGCTTGCCGCTCTTCTGCCGTGCGACCGTGGCGCCGGTGATGGCGTTCAACTTCTCGGACATGGTGCCCCTCCCGGGCAATGCGGCGTAGGAGCGCAGCTGCCACTCTGCGCCGGTCAATCCCTGGCGCACCCGCCGGTCCACGATGCCCAGGCAACGGTCCACGTCAGCGGCGTCGATGCCGTGTGCTTTGAGCGCCGTTTCGGCCATGGGGATGAGGCGGTCGCAGATCAGGGTCTGGGCGGGGATGATCTCACCCTCCAGCCAGCTGAACTGCGCCCTGAGCCCCAGGGTGGCCGCCGTGTTGAAGTTGCTCTTGGCATCGGCGAACTGCATGACCTGCGTGATGTCGTCGTAGCGATCGCAAAGACCCTTCATGACCCCGAACCACAAGGCCGCGTTGGCCATGGCGTCGGGCAGGGAGGGGCCGGAGGGCATTACCCGGTTCTCGATGCGCAGATGGGGTTTGCCCGCCGTGATGCCGTAGCAGGCGCGGTTCCAGCGGTAGACCGTGCTGTTGTGCATGGTCAGGGCCTTGAGCCGCGGGATGCCGCCGGCCTGCAGCACCGCGAAGGGATCCTCGTCCAGATGGGCGCCCAGCAAGGCCCGGAAGCGGGCGACGTCCTCGCGGTACAGCTCCAGGACCGAGCGTTTGACCCAGTCCCGGCCGAAGGTGACCCGCGGGCTGCGTTCCCGCAGGTGGTCGATGGAGCTGCGGGTGTCGATGGACTGCTGGAAGAGGGCGATGCGCGTCTCGTGCCACAGCCGTCGCCCGAAGAGCAGGGGCGAGTTGCAGGCCGCCGCGATGATGGGCGCCGCGGCCGTCTGGGCGATGTTGTAGGCGTTGGGGAAGTCCTGCGGTCCCACCTGCAGGTGGGTCTGGAAGCTGGTGTTGCAGGCCTCCAGCATCACCGTGTGGTGGCGTACGATCAGCTCGTCGGTGCCCTTGATGTGAAACTCGTAATCGCCCCCGCGCAGCTCGTTGAGCGCGTCGGACAGGGCGTGGTAGCGCGGCTCGGGGGTCATGCTCTCGATGCCCAGGTCCGACTTGCGCAAGGTGGGCAGGATGCCGATGAGCACCACCTCCAGGTCGAGGGCCGCGGCTGCCCGCCGGGCCTTGTCCACCAGGCCCTCCAGCTCTGTCTGCATCTCCGTCAGGCAGGGCCCGCCCAGCACGCGCGGCTGCAGGTTGCATTCCAGATTGAAGAGGCCCAGTTCGGTGGTGAACTGCGGGTCGTCGAGGGCGGCGAGCATCTCATAGGCCTTGAGCGCCGGACGCCAGTTGCGGTGCACCAGGAACAGCTCCTGCTCTGCCCCGATGCGCTGCACGTCGCTCTCGATCATGCCGTCGGCGATGATCTGCTCCAAGGCCCTGAGGTCTTGCAGCACATGCCGCGTGAAGGCCTGCAGTCCGTCGCCCGCCGGCCGGTCCTTGACCTGCTTCTCGCCCATGGACTCCCGCCTCCCGTCTGACGCGTTGCGTTTGCGTGTCGATCTGGTGCGGGGCAGGATATCGCAGATTGCCGCGGCGGGCGAATCGGCCGGCCGGGGCCCGCGAGCAACCCAGATCCACGCTGCCTCGTAGACTCAGTTCAGCCCGGCAATGAGCCTGCGGCAACCGCCAGCCCAACGGAGGCCATCGACCGATGATCGAACCAGAGACCCCGCTCCCCCCCGCCCGCCGCCTCAGCCGCAGCACGGACGACCGTGTGATCGCCGGCGTTTGCGGCGGTCTGGCGCGCCACTTCGGCCTGGACCCCACCCTCATCCGGGTCATCTTCGGCTTCCTGCTGTTGCCTGGCGGCGCGCCGGGGTTGGTGCCCTACCTCATCCTCTGGGCGGTCACGCCGGACGAGTCGGGTCAGCGGCAAAGCCTGCCGGTGGTCGTCCTGCTGCTGTTCCTGGGCCTGCCGGCGCTCTGCCTGTTCTGCTGGTTGGGGACGATGGCGCTGGGCATGGGCGGCGCCGTTCTGGGCGGGGTGATGGGGCATTGAGCCCCGCAAGGCTCAACCCAGGTTGAAGGCCCATTCCAGCAGCAGGATGACGCCCGCCATGGCCATGCCGAGGATGACGCCGAAGGCCTGCAGCCAGGCCAGATGCCGGCGGATGCTGCGCTCGACGATGTCCCGGACCTCGGCGGCCGAATAGGATCCCAGCTTGTCGATGACCAGGCGGCGGGCGTCGAGGCGTTCGAAGAGGATCTGGGCCACGCTCTTCTCCGAGCCGTAATGCCGGCGGACGAGGGGGTTGCCGGGCTCCAGGAGGAAGTCGTCCAAGGTGCCCACATAGCGTTCGGCAGCGGTGAGGATGGCGGCGTCCACGCGGAACTCCTCGAGTTGCCGCACCAAGCCACCGACGATGCGGTCGCCCAGATCCTGGTAGGTGACCACGCCCACCGCGTCGGCCATATCCCCCCAGAAGCCGCCTTCCTTGCGCACGGCGCGGGTGATGGTGGCGCGTTGATCGGGGGCGCTGATAAAGAGGATCAGGTCTTGCCGGAAGGTGTCGACGATGGCGTTCAAGCCACCGAGCAGCCGCTCGCGGTCCAGACCGGCCACCAGCTCCCGCACCCGGGCCTCGATGAGGCTGGGGTTGAGGATATGCTCCTCCATGGTTTCCGCCAGGGACTCCACGATGGCATCCTTGCGGCGCTCCAGCACACCGGAGCCGGGCAGGAAGCGGTGGTGGGTGAAGATCATGTGCAGGGCGATGGTGTCGGTGAAGCCGCCGATGAAGCCGGCCTGCAACACCAGCCGCAGCCAGGGGGGCGCGCCGAGGGCCATGGCCAGCAACAGGCTGACGAGCGCGGCGCCCACCGCCCAGTAGCCCAGGTCGCTGCGCGCTTCCAGTCGCTTGATCACGCCCTTGATCTGAATCATGACCTTGATTCTAGCCGCCAGAACCCTAGGAGCCTTTACTGTGGATATCCGTGCCTTCCAGCGTCAGATCGAGCTGCTCTATGGCGAGCGGGACCGTCCGCGCGGTATCGACCGCAGCTTTGTGTGGTTCACCGAGGAGGTGGGCGAGCTGGCCAAGGAGATCCGCCGCGAGCCGCGGCGCGAGGACCTGCTGCGCCTGGAGCTGAGCGATGTCCTGGCCTGGCTGGTCACCTTGGCCTCGCAGCTGGGCATCGACATGGCCGAGGCCGCCGACCGCTACGCCCAGGGCTGCCCCAAATGCGGGGCCACACCCTGCGCCTGCCCCTGAGGTGGCCACCGTGTCCTTGACCTTCGCCGACCCGCCGGACTTCAGCTTTGCCTCGCGCCGCTCGCCGGTGGTCGGCCGGCGTGGCATGGTCGCCACCAGCCAACCCCTGGCCGTGGTCGCCGGCCTGGAGATCCTTGCCGCCGGCGGCAGCGCCGCGGACGCGGCGGTGGCCACGGCCGCCGCGCTCAACGTGACGGAGCCGACATCCACGGGCATCGGCGGCGATGCCTTCGCCCTGCATTACGACGCCGCTGGGGGATCGGTCACGGCGCTGAACGGCTCGGGCCGGGCGCCGCGAGCCCTCTCCCTGGAGCGCTTGGCGCGCGACGGCTTCGTGGACCGTCTGCCGGCCTACCACGCTCACACGGTCACAGTGCCGGGCGCCTGCGCCGCCTGGTGTGACCTGATCGCCCGCCACGGCCGCCTGTCCCTGGCGCGGGTGCTGGCCCCAGCCATCCGCCTGGCGGAGGAGGGCTTCCCTGTGGCCCCGATAACGGCTTTCCACTGGGCGCGGGGCGCCGCCCGGCAGCTGGCGGCGGCACCCAACGGCGGCGAGCTGCTGATGGACGGCCGCGCCCCACGACCGGGCGAGGTCTTTCGCAACCCGGGCCTGG
>Ga0138256_10003443_pt1 | contig 16822 bp, 14 predicted proteins | sample KNB2016incub_MG_FD_105486 | JGI IMG/M metagenome (GOLD analysis project Ga0138256, IMG submission 105486) | Active sludge microbial communities from wastewater in Klosterneuburg, Austria - KNB2014incub_MG | ecosystem: Engineered > WWTP > Activated sludge > Unclassified | place: Austria... | reverse complement strand
GGTGCCGGCGATCGCGGCAACCACCGGCTTTACGCAATCGTCGATCGCCTCGATCACATCACGCAGCGTCGGGGCAACCGTCGCTGCTGTGGAGCCAAACTCGCGGAGGTCTGCGCCTGCAGAGAACGCACGCGCGCTGCCCGTCAGCACCATCGCATCGATAGAGGAGTCACTCGCGAGGTTATCCAGCGTATCAAGCAAGGCTCGTCGGAGTTTGCAATGCAGCACATTGACCGGCGCCGAGGCCAGGCGCAATACCGCCACGCGCCGCCGACGTTCCAGCTCAATGATTGCGTCACGGCGGTTCTTCATGGCGCAGACTTCCAATCCGGCGCGACCAGGCGGCGCTTGCGATCGATCGAGCGTCGCACGCCTGGCGCATCAAGATCGACGCGATCCCATAGCTCGCAGGTAACCTGTCGGTGGCGCTGATCGAGTGCTTCACAATAGTTAGTATAAATGCAAAGACGCACCGCCTCGCCGTGACCCGTCCGAATCTTGCGAAACCAGTCGGGATCGGCGAGTGCCTGGCGCGCAACGCCGACGATGTCGGTGACATTGTCGCGCAGCAGCTTCTCCGCCTGTTCGAAGTTGTGTACACCACCCGCCGTGACGATGGGTGTGGCGTACCCGGCCTCGCGGACGGTGGCGCGAATCGTCGCGGCCGCGGCAACATTCCGCCCGAAGGGGCCCTGCGCATCCGAGTAATAGGACGGCATGCACTCATAGCCGCTGCGGCCGGTGTAAGGATAGGCTGCCTGACCGACTTTCGGTTGCAGCGCGTCGTCGAACTTGCCGCCGCGCGACAGCGACAGAAAGTCGAATCCTGCGCTCGCAAACTCCCGCGCGAAGTAGGCCGCGTCATCGATCGTGCCACCGTCAGCGATACATTCCTCGGCCAGCATGCGACAACCCACCGCGCAATCGGTATCGACGGCCGCTCGCACGGCCCGATACACCTCTAACGGCAGGCGCGCCCGGTTCTCGCGCGTGCCGCCGTAGCCGTCAACGCGAGCGTTGAGCGGCGACAACAATGAGGCCATCGTATAGGCATGCGCAAAATGCAATTCGATGCCATCGAAGCCCGCGTTGCGTGCCAAATGCGCTGCCCGAGCGAAATCTCGTGGCAAGGTTTGCGGTAGAGCCGCAATGTGCGGCAAATGGGTGTCTGTAACACGTTCGCGCGCGCCGACATCAAGCGCTTCCAGTTCCCGCGTCGTTAGCACAAGCTCCAGCTGATCGCGCGTGAGTGCCGCGAGCCACTCGCGCACTGCTGCCGGGCCGGGAGTGACCGCGGCACCCGTTGCAGCTACGTAGGCGTCGAGATGCCGAGGGACGATCTGCAGAAATTGCGCGAAGAATTTCTCGGGCACCGGTCGTCGTCGGATCGCCAGAAAGTCGATCAGTTGAATCAGTATTCTCGTGCGGCCGCCGCTTGCACGCCTGACAACCGAGACGATCTCGCGCAATCCCGGCAGGAACCGTTCATGGCCGGCACGCAGCAGCGGGCCACTCCGGACATCGCGAATACCCGTCGCCTCGACGACAATGACGCCCGGCTGGCCGCGCGCGAAGCGCTCATACCATTGCAGTACATCATCCGTCACAAAGCCTTCGTCGGTCGCACGCCACGGCACCATCGCCGGTACCCAGGTGCGCTCAGCGAGCGTGATCGGGCCAACTTTGACTGGCGAGAATAGGCGTGAGGTCTGCGCTTCGGTCGCACTCGGCCATCGCCCAGGGTGCGCAGCGTGCTTGATCCGCTCGGGCGGGCGCCACATCGTCGCCGTGCTCCAGCCTAGTCCGGCACGACCGCGGTCGCTTCGATCTCGACCTTCGCCAGCTCCTCGACCAGCCCCGCCCCTTGCACGACCGACATGACCGGAAAGTTCTTGCCCAACACCTCCCGATAGACGGCACCGATCTCACGGATCTCATGCAGATACTCAGCACGACTTGTTATATACCAAGTCAGCCGCACGAGATGCTCCGGACCAGCTCCGGCCTCGGCCAACAGGATCACGATGTTCTCGAGTGCCTGCTTCACTTGCTTGGCAAGCTGCGAGCTGTGAAACCGGCCCGCGCTATCCCAGCCGATCTGCCCCGCCAGGAATATCTGCCGTCCACGTGCTGCGATGCCATTGCTGTAGCCGCTCGGCCTTGGCCAACTGGCCGGCAGCAAAACCGTCCAGTCACCAGTCGCATCCGTCTGCTGTTCACTCATGCGCATCGCTCCTCAAGTACCGCTCGGCCGATGATGATCTTCTGCACCTCGGTCGCGCCCTCATAGATTCTGAGCGCGCGGATTTCCCGATAAAGGCGCTCGATGACTTCCCCTTGGACGACGCCGCGCCCGCCGAACATCTGCAGGGCACGATCGATGACCGCCTGCGCTGACTCGGTTGCGGTGAGCTTAGCCATCGCTGCTTCTTTGGTGACCCGCGCACCGCGATCTCGCAGCCACGCGGCGCGATAGGTGAGTAGCCGCGCCGCATCGATCGCCGTGGCCATTTCCGCGAGCGCCGCTTGCGTGAGCTGGAAGTCGGCCAACGATTGACCAAACATGCGCCGACTTTGCGCATAAGAGGTCGCTTCATCCAGCGCGCGCTGCGCGAAGCCCAGCGCGGCTGCGGCCACCGAGGTCCGGAACACGTCGAGCGTACGCATCGCGAGTTTGAATCCCTCACCCTCTTCGCCCAGGCGCTGCCCGGCGGGCACTCGGCAGTCCTCAAATGCCAGTGTGGCGAGGGGATGCGGCGCGATCACGTTGATACGCTCGCGGATCTTGAAACCGGGTGTGTCGGCATCGACGACAAAGGCGCTGATGCCGCGCGCGGCCACCGTGCCATCCGGCCTCACTTGCGCGGGACTGGTGCGCGCAAACACACAGTAGAAGTCCGCGATTCCCCCATTCGAGATCCACGTCTTCTGGCCATCCAATACGTAGCAATCGCCGTCTCGCCGCGCCGCGCATTGTAGTGCCGCAACATCGGAGCCGGCATCCTGCTCTGAGAGTGCGAACGCCGCGATGGCCTCGCCGCGGGCCACGCGAGGTAGGTAGTGCTGACGCAGAGATTCACTACCGCCGAGTGAAATGGCCCCGCTGCCCAGGCCCTGCATGGCAAAAGCAAAATCGGCGAGCCCATCGTGCCAGGCCAACGTCTCGCGCAACAACGCGATCGAACGCACATCAAAGCCCGGCACCGCTCCGCCGTGCTCGCCGACGACGCCGTAAGCGGCGAGCCCGTCGGCTCCCAGCATCCTAACCAATTCTCGGCAACGCGCGTCGACAGCCCCGCGGGTTTCTGGATGGGGACCGTGCGCCAATCTTGCCTCGGCCCAACGCTCCGCTCGCTCGGCGAGCGCGCCGTGGCTGGCGTCAAAGAATGGCCAGTCGAGTGCACCGGATGAGAGCAGCGTCATGTTAGTTGCCCTCAAACTTCGGCGTCTGCTTGGACGCGAACGCTTGGTAGGCACGCTTGAAGTCGCCAGTCTGCATGCAGATGGCCTGCGCCTGCGCTTCGGCCTCGATCGCGGCCTCGATCGACAGACTCCACTCCTGATGCAACATCCGCTTGGTCATACCGTGCGCAAAAGACGGGCCGTGCGCGAGTTCCGTCGCGAGCGTGGTGGCGGCGACACTTAGCTGATCGGGGTCGACGACCCGATTGTAGAAGCCCCACGCCTCGCCTTCCGCCGCGCTCATCGATCGGCCGGTATATAACAACTCGGATGCGCGCCCCTGCCCAATGATACGCGGCAGGATCGCACACGCACCCATGTCACAGCCTGCGAGACCGACCCGCGTAAACAGGAACGCGGTCTTGGCGCGTGGCGTCGCGATGCGAAGATCGGACGCCATTGCGAGTATCGCACCGGCACCCGCGCAGACACCATCCACGGCAGCGATCAACGGCTGCGGGCATTCGCGCATCGCTCGGACCAGATCGCCTGTCATCCGCGTAAAGCGCAGCAGTTCGCCGGCGTTCATTCTGGTGAGCGGGCCAATGATGTCGTGGACGTCGCCGCCCGAACAGAAGTTGCCACCTGCACCCGTGAGCACCACCGCGCGGACTCCCGGCGCCGCCCCCAATGCGTGAAACAGATCGCGCAGTTCGGCATAGGACTCGAAGGTCAGCGGATTCTTCCGCTCCGGGCGATTGAGTGTAATCGTGCCGACCCGATCATGGACGCTCCAGAGGAAGTGGGTGGCGACATAGGACTCTGCTGTCATTGTTGTTGGTTGCACCTCTGTGTATGACTCCTATGCAATACCTAGCCGATCGAACGCCCAACGTGCTGCTTGAGCTGTGCCAGCAAACCGCCGAGTTGTTGTTTGCCGCTTGCGTCGACACCCCCGAACAACTCGATCACCCATTGTTCATGCTCGCCCGCCATGCGCTGAAACAGGCGACGACCGCCGGCTGTGAGCTTGACGCGCGAGGCACGCCTGTCGGTCAGATCCGCGATTCGTGTCACCAGGCCTTCCGCCTCCAGCGCATCGGCGATGCCGGTGACGTTGCCGCCGGTCACCATCATGCGCCGCGACAGCTCACCCATCTTGAGCCCGTTCGGTGCCCGTTCGAGCTGCGACAGCAGATCAAATCGAGGCAACGTCGTCCCAAAACGAGCCTGCAGGCGCTGTCGGATAGTCGTTTCGATCAGATTCGTACAAGCGAGCATGCGGAGCCACAATCGCAACGATTCGTGGTGTGCTTCGGTGGCGCGGGTTTCGAGATCGCCACTGTCATCGCTCCTCGACAATGCGCGGCCGGCCGCGTCTGCGCTGCTACAGTTGTCGCGCGCCACGTCAGACAACCTCTCCACCTGCGATGGCGATGCTTTGGCCGGTGACGCTTTCGGCGCCAGGACAGCAGAGCCAGAGCACGGTGTTCGCAACCTCCGCTGGAGTCACGAGGCGTCCCTGTGGATTGACCGCGACCAGTTCGACGAGCGCCTCCTCCCGCGTGCGTCCGGTCTTGGCGCTGATGTTGGCGATCGATTCACTAACAATATCCGTGTCGGTGTACCCGGGGCAGACGGCATTGACCGTAATGTTTCGTTTGGCATGCTCGAGCGCCGTGGCGCGCGTCAAACCGATCACGCCGTGTTTGGCCGCACAATACGCGGCGACATAGCCATAGCCTTTCAAGCCCGCCGTACTCGCAATGTTTACGATGCGCCCGAAGTTGGCCGTTACCATGTCCGGTAGACACTCGCGCATCAGTAAAAAGCTGCCGGTGAGATTGACCGCCAGCATCGCCTGCCAAAGCGCGTCGTCTGTCTTGACGAGCGACGCGCTCGCGGCCTGACCTGCGTTGTTGATCAGGATGTTGACGGGCCCCAGGCGCTGGCGCGCCTCGACCACGGCCGCTTTGACGGCAACGGCGTCGGTGACATCAGCCGTCTGGCAATTGGTACGCGCCCCGGCAAGGCTCTCCGCGGCCGTTGCCAAACTCGCTGCCGTACGTCCTAACAGTGTGAGCTGCGCACCCGCTCCGGCCAGCGCGCGCGCAATCGCCGCACCGATACCGCGACCGGCACCCGTAATCACGGCGTGTCGGCCCTTGAGCTGTTCGCCCGCTTGCTTCATCGCTAAACCGGCCCGACCGTCTGCGCGGCGCGTTCGAGATTGCGCTCGAGTTGCGACTTGCCGTTGAGATACGGAGCTGGCCAATGCTGATCGACGTAGTGCTGCTCGGCCGCAGCATGCAGCGTCCAGGCGGGGTTAGCGAGATGTGGCCGCGCCAACGCACAGAGATCGGCGCGGCCCGCGGCGATAATCGTGTTCACGTGATCGGCCTCGTAGATATTGCCGACTGCAATCGTCGTGATACCGACTTCATTGCGAATTTTGTCGGCCAGCGGCGTTTGATACATCCGCCCGTAGACCGGTTGCTGATGCGGAACGGTCTGACCGGTCGAAACATCGATAGCATCGCTGCCCGCATCCTTGAAGGCTCTAACAATCACGATGAGATCATCTTCGGACAGCCCGCCGGGGGCCCAGTCGGTCGCCGAGATCCGCACCGACAAGGGTCGTTCGCGCGGCCAAACCCTGCGCACCGCAGCGAGCACTTCCAGCGGATAGCGTAGCCGTCCGTCGACGTCGCCCCCGAATTCGTCGGTACGGATGTTAGTAAGCGGCGAGAGAAAGCTCGCGAGCAGATAGCCGTGCGCGAAGTGCAACTCCAGCATGTCGAAGTCCGCCTGCAACGCGCGCTGTGCGGCCGCGACGAACTGCTCCCGCACCTCATCCATGTCGGAGCGCGTCATCTGTCGTGGCGTTTGACTGGTGCCCGGCAAATAGGGGAGTGGCGAGGCTGACAAGAGCGGCCAATTACCTTGCGGCAATGGGTGATCGATCGATTCCCATCCCAGTTGTGTTGATCCTTTACGCCCCGCATGGCCTAACTGCATACAGAACTTGATAGGTGAATTCTGATGCACGAAGCTCACGATCCGGTGCCAGGCGTCGCGCTGCGCATCGTTCCACAGTCCGGTGCAACCGGGCGTGATGCGTCCTCGCGGGGATACACAAGTCATTTCGGTAAACATCAGCCCGGCGCCACCCAACGCGCGCGACCCATAGTGCACCAGGTGCCAGTCGTCAGGCAGCCCGTCGGTTGCTTCATATTGCGCCATCGGCGAGACGATGACACGATTCGCCACGCGCATGCCGGCGATCGTCAGCGGTAGGAACATCGGCGGCCGCGGCGTCGCGGCAGTCCCCTGCTCGCGTGCAAACCATTGCTCGTAGCCGTCGACAAAACGCGCATCACGCAGCCGCAGATTCGCGTGACCGATCCGCTGGCTGCCCGTCAACAGATTGTAGGCAAACTGCTGCGGTGGTTGCTGTACGTAGCGCGCCACATTTTCAAACCATTCCATACGATTGCGCGCCGCGCTTTGCAATTTGAGCGCTTCGAGGCTGCGGTCCGCCTGATAAATCTCAAGACCCTTGCGTACATCGGTTGCGGTAGCGACTTGCTGTACCAACGAAATCGCGTCTTCCATCGCGAGCTTGGTACCGGAGCCAATGCCGAAGTGTGCGGTATGCGCCGCATCGCCGATCAAGACGATATTCTCGTGAAACCACTTGTCGCACAGCACGCGGTTGAAGTTCAACCACGCCGAACCGCGCAGATGACGTGCGTTGCTCATCAATCGATGGCCGTCGAGGTACTTGGCAAACAATTTTTCGCAGAATGCTATCGACTCGTCCGTATCGAACCTATCGAGACCCTCTGCGAGCCAGGTCTCCTCGCGCGTCTCGACGATCACCGTTGCCAGATCGCGACTGAACTGATAGGCATGAATCTGGAACCAACCGTGCTTTGCTTGTTCGAATGCGAACGTGAACGCCGGGAACTTCTGCTTCGTACCTAACCAGATGAAACGACACTTGCGCACATCGATCGCGGGTGCGAACACATCCGCGAAGTGGTTGCGGATTCGACTGTTGACGCCGTCCGCGGCTACCAACAGATCGGCGTCGCGAAAGCGATCGAGCTCGGTCGGGTCTACTTCATACTCGAAGGTCTGCTCGACCCCGAGGTCGCGGGCGCGCTCCTGCATGATACTCAGCAACCGCTTGCGCTCGATGCCGCAGAACCCATGGCCGCTGGAGCGCATGGATTCGCTTTTGAAATGCACGACGACATCGTCCCAGTGGTGAAAGTCCGCCACGATTGCATCGTGCGTCTCGCGGTCCACGTCGCGAAAGCCCGCCATGGTCTTGTCCGAGAACACAACGCCCCAGCCGAATGTGTCATCCGGTCGATTGCGCTCGTACACTTCGATTTGCGCCTTGGGTAGCGCCTTCTTGAGGAGAATGGACGAATAGAGGCCGGCAGGACCGCCGCCCAGGCACACGACACGTTTCATGCACTATTCTCCCGAGCATGGCTCTATTGCAGAAGATATTTAGATCTAAATATTTTAAATGTCAAGTAAATTGATGGGGTCAAGATGGTTGCTTCGAGAGCGGTTAGTCCAGACCGATCGAGAACGCGGCTTCCAGTTCACCCTTGGAGTAGGTGCGGAAGGCGATCAGGGTCTCGGAATTGGCGATGCCGCCGAGCTTGCGCACTCGATCGCTAACGACAACCGCCAGTTTCTCGTTGTCCGTTGCGCGCACGATCGCAACCAGGTCGTGTTGCCCCGCCACCGAAAACACCTCGGTCACCCCGTCGACTTCGACCAGGCGCTGCGCAAGTTCCGAGACCTTATCGGTTTGTGCTTTGATGAGAACGATTGCGGTGACGGTCATGGGTATCCCGGTGAATTTGCAGTCGACCAGCCCCATACTGGGCGATGGACCCTCACCAGATCAAGCGTTGTCGATGCCCGCAAGCGCCTGCTGGCGCAACGCGTACCACCGCTGTGTGACGGTAAGTTGACCGATGATGCGAGCGATCGCAGTCGTAGTAGACTTGTTCAGCCACGGCATGAGCGGGGGATAGAGTATGGCTGAGCGGTCATTTGCCAAAGAAGTGGAATCGCTTCGGCTTGGCGCAGGACAGGAATTCCATGGCGAAGGCATTCTCGCCGTCACCAAGGCGCTGCTGCAATCTGGCGTTTCCTACGTCGGCGGCTACCAGGGCGCGCCTATTTCGCACCTGATGGACGTGTTGGCAGACGCTCACGACATACTCGGGGAACTGGGAGTCCATTTCGAGGCGAGTGCAAGTGAAGCGAGCGCCGCTGCGATGCTTAGCGCATCCATCAACTATCCGCTGCGCGGCGCCGTGACCTGGAAGTCTACGGTTGGCACCAATGTTGCTTCGGATGCGCTCGGCAATCTGGCTTCGGCTGGTGTCGTCGGTGGCGCAATGATCATTGTGGGTGAGGACTACGGCGAGGGTGCCAGCATCATGCAGGAGCGCACCCATGCTTTTGCGATGAAGTCGCAGATGTGGCTGCTCGATCCCAAACCCAACCTGCCAGCAATCGTTGCCGCCGTCGAACAGGGATTCGAATTATCGGAAGCGAGCAATACGCCCGTCATGCTGATGCTACGCATCCGTGCCTGTCACGTATTCGGAACTTTCCGCGCCAAGGATAATCGCCGGCCGCGATTCACCACGGCGGAGGCTCTGGAAAGGCCTGAGCGGAACATCGATCGCATCATTCTGCCACCGGCCACTTTTCAACAGGAGCAGCATAAGATTTCGCAACGCTGGCCAGCGGCGCTGGAGTACATTCGGCGCGAGAAACTCAACGAACTGCTCGACGGCCCACACGGCGATATCGGCATCGTGCTGCAGGGTGGTCTTTACAACAGCGTGCTGCGCTCACTTGAACTGTTAGGCCTCGCCGACAGCTTTGGCCGCTCGCAGATTCCGCTGTACGTATTGAACGTGACCTACCCGCTTGTGCCAGAGGAGTTCAGACAGTTCGCCAGCGGCAAGAAGGCTATTCTGATGGTCGAGGAGGGCCAGCCGGAATTCATCGAACAGACTGCCAATCAATTCCTGCGACAAGCGGATATTCAGACACGGGTGATCGGCAAAGGCCCGTTACCGATGGCCGGTGAGTATACGGGCGCGGTCATCCAGGCTGGTATCGCAAGCTTCGTCAAGGAGTGGCTCCCAACCGCGCTGCCGCCACAAGGGACGCAAGCAGCTAAGCCCGCCGAGATTCCGCTCCGTTCGATCGATCAACTCAAGGCGATGGTACCGGCCCGACCATCGGGCCTTTGCACGGGGTGTCCGGAACGACCCTTTTTTGCCGCGATGAAACTGCTCCAGCGTGAGGTCGGCGCGATTCAGGTCAGCTCGGACATCGGCTGCCATTCGTTCGCGACGTTGCCGCCGTTCAATCTCGGCGGCAGCATCATGGGCTATGGGTTAGGTCCAGCCAGCGCGTCGGCCTTCAATATTGGTCACAAGCGGCGGCCCGTTGCCATCATGGGCGACGGCGGCTTCTGGCACAACGGCCTAACAAGTGGCATCGTCAACTCAGTCTTCAACAAGCATGACGGCATCACCATCGTCATCGACAACGGCTATTCGGCCGCGACCGGGGGACAATACATCCCCTCATCGCTCATGGACGAGCCCGCGCGCGAAGGCCGGCATTCGATCGAGGCCGCGGTGCGCGGCGTCGGCGTCGAATGGGTTCGGACCGTGCATACGTATGACATTGGGCAATCGATGGCGGCCGTTCGCGAAGCGCTGACAACCGATGTTCGCGGACCAAAAGTGATCATCGCCAATGGCGAGTGCCAGTTGAATCGCCAACGTCGGATCGCACCGCAATTGCGCAAGCAGTTGGCGGCCGGCAAACGCGTCGTTCGCCAGCGCTTCGGGGTCGACGCAGAACTTTGCTGCGGGGATCACTCGTGTATTCGACTATCCGGTTGTCCTTCGCTCACGATCAAGCCGCGCGGCGAAGACTTGCGTCGCGACCCAGTCGCACATGTCGACAACACCTGCGTTGGCTGCGGCGTCTGTGGCGAGGTAGCACACGCTGCCACTCTCTGCCCGTCGTTCTACCGTGCTGATATCATTCAGAATCCGACGCGCTGGGATCGGGTCATTAGTGGCGCACGCAACGCGGTGATTAGCTGGTTGCAGCGACGCGCGGCACAGCAGCGACTCGCCTGGTCAATTGAATAGCGGCAGCCATGAGGCCACTCACGCTTACGATCGCGGCGCTCGGTGGTCAGGGAGGCGGTGTCGTCTCGGACTGGATGATCGATGTGGCGCAGCGCGAGCACTACCTGGTGCAGGCAACGTCCGTTCCCGGAGTCGCGCAGCGCACTGGCGCTACGATCTACTATCTGGAATTCTTTCCCGAGAGCGCCGTGACGCCGGGAGATCCTCCGCCAGTGTTAGCCTTGATGCCGCATCCGGGCGACGTCGACCTCGTGGTCGCATCGGAATTGGCCGAGTCCGGTAGAGCCATTTTGCGCGGGATCGTCACGCCGGACCGGACGACCCTCGTCGCGTCGACGCACCGATCCTACACAATCAGCGAGAAATCGGACCTGGCAGACGGACGCGCTGATTCTGAAGCGCTGCTGGAGAATGCACGACGGCAGTCAAAGAGGCTGATCGCCTATGACATGGATGCACTCGCGCAGGAACACCGATCCGTCATCAGCGCGGTAATTCTCGGGGCGATCGACGGTTCCGGAGTGTTGCCTTTTCGCAGCGAATCCTATGAGGCGGCTATTCAGTCTGCTGGCATTGCTGTCGAACGTAGTCTTGCCGCCTATCGAGCGAGCGTTGCGACCGCGCGCGGCGGAGAACGCTCGGCCGTCGCGATGTCTGCTGTACCTCAAACCACGTCGTCCTCGCCGCCTCGACGACCTGAACTGCAGCGGCTGATCGACAGAATCGACGCCGAATTTGCAGCGCAAGACCGGTCCTTGCTGCGCCAGAGTGTGGCGCGCCTTGTCGACTACCAAGATGTGGAATATGCGAACCAGTATCTTGATCGGCTCGCCACCGTTGCCACCGGCGATTTATCGGCGGACGGCACACTATTGCAGTCGGTTGCGCGCGGACTTGCACTGTGGATGAGCTTCGAAGACACGATCCGAGTTGCCGACCTCAAGACGCGTGGCGAACGTGTCGTGACGATCCGCGCCGAGACTCGTGCCGATCCGAAACACGTCGTGAACGTGACCGAGTTTCTGAAGCCGCGGCTCGAGGAAATCTGTGGCACGCTGCCGGCGCGCGTCGGTCGTGCAGCGCTCGCATCGAGACGAGCGCGTGTTTTCCTGGGGCGATTCATCGGCAAGCGTGAGATCACGACGACGACCGTCAGTGGATATTTGTTGTTGCGAGGAGTAGCACGACTCAAGCGTTGGCGCCGTACGACGTTGCGTTTTCAGGAGGAGAACGAGCGCATCGAGCAATGGCTTGCGACCATCCTCTCGATGAGCCGCAGTAACGCGGCGCTCGCACTGGAAATTGCCGAGTGCCAGACACTGATCAAGGGATATGGCGATACACACGCACTGGGTTTCGGCAATTATGAAAAAATCTTGGCTGCCGCGCGTAGAATCACGGGCCAGGCCGACGCCGCCCGGCGCGTGCGTGAGTGGCGTACTCTTGCGCTTGGCTCCGACGAAAGCTCGGCGCTCGATCGCGAGCTGCAATCGGTGCTATCGGTGGGCATGGCTATCAACGACTAACAGCTGGAGCGACTGACATGGCGAACGGCATCTTGACGCAACTGATCACCGGCGTTGCCGCCGGCAACATCCGTGTAATCGATCTCACGCAAGTACTCTCGCCCGACTTCCCTGCGATCGAGCTGCCGCCGGAATTCGGGCAGTGTGCTGGTTACACGTCGAAGGAAATCTCCCGGTACGATAGCCGCGGCCCGGCCTGGTATTGGAATGAGTTCTCGTGCAACGAGCATACCGGCACACACTTCGACGCACCGATCCATTGGGTTTCTGGCAAAGATCTGCCGAATAACTCGGTCGACACGGTTCCGGTGACCAACTTGATTGCGCCGGCGTGCGTGATCGATTGTTCCAAGGAAGCCGCCGCCCACGCCGACTACCTGCTCGACGTAGACTTCGTCGAAAAATGGGAAGCAAAGAACGGCAAGATTCCGCCGAAGAACTGGTTTCTGATGCGCACCGATTGGTGCAAGCGCAAGACACCAGCGGAATACTTGAACATGAACGAATCAGGGCAGCATACGCCTGGCCCGACGGCAAAGCTCGTGCAGTGGCTGATCAAGGAACGTGATGTCCTTGGCTTCGGCGTGGAGACCATCGGCACAGATGCCGGGCAGGCGTTTGCCAACGACCCACCCTATCCGTGTCACTTTTATATGCACGGCGCAGGGCGTTACGGCTTGCAGTGTCTCGCCAATCTCGACCTGCTGCCGCCGCAGGGGGCGGTCGTCATTAGTCCGCCCCTTAAGTTACAGGGTGGTTCGGGCAGTCCACTGAGAGTGCTTGCGTTGTTAGAGAGCTGATCCGCAGACGCTATCGCGCTAAGGTACGACGCGTCGTGCGACCGGACCGCCGGCAAGTTTGAGCTGGCTCTCGTCTACGATCTCACCACCCTTGAGGACGAGTGCGATCTCGCGCGCATTTTCGATACGAACCGTTGGATCTGCGTTCAGCAGCACTGCGTCCGCCACCTTGCCAACTTCGATGGAACCGAGAGTTTTGTCACGGCGCAAGAATTCGGCGGCGTTGTAGCGCAACCATTCACTCAGCGCGATTGTTCGACGCTTTTCGCAACCCTTGGGGCGTGATATCCGTGCTGCCTCTCAAAATGACGTTGTCGACCGGCCCTGGGATTCTAAATCATCAGTTCCAACTGCGGGATCCAGAAGGCTATATGATCGAATTCTTTCGCTGGCGCGCTGGGATGGCTCCTACATGACCAATGTTGCCAAGCTACTGCGAGCCGAGTTCCCGATTCTGGCTCGCAAGACCTATTTGAACAGCGGTTCCTACGGTGCACTGGCGTTGTCGGTACAAGCGGCGGTCGAAGCTTATCTCGAAACTCGGCGCGAACTGGGCGCAGACTGGAACGCATGGATCGGGAAACTCGAATCGCTGCGCGACCAATTGGCGCTGCTGTTCAATGCCGATGCCGACGAAATTGCCCTGACCACCTCCGCATCCGCGAGTCTTAACTCGCTCGCCAGCGCATTCGATTTCTCGCGCGGACGACGCAAGATCGTCGTCAGCGATTTCGAATTCCCGACCAACGCCCAAATCTGGCATGCACAAGCCAAACGTGGCGCTGAGATCGTGCACGTCGCAACGGATCGCGATGGCTACATACCGGTTGAACGATTCGAACAAGTGATCGATGCGCAGACGCAACTCGTTGCGATAACACACGTTTGCTATCGCAACGGCGCCAAGCTTGATATCGGCGCTATTGCCAGGATCGCCCACGCGCGTGGCGCGCTCATTCTCGTCGATGCCTATCAGTCGGTCGGTTCTGAGCAGATCGATGTGCGGGCGCTGGACTTGGATTTCATGGTCGGCGGCATGCTCAAGTATCTGCTCGGAACGGCGGGCGTCGGCTACCTGTACGTGCGCAAATCGCTGATTCCGGCACTCGTTCCAACGGATTCCGGATGGTTTGCGCAGGAAGACATCGGCGCGATGGATATCGGCGCCAATCGACCGGCGAATTCCGCACGCCGCTTTGAGACCGGCACGCCAAATGTTGCTGGCTTGTATGCCTGCGAAGCGGGACTGGCATTGATCGCGCGAGTCGGGCTCTCGCAGATCGAAACACGAGTGCGCGCACTCACAGCCCGATGTTTCGATGAGCTTGAGAAGGCTGGGTGCAAATTGGCAACGCCGCGCGCTGCCAATCGTCGCGGACCGACGCTTGCGATCCGATCCACCAACGACAACGCACTCGTCGCTGAATTGCTGAAACGGGATATCGTGACGTCTTGCCGGGATGGCAACGTGCGGGCGGCATTTCACTTTTACAACGATGAACGTGACATTGACACGCTCGTTGATGCGCTCACAGATCTGCGTCCGCTGTTGGCATGACCTGCGAAAATATTGAGTCGTTATGCAATCCGTGGCAGTCAGTCGACCGGTGCGGCGATCGTGGGCGTAAGTCTCGATAGTGTCGTTAGCAACGGCCCCTGTGGAGAGGATGCTGGCGACGGCAAGTCAAGCCGAGCGGCGATCACAAGCGTATTCGCTGCAATGAGTCATCGTCCCGCGCCTGTTCATAGATCCACGCCGCGGCGGCGATGTCCTGAGCTGCAATACCCAACGACTTGTAGACCGTGATATCCGAGGCGGATTCCCGTCCAACAATATCACCTGCAATGACGGAGCCGATTTCGCCGCGTATGTGGTCGGCGGTCAGCAACCCTGACTGGATCGCGTTCAACAACTCCCCCGCCTGCGCCAAAGCGCTTTCTCGGTAGTCGACGAAGTAGCGTGAGCGCATCACTGCATCGCTGTCAGCTTCCGCGGTCGTCGGGATAGACGACCCCACGAGATTGATATGCTGCCCCGCCCGCAATTGGCGGCCGAAGAGAATCGGAACCTTCGCGGAGGTGACGGTACAGATGATATCGGCAGCCGCCGCGGCCGCGTCGATGCTGTCCACAACGCGTAGCGCAGTGTTCAGCTTACCCGCATTCTTGCTGACGAGCGCCGCGGCCTTTGCGCGGTTGCGGCCCCAGACAAGAATTTCGTCTAGCGCGTAGATCTCCTGGAGCGCTTCCAGGTGTGTTTGCGCTTCCTCGCCGGTACCGATCATCGCCAGCCGTCTCGAGTCGGCGCGCGCGAGGTGCCGGGTCGCTACCGCGGTTGCAGCGGCCGTGCGAATTGCGGTGAGCGTTCCGCCCTCGAGCAGTGCGACGGGCAGACCTGACTTGCCGTCGAATAGCACGAAAACGCCCACGTGCGAAACAAGACCCAGTGCGATGTTTCCAGGAAACATGCTAATGAGCTTGGAGCCAAAATACGCTGGGGTGCCGACGGCGCCGTTCATGACACCGAACATTCCAGCGCCGCCGGCGACCTGGAACGCTTGGCGCAACGGTAACTGCACGTTGCGCCTGGATACTTCAGGCATCACTCGCTCTATCACCGCAATGCAATCCCGGTAGCGCAACAACCGGCGGACATCGGCCGCGGTGAATACTACGCACTCTGTCGTTTGCGGCATGTTCAAGTGCTCCGTAGATTGTTCTGTTAGCTGCACAGATAGGGTTGAAATATTGCCATGACGAGATCAAACCCACGCTCGACCAACTCTTTGTGTTTGCCATCGGAGTCCGCGTCCTGATAGAAGAGCCAGTTATCTGACACCATCCAACTGAGTGTGACCAGCGTTGCGACTGTGGTCGGCGGTGTCGGCCGTCGCATTACGCCCACCTCTATCAGCTTCTCAAAGAACTGCTCGAGAGACGCCATGTGCTCGCGACGATTCTCGAAGTAGCGTCGGCGCACGGACGGAATCGCGTCGGTCAGAGCGGACAACTCCCGGAAGAAAAATCGATAGCGCCAAACGAGCGATGCGTATCGCTCAAACATGAAGTGCATATGCGCTACGGTCGGAGTCTGCAAGTCGTCTGCGCTGACCTGCGAAGAATCGTTGCGAATGCGATCGAAGATCGCCAGCACAACGTCTTCCTTCGTTCGGAAGTGGTAGTGCAAATTGCCAGCGCTGATCCCGAGCGATTCCGCCACGCGTTTCAGCGAAACCGCCTTGACACCGAGCTCATTGAAAAGCTCGATAGCGCAATCGATGATTCGCTGCTGTGTATCGCGCGTGCCCATGAAAACCGCCCCCCCAGACGATTGTACGATAGGGGGCCTAGAAGCTGGCGATGCCCGGTCGATCGCGTGCGATTTCGGCGGGGTGCAGTCGCAGTTCAGCCAGGTCCTCGGGCCAAGCAACACGCAGCGCTAGAGCAGCGGCGGCCCGCGCCATCGCAGGCGCAGCTTGTATGCCGTATCCACCCTGCCCCGCAAACCAGAAGAAGCTTGGCTGCTCTGGATCAAAACCGATTACGGGACTGCGATCGATGGTGAACGTGCGCAATCCGGCCCATCGATGCTCGATGCGCGAAATAGTGAGATCGGTCGCCTGCTGCACGCGCTCAACTGTCACAGCGACGTCCCATTCGTCCGCCGCCGCGTCACATGGCTCGGAGAGCGTCTCATCAGCGCACGATGCGAGCAGCTTGCCGGCTTCGGGCTTGAAGTAGAATGTTCCGGCCAAATCTGTGACCGCAGGCCAAGCGGTCACATGTTCGTGTGGCGAAGGCGCAAAGATCACCGCGGTGCGCCGCAGTGGCCGCAAGCCCAAGCGCGCCACGCCCGCCAATTGCGCGATCTGAT
>Ga0138256_10003442_pt1 | contig 16824 bp, 13 predicted proteins | sample KNB2016incub_MG_FD_105486 | JGI IMG/M metagenome (GOLD analysis project Ga0138256, IMG submission 105486) | Active sludge microbial communities from wastewater in Klosterneuburg, Austria - KNB2014incub_MG | ecosystem: Engineered > WWTP > Activated sludge > Unclassified | place: Austria... | reverse complement strand
GCGCCATGCGTTCTCCGATACGCTCTCGCCGGATACGGGCATCGGCGCGGCTCGGCGCTGGGCTTTTGACAAGTTCCAGGAATTCGCCGTGGCCAGCGGGGGGCGCCTGATCCCCGGATACCTAATCTTCGATTACACCGGCGACCCATGTGGCATGGACGGCTTCGGCTGGCGCGATGTGCTGGCGGTGTTGCCCGGTTCCGATGCATCGGCCCAAGGCATCATCATCGTGGAAGGGCACATGGACAGTCGCTGTGCCGATCCTTGCGACCACACCTGTCTGGCGCATGGCGCCGAGGACAACGGCAGCGGCTCGGCTCTGGTGATCGAACTGGCCCGCGTGCTCAGCCGGTACACCTTCGATCATACCCTCGTGTTCATGCTCACCACCGGTGAGGAACAGGGCCTGGTGGGCGCCGAGGCCATGGCCCAATGGTGCGTGGACGAGGGCGTGGCCATCAAGGGCGTGCAGAACAACGACGTGATCGGTGGCATCTGGTGCGGAGCCACGGCAAGTGATCCCGGATGCGAGGTAGAGAACGAGGCGGACAGCATGCAGGTGCGTCTCTTCTCCAACGGTTCGCCCCCGCGCCCGCACCGCGGCTTCGCGCGCTCCATCAAGCTGTGGTACGAGGAGAAGCTTCGCAATGAGGTGCCGGTGCCCATGACCATCAGTGTAATGGGCGTGGAAGACCGGGAGAACAGGGGAGGGGACCACATCCCCTTCCGCCAGCGCTTCTTCCGCAATGTGCGCTTCACGGCGGCGCACGAGCATGGCGATGCGGATACCTCGGACCCGGACTATCACGACCGCCAGCACACCAGCGCCGATGTCCTCGGGCTGGATACCGATGGGGACCTGGCCATCGACAGCTTCTTCGTGGACTTCAACTACCTGGCGCGCAACACCGTCATCAACGGCATGTCGGCCGTGGTGCTCGCCTTGGGACCCGAACAACCCACCTTCGAGGTGCTCGATGAACCCGGTGGTCTGCGCGTGGTCATCACACCTGTGCCCGGCGCCGTGGCGTACCGGGTGGGCGTTCGTGTCACCGATGCCAACCTGGACTTCGACGAACTCTACCGGACCACGGATACCAGCTTCGTGCTGCCGGGGCAGGTGGCCGGGGAGCAGCGTTGGGTGAGCGTGGCCGCGGTCGACGCGGAGGGCATCACCGGTCCCTTCTCCGGCGAGGTGATGCGGACCAGCGATGTGGGTACGGCACCTGCTCCCGAGGACGAACTGCCCTTCGGCCTGCCCTGCGTGCCCATCGCCGTGCCGGAACGGATACCCGCCGAAAGGGAGATGGTCTCCCTCGTTCTCGCGCCGAACCCATTCGCCAGCGGTACCGAAGTGGTCATCAACGCGCCTTCAACATTCCCTTGGTCGAATGCCCGCCTGACCGTGCGCGACGCGCTGGGCCGCGAGGTGCGCGCCATGGCTGTGCGCATGGGCCCGGACCGCAGCACGGTGGACTATCGTCATGCTGGCGGGGCCGGACTCTTCCAGTTCACGCTCACGTCCGATGGCCGCGTCCTGTCCACGGGCCGTGCGATGGTGGCACCTTGAACAGGTGCGCCCGGCAGCTACCGCTTCACCACCCGCGCGACCGCGCTGCTGCCGTCGGTAAAATATACCCGGACAATGTAGAGGCCGTTGTCCTGCCCGCTGAGGTCCAGCGCCACGGCGCCGTTGATGCTCGGGAGCGGATGCACCGCCACCGTACGGCCACTGGCATCGCTGAGGGTGAGCCGCAGAGCCATCGCCGGGCCGTTGATGCGCATGGTCACCGGGCCCCCGGACGGGTTGGGCCACACGCCGATCGTGCCTCGCCCGCTTCCACCGATGGACGTGCCGATAACGGTGGCCTCCGCGCCGCCCGTGCATCCGGCCGCGTCCGTCACCACCACGGTATAGATACCAGGGATCAGGTCAACGGCCGTCTGCGTGGTGTCCCCGCTGCTCCATGCCCAGGTGTAGGGCGGGGTGCCGCCGCTTACATCGGCCGTGGCTTCTCCAGGGCCGGGCCCTTCGCTGGCCGTCACTTCCAGCACGGCCCCGCAGCCGCCCGGGGCGAAGGCCAGCGCCACGGTGAAACACGCGGCGTCCATGTTGTAGATGCCGCCGCAGAGGCTGTCCTCGCTCGTCTCATCATACAGGCGCAGGAAATAGGCCGTGCCCGCTTCCACCGCCCATGCCCCGGCCAGATCCCCACCAAAGCAGGCCTGGCGTTGGAAGGTGCCGATGTGCTCCTCGGTGAAGGGCGGTCCTGCGTATAGGCCTGCCCGCAATGTGATGCCTTCCGGGATATCGGTGACGGTGATGCTGAGTGTGCCGTTCTCGGCCTCGGTATTGAGCGCATAGATGTCCTGGTCGCCGGGACGGCCCCATGCGCTGTCCACCGAAAGTTGCTCGTTGTGGCCCCAGAGACGTGTGGAGAAGACCGTGTCCAGTGGCATCGGTGTGGCGGTAGCCAGGGTGTTGTTCGCTTCGCCGCCATCGCATCCGCCGCAGCCGCTGGTGAAGTCAAGCGAAACGGTGAAGCACTCGGGCCGCAGGTCGTACGTGCTGTTGCAGTTGTCCTGTTCGGTGCTTTCATCGTAGAAGCGCAGCCAGTAGTCCGTATCGGTCTCGAGCAGCCAGGCGCCGTCCAATTCACCGCTGATGCAATTGTCCCGCTGGAAGGTCCACACATGCAGGGGCGCTTCAGGCGTGCCGGTGTAACAGCTTACCCGCAGCGTGATGATCTCCGGGATGTCCATGGCATGGATGCCGAGCGTGCCCCCGCAACTGCCCGTATGGAAGGAGAAAAAATCCTGGTCCTCGGTGATCGGGAAGGGCGTGCCAGCGGCTATCCCCGCGTTCCGGCCCCAGAGGCGCGCTTGGAACACCGTATCCAGCGCGGTGAGCGCAGCGGCCGTGGCCATGGTGTTGTCGCATTCACCGCCGCACTCGCCGCTGCCCGTGATCGTGGCCGTGAGCACGTAGGCGATGGGCGCCGTGCCTGTTGCGCGTGACACGCCCACGAACCAGAAGCCGGGGCATACCACCGCACTGGCCTTGCTGTCCTGCCCCACGATGCCGGTGGCGCTGGTCACGGTCGTGCAGGCGCCGTCGCGGATCTCCACCGCGAAGGACGCGCCCGGCGCGGTGGAACTCACCGTGGCCTGAAGCACCCCGCCGCTGGGTACCGCAACGCGGAAGAAGTCCACATCGGTGTTCGCGTGCAGGGCCGCCGTGTCCGGCTGGTCGAGTTGTACGGCGTCGAAAAGGGCCGGGTCGCAGGTGTTGTTGAGCCCGCCCTCCTCGGTGTCGACCTGGGCGGTGGCGGTGAAGGCTGCGAGCAGCGCGGGGAGTACCAGTGTTCTTCTCATGGGTCACGAACGGGCGGCAATAGTAAACGGTGCGAAAGGGCGCGGGCGGCCGTTATCCACGATCGTGGATAAGTGGTGCTGCATGAAGATGAAGATCCGATGAAAAATATCAAACTATGAATAGCTTTCATGACCCCTCGTGTCCGATGCTTACACCCGGCGGGCCAGTACCTTCCACGGGTGCTCTGTTGACAACTGCCCCTGGCGTTGGCCAAGCCCCGCATAACCCCCGGATAGTTTCGCGCGTTGTTCAATAGCCGTGCGGCACGCCGTTGGCCCTGTCCCCATGATGAAGCGCCCCTTTCTCACTCTTGTCCTGACGGTACTCGCCGTGCTGTCCATCGGCAGCGGTTCGGCGCGCGTGCAGGCCCCGGAGTCCGACCCGCCCCGCCGCGATGAACTGCCCGCCTTCCTGGACCGCCCCACGCCCTGGGCCGACAGTGTGATGGCCTCGCTCGACCTTGACGGCCGCATCGCCCAGCTGATGATGGTGGCCGCGTACAGCAACAAGGGCCGCGAGCACGTGCGTGGCATCGAGGACCTCATCCGCCAGCACGACATCGGCGGCCTCATCTTCTTCAAGGGCGGGCCCCTGCGCCAGGCCGAACTCACCAACCACTACCAGAAGCTCGCCCGTACGCCGCTGCTCATCGGCATGGACCTGGAGTGGGGGCTGGCCATGCGCCTGGACAGCACCATGCGCTTCCCCAGGCAGATGACCCTCGGTGCTTTGACCGATGACGCCGGCATCGAGGCCATGGGCCGCGAGATCGCCCGCCAGATGAAGCGCCTCGGCGTGCAGGTGAGCTTCAGCCCCGTGGCCGATGTGAACAACAATCCCGCGAACCCGGTGATCAACGACCGCAGTTTCGGGGAGGACCGCGAGCTGGTGGCCCGCAAGGCCATCGCCTACATGAAAGGCCTGCAGGACGGTGGCGTCATCGCCACGGCCAAGCACTTCCCCGGGCATGGCGACACGGATACCGACAGCCACCTCGGCCTGCCGCTCATCGCCCAGACCCGCGCCCGCCTCGATTCGCTGGAATTGTACCCCTTCGAGCGGATGGTGCGCGAAGGGCTCGCCGCCATGATGGTGGGCCACCTCGAAGTGCCCGCGCTGGACAGCACCAAGGGCCTGCCCAGCACGCTCAGCGGCCCCATCGTGCGCGGCGTGCTGGAAAAGGAACTCGGGTTCAAAGGGCTCATCTTCACCGATGCCCTGAACATGAAGGGTGTGGCCAAGGCCGACAAGCCGGGCGAGATCGAACTGCGCGCCCTGCTCGCGGGCAACGACGTGCTCCTCTTCCCGCAGGATCCCGTCAAGGCCATCGCCCGCATCCGCCAGGCCGTGGACAGCGGCGAGGTGCCGGTGGAACTGATCGACCACAGCTGCCTGAAGATACTGCGCGCCAAGGAGTGGGCAGGGCTTGCCGGAGCGGGGCCCGTGAGCAGGAAGAACCTCTACGCCGACCTCAACACCGATGACGCCGCCCAATTGCGCCGCTCGCTCTTCCAGAACGCTATCACCGTGCTCGGCGACGAAGGCGCGATGCCCGTGCGCCGGCCGGACACGCTGCGCATCGCCTCGCTGGTCATCGGCGACAGCATCGACTGCGCTTTCCAGCGCTACCTCGGCCGCCATGCCCGTGTGGACCGCTTCAGCTGCGCCAAGGTGCTCGACGCCGCCCAGCAGAACGCGGTGCTCGCCTCGCTCAAGTCCTACGACCTGGTGATCGCCTCGGTGCATGGCACCACCTACCGGGTGGACAAGGAGTTCGGCATCCCGCAAGTGACGCTGGACCTGCTGCGGCGCATCGGCGAGAAGAACCGCCTGGCCCTCGCGCTCTTCGCCAATCCCTACCGCTTAGCCAACGCGTTCGGCGCCCAGCGCTGGAGCGGCATCGTATGCGCTTACGAGGAGAACGACGATACGCAGGACCTGGCGGCACAGGTCATTTTCGGCGCCCTGCCTGCGGGCGGCAGGCTGCCGGTAACGGCCTCGGCCTTTTTCAGGCAGGGCATGGGCCTCGATCTGCTGCGCACGCAACGGCTGGATTTTCTGCTGCCTGAAGGCGGTGGTGTGGGCAGCGACGCGATGCGCCGTGTGGACAGCATCGTGCTGGAGGGCATCGCCAAGGGCGCTTATCCCGGTTGCCAGGTACTCGTGGCCCGCGACGGCCACGTGCTCTGGAACAGGGCGTACGGTTCCACCATGTACACCGGCGGCCGCCCCGTGCGCACCGACGACCTGTATGACCTGGCCAGCGTGACCAAGGTGGCGGGCACCACCCTCGCCGTGATGAAACTGTACGACGAAGGAAGGGTCGACCTGGACGCAACGCTCGGCACGTATGTCAAGGACCTGCTGCACGCGTACCCGGTACACGCCAAGCTGGTGCTCCGCGATATCCTCACGCACCAGGCGGGGCTGGCGGCCTTCGTGCCCTACCACGCCAAACTGGTGCGCAACGGCGCGCTCCGCCCCGACGTGTTCGTCGCCACGCCCGATGCGGAGCACACCGTGCGCGTGGCCGAGGGCGTGTACATCAAGCCCGCCTTCCAGGACAGCCTGTGGGCCGCCATGCTCGCCGCTCCGGTGAAGCCACGCGGCAACTACGTGTACAGCGATATCGATTTCCACCTCCTCGCCCGTGTGGTGGAGGCCGTGACCGGAGAACGGCTGGACGCCTACGTGGAGCGCGTGTTCTACCGGCCCATGGGCCTGGTCACCATCGGCTACCGGCCGCTGGACCGCTTCCCGGCGGAGCGCATCGTGCCCACCGAGGACGACAAGAGCTTCCGCATGCGCCTGTTGCGTGGTGATGTACATGACCCCGGCGCGGCCTTGCTCGGCGGCGTGGCCGGGCACGCGGGTCTCTTCAGCGATGCCAGCGACCTGGCCGCCATCCTCCAGATGCTGCTCGACGGTGGTGCCTACGGCGGGGTTCGATACCTGAACGATAGTACCGTGGCCGCTTTCACCAAGTGCTGGTACTGCGCAGGGCCGGTTCCTACGGGCGGCGAGAACCGGCGTGGCCTGGGCTGGGACAAGCCGCAGCCCGCTGGAAAGCCGGGCCCCACATGCGATTGCGTGAGCCCCCTCAGCTTCGGGCACACCGGCTTCACCGGCACCCAGGTGTGGGCCGATCCCCAGGACCGCACCATCACCGTCTTCCTCAGCAACCGCGTGCATCCGAGCGCCAGCAACAAGAAGCTCTCTGACCTCAACATCCGCACCCGCATCCAGGAGGCGGTGCATGATGCGGTAGCCGGAAGGCGTTGAGTTGAGCGGGGATCGCTTCTGCCCTTCGTGCCCTGTCCGCCGCCGCTTGCTCAGGGTGGCACACCACTTGCTCATCGGGACTCACGCATCCTTCCCCGGTAGTCTTGTTTTGACACCGTGAACGACAAGAAGCCCGAGCCCGTAAGCCCGGCACCGAAGAGACAAAATCCAGGCCCGTAAGCTTGGCGATAGCAGGGTAAGCCCGAGCCCGTAAGCCCGGCACCGAAGAGACAAAATCCAGGCCCGTAAGCCTGGCGATAGCAGGGTAAGCCCGGGCCCGTAAGCTCGGCACCGAAGACGAAGTCCAGGCCCGTAAGCTTGGCGATAGCAGGGTAAGCCCGGGCCCGTAAGCCCGGCACCGAAGACGAAGTCCAGGCCCGTAAGCTTGGCGATAGCAGGGTAAGCCCGAGCCCGTAAGCCCGGCACCGAAGACGAAGTCCAGGCCCGTAAGCTTGGCGATAGCAGGGTAAGCCCGAGCCCGTAAGCCCGGCACCGAGGAAGGCGCCGCTGCGAAGCGGGCCGATCGATCCGAGCCCCCTACCGTACGGCAGGGGGCTCGGGGTTTTCCACACCCTGCATTCATGGCGGCAATACCTTCGGACGTCGATGCGCGACAGGGCTCTGCCGACAACGGTGTCCGCTGTCCTCAAGCCTTGTATTTTCCGCGCCCTGAACCAGCCACATGAAACAACTTTCCTCCATCGCCATCGCGGCGATCCTTACATCCCAGGCCCTGGCCCAAAGCGAATGCACGGACGGCCGCTACACCGATCCTGCGCATTTCGCGGACGTGACGGTGATCCCCGGTGTCACCTTCGGCAGCAACATCCCGGTGAACGGCACCAACCCGGTGAACTTGTTGATGGACATCTACGTGCCCACGGATGACACCCTGTCCGCGCGCCCCGTGGTGCTGGTGGCCTTCGGCGGCTCATTCATCGGCGGCTCGCGCGGTGATGTGGCGGAGATCTGCGAGTACCTCGCGCACCGGGGCTTCGTGGCCGTGGCGCCCGACTATCGCGTGGGCTTCTTCCTCCCCAACGCGAACACCACAACCCTGGCCGTGGTGCGTTGCATGCACGATCTGCGTGCGGCCGTGCGATTCCTGCGCAAGACGGTGGCCGAAGATGGCAACCCCTACCAGTTGGACCCGGACCGCATCATCGTGGGCGGCGTGAGCGCGGGTGCCATCGGTGCCATCCACGTGACCTATCTGGACCAGCAGAGCGAGATCCCCCCGGCCATTTACGGCGATACCGCCGCCGTGGGAGGTCTGGAAGGCAACAGCGGCTGGCCCGGCTACTCGAGCGATGTGCTCGCCTGCTGGAGCATGAGTGGGGCCATCGGCGATACCAGCTGGATACAGCCCGGCGACCAGCCGCTCTGCAGCCTGCACGAGACCGGTGATGGCGTCGTGCCCTATGGCACCCAGGAGGTGAGCGTGGTGGGCATCCCTACAGGTCTCGTGGCCTCGGGCAGCGGCGATATCCATGCGTACCTGGACAACATCGGGGTGCCCAACTGTTTCCGAAGCTACGACGAGGCGCAGCACGTGGGCTACCTCAACTACGACCAGGAGGGAGCCCTCGATTATGTCGGTACGTTCCTGGCCAACGTGGTCTGCGGTTCGGGAACCTTGTGCGAAGACCTGTCTACCTCTGTGACGCGACCCGCCGGACAAGGGGATCTTTTTCTTTCGCCGAACCCGGCCTCGGACCGCTTTTTCTTCACTGCGGATGAGCCTGTTGAGGTGCGTGTGATGGACATGGCGGGCCGTGTGCTCGTCGCCGAACGCATCGCTCCGGGCCGTGCCACCATCGATATCGGCCAGTTGCCCGCCGGTGTTTACCTCGTGCGTGCCGTTGGTGCCAACACGCGCACAGGCCGCCTCGTGAAGAACTGAGGCCTGCTGAGAAGAGAGAAGGCCCTCCCGGACACCGGGAGGGCCTTCCTGTTGCTGGTCGTGCGGTCAGTCGTTCTTGTCATCGTCGCCGAAGTTGACGCCGATGGTGAGCGCGTAGGTGAGGTAACGACTGTCGATGTCCTTCACGCTCTCCGCGTCGCTGAAGGCGCGATTGAGGCCGAAGCTGACCATGGGCGCCAAGGTGAACATGCCCATGTCGAAGCCCAGGCCCGCCTCTACGTTGAATGAGCCGGTGCTGAAGTCGCCCTTGTTCCAGCCGATGCGGTTGTCCCCCTTTTCATCAACGCTCAGAAGTACATCGTAGCTGGGGCCGGCCATCAAGCGCAGGTCGAACTGGTAGCTGTCTATCACCCGGTAGCCCACCAGCGCACGCAGCTTCAGGTTCGTGGTTAGCACTTTGCTTTCGCTGTGGATCGAATCACCGCTGTTGAAGCTGCTGATCATCCGGTTGCGGCTCAGGAAGACGCCGGGCTGGAAGAAGAGCTTGTTGCCGAAGCGCAGGTCGGCGCCCACCGTGTAGCCGATGGAGCCCTTGAAGTCCTGTCCTTCCATCTGTTTGCCGGTAAGGTTCTGGAAGGAGAGGCCCAATTGCGGGTTGATCTGTGTCTGGGCGCTGGCGTTACCGATGGTGGCGGCCACGGCCAGCAGGCTGAGGATCTTTTTCATGATCGGGTCCGGTGTTGTCCGGCAGGGCGCTTTTGGCAACGCTTGTGCCAAAGTAAGGGACCGCCCGGGAAATCGGCCGTTGGCGGCCTTCTGTGGACGTGCCGGTCAGGGCAGGGTCACCGTCTTCGCCTCGCCCTTGTCCGTGATCCATACATGCTTGATGATCTCCTTGACCTCCTTCTCCTTCACCTGCTCGGGCAGCGCACAGACCACGGTGAGGTTGTAGGTGTACTGCACCGGCGGCTCGGTGATGTCCGCATGCAGCACGATGTCATAGCCGCCGTAGGGTACCTTGTTGTAGAACAATGTGCTGGGCTTGCGGATGTCGTTCACCACCTGCCCCTTGCGGCGGCTGTTGAGGCTGGTCTGTGTGCGCGTCTGGTAGCTGGTGTACCGGTCCAGTGGGAAGTAGCAGCCGTTCTGCTCGGCGGCCGTGCGGTGGCTCTCCTCCACTTTCAGCCCCAGCTTGGCGAAGTTCTCCAGCTTTTTTTGCAGCAGCCGCGTGGCGAACAGGCGCAGCGTATCGTAACAGGCGCTCTGCCGCTCAACGAAGTGGTCCACCTTCACCAGGTCGTAGATCTCCTCCTTGGCGGCCGCCGTCACCAGTTTGTCCAGCACGCGCGCGTCCTTGAAGCGGACATGGATGTTCTTCTGGATCTCGAATCCGGCGGGCACTTCCTGGTAGGTGGTGCTGAAGAGCTTGCGCGTGGCCTCCAACTCGTAAACCGGTATGAAGGAGAGCATGTCGGTGAACACGTCCGCCTCCTTCACGCCGTCCTTCTTCGCGCATCGGAGGAAACCGTCCACCCGGGCGCTCATCAGTGAATCGGCCTCTTCCGCGCTCTGCCCCAGCTGGATGATGTGGAAGATGGCCAGGTAGCTGTCGGCAACGGCGTTCATCATGGCGTTCACTTCGAGCACCAGGTTGTTGCCCTGCACGGTGGCCTTCACCGGTTGCAGGGCCTGCTGGAAGTACATGCGGCTGTCCGCTTCGTACATCAGGTTGCCCATGGCCTGTGGGCGGGCCAGCAGGGTAGTGGCCAGGGCGGGAGCGAGGAGAAGGGTGCGGAGAAGGAGCATGCTCATCGTGTTTTGCGACGCGGTACCCGTGATGCGCGGGAAGGTTCACGAGGCCGTCATGCGGCAGCGGGCAGAAAGCAGCAAGCAGCGACCTCCGGGAGTGTGCTGCCTGCTGCTTGCTGCTTTCTGCCCGCTATTCTTCCTACTTCTTGTTCTTGAACTTCCCGCTGCGCCACGCCTGCATGAACTGCGCCCAGGCGATGGGGTTCAGCAAACTGATCGTGGGCATACCGCCTTGCTGGTACAAGCGCGTGTTGGCCATGGCCGTGCTCATCTGCTGGCTCAGGCCGGGGTCGTTGGGGAAATTCTCCATGCGCTGGATGGCCTCCGCGCTGTTCAGGTGGCGCAGGGCCACCTGGTAGTCGTCCTCGCTCAGTCGCAGGTTCAGGAAGGCCTGCGCGAACTGCTCCTTGCTGGGCCATGGCGTCACGACCACGGGGTCCAGCTGGACGGTGTCCGGATGCATCACGTGGATCATGGAGTATTTCGACTCGCGTATCGTGTCGGGCACCACGAACCAGTCGCGCTTGAAGCCGACGGCGGCGAAGCCCAGCGTATCGCCCACCTGGGCCACGAAGCTGAAATAGCCGAACACGTCGCTCACCGTTCCCCGGTAGGTGCCCACCGTGGCGATCTGCGCGAAGGGCACCGGCAGCAGGCTGTCCCCGGTGACCACCACACCGCTGAACTGCACCAACGGACGCTGCTGGGGCTTTTGTGCATGCACGGAAAGGCCGCCCAAACAGGCCAGGGCCCAGAGGAACTTCTTCATCGGGACGAAAATACGGGCATGGGGGGACGGCCGATGCCAACAATGGTCAACAGGCCACGCATGTAGCTTGGCGCCCGATGGGACCTCTGTTGCGGGTCGTGGTGGCGCTGCTCTATGGTGCGGCGTTGTGCGCAGGCTTCGCCGTGGACATGCGGGGCCGTGTGCTCAGCGGTTCGCGATCGGGGCTGGTGGCGCAGGGCGCCGCTGTGCCTGCACGCTATGCGGGTATCGTGCTCGGTTGCCGCGTGAATGGCGACGATCCTTCATCCTGTTTGGAGGAACGTCTGGTGAAGGCGCTCGAACTCTACCGGAACGGCAGCGTGCGGCGCCTGCTGCTCAGTGGTGATCACGGCACCGCCGGGTACGATGAGGTGAACGCCATGCGCATGTGGCTGCTGGACCATGGCGTGGACCCGGAGCACGTGTTCCTGGACCATGCGGGTTTTGATACCTGGGATTCGATGGTGCGTGCGCGGGCCGTGTTCCAGGTGGACGGTGCGGTGGTCGTGACGCAGGGATTCCATCTGCCGCGCGCGGTCTATCTCGCCCGGAAGGCCGGGCTGGACGCCGTGGGCGTGGCCGCCGATCCGCCCGGCGGGAGCAGTTGTGCCGGCAGCGCCGTGCGTGAGCCCTTCGCCTGCGCCAAGGCCGTGTTCAATACCGTGCTCGGTGCCTCCCCGCGGTTCCTCGGCCCGGTGATCCCCATCACCGGATCGCCGGCCGCGAGCCTGGACCGTCCCTGAATGTTCAGTAGCGCGGTGCCCGCTGTTGTACAAGGACCGTGTACCTCCGTGACAGATCCGCGATGCGCGGGGCCAGTTGGTGGCATTGCTCATGCACCGTGTCCGCATCACCGGCGTGCAGCGCATGCACGAGCCGGTGGGCGAGGGGTTCCCTACCCATCAGTTGGGAGAGCACCCAACGGCCACGGTCGGCCTCGATCTCCAGCGGCGCTCCATCATGCACCGCGCGCCGGAGCAGCAGCGCACGTGTGCCGTACTGCGCGGCGAAGGCCAGCACGTACCGGGCTTTGCCGAAGAGGTGGAGGCCGAAACGCTCGGCCTGTGGCAGGTGCCCGGCCTCATGCGCCAGGTGCAGCAGCCAGTTCCAGGTGGCCAGCGGCGATCCGTCGCCGTAGCCCCCGGCCTCGAACCACTTGCGCGTGAACCAGATCGTGCGGCCCATGGTGATGGCGCCGCCGCGATGATAACGGTACCACGGCGCGCGGATCCAGTTGTCGCGCGCGTGCCGGATGCGGGCGCCATCGAGCAGGGGCACCGGCACGCCGGTCATAGCGTGCAGCACCTCGCGGGCGGATGGGGACAGGCGTCCGTCGGCTTGTACCAAGGAGGCAGGAGCGGGCATCGGATCCGGCGCGATCTTATACCAATTCGACACTCGAATTCCACCGATCTGCTTGCCCTTTTTCCGCATGGCTTCTCCGCCACGAGGGTTCCGTAGCTCCGGCTACGCAACCCTCGCGTCGTATCGCCCTGCGAAAAATATGCGACGCACCTCTGGGTGGATCTGTATGTCGAAATGGTATTACGGACACATCCATCGGTCCACCGTGCTGGGCTCCCGGGCCGGGCTACCTTCGCCCGATGCGGATCGGGGAACCGGCCAGCGTGCATGTGCCGGAGGAAGGGCGCGCGTCGTGGCTGCGCGGGTGGGAGTTGTTGATCCTCATGGCGGTGGCCTTTTTGCTGTTCGCTCCGGTGCTGCGGGTCTCCTTGCTGAGTGATGATCACCAGGTCGTGTGGCGTACGGGTGCGATGGGGGTCGGCGGCGGGGCGGGCTTCTTCCGGCCGCTCACCGACCTGACCATCGCATGGGGCTATGCTGTCCACGGCCCGCTGGCTGCGGGTCATCGTGCTCCCAATATCGCGGTACATGGTCTCAACGCATGGCTTATGCTGCTCCTTGCCCGGCGGTGGACCCGGCCTTCCGCCGGTGCGCGCATCGCTTGGCCCGCTGTGGCGTTGTTCCTGGTCTTTCCGTCGCACTTCGAACCGGTGATCTGGATCGTGGGGCGCGGAGCGGCTTTGGCCACCTTGTTCATGCTCGTTGTGCTGCTGGTACTCGGTTCGTCCTTGCCGGACCGATGGCGTGTATGGTTGTCCGCTGGTGCCTGGTCCCTGGGCGCGCTCTGCTACGAGACCGCGCTGCTGCTGCCGTTGCTGTTGCTTCCCCTAATGTGGTGGCGTGTGCCCGTGGCATGGCCCCCGTTGCGTGGTTGCTTGCCCGCTTGGGGTGCGGCTTTCGTGCTGCATTTCGCGTGGCGGGCCATGGCCATGGGCTCCTTGTTGGATGAGGGCAGCTACGGTGGCAGCTTTTTCTCCCACTCGTTGGGCGATTACATAGCCAATGTGCCCAAGGTGATGGCCCGGCTTTTCATACCGCCGCATCCCGACACGGCGGTGCAGACCTGGCGGATCGCCGCCGCGCTGCTCGTGTTGGCGCTGGTCATAGGCCCGTGGCTCTGGCGCGAGGCCCGTGCGCGCGTGCCGGACCATCTGCTCTTCGCCGTGCTGTGGTCGCTGGCGGTCACCTGTATCATGCCCATGATCGCCGGGGTGAGTACACGCACCACCGAGAGCGACCGCTTCCTGTACATGCCATCGGTCTTCGTGTCACTGCTCGTGGCCATGGCCCTGGCGCGCATCGCGAACAACAGGATCAGGGCCGGGGTACTGGCCGTGCTGCTCGCGGTTTCCGTGCTGCTCATCCTGGACGGCCAGCGCGCCTGGCTTTCCGCGTCCCGAATTACCGAGCGCATCGTGGCCACCATGCCCGGGCCTCCGCCCGGTGGCCGCCTGCTGGTGACCGGCCTGCCCGACAACATCCGCGGCGCTTACGTCTTCCGCAACGGGTTCTATGAGGCCCTCCTGCTCGCGGGCCGGGATACGGCACGGGTGGTGAAGGTGCCCTTGGATGCGGAGCTGGAGGTGCGCCCCGGTGACATGGTCTGGCCGGCCGGTACGGTCACCGAGTAACCAGCTACTGGCGGGCCGGTATCCAGTCCTCAGAAGGTGGTCTTCCCGTACAGCTTGCACAGCCAGCCGATCTGCCCGGCGTGGTAGCTTTCGTGGCGGATGGCCTGCGTGATCACGTCGCGCATCAACGGGCCGAAGCGCGTGAAGCCGGTGAGGTTCGGGCGTTCCAGCGCCGCATCGTCCAAAGTGGGCAGGTGGGCCATCGCCCGCTGATGTACCGCGTCGAAGGTGGCGCGCACCTCCGCGTACGGCGGGCACTGTTCCGGTGGCAGGCCCGTGCTGCCGGGCCCGAAGTGCTTGGCCCAACTGAACTTCTCGAAGGGCCCGCCCGTGGCCAGCAGCAGCAGCCCGTTCTCGGTGGTGGCCAGGTGCGCGCTGAGCCAGAACAGGGTGTTCAGCGACTTCCCCTCGCAGACGAACGTGCGGTGCGGGTCCACGTCCGGCAGGTAGTCCAGGTAGCGGAGCGTGTTCTGGCGCGAGCGGTCCATCACGTGGGTCAGCAGGGCGGCTTCGGTCTTCATGCCGCAAAGCAACGACGTGGCGCGTTCGCCCAAGGGCTCAACGGGGCAGGGCCAACACCGAATCGAGCACGGTGAGTTGCCGTGGATCCCGGCTCAACAGGGCGCGCAGACGCGTTCTGTCCTCCGCTGGGTAGGGCTCCGGGCCATCCGTGAAGAAGCGCCAGAAACCCGCCTGTTCATTCGCCGGCAGGCCATCAAGGACAGCGAGATAAACGGCTGACTCTTGTTCCAGATGCCGGGCCAGATGGTGCTGGAAATAGCCCACGCCGTCCTCCTGCCATTCGCCGTCCTTGGCTACGCCGACCGCCTTGGCAGCGATATCGTGGGCCGGTATGCTGTCCAATGCGAAGAAGGCGAAGATCATGTCGCTGCCCTGTTCATAATGCGGCCCGAAAACGACCGAATCAGCGGTGATCTCCTCGAAGCCGAAAGCACTGCGCAGGGCGGCATTGCCGGCGGGGAACACGTTGAACCAGCCGCGCTGCGCGCTGGCCGAGGTGGGTGCGGCCCGGAGTGTGGCGTAGGCACGGCCCAGATCGTCCGTCTCCTGTACCTGAACAGGGGGAGTGTCCGCTTGGGCAAGCGGCCCTTCCGTCCCGGCGGGCCGCGTGGTGCAACCCGCCATGCACAGCAGCACGGTCCAACGAATGGCGCGCATCAGGCCAGGCCCCTTCTCCCGGCCGCGGAGGCGATCTCGGTGATCACCAATTTGACGTTCCTGTGGCCCACCTTGCGTACGAATTTGTTGATCGCGAGCAGCATCGACCGGCTATTGGTCACGTAGGTCTCGCTGGCACCGCTGCCGGGCAGCAGGCAGCCTTCGGTGTCCTTGCCGCTGTTGCCCCCGTGTATCAGGATGGCCCGCTCCAGGGGCACGTCCGCGTTGTACAGTTTGAGCACGTGCTTGAAATGGGAGCCGTTGTGCCACACCATGTCGTACGTGCCCGGTGGTATGCGGCGGTCCTTGCCCACTTCCTTGGTGCTTGGGCCGCCCGGCTCCAGGAAATAGCCCCGGATCTTCGTGCCCGTGATGCGGAACTGGCCGATCGTGTAGTCCTTGCCCTCGGTGAGGCGCTGATGGTGGATGTAGTGGGTCATGGGGATGTTGGATGGGATAGGGGTATGTGCTGAATCGGGCGCGGTTCTTTGTTCTCAGTGACCCTTTCGGAAAAGGCCGGCGTTCACATTGACGACAGCATGCTTGTTCTCCTCCTGATCGAGCGTCCTGTCCTTGAATCGGGGGATCACGTACTGGATGTGGCCGCCCTTGCGGACCTCGATACGTTTCTGTATCGGCCGACGCTTCCCGTTGGCCTGCCCCGGAACACGCTCGAAAGATACCGGCGACGCATGCTCCTCCAATTCGATGTTCACGTACTGGGGGCCGATCTCGCCCACGTGCGCGACCACTTCCTCCTTGAGTGTGATCTTCACCCGTCGGGCGAGTTTGTTCCAGCTGCCGAGGATCCCGAGCTGGTGATGGATACTCTCCCGTTTCTGTTTGTCGCTGAGTGAAATGGAACTCGCATTGGTCGCGTTCTGCATTTCCCGGATCATGGTCGTGAAGGTCGGCTCATCGATCCAGCAGTCCGAGAAGGCCCACGCGTTGCGTCCGCTGGTGAATCGGTGGAGCACCAGGCCCTTCTTCAGGAGTACGGTCCTGGACCCGGCCCTGAACGAATCCTCGTTCTCCCTGGTCATCTTGTCCTTCGCGTCAGTGGGGTCACCGAAGGGCGCGATGTAATCATCCGGGTTCTGCATGGTGTTCAAGCCGGGTATAACCGAAGGGGATAAAGTTCTTGTCCGGATGTCGTCATCATGTCCGGGAATGCGCCGGGCGTGGTTGTGAAGATGGGGAATGACCATCCCCGGACCGGCCCTTATGCAGGACCGGTCCGGAGTGCGGTCATCATCAGATCGGCCACTCGTTCTCGAGCACCTCGCTGCCCAGGGTGAGTTTGTGGGCGCTGAGGGTGAAGCTCAGGCTCATGGGGTTGCCGCCCACACTGTCGAAGTTCTCGCTGAGGGCCACCACATAGGCGGTCTCGAACTTCAGTTCCTTCATTTTCGCGTCCTCGTCGCGCTTCTTGAACACGATGTTGCCATCGACGCTCTTGAACTGGGCGATCATCAGGTCCCAGAGGGAGGTGTCTTCGGTGCTCTCGATCTCGAAGGAGATCGTGCCTCCCTTCACTTCGCTCGCCGGG
>Ga0138256_10003441_pt1 | contig 16825 bp, 13 predicted proteins | sample KNB2016incub_MG_FD_105486 | JGI IMG/M metagenome (GOLD analysis project Ga0138256, IMG submission 105486) | Active sludge microbial communities from wastewater in Klosterneuburg, Austria - KNB2014incub_MG | ecosystem: Engineered > WWTP > Activated sludge > Unclassified | place: Austria... | reverse complement strand
TTGCGCTACTCCTTCACTACTGGGGAATACCGCCAGCTCGAACGCGCGGGGATCCCCACGAAATAGAGCCCTGGATCCAGACCGTTCATGTCGATGCCTTCGGGTGAAAGCGTTCCACTTCGCAGGATGCGGCCATCGGTGTGGATCAGCTGAAAAGGGGTGTTGGGAGCGGCCCCGGCCAACTGTACGCTGCTGATGGTCGGATTGGGATAGGGAAGGAGCGGTGCGGCGGCGAAATGATCGACCACACCCGTGGTGGGCGCGAGATCGAAGCCGATGTCCTGCCAGGTGGTCACCACACTTTCTCCAGTGGGCGAGGTGAGGTCGTTCCAATAGAGTTTGCGTCCTGCCAAATTGGTGCTGTAGGTCCCGAAATTGGTGGTGGCACTGCCGGTGAAGCTGATGTCCACCACGAGCGTGAGCGAGGCATCGAAGGTGAAAGCGCTGTCAAGCGGGATCACGAACCAATCTCCCGTGGTTCCCGGAGCAATGGTGAAGGTAGCGCGGGTGAGCACGGTATCGAGCCCGGTGAAGAACGTATCGCCACCAACGAAGGCCGTGGCGGAGGTTTGCGTCATGCGGACCATGAAATTCGTGAGGGTATTGCCGCTCGTTTGTCCCGTGGTACCATAGCGGTAGTAGATGCGCGTGATCTCTCCGTCGGTCGCGCCGGTAAGGTCTGTCGGGAGATAGAGGCACTGGCTGTGGTTCGCTGTGGCCAGATTGCCGAGGAGGAAGGTGCTGTTGCTGCTGCCGCAGCACTTCTGCACCGTTTGGGCCTGGGTGGGCGCGAATGCAGTGAGCATTAGCAGAGCGGAGAAGGAGCGGTGCATCATGTGCGTTGTATCGTTCGCCACCAAGGTACCGGTCGGCCGGACACCGGCGAATTGTGACGCGCACCGCAAGGATCACGCATGTTCGTCGTTCGAGAGGACCTATTCCCCCCGAACCATCACGACCTTTGCGTGTTACCTACCCATGCGCAAGCTCGCCTTGATCAGTCTCTTCTCCTCGCTCTTCGGATGTTCCAGCCGGGCCCAGAACCCGCTGCCGCCGGTCGATCCACCGCAATCCTTCTACAGCCTCAAGGCCGCTGACATCACAGGGCAGGAGGTGGGCATGGACCAGTTCAAGGGGCACAAGGTGCTGGTGGTGAACACGGCCAGCAACTGCGGCAACACACCGCAGTACGCCAAGTTGGAGGAGCTGCACAAGCGCTATGCGGCCACGGGCCTGATGGTCGTGGGCTTCCCCAGCAACGATTTCCTGCGGCAGGAGCCCGGATCCAATGCAGATATCGCGAAGTTCTGCGAGGAGAAGTACAGCATCACCTTCCCCATGATGGGCAAGGTGGAGGTGAAGGGCAAAGCGATGCACCCCGTGTACGCGTGGCTCACACAGAAAGCGAACAACGGCGCACTGGACAGCAAGGTGAAGTGGAACTTCCAGAAATACCTGATCGACGAGCAGGGCCGTTTGGTCGCGGTGTTCGATCCGGGCACCGACCCGTTGAGCGAGGAGATCATTTCATTGATCCGCCCTGAGACAAAACCATGAAACATAAGCACCTCTCGTTCATCCCCGTCGCTGCTTTGCTTCTGGCCTGCGCCGGAGCGCTATGCGTGAACGCACAACCGAAAGACACCACCGCCGTGAAGGACTTTTACAGTTTGACCGCCACGGACATCCACGGAAAGCCCTTCTCGTTCGTGTCCTTGCAGGGGAAGAAGGTGATGATCGTGAACACCGCCAGCGAATGTGGCAACACACCGCAGTATGGGCAATTGCAGGAGCTGTACGAGACCTATCAGGACAAGGGACTGGTGATCGTGGGCTTTCCCAGTAACGACTTCGGAGGCCAGGAGCCGGGCACGGAAGCGGAGATCGAGAGCTTCTGCCAGCAGAACTATGGCGTCACCTTTCCCATGATGAGCAAGGTGCACACCAAGGGAGCGGAGCAACATCCGGTGTACCAGTGGCTCACACACAAAGCGCTGAACGGTGGGCAGGACTCCGAGGTGGAATGGAATTTCCACAAGTTCTTGATCGATACAGAAGGCCACTTGGTGATGAGCCTTTCTGCGGAAATGAGCCCCCTGGACGATCGGGTGATGTCCTGGCTACAGCCTTAACGATGTAGCGCCGACCCACTGGGTCGACCGTAACGCAGCACAGCGGCATCTTTGCACCATGCAGCAATTTACCATGCAGGGCGGCCCTGTGGACATTCTGTGCATCACCGCGCACCCGGACGATGTGGAGATCAGCATGAGCGGCACGGTGCTTCATCACCGCGCACTTGGACATAGCGTCGGTATTGTGGATCTGACCGCCGGTGAGTTGGGCACGCGCGGTACGCCGGAGATCCGCGCGCAAGAAGCCGAAGCCGGGCGCAAGGTGCTGGACGCGGAGTTCCGCTATCAACTCGGCCTGCGCGATGGGTTCTTCCGCGCTGATGAGGAAAGCCTGTTGGGCGTGGTGGGAAGTATCCGGCGACATTGTCCGCGCATCATTCTCACGAACGCCATCCGTGATCGGCACCCGGATCATGGCCGCGCTGCGGCTTTGGTGGCCGAGGCCTGTTTCCTCAGTGGGTTGCGGCGGGTAGTGACCAAGGATGGCGGTGTGGAGCAGGAAGCATGGCGACCAACTACTGTACTGCATGCGGTGCAGGACCGTTGGATCGATCCCGATCTGGTAGTGGATATCACGCCGCATTGGGACAGGAAGATGGAGTCGCTGCTGTGCTTCGGCTCGCAGTTCCACGATCCCGCGAGCAAAGAGCCCGTGAGCCCGATCGCACGCCCGGACTTCCTGCCCTTTCTACAAGGACGCAGCCTCGAGATGGGCCGCTTGATCGGTGTGACCTACGGCGAGGGGTTCACCACGGTACGTCCTCCTGCCGTGCGGGACCTGATGGATCTTGGATAGGACGATCGCCCGGGATCACATCCTGGACCACGCGCTCCGTATCCGTTCCACATCCGCCTCGGTCGGTTTGAGATCGGCGAGGCGCGCGCCCGTGAGCCGGTTGAAGACCCATCCTTGGTAGATGGCGTTCGCACCGTAGGCGAGGGACGCCGTCGCCGCCGCTCCGAGAAGCCCGTGGTGCGACACCATGAAAACACCGAAGACCGCGGTGATCATCAAGCCGACGCCAGATCCGATCGCATTGTGTTTGTTGGCCCCCACACCACTGAAGTAGTGGCTGTAAGCTTGAGATGCGGCCATGGCCACGATGCCCGGTGCCAGCACCAGCAGGATCGGTCGTAACCCTTGGACCTCCTTGCCGAAAAGCCATGCGAACAGCGCGTCCGGCAACAGCAAGGCGATGATCATGGCACCTGCTGCCGAGATGACGGCCACCTTGAAGACCGTGAGCGTGAGCGAACGCTGGCGAGCGGCGGCCGCCTCATTGCTCACCGATCCGTAGAGCACGAGCCCCAGGCTGCGTGGTACCAGCCAGGCGCCTTCCGCCAGCTGGGTGGCTACCGAGTAAACCCCGAGCGGTGCCAATCCACGAAAGTGCTCGATGAGGTAGTACGCCAGACGATAGTTGAGCAACTGCATCGCGTTCGCGCTCTGGATCTGCAGTCCCTGCCTCACCATGCGTCGCAACAACCCCGGTTCCGCTTGTGGGGTGACAGGTTGTGGCGATAGGAAGATCGCCAATGTGCTCAGCAGCAAGGTGGCGCCGAAGGCCACGTAGCTCGCCCATACATAGCTCACCACATCGCGAGGGCCCGGCGACCGCAGAAGGAGCAAGAACATGGCGAGCAATAGAGCGGCATGTGCGGCCACGATCCAGTTATAGGCACGGAACCGCTTACGCCCCACCAGCACGTTCAGGTGAATGGAATAGAGCGATTGCATGAACGCGAGGATCACCACGTGCAGCGCCAACCCTTCCGGAACCAACGGCAGGAGGGAAACAGCCGCGGCGACGAACACGGTGATCACCGCCCACGCATAGGCGGGTCGCAGCAGTGCGCCCAACGGTGCGCGTGGCATCAGATGCACCAGAGCACCTCCACCCACCACGTTGTTCAGCAATTGCACGAGAGTGATGCCCAGCACGATCAAGCTGATGGCCCCGAGCCCTTCCGCGCCGAGCGCATGCCCGGCCACCATGAACACGAGCAGGTTCGCCAGGGTGGTCCACACCCGCGCCAGTACCGAACCGATCACGGGTTTGATCATGCCTGGAGCCGTTTGCGGAAGCGCACCAGTTTCGCTTTCTGTTCCCGCGCGGCCTTGGCGGGGACCTTCAACAGCCGTTTGCCATCCAGCACCGTGATGTCACCCACTGCCGCGATCGTGTGCAGGCCTTTGTTGTAGGCCGTTCCACCGATGGGGCCGATGTGCCGCACGGTCTCTTCCGCGAACCTTTCCGGATCCAGCGCGATCACCCGGTTCAGCGCGATGCGTCCCCCATAGGTGAGCGAACTGTCCTGTGCGGGGCGGTATAGCGCACCGTTGTGGACGAAGGGCGTGCCTCCAGGGCGCGCGGACCGTATATCCGCTTTCACCGGGTTCAAGGTGTGCGGTGTCCACGGGCCTTCCAGTCGAGGTGCGTGGTAGATGAAGAGCTCCACATTGGTGAGCGGGGCCTTCGTACCGAACATCCACCAACGACCTTCCCATTCGAGCACGGTAGGATCGAAGAGCGGTTCTTCCAAAAGCGTAGCTATCCGTTCCAACGCGGTCATATCGGCGTCGAGGCGATAGAGATCCACCCTTCCGCGCGCGGCCTGCTCGGGGATCACGAGCACTTCACCATCCCGCTCCAATACGAAGGGGTAGGAGAGATGCTCGGGAAGTTCGAGGACGGTACGCGAGCGCTTCAGCACATTGTCGCGCTTTGGTCGCAGCCGTGCGATCTCGCCCTTGCCGGTGGCATGATCGAATTTCTCGTAAAGGATGTGTAGCTGCCCGTCGCTTCCCACGAAGCCGAACGGATCCGCGCGGAAGGAGTTCTGTGCGGGCGCTGGCAGCCAGCGCACGTTCAAGCTAGGCTCCGTCTGCAGCAGATGGTGGATCGGCTGGTTCAACACACCGATGTTCCATTCCTCGTGCGCGTTGAGGCTGTCGCGGTGGAACCGCATTTTGTTCCGCATCCGTTTCCAGAGGAAGCGCAGAACGACCGTGTTCGTAGGATACTTGCGCACGGGCGCTTTCGAGGTGCTCAACGTTCCTTCTGCAGCGACCGCATCGCCTTGAAGGATCCGGCGCATGACCAATGCCGGCCATTGCGCACTATGGGTAAGTACGGTATCCACGGTCTCTTCGAGCGAATGGTCCACGGTGTTGAACCAGCCCTTGTATAGGATCCTGCCGGCATCGAGTTTCTCGGTAAGCCGCTGCAATACAGCGCCGATCACGGGCTGGGCGTCCACGATCTCCCAGAAAGCCGGCGGCCCACCGCGGTAGTGTTCCTCATCCCCGTGATGGTGGCTCCATACGCCATGGGTCGCGACGGTGAGGATGTCGCCGTGCAGGATGTTGAAGCCGAAGCGCAACAAGACATCGGGGCGGTGCGAACGGATCAACGCGAGGTCGGCTTCTTCGAAGAGTTCAGCATGGCCTCGGAGAATAGGTCGGCAGCGGATCTTCGGTACGTTCGACAGCTCCGACGAAAGATCCACGGGTTCCATCGCCTTCGGACGGAACCAATGCTTGCGGTACTGCCGATAGAGCACCGTTCGCCAGGGATAGTGCAGCGCACGTGTCCATGTGCTCTTCGGGCTGGCGGTCTCCGCGTCGCGTTCAATGAGCAGCACCAACTCCACTCCGGGTTCGGCGCGGACCGCCGCGATGCTTTCCGCCTGCCAGCGCTGGAAGGTGCCGCCGTTACAGAGGATCCCGACGCGCAAGACCTCAGTCGGCATGGATCTTTTCGTATACGGCCGAGAACCGCTCCGCCACTGCGCCTGGACTGAAGCGCTGGCCCACGGAGCGGCGCACCGCATCAGGTCCATAGTGATGGTGCTCTGCCACCATGTTCACCATCGCTTGCACCAATTGGTCATCGTTACGCACGTCGATCAGGATCCCGTTCTCCGGGCTGATGAACGCTACGGGCCCGCCGCAACGTGTGGCTATCACAGGTCTTCCCAAGGCGAGCGCCTCGCCGGTCACCACGCTGAAGGTCTCCACATTGCTGTTGATGATCACCGAACCGGTGCCGGCCATATGGCGCAATACTTCGCTATTGGAGATCCTTCCATGGAACCGGACACCACCGTTCAGGCCGAGGGCATGGGCCTGTTCCCGGAGCATTTTCTCATCCGTGCCACCACCGAGGATGTCGAGTTCCGCTGGGATGCCTCGTTCGCGGCAGGAGGCCAGAGCGCGCAGCACCCCGCTCACGTTCTTCGTCCGGTCCACCAGATCGGCCACCACCATGAAGCGGTGGGCCGGTCCCGCAGCTGGGAGCGGCAGATCGAGGCCCGGTACCACGTTAGGCACGACCTCGACGTTCTTGAAGAGCCCATGCGCTGTAATGGCTTCCGCCAGGGTAGGGCCCACCGCGGTTACCGCCGATGCACGGCGGAAGAGAAAATAGTTGATCGCCTTGAACAACGCGTTCTTCGACGCCCATGTGCCATCGAGGTACTCGCTGCTCTGTTCGCTGATGATGTAAGGGATCCGATGGCGCAGGCGCAACCAGAACGCGAGCAAGGCCGGCCGGACCATGATCTGCACATGCACCAGGTCCGGTGCACCGCGTTCGCGCCACACCCGGCGCAGCCCGCGCATACCGGTGGTCCAGTACCGCCACAGGTTGACGGTTTTCCGCCAACCCAGCCAGGCGCTCTTTGATGGCGTATAGTAGCAGCGCAGCTCCCAGGCACCCTCGCGTTCCTCGAGTTCTTCAGCGAAACGCTCCGTCGATCCAGGCAATGCGATCACAGCGACCACGCTCACCCGATGCTGGAGCGCCACCGCCAGGGTTTGCTTGCGGATGAAGTCCCCCAACTGCGGGTCATGCCGGCCCGGGTACCACTTGGGAAGGACAAGCACATGCATGTGTTTCATCTGTCTCATCCCGATCCATCGGGGCCGCTTGTTGGGGGAGCCGCACAAAATACGGCCGGGCGGCCCAGTGGAAGTCCCGGCCCTGCGGACTTCGGACGACGTTGGAGGCCAGGCGGCTATATTTGCGGCCCCGATGGTAGCGATGCCATAGGGAAATGGTGGATGTAGCTCAGTTGGTTAGAGCGCCGGATTGTGATTCCGGAGGTCGCCGGTTCAAGCCCGGTCTTCCACCCCAAAGCATCCCCCTGTGGCTCAGCCACAGGGGGATGGTCATTCTACGGCGTGCTTTCGGTTGGACAGCACGGTCTCGATCGACCAGGGTACCTCTTTCACGAACCGCTGCTGACGTTGAGAACAGTCCGCGAGGTCACAGATCGAACAGCTCGCAGGCACGCATGGATCCATGTGGATGAAGAGTTCCACGGTGCGGCCCATGCGCTCGTTCACCAGTTGCTCCATGGCGCTGATCTCTTTGTGCGCCTGCTCCAGGGTGTAGTACCAGGGGAGCGTCGCGTGGCAATCCACGTGCAGGATGCTGCCGTACTTGATCATGCGGAAATTGTGGATGTCCACCCAGCCGGGCTTGCGGTTCTCTTGTAGCACAGCGATCACCTTGCCGCCGAGGTCCAGATCGGCCTCATCCATTATGCCGGCCACGGAACGCCGGAAGACGCGCAGGCCGGTGACAATGATGTAGACCGCGAAGACGATGGCGAAGGCCTGGTCCAGCCAGAGCAGCCCGGTAAGGCGGATCAACACGAGACCGGCCACCATGGCCACGGTGCTCCAAGCATCGCTGAGCAGATGCGTGCCACTGGCTTCCATGGTGATGGAGTGCGCCTTGACACCGCGCCGCTTCAGTGTCAGCCCCATGAGCAAGTTGAGCGCGCCCGCAGCACCGGTCAGGGCGATGCCGGTGTCCAGATCGTGCAAGTGCTGGCCCGCCCGCAGTGCCTCCACCGCGCGCCAGATGATCACGCCACCGGCGATCACTACCAGACCGCCTTCGATCCCCGCGCTGATGAACTCGACTTTCCCGTGCCCGTAGGGATGTTCCCGATCGCGCGGCTTCGCCGCCAACATCAGGCTGTAGAGCGCGAAGGCACCAGCCACCACGTTCACGATGCTCTCCAGCGCATCGCTCAGGATCGTGTTGCTATGCGTGAGCCGCCAGGCGAGGAACTTGATGCCCATCAATCCGATCCCGGCCAGAAGGACCAGCGTTTGCAAACGGATGTTGGAGCGGGCGGCCAGCATCCTGCAAGTTTAGCGGCGATGGCTATCCTTGCCACTTGATATTCCGCGGATGTACCTGTTGATCGCCATCGTTTTCGTGCTGGGCTATGCCGCCATCGTCATGGAGCATCCGCTCAAGGTGAACAAGGCGGCGGCGGCCCTGCTCACCGGCATGTTGGTGTGGACACTGATCATGGTGGGTCATGGTGATCTTTTCGCGGAGGGCACGCACGACCACGCCCAGCTGAGCGATGAGCTCTTTCATCACCTCAGCGGCATCGCCAGTATCCTCTTCTTCCTGCTGGGTGCGATGACGGTAGTGGAGCTCATGGACGCGCATGCTGGTTTCCAGATCATCACGGACCGCATCACGGCGAAGAACAAGGTGGCGCTGCTCTGGGTGATCGGGATCATCAGCTTCTTCCTTTCGGCCGCCTTGGACAATATGACCACGGCGATCGTGATGTGCGCTCTGCTGCGTAAAATGATCGCCGACCGCAACGACCTATGGACCTTCGCGGGCCTGGTGATCATCGCGGCGAACGCCGGCGGCGCCTGGAGCCCGGTCGGCGATGTGACCACGATCATGCTCTGGATCGATGGTCAGGTCACGACCTGGAACATCATTGTGAAGCTGTTCGTGCCGAGCATGGTCTGCCTCGTGTTGCCGCTGTTGTGGATAAGCCGAACGGTGAAGGGAAGCATCGAGCGGCCCGCCGTGATCGCCAGGGGATCGGCCCGCATCAGCAAGAACCAACGGATCGCGGTTTTTTTGATCGGGTTGTTCACGCTTCTTGGCGTCCCGCTCTTCAAACACTTCACGCATCTCCCTCCGTTCATGGGCGTTATGCTGGGCCTGGGTGTGCTGTGGGTCTACACGGAGTTCATCCATACCGGGTCGATGGAAGAGCGCGGACAATTGCAAGTAACGAGCATCCTGCGCCGTGTGGATCACAGCAGCGTCCTCTTCTTCCTGGGGATCCTGATCGCGGTTGCGGGCTTGGAGACCGCAGGGATCTTGCCGGATGCAGCGATCGTCCTGGATCGCACCTTCGGGAACATTTTCGCGGTGACCACGGCGATCGGTCTCCTTTCCGCGATCGTGGACAACGTGCCGTTGGTGGCAGCGGCCCAGGCCATGTACCCGATGACCACCTATCCACCGGACCACCTGTTCTGGGAGCTGCTGGCTTACTGCGCCGGCACTGGAGGCAGCATCCTCATCATCGGATCCGCCGCGGGTGTGTCGGTGATGGGCATCCTGGGGATCGAGTTCGGATGGTATGTGCGGCGTATGGCGCTGCCCGCGGCGCTGGGCTACTTCGGTGGGATCCTCATGTTCTGGCTGATGTGGCACGCATGATCGGCGGGTTCACATCGTTACGATCCCATGCAGTTTGCACAGCCAGCCGATGTGGCCGATATGGCTGCCCTCATGCCGGATGGCGTGCATGATCACGTCGCGCACCTGGCCTTTGCCACCGAGCGGCAGTCCTGTGATATTGGGCCCGTCGAGCGCTGCTTCGTCCAACGTGGCCACATGGGCGATGCCCTGGCGATGTACCTCGTGGAATTGGTGCCGCACATCTTCGACCAAAGGGCGTAATTCCTCCGGTGCGCCTGAAGCACCCTTGGCATAGTGCTTCGCCCAGGAGAATTTGATCACTGGTCCACCAGTGCTCCGCAGCAGGAGACCGTTCTGGGTGGTAGCCAGATGCGCCATCAGCCAGAAGGCCGAGTTGAGTTGCGTGCCTTCGCATACAAAGCGCCTGTGCAATAGCCCCTTGGTGCCGTCGGGATCGCGTTCCAATAACCGGTTCAAGTAGAAAGAGGTGTATTCCCGCGTGCGGTCCATCATTCCCGCCAGGTATTGCGCTTCCGTCTTCATGGCGGCAAGGTATATCCGCCGTTCAGACCCGCTGCGGCCCTCTACATTCGCGCCATGGCCGGGAATACCATCGGAGAACTGTTCCGCCTCACCTCGTTCGGCGAAAGCCATGGCGCGGCCATTGGTGGCGTGGTGGATGGATGTCCGGCCGGGCTGGAACTGGATGTAGCGGAGGTGCGGACCGAGCTTGATCGCCGCCGACCGGGTAGCACTCCTCTGGGAACAGCGCGCAACGAAGCGGACCAAGTGGAGTGGCTCAGCGGAGTTTTCGAAGGGAAGACCTTGGGAACGCCCATCGCCTTCCTCATCCGTAACAGCGATGCGAAAGGCAGCGACTATGATGCGCTGAAGGATGTGTACCGTCCTGGCCATGCCGACCGGACCTGGGAGGAGAAGTATGGGCTGCGCGATCATCGTGGAGGTGGACGAAGCAGCGCGCGCACGACGGCAGCCTGTGTGGTGGCCGGCGCCATTGCTCGGCAGTTGCTCGCACGGGAAGGGGTGAAGGTGAGCGCGGGCGTGACCTCCGTGGGAATGGAGCTGGCCGAGCGCGCGATGGATGCCATGGATTGGGAGGGCGTTTGGCGGAACGATGTGCGATCGGCCGATCCCGGCGCGGTAGCGCGTATGACCGCCCTCATTGAACAAGTGCGCAGTGAGGGCGATAGCATCGGAGGCATCGTTTCATGCTTGGTGCGGGGGCTGCCTCCCGGTCTTGGCGAGCCGGTCTTCGATAAGCTCGATGCGGACCTCGCAAAGGCCATGCTCTCCATCAACGCGGTAAAGGGCTTCCAGATCGGCATGGGCTTCACCGCCGCGGCCATGCGCGGGTCGGAGCACAACCAGGCCGTGCAAGGTGGCGTCCTGGGCGGTATCAGCAGCGGCGAGCAGATGATCTTCGATGTGGCCTTCAAGCCGCCCGCCACCATTGCCCAGGCCCAAGCCACCGTTGACCGTGGCGGCAAGGCCGTGACCCTCGAGGTCAAAGGCCGTCACGATCCCTGCGTGGTGCCGCGCGCCGTGCCCATCGTGGAAGCGATGGCCTGCCTGGTGATCGCCGATCACTGGTTGCGCCAGCGCAGCGCGCGGTTGTGAGCAATAAGGCGCCTTGTCAGCGTTACCTTTTTCTCCTTGAACCTTTTGCCTTTCTCCTTTGGCCTTCGTTCCCCCATCCACGATCCTTGTTCGGAACTGGCGGACACGTCTGACGAACGCCGGGCTCCGCAGCATGATCTTTGCCCCTCATTCATTCATTCCGATCCGTCATGGGAAAATGGTTCAAACGGCTGGTGATCGCCGGCGTGGTTCTGATCGTACTCCTGCTAGGGGCCATCATCCTGATCCCGATCCTGTTCAAGGATAAGATAGAAGCCTTGGTGAAGGAACAGGTGAACGCCAACATACACGCCACCGTGGAATGGGGCGAGTGGGACATCACCTTGCTGAAGAGTTTCCCCGATCTCACGCTGGACATCGCGAACGTGAGAGTGTGCAACAAGGCCCCCTTCGAAGGGATCTGCTTGGCCGACATCGGCGCGCTCACTACCACCATCGATATCAAGAGCCTTTTCGGGGATAAGATCGACATCAAGCGCATCGGCCTCACCCGCCCGAAGATCCACGCGGCGGTGTTGGAGGATGGCCGGGCGAACTGGGACATCGCTATGCCGGACACCGCACCAGCGCCGGAGTCGGCGGATACGGCGAGCAAATTCAACATCGGATTGCGGGAGTATTGGATCGAGGATGGCCATGTGATCTACGATGATGCTTCCCTTGCCATGCGCATGGACCTGGCCGGATTGGACCACAAAGGCACCGGCGATTTCACCCAGGACCTCTTCACCCTGAGCACCACCACCCAGGCCGACACCGTGGATGTGACGTTCGACGGCATCCGCTACTTGAAGCGCGCGGTGGCGGATATCAAGGCGGACCTGGACATGGACATGGCCAACATGAAGTTCACCTTCAAGGAGAACGAGGCCACCATCAACCAGCTTTCCCTCGGTTTCAATGGTTGGCTGGCCATGCCTGCGGATGATATCGACATGGACATCACCTGGGACCTGAAGAAGAACGACCTCGGAGCCCTATTGTCCCTCGTGCCTGCCGAGTTCGCCACGGACCTGAAAGGCGTGGATATGAGCGGTCAGGTCGCGTTCAACGGCTACGTGAAAGGTACCTACAACGACAACACCATGCCGGGTTTCGGCTTGAACATCGCGGTGGACAAGGGCCGTTTCAAATACCCCGACCTGCCGGAGAGCGTGGAGAACATCACTGTGAAGGCGAGCATCGTGAGCCCCCAGGGCAACGACATGGACGGCATGGTGATCGACATGCCGCTGTTCGCCATGACGTTGGCGCGCAACCCGGTGGAAGCCCGCCTGCACCTTGAGCGCCCCTTGAGCGACCCACGTGTGGACATGGCCGCGAAGGCCAAAGTGGATCTCGCCAGCCTCAAGTCCGTGGTGCCCATGGAGAAGGGGGACGAGTTGAACGGGAAGTTGGACATCGATGTGAAAGTGAAAGGGGCCGTGAGCGATATCGAGGCACAGCGCTTCGAGAAATTCACGGCGGAAGGGAAGATGCTCCTTACCGACATGCTGTATCGCAGTGATTCACTCCCGTGGCCCGTCGGCATCGCCACGTTGGACCTGGGGCTCAACCCGCGCTATCTGGCGCTCAATGCGTTCAATGGCACATTGGGGAAGAGCGATGTACAGGCGAGCGGGCGCTTCGACAACTACTTGATATGGTGGCTGAAGGACAGCACCCTCGCGGGCACCTTCGATCTCAAGAGCAAGCGCTTCGACCTGAACGAACTGATGGGACCGGAAGAGCCTGCGACGACCACACCGGCAGCGGGGGACACTTCCGCCATGGCGCTGATCGAGGTGCCGGGCAACATCAACTTCCGCATGGATGCCGCGATCGGCGAGGTGCTGTACGACGACCTTACGCTCTCCGCTTTGCAGGGTGCGGTGCATGTGCATGATCAGCGCGTGGACCTCAACAAGCTGGTGTTCGGTCTGTTCGAAGGTCGTGTTGGAATGGACGGTTCCTATTCCACACAGGACAAGGCGCATCCCTTGGCCGAGTTGCGGTACGACATCCGCGATATGGACATCGAGAAGACGGTACAGTACATCGAGACCGTGCAGAAAATGGTGCCCATCGCCAAAACCTGCAAAGGCAAGTACAGCACCACCCTCAGCATGCGCACCGAGTTGGACCAGGCGATGAGCCCCATTGTGAGCAGCCTTACCGGAGAAGGGACCTTGCATACGAAGAACGTCCGCGTGGACGGCTTCCAACCCTTGGTGGACCTGGCCAAGGCGTTGAAGGTGAAAGGCATTGAGAACACCACTTTGCCCAGTGTGGATTTCAGCTATGAGTTCCGTGACGGCAAGATGATCACCAAGCCCTTCGACGTGAAGATCGATCGGATACAGGCCAACGTGGGCGGTAGCACCGCTTTCGCCGACCAAGCCATTGACTATACCATGAAGGCCAAGGTGCCCACGGACATGTTCGGTGCACAGGCGAACCAGTTGGTGAGCGGCTGGCTGGGCCAGGCCAATCAAGCCATCGGCAGCAATTTCCAAATGCCCAAGGACATCGACGTAACGGCCTCGATCACCGGGACCATCAACAAGCCGGTGATCAAGCCGGTGTTCGCCGGCGGAAAAGGCAACTTGACGCAGACCGTGGTGGCCGAGGTGAAGGAGGAATTGAACCAGCAGATCGACAAGGCCAAGGAAGAGGCCATCGCGAGGGCACGGGAAGAAGCCGCTAAATTGTTGACCGAAGCGCAGAAACAAGCGGACAACCTGAAGGCCACCGCCCGCCGTGAAGCCGCCAGCGTGAAGGCCCAAGGCTACAAAGCGGCGGACGATGAGCTCGCCAAGGTGACCAACCCATTGGCCAAACTGGCCGCGAAGGCCGTGGCGGACGCTGCCAAGAAGGAAGCGGACAAGCAGGAACAGAAAGCCGTGGCCGAAGCCGACAAGCGCGCCGACGCGATCGTGGAGGGGGCCCGCAAGCAGGGTGACGCCCTGATCGCGAAAGCCGAGGCCTCGAACACCACGATCAAGTAGTCGCGCCGAGATCCGCGCCAGACCGAGAAGTGAGCATGAGATCCGTTGCGACCGTTTGTCTGTTGGTCCTTGTATCGTTCAACGCCCTGTCCCAGGACGAGCCAGGCCCCTGCGACAAGCCGACCGATAAGAAGATCGTGAAGCTGCTCGAGGAAGCGGCCAAGGCGAAGGATCCTATAGAGCGTCACCAGAAGCTCAAGGAGACCCTGGAGGTGGACGCGGATTGCGCCGAGTGCCTCTTCCTCTTGGGCACCTCCGCCTATAAGCGGGCGCGCGAAGCGGGCGCGGACTTCAAGCCCGCCATCGGCTACTTCGATCGGCTACAGGCCAAATGCCCGGACTACCACAGCGACGTGTCGTACTACCTCGGTGCGATGCGGTACGCGCAAGGCGAATACGCGGAAGCCGCGAAAGCGTTCCAAACATTCCTGAAGTTCCCCACCGAGGACCAGACCAAGTTCGCCAAGGACGTGGACAAGAAGACCGCGGACGTGGAAGAACTGATGCCCGAGCTCCAGTTCTACATGGATTTCTACAAGAACACCGCCCCGTTGGATCCCATCGTGATGCGCAACGTGAGTACGCCAGGCGATGAGTATCTGCCCATGTTGAGCCCGGACAACGATCTGCTGTTCTTCACACGCAAGAGCAAATACCAGGCGAAGGGGGACCTCGTGTCCAAGGATGTGGAAGAACTCACCGAAAGCCGCAAACCCAAGGGTGCGCAGGAGCACGACAAGGGCAGGGCGCTGCCCGATCCCTTCAACCTGGGCGATAGCTACGGCGGCGTTACCATCAGCGTGAACAACCGCGAAATGTTCGTCACCATTTGCGGAGCACCGGATGCGAAGGGCTACCGCAATTGCGACATCTTCCGATCCCACTATAACACCCACATCGACTTCGGCACAGGCCAGCAGAAGTGGGATTGGACCGGCCTGGAAGATCTCGGCCCGAACGTGAACACACCGGACGGCTGGGAGAGCCAGCCCACCTTGAGCGCCGACGGCCGGACGCTCTTCTTCGCCACCGTGCGCCCGGGCAGCAAAGGCACCGACCTCTACTTCAGTACGCGCAGCGACGCAGGTGAGTGGAGCAAAGCGCAACCCGTGCCCGGCCCCATCAACACCAGTGGAGATGAGAAGGCGCCCTTCCTGCACAGCGATAGCAGAACGCTCTATTTCGCGGCGCGCGGACCGGTGGATGAGAACGGCGAACCGCGACCGGAGCTCGGGCACCGCGGGATCGGCGGGTATGACATCTTTTTTAGCCGGATGAACGAGGACGGCACCTGGGACAAACCCAGGAACATCGGTCATCCCATCAACACCGAACAGGACGACCACGGGCTGATCGTGAGCGTGGACGGGCGCACGGCGCTGTTCGCCAGCAGCCGCTTCAAGGGCGTAGGTGGGCTGGACATCTACACCATACCACTTCCCAAGGATGTGCGGCCCGAGGACATTCTGATCGTGAAGGGCGAAGTGCGCGACGAGAACGGCGAGATCGTGACCGATGCGAAGGTGGAGATCACCTACATGGACACCCGTAAGACCGAGGTGCTCACGGTGGACCCCACCGATGGCCGGTACGCCACCGTGGTGAAATTGAAACCCGGTACGGATGTGATCATGACGGTGACCAAGAAGGACCACGTGTTCGATTCGCGGGCCTTCAGCCAGGAAGACACCCTGCGCGGCGGCGTGACCGAGCTGGCCATGACCGTACAAAAGATCGAGGTGGGCAAGACCTACCGGGTGAACGATATCAAGTACGCCACCAGTTCCGCCGAGATCACCAAGGCCAGCGAGATGATCGTGGATGAGTTGATCGACTTCCTGAAGGAGAACCCCACCGTGCGCATCGGCGTGGAAGGGCATACTGACAACGTGGGCCGATTGGAGGACAACATGGCCTTGAGCAACGACCGCGCCTTCACGGTGATGGGCTACTTGCAGGAGCACGGCATCGCCTCTTCGCGGCTCAGTTTCAAAGGCTATGGACCCACCAAGCCGCTGGCCAGCAACGACACCGAAGCAGGCCGCGCGGAGAACCGCCGAACGGCGTTCGTGATCGTGGGTCGATAGAAATTCTCTGAAGAAGTGTCAAGTATAGTTATCAACAATACTTTTGTTGATGACACCTCACCATGCGATCATTTATTGTTCCGCTTTGCGCTCTTGCCTTCGGGGCCGTCCAAGCACAAGTTGCGCACGGTGGCCGCCCCGTAGGTTGGGGCCAACCACTTCCGCACGGCGGGGGCATGCCCGAGGTAGGTCTGTCTGCGTTGGACCGTGCGGCATTGACCCAGCAGGAACAGGATAGCGCCGCCCCAGGGATCCGCTACGGAGTGCAGCGGTTCGTTCAGGCCAATGTGCTCGCGGAGGGTAGTTGGCTCACCAACAACGACGACCGCCGGGTCTGCCGGCTGGTGATCAGCAGCCCGGGGGCGGTGATGTTGAGCGTGCAGTTCGGGACCTTTCAACTCGCGCCGCACGCCAGGGTCTATCTCTTTGACAGGGACCGCCAGTTCTTCATCGGTGGCTTCACCAGCGACAAT
>Ga0138256_10003440_pt1 | contig 16826 bp, 13 predicted proteins | sample KNB2016incub_MG_FD_105486 | JGI IMG/M metagenome (GOLD analysis project Ga0138256, IMG submission 105486) | Active sludge microbial communities from wastewater in Klosterneuburg, Austria - KNB2014incub_MG | ecosystem: Engineered > WWTP > Activated sludge > Unclassified | place: Austria... | reverse complement strand
TTGTTTTTCAGCTTCTGCAGGTGCAATTTGAGAAATACGCATACCTAAACGTAAACGCAATGTATTTGCTAATTTTTTCCATTTTGTAATGTCGCCATCATAAAAAAGATCACCAGTTACAGTACCTCCATTGGCATTTAATTGGTTGTAGCTTTCTTCTAAGTCAACAAAAAAAGATGCATAAATATCCTCTTGCTTATCATACTTTGGTGTTACGATGCCTTGTGAAAAACCTACGCCAGCTTCAGAATAAGGTACATCGCCATATAAATCCGTTAAGCGCTGTCCTACCATCACTTTAACAATTTTTGCAATGGCATTAATATTTGCTTTTTCGGGCATATTATTGGTTTTGGCAATAATATCAACAGCATTTTTCATTTCAATGGAATACGCTCTTCTCCAAAAGGCATGTGCGTAATCATCATTTTTCTTAAATTTTCCGCCATATTCGGTAACGTTCCATGCACCAGAATAATGTTGGACAAAGCCACCAGAATAAATTAAGTTGGCACGCCATTGGTAATAACGGTCTCCAGACATGCTTAATTGAACAAACGAAAGTTGTCCGTCAGGATTTGCAGAAAGCGCAACAGGATCTTTAATTAGAGTATCAAAATCTTCTGTACAGCTACTAAATGCAATAAGTATAGCTACTAGGGTTATGATGTGTTTATATTTCATAATTTTATTTTTTAGAATGTAACTTTTAAGTTGAAACCATACGATTGTCTGGATGGTAGTGAACCGTATTCAAATCCTTGACCATTTCCAGATGTGTACATAGATTCTGGATCTATATTTGGTAAGTTTTTACTGAAAGTCAATAAATTTCTGCCAAAAACCGACATATTAACAGAGTTTATTTTAAGACCGCCAAAAATGTTTTTAGGAAACTCATAGCTTAAACTAAGTTCTCTTAATTTTACATATGATGCATCGTAAATAAATGGTGCTGGTGTATTATTGAAAACCGTACTCCAGTAGTTCTGTGGGTTAACGGGCGTTGTATTTTTAACATAAACAGGAATTTCCGCAGTACCTGTATTTACTACACCGCTTGCAACCAAACCAGCAGTAGGTATCCAAGTGTTTACGTTAAAATTAGGGTCTCCTGCTTGCGCAACGGCTCTTGCTGCGTTAAAGGCGTCTCTTCCTTCCGTAGTAACATCTAAAAGACCTTTAACTGCGCCAACAGAATTCGTCATGGAATACACATCCATACCATATTTAACATCCAATAAAAATTGTAAACTGAAACCTTTGTAGGTAAATCTGTTTGTTAAACCTGCTGTCCAATCAGGGATGCCTTTTCCTAAAACTACTTTATCATCAGTAAATAATGGCAGTCCATTTGCAGCGTGTATAACCTCGCCAGCATCTGTTCTTAAAAAATCTTTTCCTATGATGGAGCCGTACGCACCGCCAACTTGAGCAACAATGGCAGCTCCTGCCCAACGCGCTTCAGAGATGGTGTAAGTATCAATATTTGGGTGAAGTGAAATAACCTCGTTTTTGTTTTTAGTAAAATTTAAATTTACGCCCCATTCAAAATCGGTGGTTTTAATTGGTGTGCCAGATAAAAGAATTTCAACACCTTGATTGCGCAATTTACCAGCGTTTACAGAAATAAATTCATAACCAGAAGTTGCTGATGATGGTAAATCCATGGTTTGATCATCAATATCTTCACGATATAAAGTTAGGTCTGCTTTTAGGCGATTTTTGAAGAATGCTAAATCAACACCAAACTCGATTCCTGTTTTTGATTGATAAGTTAAATTGGGATTTGGTGCTGAAGCATTTTTAATATTTACTACACTATTGCCATTAAAAGAAGGCAATACGGTATAATTTAATGCATTTTTATAAGCACCCGGAGCATTGGAAACTTGTGCCCAGGAAGCCCTGAATTTTCCATAAGAAAATGTATCTCCTGCCGCATTAAAGGCATCAGAAAAAACAAAACCTAATGAAGCCGCTGGATAAAAAGCAGCATCATCAATAACGCTGAACCAATCATTTCTTCCTGTAAATTCAGCAAATAAATACCCTTTAAAATCAAACTTAGCCGACCCGAATACAGAATTTGTTCTTGTTTTGGTTTCAGAAGGCGCATTTTCTGTTTGAATAGCAAAATTGCTTATAAATTCAGTGCCCGGTTCAATAATATTAGTTCCAAATCTGGAATTTTGCTCTCTAAAAAAGTCACTTCTATTTAATCCTAAAATACTTGAGAATGTTAAATTTTCAGTTAATTTAATACCATCCATGTTTAGTATTAAATCGGTATTGATTTCTGATACATTGGTATTATTTAAACCAAGATAACCATCAGCACGACCTGGCCACGTATGACCACTTCCCATAAAATCTTTTGAATTAAAATTATAGGTATCAATTCCTGTTCTGAAGTTGGCACCAAGCCATTTATTTACTTGATAATAGCCGCTTACATAACCAATAAAACGATTTTTTTGCGTTTCACTATTATTTTCATTTAAAACGTAATAAGGATTTAATAAATAATCATTAGTATTCCATCTGTAAATTGAGCCATCTTCTGCTTTGTAGTTTTTTAACCAAGCTTGGTCTATATTTGGTGCTAAACCACTTAGAGAATAACCTAAATTGTTTGGAGAGTCTCCTAATTCGGGTCTGTTTTTTGCATCTTCGGTAATATAATTTGCCTTCGCATCAAAAGTGAATTTGTCTGTTTTTAAGGTTCCATTTATGCTAAAGCTGTTTCTCTCCAAACCTGCTTTTGGGATAACATCTTCATTTTTCACATTATTATAACTAAACCTAACAAAAGCATTTTCGCTTCCGCCAGATAAGGAAACACCATTATTAGTTGTGAAACCTGTTCTGAAAAATTTGTTAATATTGTTATTAACTCGTGCATATGGTTTTGTTGAACCATCAAAAATAACTACAGTTTGCCCAGCACTTTCTGAAAATTTCGGACCCCAAGCGCTTGTGGTATAGCCATAAACTTCAGCAGGCCCTCTATCAGGGTTTGGTAATTGGCCATTAGTTCCAGTACCATATTCTGTTTGAAAATCCTGATAGTTAACATTCACTTTATCAAAACTAATCCCACTGGTTAATTCTACTTCAAGTTTTCCTGAACTCCCTTTTTTAGTGGTAATTAAAATCACGCCATTCAAAGCTCTTGAACCATAAAGAGCTGCTGCTGCTGCACCTTTTAGTACGGAAAGACTTTCAATATCATTCGGGTTAATACTTGAAATACCATCACCATCATCTTTTCCTCCAAACCACATGCCAGAAGCTTCATTTTCATTTGAGAGTCCTGTATTATCTATAGGAATTCCATCTACAACATATAGTGGCTGATTGTTTTCTCCAATACTAGATATACCACGAATAATTACTCTAGTAGAACCACCTGCACCTGTTGCTGGCATGGACACATCTACTCCAGATACTTTGCCTGAAAGCGCGGAAGCAACGTTGGTTGTAATCACGCGATCCAATTCGTCGCCATTTACTTCTTGTACGGTATAACCTAATTCTCTTTTTTGTCTTTTAATTCCTAATGCAGTAACAACTACTTCATTTAGTGTTGCAATATCTTCTTCTAAAGAAATATTGATAGTAGCATTCGCGCCTACTGTAGCATTTGCACTTTTCATTCCCATGTAAGAGAAGCTCAGAACATCACCAACATTTGCTGTGAGTGTGTAGGTGCCATTAAAATCGGTTTGGGAGCCATTAGTAGTACCCGATACTAATACATTAACTCCCGGAAGCGGAATCCCGTCAATTTTGGAAGTTACAGTTCCTTTAATTTCTTTTTTTTGCGCAAATACTATTTGTGCAGTCAATAATAAAAAAGAAAACAAGAAAAGTGTTCGTAAGTTTTGTTTCATAATTTAATTGTTTAGTTATAAGTTTAGCCAAACTATCTATTATAAAAATAATTTTAAAAAAATTTATATAAACGACATGATTTTACATATAGACAGCATAAAAATTTCGACCAACGCTTTTGTAAAAATAAACATTCACTAATTTTATTGCTAATTAATTATTATATCACTAAAATTGTTAAGAATTAATCAAAGGTTTTTCAATAAAGCCGATATAAATTTAAGAGCCATTTCACTTTTCAATAAAAAAATAGGCGATAGCATTCCTGTCCGATATCATTTGATGTTTTGGTTGGGGTACTTTCTATTTAATGTGGTAAGATGGGGCAGTTATTTTGATGATTATTGGTATTCAGTAAAATCCAATTTAGTTGAGTTTCCCATTCATATTATTTTTGTTTACATCAATATCTATTATTTAATTCCCAAATTCATTCTTCGGAAGAGGCATTGGACATATATTGCTTCCCTATCACTCATGTTAATAATGGTGTATTTGGTAAGAACGGGACTTAATTATCTTTTGGTAACGAAAAATATTTGGCCTGAAGCAGGTGAAACAGGCAGGTTTATGCAACTAAACCATATCATAGCGGTGGTTTTGGGCGAGTTGTACGTTATTGGATTTGTAACTGCTATAAAATTGGTTATCGATTGGTCTATTGAAAAAAGACGAAATGAAGATTTGGCACAGCTTCAAATGAGTACCGAACTTAAATATTTACGCACCCAAATACAGCCGCATTTCTTTTTTAACACCTTAAATAATTTATATGCGCTTACTTTAAATAAATCGGATAATGCACCGCGATTGGTTATTAAACTGTCGGATATGATGCAATATATTTTATATGAAGTAAAAAGTTCAAAAGCCAGTTTGTTGCAAGAAATAACCCATATTGATAATTTTATTGATATTGAGCATCTTCGGTTTGATGATAGAGTGGAAACCAAAATGGACATTACCGGCAATGTTGAAGATGTTTTTATACCACCACTTTTATTGCTTTCTTTTGTTGAAAATTGCTTTAAACATGGCATGAAAGGCAATGAGCATTTAAAAATAAGCATGAGTTTTGATGTTTCCAATAAAGGCTATTTAGAGTTTACGCTTATAAATAATTTTAATCCAGAAGCAATAAATGAAACGACTAACGGTATTGGTAATGAAAATGCAAAACGACGCTTGAAATTGCTGTTTTCAAACAACTTTATTTTAGAATCCAAAATAGAAGGTGATAGCTATAACTTGTTTTTGAAAATTCCAGTTTGGAATGAATTATAAGTTAGTGAAAACTGAAAATACTTAATGATGAATGCCATTAAATAACAATGAAAAAGTAAATGAAAATTAAGTGTATTATTATTGATGATGAGCCTTTAGCAATTTCTGTAATTGAAAATCATTTAAAGGATTTTGACTACATAGAAATTGTTGAAACGTTCACAAACCCATTAAAGGCATATCGTGTTTTGGAACAGGAAAAAATAGATCTTATTTTCCTGGATATTAATATGCCACAAATATCGGGGTTTGCATTTATTGAAAACCTAAGTTACAAACCTTTAATTGTGATTACCACGGCGTATCGCGAATATGCCGTTAAAAGCTTCGAACTTAATATTTTGGATTATTTAGTGAAACCCATTCCGTTCGATCGATTTTTAAAAACCATAAATAAAGTTTATCAACATGTTTTTCTTAGCACTAATAAAGTCGATGTCAGTTTTCAACAAGAACCGCATATCTTTTTAAAAGTGAATAAAAAGCTTATCAAAACCAACCTAAACGATATTCTTTATATTGAAAGTCTTAAAGATTATATTAAAGTTATAACTGTTTTAGGCGATTACGTAGTACATAAATCGCTCACCGCCATATCCGAGGAATTGCCGCAATCAAATTTTATGCGTATCCACCGCTCTTATACCGTTTCAATAAACAAAGTTACTGCCCTTGAAGGCAATACTGTTGAAATTTCTAATAGAAAAATTCCTATTGGACGTAATTATACAAAACAAGCTAAAGAGCGCATTTTTAATATTAATGATGAAAACGACGATTGAATTGCCATCCTATTTCTGAACTTTACGTTTTAAAATTGAACAAAAAGCAGCTTGCAATGGGTTAATTAAATGTTAGAAATACTCATATAAATGATAACACAAAGAATAGAATCAGTTGATATTTTAAGAGGTTTTACCATCATTGCCATGATTTTGGTAAACACACCAGGAGACTGGGGAAACGTTTATGCGCCTTTACTGCATGCAGAATGGCACGGACTTACACCAACCGATTTGGTATTTCCTTTCTTTTTATTCATCGTGGGTATTTCTATTTATTTCGCTTACAAAAACAAATCGAAGTCTGCATCAGTCTATAAAAAAATAGCCATTAGAAGTTTAAAACTTATAGGCTTAGGGTTATTTCTCAACTTATTCCTCCCATATTTCCCGTTTATGGTTGATTTCGAAACCTTCCGATTTCCAGGTGTTCTTCAAAGAATTGGTATTGTATTTTTTATTTCTGCCATATTGTATTTGAACTGTAATTGGAAAATTTTATTCATTATTTCTGCTTTTATATTAGTAGGCTATTGGTTGCTTTTGGGTTTTGTCCCTTTTCCAAACCCAAATGGAATAACGCCGACTTTTGATAGAGCTCCTAATAATTGGGCAAATTATTTAGATTTAACTATTCTAGGAAACCATATGTATAAACCAGATTATGATCCTGAAGGCATATTAAGCACATTTCCAGCAATTATTACCTGCATTTCTGGGATTTTAATAGGCAAACTTCTAGATGGACTTACTCAAATAAAACGACTCTTTTTTGCGGCTTTTGCATTGTTAGCATCAGGCTATATTTTCAATGTGTTTTTCCCAATAAATAAAGCACTCTGGAGCAGCAGTTTTGTTTTGGTAACAGCTGGCTGGGGAACTTTAATACTCGCTATTATTTATTATTTAAAAGATATAAAACAGTATAAATTTGGAGTTGTTTTTAAATACGTGGGTATGAATGCTATCACCATTTATTTTCTGTCAAGTTTTATTTCAAAATGCATGTATCTTATAAATGTTGGAGAAAATTATAGTATTCGTTCTTGGCTTTATGATACCGTTTTTATTCAGTCGTTTTTCACTGCTAAATTTTCTTCTTTATTATATGCGGTTGTCGTCATCTTATTTTATGTAACCTTGGGTTATTATATGTTTAAGAGAAAAATATTTATAAAGGTTTAAAATAGATTTTAGACAGCATATCTATTTCTAAGAAACTTAAATTGATTAAAATCTTTTTATGATTTTTTCATTTATCATCTTTTGAATTCGTCTATTTTTCAAAAATACTACCTCGCTAGCTCTCATTCGGAACGAGTGTGACAAAATTTATAAGTACACCCCACTTCTTTTAAGAACATCAAAAAAACGTTTTTTACCAAACTAAAACGCATAAAAAAAGGCGAACAAGTGTTCACCTTTTTTTGCCCCAAATCTACCATGAACTTAACCTACTTATGTTATGGTGATACCAATTTATATGTATTTTAGAAATTCTTATTATTTATTAGATGAACGGTGAGATTTTTTAGATTAAATGTGTTTTCAGCAATATTTAACCTTTGAAATTCGGATTATACGAATTAATAGGCACGTTCTTTATTGCCTTCGTAAAAATTGATGAAAGCGCGGTTTACAACACGATTACCACCATCGGTTGGGTAGTTTCCTGTAAAATACCAATCACCTAAATGTTCTGGACAAGCTTTGTGTAGATTTTCAACCGATTGAAAAATAATCTTAACTTCTGCTTTAATACTTTCATGGCTTAAAAGATCTGAAATTTTGTCTGAAATTTGTTCATCTGTAAAAGGCTCGTAAATCTCTTTCACAAAGTTTTGCACGTGTTTGTCATCTAAATCTGTTTGTTGGATGCATTTATCATAAACATCTTTTACAACATGGTATTTGTTGCTGTCCTTCAATAATTCCAACGCTGCCCTAAAAGCCACCAAACTTTCAAGGTTTGCCATGTCGATACCATAACAATCGGGATAGCGAATTTGTGGTGCCGATGAAACCACCACGATTTTTTTCGGGTTTAAGCGATCTAGCATTTTTAAAATACTCATTTTCAAGGTTGTTCCCCTTACAATACTATCGTCTATAATCACCAAATTATCTGTCGGCTTTATCACGCCATACGTTACGTCATAAACGTGTGCTACCAAATCATCGCGACTACTGTCTTCAGTTATAAAAGTTCTAAGTTTTACGTCTTTAATGGCAATTTTTTCAACACGAATATGCTCGGATAAAATTTCGGTTACCTCATTGGCAGAAATAGAACGTTGCCCCGTTAAAATTGCAGCAGTTTTCTTTTTATTCAATGCTGCTTCAGCGGTTTCTATCATACCAAAAAAGGAAGTCTCAGCTGTATTTGGAATGTATGAAAACACTGTATTTTTGGTGTCGTTATCAATAGCTTCCAATACTTTTGGCATTAATAATTTACCAAGCATTTTTCGTTCTTGATAAATTTCGGCATCACTGCCACGAGAGAAATAAACGCGCTCAAAAGAACAAGCTTTACGTTCTAAAGCATCTAATATTTTTTTAAAAAGTACTTTACCCGATTTTTTGATGATGATGGCATGTCCGGGTTCTAATTCCTTTACATCTTCAAAAGCTACGTTAAATACTGTTTGTATTACAGGACGTTCAGAGGCTATCACTACAATTTCATCATCTTGATAATAATACGTCGGTCTAATACCCGCCGGATCTCGAAGTACAAACGCATCACCATGCCCAATTAGTCCCGCCATAGCATACCCACCATCCCAATCTTTAGCAGCTTTTCTTAAAATTTTGGCAACGTTTAGGCGTTCGGCTATTAATGGCGATGCTTCCATTTTGCTGTAACCTTCTTTTTTAACGTCTTTATAAATTTTACTCACAGCATCATCTAGAAAATGTCCGATTTTTTCCATAATGGTAATGGTATCGGTATATTCTTTTGGGTGTTGCCCTAAACGTATAAGATTGGCAAATAATTCTTTAACATTGGTCATATTAAAGTTTCCTGCCATAATCAGGTTTCGGTGCATCCAGTTATTTTGTCTTAAAAAGGGATGTACGCTTTCTACGCTATTTTTTCCAAAAGTGCCGTAACGCACGTGCCCAAGCAACACTTCGCCTATGTATGGAATATGTTTTTTTTGAAGTGCCACATCATCAACATATTCAGGATGCGCGATAAGCTCGTTATTAACGCGTTCATTTATTTGGGCAAAAATATCCTGAATGGGTTGTTGCGCTATAGAACGTACACGACTAATATAACGTTCCCCCGGTTTTGTATTTAGCTTAATGCTTGCAAAACCAGCACCATCTTGACCACGGTTGTGCTGTTTTTCCATCATAAGGTACATTTTGTTTACACCATAAAATGCACTGCCGTATTTTTCTTTATAAAATTCCAACGGTTTTAGAAGTCTAATTACCGCTATACCACATTCGTGTTTTAATACATCACTCATTTTTAAAAGATTTTCGCTTGCGCGGAAATGAAAAATTATTATTTAAATTAAAAACGCGCTCTATTTTGAGCGCGCTGTTTTATCCTAATTTCACATCAAATTGTGTTAACTGTTTAAACTGTAACAAGCGTTTATGGATTTCTTCATTTTTTAAATGTTCCATACGCTCAGTTCCAAATTTTTCAACACAAAATGAAGCTAAGGTCGATCCATAAATCACGGCATTTTTCATATTTTCAAATGAAATATCCCCTGTTTTAGACAGATAACCTGCAAATCCGCCAGCAAACGTATCACCAGCACCTGTTGGATCAAATACTTCTTCTAAAGGTAACGCGGGCGCATAAAAAACATGTTCGTTATGAAATAATAAAGCACCGTGCTCTCCTTTTTTGATGACCACATACTTTGGACCCATAGTATGTATTTTCCGCGCTGCAACTACTAATGAGTATTCGCCTGTAAGTTGTCTGGCTTCTTCATCGTTTATGGTAATAACATCTACGCGTTTCATAACGTTGTATAAATCTTCAAGTGCACTATCCATCCAAAAATTCATGGTATCCAAAACTACTAATTTTGGTTTGTTTACCATTTGGTTCAATACGCTTAGTTGGACGATAGGATGTAGGTTTCCTAACATAACAATTTCGGCATCCCGATAATTTTCTGGAACAACGGGATTAAAATCGGCAAGTGTATTTAGTTCCGTAACTAAGGTGTCGCGCGAATTCATATCGTTGTGATACTTACCACTCCAGAAAAAAGTTTTGCCATTTTTTACAATTTCAATACCTGAAATATTGATGTTTTTATGTGATAAAATATCTAAATATTTTTGAGGAAAATCACTTCCAACAACTGAAACAGCAGCAATGTCAATATCAAAATGAGACGCCGCTAAACCAATAAACGTGGCAGCACCACCAAGAATTTTGTCGGTTTTCCCGAAAGGCGTTTCAATAGCATCAAACGCTACGGTACCAACAATAACTAATTTGCTCATTAAAAGTGTATGATATTTTTGTGCAAATATAAGTTTTTTAGCCACTAATGCACGAATATTTTTAAGAACTATTTGGCTAAAATTTGGATTACTTCCTCCCAAAATCAGCAGGAATTTCGCCCCACGCTTTGGTTTCCCATTTCACAATAATGGTGGTGTAGGTGTTGGTTCTCAACCAGTTTTCTGCTCTATTAACCAACTCAAACAGCGCTTTATTTTTTTCGTTTGGTGTTAATTTAGAATTACAAGTTTTCTTTTTCACCCAACTGATGGCGGTTTTACTATCGGTATATAAAATAAGGTTGCTATTGTTTTTTTTAAGCAATGCCAAACCATGAACAATCGCTAAAAACTCACCAATATTGTTAGTGCCTTCTTCAAAAGGGCCTTGAATAAAAAGTTGTTTTTTGGTTTTGGTTTCCACACCGCGGTATTCCATTTTTCCTGGATTTCCACTAGAAGCGGCATCAACCGCTATGGAATTTAAGTTAGGTTGCCCAATTTTTTTTATTTGTTCAGAAGATAATTCACTTTTAAAATTGGTTTTCTTTCCTATATAATCAAAGTAATTACCTTTTAAAGCATTTTTTGCAGCATCAAAGGTTGGAAATGATTTATACTGAGCACCCTCAAAATTGGTTATTTGTGCTTTACAATCGTTCCAAGTTTCAAACACACCTGTTTTGTGTCCTTTCCAAATGGTATAATATTTTTTGTTTTTTTTTGACACTGATTTCACGGATTTACTCAAATTCCTTTTGGCATTTTGAATTTAGCTATTGGAATTTAAAATTTCCTCCACCACCTTCGGAAAATATGCCATCTCCAATTCATGAATTTTAGCAGCAACATCTTCCGCAGAATCATTTGCATTAACCCTGCATTTCGCCTGAAAAATAATGGCGCCTTCATCATAATGCTCATTAACATAATGGATGGTAATACCAGTTTCAGTTTCTTTATTAGCAACAATAGCATCGTGAACATGCATACCAAACATGCCTTTACCACCATATTTTGGGAGTAGAGCTGGATGCACGTTTATGACCATATTTGGAAATTCATTCAGAATAAATTCAGGAAATTTCCATAAAAAGCCCGCCAAAACAATTAAATCGGGTTTGGAAGCCTTTAAAATGTTAAGTACATCATTGGTTTTTGTTAATGCAATACGGTTAAATGAAAGTGCACTTACTTCAAGTGTTTTACAGCGATCTAAAACTTTGGCATGAGGATTGTTAGTTAAAACTTGAACAACAGACGCTTTAACGCTGTTTCGAAAAAAATTGATTAAATTCTCAGCATTAGTACCACTTCCGGACGCAAAAATTACAATTCGTTTCATCTATTATTTTTATTTTTTAAATTCTTTTGGTGCACTAATTAAATTAAATAACGCATGTTTTGCAAAATTTTTCATTTTTTTCATCAATATACAAACGATAATGTTAACTTGTTCAAGCAAAAAAAAGAATAAATATTAACAAATTAATAGTTAAAATAAAATACTTAAAACTTATTTACTAAATTACAATCACATTTTTGTAGTAAAGATGTGTTTTAAAAATAAAGTTTTTTATTTTTGCGACTTAATTAAAACCTTAAATTAAAAGATTATGTCAGACATTGCATCAAGAGTAAAAGCGATTATCGTGGACAAATTAGGAGTTGATGAGAACGAAGTTGTAACTGAAGCTAGCTTCACAAACGATTTAGGAGCAGACTCTTTGGACACTGTAGAATTAATTATGGAATTTGAAAAAGAGTTCGATATCCAAATTCCAGACGATCAAGCTGAAAATATAGCAACAGTTGGTCAAGCTATCTCTTATATAGAAGCTGCTAAATAAGCAAACAACATTTTATGGAATTAAAGCGAGTTGTAGTCACAGGATTAGGGGCTTTAACACCTATTGGCAATACCAAAGATGAATTTTGGAAAGGCTTAATAAGTGGTAAAAGTGGTGCTGCGCCTATAACCTATTACGATACCGAAAAGTTTAAAACTAAATTTGCTTGCGAATTAAAAAACTTTACAGCGACTGATTTTATTGATCGGAAGCTGGCAAGTAGAATGGATAAATTTACGCAATATGCTATGGTAGCCGCTGATGAAGCGATTGCTGATGCGAAGCTAGATTTAGATACCATTAATAAATTGCGAGTTGGTGTTATATGGGGAGCAGGTATTGGCGGTTTAGAAACCTTTCAAGAGGAAGTTTTAAACTTCGCTAAAGGTGATGGTACGCCAAGATTTAATCCGTTCTTTATTCCTAAGATGATTGCCGACATTGCGCCAGGTAACATATCCATCAAATATGGGTTTATGGGGCCAAATTACACAACAGTTTCTGCGTGCGCATCTTCTGCAAATGCTATGTTTGATGCACTAAACTCTATACGTTTAGGGCATTGCGACGTGGTTGTAACAGGCGGAAGTGAAGCAGCGGTTACTATTGCTGGAATGGGTGGCTTTAACGCAATGCATGCGCTTTCAACTAGAAATGAAAGTCCAGAAACCGCATCAAGACCATTTGATGCGACCAGAGATGGTTTTGTTCTTGGCGAAGGTGCTGGTGCACTTGTTTTAGAAGAATATGAGTACGCAAAAGCAAGAGGAGCTAAAATTTATGCTGAGTTTATTGGTGGCGGTTTGTCATCAGATGCTTACCATATGACAGCGCCACATCCAGAAGGAAGAGGCGTTATTGTTGTAATGAAAAATTGCTTAGAAAATGCAGGTTTAAAACCAGAAGATGTAGATCATATCAATACACATGGTACATCAACACCGTTAGGTGACGTTGCAGAATTGAAAGCAATTTCAGAGGTTTTTGGCAGTCATGCAAAGCATATAAATATTAATTCAACAAAATCAATGACCGGGCACTTATTAGGTGCAGCAGGTGCTATTGAAGCTATTTCGGTTATTTTGGCAATGGAGAACGGTATCGTACCTCCAACAATTAACCATACAACGGTAGATGAAAACATTGACCCAGAATTAAATTTAACCTTAAACAAGGCTCAAAAACGCGACGTAAAAGTAGCAATGAGTAATACATTTGGATTTGGCGGACATAACGCTTGTGTATTATTCAAAAAATTAGACTAAATCCCGAATGAAGAACATTCGTAACATATTGAATTCCCGTTTTAAACGCAACGGGAATTTTTTTATGGCTATACTCAAGATACTTGAGTTTAAGCCGAAAGACATAAAATTTTACGAAAAAGCATTTACACACCGCTCCATGAACATAAAAGATAGCAAAGGAAACGCTATTAATTATGAACGCTTAGAGTTTTTGGGCGATGCCATGTTAAGTGCTGTTATTGCATCTCATTTATATCTGGAAGTACCAACTGGTGATGAAGGTTACCTAACAAAAATGCGTTCTAAAGTTGTGAGTCGGGAACATTTGAATGAACTTGGAAAAGAACTAAACTTAATTGGTTTGGTTGAAAGCAAAATTCCGCCAGGACAATTTGGTGATAATATCCATGGTAATTTATTTGAGGCTTTGGTAGGCGCTATTTTTTTAGACAGAGGTTATAAATACTGTGAAAAATTCATCTACAATCGTGTTATCATTCCTTATGTTGATATTGAAACCTTAGAAGGTAAAGTCATCAGTTATAAAAGTTTGCTTATTGAGTGGTGTCAAAAAGAAAAGAAAACATTTGGTTATAATGTTTATGAAGACACTGGTAATGATGAGATTAGGCATTTTTCAGTAAAACTATCCATCGACAATAAAGTGGTTGCAAAAGCGCGAGCTACTTCAAAGAAAAAAGCCGAAGAAAAAGCTTCAAAACGCGCTTTTTTTGTGTTTCAGAACAAAATGTCGAAAATGATTTAGCTGTTTGCACAAACAGTCAACTACAACGTTTTAGTTACTTTACATATCAAGATTAGCATAACTTTTATATTGATATGTTTTTTAAATACTATATTTACGGCGATTAATATTAGGTATGGCTGTTCACAAACTTATTCTAGATGCTGATTTTGATGATGTGGATTACACGTTAATTGGAATTTATTGCACCATAGAAGATTATCGTTTAGCATATCTTCTGAATAAAAATTTGGAAATCAGTCTTACTAGAAAAGCTTCCGATTTAGATTGCGGTAACGGAAAAACCGGCTATTCAATTTTTGAATGGGAAGATAGTAAACAACTTATAACATGGAGTTTAGTTTCCAATAGTTGTAAAAAAGAAGTAATGCATCAGGGCAATCAAAAATCATTGTTCGATGCACAAGAAAAAATAATTCAAACAACCTATTTAATACCAGAATATAAGGCTGTTAACTATTTTTTAAAGATAGAAAACGAATGTAGCACAAGTAAAGAGGCATATATTTTAAATAAAATAATGGAAATACCTCAAATAGCTACGGCCTTTGGTGTTGATATTGATCAATTAAAATCAAAAGACAATTTAATTTTTAGCTAATGCCGATAAGAAAAAAAACCAAAATAGTTGCCACATTAGGACCTGCAACAAGTAGTAAAGAAGTTTTAAAAGGAATGCTTGAAGAAGGCGCTAATGTTTTTAGGATAAACTTTTCACATGCCGATTATAACGATGTTGCCGAGCGCATACAAATGATACGCGAACTTAATGAAGAATTTGGATTTAATGCCGCTATATTGGCAGACTTACAAGGACCAAAACTTCGTGTAGGCGTTATGAAAGATGACGTTTTTGTAAACCCAGGCGATGAAATAACCTTTGCAACAGGAGAACGTTTTGAAGGTAACAAAGAGCGTGTCTACATGACCTACGAAAGGTTTCCGCAAGATGCCAAGCCTGGTGAACGTATTCTTTTAGATGATGGAAAATTAATTTTTGAAGTCGTTTCAACCGATAAGAAAACAGAAGTTAAAGCCAAAGTTATACAAGGTGGTCCATTAAAATCCAAAAAAGGAGTTAATTTACCAAACACCAATATTTCACAACCCGCTTTAACCGAAAAAGATATTGAAGATGCTATTTTCGCCATCAGTCAGGATGTAGATTGGATAGCGTTATCCTTCGTGCGTCATGCAGAAGATTTAATGCAATTACGCGATTTAATAGAAAAACATTGTGATCATAAAATTCCCATTATTGCAAAAATAGAAAAACCAGAAGCAGTTGCTAATATCGATAAAATTGTGGCGCATTGTGATGGTATCATGGTAGCACGTGGTGATTTGGGAGTTGAAGTTCCTGCGGAAGAAGTGCCACTTATCCAAAAACAATTGGTTTTGCGAGCAAAAAAAGCCAGAATACCGGTAATTATAGCAACTCAAATGATGGAAACCATGATTTCCAGTTTAACACCAACCCGTGCAGAAGTAAACGACGTTGCAAACTCGGTAATGGATGGTGCAGATGCCGTTATGCTTTCTGGAGAAACATCGGTAGGTGAATATCCTGTTCAGGTGATTAGACAAATGAGTAATATTTTAATAAGCGTAGAAAATTCGTCATTAATTAAAGTACCACAATTGCCACCTCATATACGCACGAACCGTTACATAACAAAATCAATTTGTTACCACGCAGCAAATATGGCCAATGAAATTAGTGCTAAAGCCATTTCTACATTAACAAACAGTGGTTATACAGCTTTTCAAATTTCAGCATGGAGACCTTTATGCCATATTTTGGTATTTACTTCCAACAAGCGTATTTTAACCCGATTGAGTTTGCTTTGGGGCGTACGCGCGTTTTATTACGATAAATTTGTTAGTACCGATGAGACAATTGAAGATGTAAATGCCATTGCCTGTAAAAAAGGCTATTTAGAAGAAGGTGATATGCTTATCAGTTTAGCGGCAATGCCAATTCAAGATAAAGGGATGGTTAATACCTTACGCGTTACTGAAATTACCAGTTGTAATATTTGATTTTTTGAACAAAATAAATAGCAATAACTTCGATTTTTTAAGAGTTGTTTTTGCAGCAACGGTAGCCATTGCCCATTTAATTGTTTTAAGTGACATTGTTATTTTTCAACCATATGCAGATCTTTTTAATACCCGTTTAGCAATAGACGGGTTTTTTGTTATTAGTGGGTTTTTAATAGCTAAAAGTTATGAAAACAGCCATGGTATAAAAGATTATATTATTAGAAGGATTAAAAGAATTGTACCTGCTTATTTTTTTGTTATTCTTTTTTCGGTGCTCTTTCTTTCATTTATTTCTACATATTCAATTAATGATTATTTTTTTAGTGTTCAGTTTTGGAAATACTTAGCAGCAAATTTAACATTTCAAAATTATTTAGAACCATGCCTACCTGGTGTGTTCAATACAAACGACATTTGTGCCGTTAACGGTGCTTTGTGGACTATAAAAATTGAAGAAGCTTTT